>Ga0310695_10000595_pt1 | contig 92330 bp, 78 predicted proteins | sample RumenRJG_04DNA_FD_203882 | JGI IMG/M metagenome (GOLD analysis project Ga0310695, IMG submission 203882) | Bovine rumen microbial communities from Lethbridge, Alberta, Canada - RJG_04 (v2) (version 2) | ecosystem: Host-associated > Mammals > Digestive system > Stomach > Rumen | place: Canada...
TAAACCAAAATGTACCGAATTCTGGAATCTATAATATTACAGACAGATATTTAAACGATATAAAAACAGAACAAATTCTTGCTGTTTGGGAAGATGCAAAGACTGCAATATTAAAGACCTTTGATTTCTTTGAAAATCATCTTCATCTTTTATCACCAGCATTAATTCCTTATGGATATTTTTATATTACATTAACATGTTATTTCTTTAGGAATAAGACACCTGATTATAATTTTATTACACAATATTTCTGGTTTGAATGTTTGCATAATGATGATTTACTTAGTAATACAACTCACTTATTTGACCATCTCAAACTCTTAAAAACAGGTAAATTGGAGTCTGCTGGTACATTTGTTTTCAACAAGGATAAATTTAGAGCAGCCAGTTACAGTTCTAAAGGTCGCATGAGCCGTGCAATTTTGTCCTTATATGCAAGTAAGAATCCAAAAGACTGGCAATATACTGATAGACCTGTAATAGTTCACAACTATTTTGATTCAACAGATAATCCAAACTTACATCATATATTCCCGACAGAATCTGAATTTGTAAGAACTCACAGTAATTTAAATCAGAACTCTTTGATGAATATTGCATACATTACGCAGCTTACAAATCTGAAATTTACTAACGATAATCCAACAGTGTATTTAAAAGATTATGTGAATAAGCCTGAATACATTGCCATTATGCCAGAACATTTTTTGCCAAGTGAGTTAGTAGAATGGGTAAAAGATGAAAAACTGCCAGAAGATGCAATTAATACCTTTATTGAAAAGCGTATTGATTTGATTGAAGCAGATGTTAAAAAGAAACTATCTGGAATTGCTTTCCAGGAAATTGATACAAGAGTAGCAGAATAAACAGGAGAACAAACAAATGTCTGAAAATCGTAATTCTTTTATTGAAGCAACAAAACCAACAGACGAACGACTAGCGGCTTTGAAGCAGCTTTACCCGGAACTTTTTAGTGACGGAAAACTTAATATAGATGTTCTAAAAGAAATTGCAGGTGGAGAAAATCCACAGGAAGAACGTACTCCAGGATACTACGGGCTTTATTGGCCTGGAAAACGCAAGGCTAAGATTGAAGCAAAGGCTTCTCCAAAAGGTACTCTTGTACCTGTACCGGGCGACGGTGTAAACGAAGACACAACTCATAATATCTATATTGAAGGCGACAACCTTGAAGTTTTGCGTATTTTGAAACAGAGCTACAAAGGCCGCGTAAAGATGATTTACATAGATCCACCTTACAACACAGGAAATGATTTCATTTACCCAGATGATTACACAATGCCAGTGGAAGAATACAAAAAACTTACTGGACAGACTGACGAAAAAGGTAATGCACTTACTACAAACCAGAAAAGCAATGGTGCCTTCCATACAAAATGGCTGAACATGATGCTACCTCGACTTATGCTTGCACGTGAACTTTTGACGGAAGACGGCGTTATTTTTATTTCAATTGATGATAATGAGCAGGCTAATTTGAAGCTGCTTTGTGATGATGTGTTTGGAGAAGAGAATTATTTAGGAAATTTTCCGCGTGTAACAAAAAAATCTGGAAAAACAACAGATGCAATTGCAAAAAATCATGATTATGTTTTGGTTTATTCAATAAATGAAAATCCATCACTATACCTTCCTCAGCACACTGATGATGCTTTTAAGTATGAGGATGAATTTGTAAATGAACGCGGAAAATATAAACTGAATCAAACACTTGATTATGATAGTTTGTCATATAGTTCTAGTTTGGATTATCCAATTGAAATAGAGGGACTTACATTATATCCCGGTAATGATTATGAAAAGTACAAAGAACGAAAAGCCGGAAATCATGCAAGAGCCGATTGGGCTTGGAGATGGAGCAAAGATTTGTATGATTTTGGTTTAGCTAATGGCTTTATTGTTCTGAAAAGATATAAAGATTATGCCAGAATATATACGAAGACATATCAGAATGCTAAAATTGTTAAAGATAATGGTTCTTACAAGGTTGAAATCTTGGATAGAACTAAAACCATTTCTACATTGGAATTTATCGAAAATGAGTATTCTAATGACAATTCAAAAAAAGATTTAAACTCTTTATTTGGTGCGAATATTTTTGATTATTCAAAACCACTATCTTTATTGGAAAGTATTATAAAATATTCAACAAATGAGAATGATATTGTACTTGATTTCTTTTCTGGAAGTGGTACAACAGGAAATGCTTTATTAAATATAAATAAAGACAAAAAACATAGAAAATTTATATTGGTACAATTACCTCAAGACTGTCAAGAAAATCCAGATGCTTTAAAAGCCGGATTCCAAACTATCTGCGAAATCGGAAAAGAACGTATCCGCCGTGCTGGTGCAAAAATCCTTGAAGAAGCAAAAACTAACAAAGATATGTTCAGCAAAGATAATCCTCTCGACATCGGCTTCAAAGTTTACCGTATGCAGGAATCTAACTTCAAAGAATACATCCCAGTTCAGGGGCAGGACGAAAACGCAACAAAATCTCTTTTTGAAGAATTGGAAAACAATCAGATTCCTCTTGTTGACGGCTGGAAAACAGAAAATGTTCTTACAGAAATAATCCTAAAACAAGGTTTTGCTTTGGACTGCGATTGCAAAAAAGTTGACGCATTTACCAAAAACACCGTTTACTGCATAAAAGACAGCGAAGGACCTGCAAGCCGCACAACTACAATGTATGTCTGTCTTGATTCGCAAATTGATTCTGACACAATCAAAAACCTCAAGCTGAGCGAAAAAGAAAAGTTTGTCTGCCTGAACAGTGCCATTGACGATACAAGCTATGCAAGGCTTAGTGACAAAGGACGCATCGAAACAATATAAGGTGAGTTTATGAACAAAGAAATTGCTATTTTTAAGACTGATGCAGAAACAATAAATGTAGAAGTTCTTTTTGAAGACGAAACCGTTTGGCTTACCATTGAGCAGATGGCTACTTTATTTGAAAAGTCACGTTCAACTATAAATGAGCATATTTTACATATCTTTCAGGAAGGAGAACTTGAAGAAAAAGATGCAGTAAGAAAAATCGGAAATTCCGATTTTTCTTCGAATGTCACAAAGCCCACAAATTATTACAATCTGGATGTCATTATCTCTGTAGGCTATCGTGTAAAATCTTTGCGAGGTACTCAGTTCCGACAGTGGGCAACAAAACGCCTGAACGAATACATTAGAAAAGGATTTACTCTGGACGACAATCGCCTAAAAGAACTTGGAGGCGGCGATTATTGGAAAGAACTTCTGGCAAGAATCCGCGACATTCGTGCTTCAGAAAAAGTATTTTACCGTCAGGTCTTGGATATTTATGCTACAAGCATCGACTATAATCCGCGTTCTGATACTTCAATAGAGTTCTTTAAGAAAGTGCAGAATAAAATTCATTTTGCCGTACATGGACAGACTGCAGCGGAAGTAATCTATACACGAGCAGATGCAGAAAAGGAGTTTATGGGCTTAAAGACTTTTGAAGGTAATCGTCCTCATTTAAAAGATGCAGTCATAGCCAAAAACTATCTTGATGAAAAAGAACTCCGTGCCATGGGGCAGATTGTCTCGGGATATCTTGATTTTGCAGAAAGACAGGCAGAACGACAGCAGCCTATGACCATGAAGGACTGGGCAGAGCATCTGGACAAAATCCTCACAATGAGCGGAGAGCAACTTTTACAAGGTAACGGTTCGATAAGTCACGATGAGGCAATGGAAAAAGCAAAGACTGAGTATAAGAAATATCAGCAGAAAACTTTGAGTGATGTAGAAAAATCGTTCCTTGATTCGATAAAGCTGCTTGATTCAAAAACGGACGGGAAGAAATAACATGAGTGTAAAAATAAAATTTGATTCAAATCAGGATTACCAGGTTCGTGCAGTTGAAAGTGTCGTAAAACTTTTTGAAGGCATGGACCGACAGGATACAGATGTAGAATTCAGATTGGAAGCAGAAGAATCGGATAAAGATACCGTTCCAAATATGGATGAACTGGATGAAATCAGCACAGATTTGATTCAGGAAAATTTTGATAGTATCCGCCATGAAAACGGGCTTAAAGTTTTACCGGAGCTTTCACCTGAAAATGACGGCGAAACTCTTTTATGCACTCCACAAAGTTCAGATTATTATTCATACCCAGAGTTTACCATTAACATGGAAACCGGTACTGGAAAGACCTATGTTTATCTTAGAACTATTTATTCTCTCTACAAAGAATATGGCTGGAGAAAATTCGTTGTTGTAGTTCCAAGTGTTGCAATTTACGAAGGGGCAGTTGCAACATTCAACGCAACCCGTGAGCATTTTGAAACATTGTTTGGAACGATTGTTCCACAGAAAATCACAGAGTATGACGGCAATGTTACCAACTGCAAAAACTTTGGGACCTCTACGAGCCTTGAAATTCTTTTAGTGACTATAGACAGTTTTAACAAAGACTCTAATGTAATTTACAAAGCGACAGAAAAAATCAGAGGCGGTAAACTTCCAATTTCTTTTGTTCAGGAAACTAGACCAATCCTTATTCTTGATGAAGTTCAGAATTATCAGACAGAGAAATCAAAACGTGCTTTAAGAACATTACATCCTTTGTTCAGCGTTGGTTATTCAGCAACTCCTGGTACAAATTGTCCTAACGAGCTTTACAGATTGAGCAGCTACGAAGCAAGCCAGTTAAATCTTGTTAAAAAAATTGACATTCTGGGCTTTCAGGAAGAACAGATTGCAACAAGTAAGGCTGACTATTTTAAGATTCTTTCTATTAATAAAACACCTCTTTCTGTTGAAGTTGAACTTAATGCATTAAGCGGCGGTAAAACTACCATAGAACAATATACGATTAAGGCTGCAGAAAAAGAAAAGAAAACATTCCAGACGCTTACAAAGAATCCGGCCTACAAAGACCTTGGTATTGATGAAATCAGTGTAAAAGATAACAATCCTCATGTTCGACTCACAAACGGAATGAGCTATCTACAGGATGAAGCAAGCTGTGCTAACCTTACCCGCGAAATTATCTTCCGCCAGATGATTAAGGCTACGATTGACGAACATATCAAGGCAATGGCAAATCTTAAAAGCCATTTATATGATGCAAAGGTTCTTTCTTTGTTCTTTATTGACCGTGTTGCAAGTTACAAAGGCGATGACCCGATTATTGCGCGCATTTTTGACGAGGAATTCGAAAAAGCAAAAGACAGAGTTCCTGCATGGAAAAATCTTTCTGGTAAAGATGTGCGAGAAGGCTATTTTGCAAAGAAAGTTGCTAAAAAATCAAAACTTGAAGAAGACGTTGATACTCCAATCGATGGAACAAAAACTGCTGATGATAAAGAAGCCGAAAAGAAAGCTTATAACCTCATCATGCGAGAAAAAGAAAAGCTTCTTTCTAATGAAGAACCTGTTTGCTTTATTTTCGCGCACTCGGCTCTCCGTGAAGGATGGGATAACCCGAATGTATTCCAAATTTGCGCTCTTCGTGAGATTACTTCTGAAAACTCAAGACGACAGACCATTGGACGTGGTTTGCGCTTGCCTGTTAATCAAAATGGTGAACGAATCAAAGATTCCAAAGTAAATCGTCTTACGGTAATAGCAAATGAAAGTTATTCTCGCTTTGTTGGTAAGCTCCAGGAAGAATATATTGAAGACGGTGTAATGAAAGCACCGCAGTTTACAAACAAACGCCACATGGAAACAGTTCATCGTACTGTCAAATTCCAGAGCGATGAGTTTGAAGATATCTGGAGACGCGCAAATCGCAAAACTGAATACACAATCAATATCAAAACTGATGAGCTTATTACAGAGGCAATTGAAAAACTTAACGAGACAGAATTCGAACCTCCAAAAATTGTCTGCTCACGAGGTCATGTTGTAATTACAATATATGATCTAAAACTTCTAGGTGTAACAGAAGATGAAGTTGCAACTTTTGAAATCTTGCATAGAGATTCTTATGTTCGAAATCTTTTTGGAGAACTAGGGGTTCGTGTAAATCTTAAAAAGGGAGATATCCTTGAAAAACTGGCAGGAGATGCTCTGAACAACTGCCCTGAACTTGGAGCAATGAAAGTTACAGAAGTTCATTATGACCCAATAAATCCTACAAACAGTTCCATTACTTTCAGTAAACTGGAAAAACCTCTAAAAGTTGGAGAAGTCTTTACACATAACACAACCGCTGGACAGTCCACAACATCTTCAACAATTGATGAGCTTGATTATCCAGATGTTCCAAAATGTAATATTGTGGAAATGGCGGCAAAAGAAGTTAATCTTACAAAAAAGACAGTTCTTGCTATTTTCAAAGGTTTGGATAAGGAAAAGATAAATGACTTTATGAAGAATCCAAACGGTTTTACAGGTCAGTTTATTTCCGTTCTTAAAGAAGTCGTTGCAAATCATATTGCCTGCAATATTGAATATCAAAAAGCAGAGGGACCAATCAATAGTGATGTGGATTCTTTGTTCCCTGTGCAGGAAGATTATCCAGTTACAGAACTTGTTGAAGCAAAACAAGACAGAACTATCTATGAAAAGATTCAGGTTGATTCAGATGTAGAACGAAACTTTGTAGATACTTTGAATAATAGTGACGAGAAAACTGGCGGTGTAACTCTTTACTTTAAGTTCCCTCCAAAGTACAAAATTAATCTACCTCACATGATTGGAAATTATAACCCTGACTGGGCAATCGTTCGCCGAAATGAAAATTCTAAACAGCTGGAACTTGTGCGAGAGACTAAAGGTACAAATGATTTAACAAACCTCTGGCACTCAAATGAGGCTCGTAAGATTATCTGCGCACAAAAACACTTTAAGGCAGTTGGTTTGGATTATCGCTTTATTAATGGAAGTAATCCTAACACTCGCAGCTTAAAATGGTGGGATGAAGATTCTACAAACTATCGTGATGTTCTCTTTGGAAAAGACAGAAAAACTTATGATGATTTGTTCGAAAATGCCTTGAACGAGCAGGGAGAGTAATAATGGCAGACGAACTTCTGTTTAAGCTTTTTGAAGAAAAAAATTTTGACCCTAATGATAGCCAAAAAAAAGCAATTCTTCATTTGGACGGTCCTCTATATCTTGTTGCAGGACCAGGTTCTGGAAAGACTCGTGTACTTTTATGGAGAACTTTGAACCTCATTGTTTTTCATGATGTAAGACCTGACGAAATATTTCTTGCGACTTTTACAGAAAAAGCAGCATTACAGCTTAAGCAAGGCTTGCAGGGGCTTTTGAGTATTGCATCAAAATATACTGGAAAACCATATGATATTGCAGAGATGTATGTTGGAACTCTCCACTCTCTTTGTCAAAAGATGCTTACCGACCGACGCTTTAATTCTAGCAGAGAAAGAAACAGACGTCCTGTTATCATGGACGATTTGGATCAATATTTCTTTGTGAGCAGCAATTGGAAGGAAATATTGGCTAGTGCTGGACTTGAAGCAAAAACAGAAGATTATGGATTCTTGAATACATGGTTTGAATTGAATATGGGTAAATATTCAAAGACCAATACTATCAAGAACTGTATCAGTTTCTTTAATCGAATGAGCGAAGAAGACTTTCCTGATAATCTTTTGAAGAGCGATACAGCTGACGATGCGGAAAAAGCTCTCTTTAAGATGGCAATCAAATATCGGGAACTTTTAAAAGGAGAACACGCAGACAGAGTTGATTTTGCCAATCTTCAACAAAAGGCTTTGGAATATATTTCGCAGGATTTACTCAGTGGGCAAGTTTTTAAGCATGTAATCGTTGACGAGTATCAGGATACAAATACAATTCAACAGAAGATTTACCTGAAACTTGCTGAAGGCAATAAAAATATTTGTGTTGTTGGTGATGATGATCAGGCTCTTTATCGTTTCCGTGGTGCTACAGTTGAAAACTTCATTGATTTTCAAGACATTTGCAAGAAAAATCTAAATGAAACTCCAACACGAATAGACCTTAGTATCAATTACCGTTCCAGAAAGCAGATCGTTCAGACTTATACTGGATTTATGTCAAAATGTGATTGGTCAGATGATGAACATCCAGGAAAATATTTCCGTTTTGTTGATAAGGATATTGAAGCCTTTAGTACAGACGAAAAAACTTCTGTTTTGCTTGAAAGCGGAAAAAAAGATGACATTACACCAACCATAGTTGATACGGTAAAGCGACTAAAAGAATCTGGAAAAATCACAGATTATAATCAATGTGCGTTCTTGTTCCCTACATTGAGGGGCAACTACGATGGAATGAGTGCTGGTGTAAAAGCATTTGCAGATGCATTTGAAAAGGCTGGAATTCCATTCTATGCACCACGTGCGAAAAACATCCTCTATACAAAAGAATTTTTAGTTACTTTCGGACTGTTTGCAAAAATATTAAAGGTTTCAGGTTCTTCAAGTAATTCACAAGAGTTTAATGATTGGCTTGATAAAGCACTTGCAAAGGCAGACGATATTATTTCAGAAGATAGTTTGCTGGATGAGTTCATTATTGAAAAGTGGACTGATATAGAATTTGTTAAACGCAATTATAAAATACTTGCGGATTACTGTGCAGAAAAGAACTGGGACTTAAAATCAAATGCTTTTGAACAAACAACTAAGGTTCTTGCAGGTATTCCAAAACTGGATAATGAAATAAAAAAGGCTCTTAATAGTACTGGTTTGAATAATTATATTCGCAATAAAAATGACCATGGAGAAAATGTATCATTACAGTACGTATTAAACCGTGTAACAGCTTTGGACTGGACTTTATTGGACTTGTTCTATCAGTTGAATACATTCCATTATTACGAAGAAAAATATTTACTTGCAGAAAAAGGTGAAGAAGATTCTGCAATGTACAACTTTGGAATGATTACACAGTACATTTCAAAATACATGGAATTGCATTTACCCATTTTATCAGGAAAAAGTTTTCAAGAAAATGTCTTACCTAAAAACTTTTTCCATTCGTTCCTATATGCATTGTTCAGACTAGGTGAAACGGAAGTAGAAGATGCTGATGACCCATTTCCAAAAGGCTGTGTTCCGTTCCTCACTGTGCATCAATCAAAAGGTTTGGAATTCCCTGTTGTTGTGTTGGGGTCGGTTCAGCATAGAGGAAAAAATGCTCGTCCACTAGATGTTCTTGTACGAAAAATGCTAAAAGAACAAGGAAATCCACCAGGAATTGCAGAACCTCTGGATAAAATGGATACGTTCGATACAATGCGATTATTCTATGTCGCTGTCAGTCGTGCGAAGAACCTATGTATTTTAACCCAGATGACAGGTGCAGGTTATTCAACTTTCGGGCCTATGAAAGATTATATTGCTTCTCAGAAATTTAAAGACATTGCTTCTTTTGATTTTGATTCTTTACCTTCTAGCAATGATAAGAGTGAAGAAATGACACATGTCTATACTTATACTGCTGACTATCTTCCTTACAAAAACTGTCCTAGAAATTATATGGTTTTCAAAAAATATGGATTTGTACCATCAAGAAGCCAGACAATGTTCTTTGGCTCTTTGGTACACGAAACTGTTGAAGACTTGCAGAATTTTATTGTTGGAGGTTTGAGATAATGAGTGAAATTACAGATGCAGAAATTGAATTAAAGCTTCGTGATTTTTTTGAATCAAACTTCCAGTACTTAAAAGAAAGTTCTGGACACGCAATCGACGGATACATGAAAGAAAAGGCCTTTCAGCAGGTTTTGTATTACTGGAAAAAGAATCGTAAGCTGATAGAAAAAATTACTCGTTCAGAGGTAAAGCTCTCTCTTCCAGAACGAGTTACTCCAAATGAAAAGATTCCTTACATAATCGAAGGTATTGTTGATATTGTTCAGGAGAAAGATGGAACATGGCTTTACGATTTGAAGACTCATGATATTGACCGCATTAAGGCTAATATTACACAGTATAAAGAACAGTTGTATATCTATTCTTATATTTGGAAAAAACTTCAAGGGAACGAACTTGATAATACAGCTGTTATTTCAACTCCTTTACCAGAAAGACTTGAAGCTGCTATTCGTAAAAGAAAGCCTGAATTGATTGAACAAGAACTGGAAGCCTGGCAACCAATTATTCCAATTGGCTACAAAGAGGAAGAAGTTGAAGAAATGATTAACAACTTTGGAGAAGTTGTAGAGAAGATCGAAAAATCAGAATTCTGTCCTCCTGATGTAGATGTTCTTTTGAATAAACCGGCTGGAATGAAAAGTGTTTTTGCTGTTCATGTTTGCAGAAACTGCGATGTTCGTTTTAGCTGCTCTTCATATAGGAAGTACCTTGAAGTAAGTAAAGGTGCTACACGAAACGATATGAGGAAGTATATGAAGCCTTCTGCTGAAGAACGAGATGAGTTTATTCAGGGGAATATGGAAGGGTAAACTAATTGAGTATGAATAAAGAACGAATTGAACTTTCTGCAAAATCGAAATTGGAAGATGTATTGTCTCGATTAGGGTATGTTACACCAGAAATTCCATCTAATGATAAAACTCCTAGTTGGGATGGTTTTATTCGTTTATACAATCATGAAGATTCCTCTGCTAAAGCTTTACTTGCAAAAATGATACCTGTACAGCTAAAAGGGCATTACCAAAAAGCCCCTTTCAGTAATAGTATAACTTTTGATGCCGAAGTAGATGATTTAAGAAACTATTTGAATCATAGTGGTGTTCTTTTTTTTGTAATTTATCTCGATGAAATGGGTGCATATAAAATTTATTATGATTCCCTTACACGCCTAAAAATCAGGAGATTACTAAAAGGAAAAGAATTACAAAAAACAATATCAATACATCTACATAGTTTTCCTGAAAATAATAAAAAAGAAGCAATTGATTTATTTTTTGCATTTTCATTAGATATGGAAATGTCATTGCCGAATAAGGATATAACATTGGAAGATGTTTTTGCAAAAAAAATCCCAGGATTTGATACTTTCAATATAACTTATCGTGGTGTGCAATATAAGGACGACCCATTTGAATATTTCTTAACACATCCAACAACTGTTTTATTACAAAATTCTCAAACAGGGATTTCATTTCCTGTTGATACTGTTTTCTTACAAACTATTACTTCAAAACATAAAAGCTCAATCTGTGTAAATGGGATTCAGTTTTATGATTCTTATGAGACAATCAGAAAAAAAAACAATAATCTAATAATTCAAATTGGAAAAAGTTTTAGCTATAATCTCATTGTTTCAGATAAAGTTATTAAAGGAAAATTTAATTACACTATAAAAGGTAATTTGTCTGAAAGAATAAATGATACAAAATTTTTATTAGCATATTTGGAAAACAAATATTTTGAAATTGGAAAATATAAAGGTTTTTATTTATCTGATGAACAAACCAGAACAGTTGATATAGAATATTTTAGAAACAACCTTAATTTACTCATGAATACAGAAGAATTACTTAAAAAGTTAAACATCTCCACTATTTTAAACTATGATATGGTTTCAGAAACAGACGAAAAAACACTAATTCAACTAATAAATACAGTCTTATTAGGTAAAACATGTATACCTGATAATCCAAATGTCCTTTATAAAATCAAAATCGCAAATATTGATATTCTTCTTATTGCAGAAAGAATTGATGACAAAAATTACAAAATAATAAACTATTTTTCTGATGAAAATAGAATTCAATGTGGTTTCACTTATAAAGAAGGCCATACAAGCAATAAAATGTTTAATATCCCTAGAACATTTATTCTTCGCGAATCAGATTTTGTAACACTCGATAATATTGACTACGATATGGTTTATAATGAAATTCTTGCCTCACAAACTACTGAAGAATTGAGGGAATATACCTTCTATTTTATACAAGAAATGATTGCAGGATGTGAACAGAGACAAAAAAACAACGAGCGTTTATTAAATTGTATTCAAAAATCACTTTCTTTCCTCTCTAAAAACGTGCCTGAATATGCCTATATTGAATTAATAAAAAAAATCGAGGCTATAAAATGCTAGAAGAAAGATTAAAGAATTGGTCTTCAGGTGATGAATCTCTCCTGTATCATTACACAACACTTTCCTCAGCTTGCAAGATTTTAGAGAATCAATCATTAAGATTAAGTAATTTAGCAAATACAAATGATCCCCTCGAATTTTCGTTTTTTAACAGTTTGGAATGCTGTTGGGGGGAAATTGATGAGAAAGAGGTTTTCAGAGAATTAGAAATTTCAAGAAAACGAAGAGAAGCCTTTGTCAGAATGATGTGTTTTTGCAAAGATAAATACTGCAACCAAGAAGATTGGACAAACGAAAAAAATCAAAATTATGCTGATAATCTCTTATTCAAGGGCTGGGCTAGAAGCAGGATGTGGGCACAATACGCTGATAATCATGCAGGAGTATGTTTTATATTCGATAAAAATGTATTTAAGAAAGAGTTCGAAAAATTAAAGACAAAGTCCGCAAATATTGAAATATTACCAGACAAAGATATTGATTACAGTAATTATCTAACAAATCTTGAAGCTGCCATGAAAGATATTCGTAAAGGGCATGATATAAACCAAGATTATACAAATTTTTATTTAGAGCCAGAAAGACTACAATACTTATTTCAAAAATGCGAAGACTACAGAGATGAAAATGAATATCGTTTTTGTTTAATAAACCGTGATCTAAGAACTCCTGATGAGCAGATGTTTATAAATTATGGTTCAAGTCTACTTGCAATAATATATGGTCAGCGATTTGACAATATTATTAAACTATTGATTCCAAATGAAGTAGAACAATATAGAATTAATTGGCGTTATGGTAAACCAGAAATATGGAGAACTGATAAATAACAAATGGATAATTCTAACCTTCACGACATTGTTTTCGTAACCGACAAATACGGTAGACGAAACAAGACCGGTGATATTGCAAAATTAGCGTATGATTCTCGAAAGGATGTGTATTACATCACATACAAAGATGGGAAAACATATCCTTGCAGAAGTGCAGACCTTCAGATAATCAAGAACTGTCTTAAAGATAAACAGTCGGCAACAGTTTTTGATTATCTTTTGCAGATGGCACAATTCAGTGATATTAAAAATGAAGAAGGACAAAATCTACTTGTAAAGAACTTAGAGAAATCTAAGTTCGTAAATGATTATTCTGTTCTAGCAAGGTACCTCAATCCTAAGAAATGTAAAGAAGAAAAATCAAAAATCCGCTCTCTTATTTTCCCTTTTGGTTGTAATAATAGTCAGTTTAAGGCTGTAAGTACTGCATTGAATAATCAGGTGAGCATAATTCAAGGACCACCAGGAACTGGAAAAACACAGACAATTCTGAACATAATTGCAAACCTTTTGATGCATGACAAAAGAGTTTTGATTGTATCTAACAACAACGATGCAACAAGAAATGTTTACGAAAAGCTTTCATCAGAAAAATATGGACTGGGGTTTATCTGTGCATTTCATGGAAAAAGAGAAAACATCGAAAACTTTCTGAAGAATCAGCAGCTGTTCTACCCAGATTATCTAAAGGACTGGAAGAACAAATTACCAGTTTTGTCGCCTCTCTTGGATGAAGATATAAAACATTTGGGCAAGTACTTTGAGGCAAATGAACGCATTTCTACTATTAAAACAGAACTTGCAGCGCTTGAAGTTGAATCAAAATATTTTGGTAACTCGCTTACAGAAATCTATAGTAATAAAAAGCTCCTGAAAAAAACTTCTGATGTTCTGATGGACTTACTCCAGAAGATTCAATTTACTTATGAAGAGAGAGAAAAATTTGGACTCTTTATGAAGCTAAAACTCAAACTATCTTTTGGGCTTGGAGATAAAGGCAACTGGACTGTTGATCCAGATAAAGCAATTGAGACTTTAAAAGCTACATATTATCCAGTAAAAAAGAAAGAACTCGAAATTGAATTAAATGAAAAAGAAAATATCGTAAAAGATTTTAATCCTAATGAAGTCTATGAAAAATGTTTAACGACTTTAAAATGTGCAGTTGCAAAAAAGTATTCAAAGAAAGTTGAACGTACTCAATTTAAAGATGGAAAAGAAATTTATTTTAATCCTCAAACTTTTACAACAGAATACCCGGTAATCTTGAGTACAACCTTCTCATCAAGAGCTACAATAGGACAGGGGACTGACTTTTTATTTGATTATGTAATTATGGATGAAGCCTCACAGGTTGATGTAGTGACCGGAGCTTTAGCTTTGTCCTGTGCAAAAAATGCCGTTATTGTTGGCGATAAAATGCAGCTTCCAAATGTAATAGAAGACAGCAAGAAGAAAGTTGTGCAGGAACTTTTTGAAAAAACAAGACTTCCAGAAGGTTATAATTACATTAATAGTTTTCTTGCTTCACTGGAACAAGTTCTTCCAGATACTCCACAAACTTTACTTCGAGAACATTACCGCTGCCATCCGAAAATCATCAACTTCTGTAATCAACAGTTCTATGGCGGCAAACTTTTGATAATGACAGAAGATAAAGGTGAGCCAGATGTTCTTGAAGCAATCAAAACAACACCAGGAAACTTCTGCAAGGAGCATTACAATCAACGCCAGATTGATGTTATTAAAAATGAAATTCTTCCAAAATATACAGAAGATGAAATTGCAAATCTTGGAATCATAGCACCATACAATAATCAGACCGATACAATACGATCTCAGATTCCTGGTATTGATGCTGCTACAGTTCATAAATATCAGGGACGAGAAAAAGACAATATCATCATTTCAACAGTCGATAATGAGATTACAAGTTTTGCAGACGATTCTAATATGTTGAACGTTGCAATCTCACGAGCCAAGAAAAAGCTTGCTGTTGTTCTATCAGGAAATGAACAGCCGGAAAACTCTAACCTTGTTGCTCTTTTGAAATATATTCAGTACAACAACTTTGCAGTAGAAGAGAGTAAAATCAATTCGATTTTTGACTTTTTCTACACAAAAGATACCGAAGCAAAGTTTAAGTATCTCAAAGCTGCTAAAAAGATTTCTAAGTACGATTCGGAAAACGCAATGAATACGCTGCTTACAAATATCTTTGAAGAACCTAAATATTCAAAGTTTAGTTTTGTATTTGAACTGCCCCTGAAAGATATTGTGAACAAAAAATACATAGGAGAACTCCCAGAAGAACTTTCAACTTTTGCAAATCGAAGCTGGACTCATGTAGACTTTACCGTTTTCAATCGTGTAACAAAAGAAATTCTTTTTGGAATAGAAGTTGATGGTTATAACTATCACAAAAAGGGAACCAAGCAGGCTGAAAGAGACTTAAAGAAAAATGCAATTTTTGAGCAAATCGGTTTGCCACTTTTGAGACTAAGTACAAAGGGTTCTGGAGAAGAGCAGAAGATTAAAGATCAATTGGATAATTACTTAAATGACATCAAGGAGACCAATCAATCATGCATAAAATAAAAATCACCGCAATCCGTAAAGCAGATTATAAAGATTTGCAGCAAAAATATGAAAATCCCATACAGCACGCCTGTAATATTCAAGAAGGGCAGGTGTTTATTGCAAATGGCTGGCAAAGACCTGAAGGAATGTGTGAATCAGCATGGGAAAGCATTTCTCCATTTGTTATGACTTTAGCACATGACGGCGAAAATATTTACGATGGATGGATGCAAAATCCTAAGTCGGCAATGATTAGCTGTAATGATGGATTCCGTCCTGTAAGTTTTTTGATTGAAGTGATAGATGCGTAAAATTATGGAGAAAGAACCCGATATGCAAAACCTCGAACTTTATGCCTGCTTAAAGCAGCTTTCGCATGAGGGGGTGACTAAATAGTTCACTACGTTCAAGATTGATAAAAGAAGCTGTAGAGAAGAAGTTAATCAAACCTTTTGAATTGATAGTTTAATGAAAAATTAGAGTAAACATTTAAAATAGATGTATTGAAATAAATATTTGGGAGACAAACCAGAATGTCAAAGAAAAATTCCATAAAGCTTTTTGAAGATAAATTAGTCCGTTCAGTTTGGGATGATGAGAAGGAAGAGTGGTATTTTTGTGTAAATGATGTTATACAGCTACTTACTGATACGGTTAATGTAAATAGTTATTTAAAGACATTGAGAAATAGAGATGAAGAATTAAGCAAAGGATGGTTACAAATTGTAACCCCCCTTTCAGTTGAGACCGCTGGTGGAAAGCAGAAAACTAACTTCGCAAATACAAAAGGTATCTTCCGTATAATCCAGTCAATTCCGTCTAAAAAAGCAGAGCCATTCAAACAGTGGCTTGCAAAGGTTGGTGCAGAACGCTTAGACCAGCTGCTGGATCCGGAACTTTCAATTAAACAAGGTCTTGAAGATTACCGCAGACTTGGATATTCCGATGACTGGATTAATCAGCGTTTAAAATCAATAGAAATCCGTAAAGACCTTACAGACCAGTGGAAAGAGCATAATGTAGAAGAGGGCGTTCAATATGCTGCCCTTACAGATATAATTTATCAGGCATGGGCTGGAAAAACTGCAAAAGAATACAAGAAGTTTAAAGGTCTTAAAAAAGAAAATCTCCGCGACAATATGACAAATGAAGAACTCGTTTTGAATATGCTTGCGGAACTTTCTGCAACAAGCATAACAAAGGCAAAAAATCCTCAGACATTGGAAGAAAATGCTCTTTGTGCTCATGAAGGCGGAAATGTAGCAGCAATTGCCAGACGTGAACTTGAAAGTAAAACAGGAAGAAGTATTGTATCACCTTTGAATGCAAAAGATTATTTTTGTGCGCAGATTGAATCTAAAAAAGAGCAGCTATATCTTCCTGTAAGAAACTTTATTTTAGGCACAGGTCTTTCTTTTGGATTCAGTAATGAGAAACTCAGAGTTTATTATAAAGATTCATATTTCATCATTGACCAGCTTTATTATCACATTCCTTCAAGAAGAAATGTTTTATTAAAGATTTTGCATAAGCCCTTGACAACTACAGAAGAAAATCAATTTAAGGAACAGATTTCATTTTATGACACTAAGAACAGGCGTGACGGAGAAAATGAAGCAGTTGGGATGCTTTTCATTATCTCAGAAAAGAAAATTCAAATTGAATATGTTATTCCAGATGGGGTAGGAAAAACTGTAGAAGAATTAGGCCTGCCTGCTTCAAAGGTGTTTGATTCATTTTTACAAAAAAGTCTTGCTGACTTGCGGATGAATTAATTATGAAAGAGTAATTCATTCGGAGTAATAAAATGACCGGGTAAAACTTACAATTACAAGTTCTATGGCTTAAAAGCTGTTATTGCTGTTGGCTATAAAGTGAACTCTCAGGCAAATGCCTGGAGTGCTTTTCTTTTTCTGCCAAACCCTTTACAATCAAGCCCATGCGCACAATTTGTTACAAATGCCTTCGACCTGTTGAAACTTGCCTTTGCAAGTACCTTCCTCCCTTGAAAACTGGCGTAAATGTTAAAGGATGGCGAATTCCATATTTAAAGTGGTCGATTTTGACCACTTTACAAAATTCTAACCCCCTCGAATTCGATGGGGTTAGAATTATAGCCAGAAAGCTTTTAGCGGAGAAATAGATAAGTGGAATTTAATGAACCTAAAAAGCGTGGATATGCAAATTATAAAAGACAGGAACTTTTGAACAAATTAAAATCTGTGTTTGGAAAACTTGTAAATATTAGTACAGGTATTGAAGCAAATCTTTCAAAGAAATCTTTGGATAAAATGACCAGTGCGAAAGCTCTTGAAAAATCAAAAACAAACGGTTTTACATTGGATGAGCATTTTGAGCTTGCAGCAAAAATAAAGCCGCTTTATGAGAGTGCAATTTTAGTTACTGCACACGGAAATCTAAAAAATCCTGATGACCCGAATGTTGTTTCAATAAAGCGATTTGTTTCTGCTGCAATATTGAAAAGCGGAAAAAAGGCAGATGTTCTGATAACTGTAAAAGAAAGTATAGCGAACGGACACAGAATATATTCAATAGAACTAGATGAAATAAATAAAGCCTCTGAAAGATTCAGAGGCTTGAGTGACGCGGCTGAAAACAGCGGACAGGGCAACTAAGACACCTCACGTCGATATTTTTAATATATAGTGAGAAAGATTAGTTGTCAATGGAGAAGTGAAAAGTGGAAATGAAAACTTATAAAATTGAAGAATAAAGGAAGATACAAAACTTTCTTCCAAAGATATTAATACAATGCTCCCATTAAATAATACACTGGTAAGTGTTAGAGAGGCAGCGACAAGATGAACTTGAAAAATATAATAGAATTGCTTGCCAATCATTACCTAATCCTTCCATTCTTCTTGACATTTTATAAATCTGTACATATATTATAACTACAAAGGTTATACATGGAAGTCATTTTCAAGAATGAACACTTGCAAGAATTGTATACATCTGGAAAATCCTCTAAATATAAAAAGGTTCCTGCTCAGGTAGTAAGAAAGCTTCCCCTTACCGTTCGAATTTTGCAGCAGATAAAGGTAATTCAGGATATATGGAAATATCCTGGATATAACTTTGAAAAACTTGAAGGAACAAATCAGTATTCCGTGCGCCTTGACAGGACATGGCGGCTGATTATGGAAATTGATTGGACTAATGATGAAAAAACAATTGGAATCATTGGCCTTGAAGATTTAACACATCACTATCAGTGATGGAAGGTACAGATTATGAACGCAAAAGACTTGAAGCCATTTTACAATGTTGGTCCTGGTGATTTTATTTTGGACTTCTTGGATTCACTTGGATGGACGCAGGCAGATTTAGCGGAAGTAACGGGATTCAGTGCAAAATCAATCAATCTTCTCATTAATAACAAGCAGGGAATTACTCCTGATACAGCCGTTACTTTGGAAAAAGTTTTTGGTTCGCCGGCTGATTTTTGGATTGAAGTTGATGCAAAATATCAGATTCGAAAGAGGGAAGAGCAGAATTCTGAAAAGAACGAACTGACTGCAAAAAAGGCAATGCTTCGAAAATATATGCCTGTTGCAGAAATGAAGAAGAAGGGCTGGTTTTTGTATGATATAGATACTCTTGAAGGAATAGAAAAGGAATGTCTGCGCGTGTTTAATCAGAAATCCATTCCTGAAGAAGAATATAACAAAGATTATAAATTCTGTGCACGACAGACCAGGTTTGATTATGACTATACCTTGTGGTACAGCAAAACTTGGTTTGAATATGCAAAACTGCATGCTGCAACTTTTGAACTTCCAGCTTACAATAAAGAAAAGCTAAAGAAAATTGCCGAGAATCTTTTTTCATATACTTTAAAAACAAATGGCGTAACGGAATTAATCAATGATTTAGCATCATGTGGGGTCGGTTTCTTCGTTTTAAGTCATTTGCAAAAAACTTATCTTGATGGAGCAGCTTTTATCTGTAATAAGAATCCCTTTGTAGTTTATACCTGTCGCTATGACAGAATCGATAACTTCTGGTTTGTTGTTGCCCATGAAATTGCTCATATTCTAACTCACTATGATTTTTTAAATGAACCGATTCTAGATAATCTGGATGAAAAAGCAGAAACAGAAAGGGAAATTCAGGCTGATTCTTTTGCAGGAGATTATTTAAATCAGGATAAGGTTATCGAAGCCGGAAAGCAATACGGAAAATATTTGAATTCTTCGAGACTCAGCCTTATAAGTGAGCAGTCACAGGTTTCCATTCCTGTGGCTCTTGGAATGTTGCAGCATTTTGGTTTATTGGACTGGCGGCAGTTTGCAAAATATAAAGAACATGTTAGGGAAATTATACCTGAAGAACTTATTAAGGGATAAGCAACTGTTCGGAATTTCCGAATAGTTCCCCAGGCATCCACTCCGCCCCTGCTCTTTCCTCGAAAAAATCTTATCCTTATATTGTATGAAAGGTCTCTCAACAAAGGCTCAAAAATTGCTAAAGATTTTTCGTGTGAATATGAATTTGAGGATGGCGAAGTTGCTAATAATGGGAAGAACTTACAATTACAAGTTCAATGGCTTTAAAGCTGTTATTGCTGTTGGTTATAAAGTGAACTCTAAGGCAAATGCCTGGAGTGCTTTTCTTTTTCTGCCAAACCCTTTACAATCAAGCCCATGCGCACAATTTGTTACAAATGCCTTAGACCTGTTGAAACTTGCCTCTGCAAGTATGTTCCGCCATTTGAGCCGGGGATTAAATTTGTTTTTCTTATGCATCCCAAAGAGGCCAAACGGAACCGCACAGGAACCGGCCGCGTAGCTCATGCAGGGCTGATTGATTCTGAAATTCTAATCGGGATAGATTTTACGAAGCACCAGCGTCTCTGCGAGCTTCTGGCAGACGAGCGGTATTATCCGGTGCTTCTCTACCCCGGTGAAGATGCCTGGAACGCCCAAAAAGAAGGCTTTAAGGCCCAGATTGGCAACAAAAAGCTGCTGGCAATCATTATCGACTCAACATGGTTCTGTTCCAAAAAGATGATTAAGCTGAGCACGAATATCATGGCATTGCCCAAGCTGAGTTTTGCCCGCGCATACAAATCAATCTACACCTTCAAAAAAGAGCCGAGCGAAGAATGTGTCTCAACGATTGAAACCTGTTACTATCTGATTAAGGAAATGCAGGAAGCCGAGATCGTGGACAAGAACGTAAATCCAGAGTGCCTGATGACGGCCTTCAAGGAGCTGATAAAACTCCAGCTCCAGAAAGAAAATGACCGGATTGACGGCAAGCTCCCGAACAGCCACGCCACTGATTTTAAATACACTACAAAGAAGGTAATTCCTGAGTTCTAGGAGGCAAAATCACTGCTCAGAGCCAGATTTGCCAGTAGAAAGCGTTCCCTGAGCCCTGAGCTGAGCGGAGTCGAAGCTGGTAGTCGAAGGTGTTCCCTGAGCCCTGAGCTGAGCGGAGTCGAAGCTGGTAGTCGAAGGTGTTCCCTGAGCGGTAGTCGAAGGGGACATATTTTTAGAACTTGTCTCATTCTTACATTTTGCCAATTCATGAACTTTCTCAAAATTTCTTTCTATCAAGGCCACTTTCTTTTTGTGACTCCAGCCTTGAATTTGCTTTTCCCGCATATACGTTTTTTCAATTTCAGAAAACTCTTCAACATACATAAGCTCTACAGGAAGACTCTTCTTTGTAAAATTTGCACCAAAACCATTTTGGTGTTCCCATAATCTCTTTTCGAGATTAACAGTACTTCCTGTATAAAATTTCCCGTCCGAGCATTTTAAAATATAGACATATCCTTTCATGATAAATGCAATTCTTACCTCACATGTTCGTTTCGACTACCGCTCAACGAACGGAAAATTGCGTCCTAGTTCAACGGTAATTTACCTTCTGGCTCAAATTCACCAGCAAGGGCTGCGAAAAGTGCCTGGTAGGTGAAATTTGAATAGCTGTAGCCCAGCAAAATCGTATCCGCAAAGTCAAAGCCGCTCATGACCGGGATTGGAGCAAGGGCTGAAAGAATAACCACCCGTTTGCCGCAATTTTTGAGCCGTTTCGCAACTTGTGCCCCTTCTTCATTCGGAACGTAGAAAATTATCGTGTCGTAACCGCCAGCCATTGCTTCAAGCTGATTTCCATTCCAGTCAATTCCGATTGGTCCAAGCCCCTCAAAATTGATTTTGTAGCTGTCCGCACCTGCATAGCGTTTTTTTGCCTCGGCGAAAAAGTCTGATTCTCCGCCCTGAATCGTGTCATTCGGGCCTACAATCAAAATCTTACCGGCATTGTTGTTCTGGAGCGGTAAAGTTCCCCGCTTATAAACAGTGATTGAACGGCATGCCTGAGAAAGAAAGAACTTCTGCCCTTCTTTGTCCGGGATTTGTTCCTTTAAGCGGGCAATTTCCGGGTAAAGTGGAGCCGCATTCCCGCCCTTAAAATAATTGAGTTTTGAAAGTACGACTCTTCTTGCCGCCGTGGTGACAATCTCCCGGAATTTTGGGTTAATCTGGATATTCGAAAGATTCATCGTCCAGAGCCTCTCGTCAAGCTCAGCCGTGCGCGAACTCAAAATAATGTCGTTCCCTGCCTCAATCGCCCGCTTGAAAGCCTCCGAACTGCTTCCCGCATAGCCCCAGGCACCTGTCATCATCATGTCGTCAGTAATAACTAAGCCCTTGAAGCCCAGTTTTTCGCGGAGAATGTCATGGAGCCAGCCGCGTGAAAGTGAAACCGGATCCTGCTCAATCCGCGGGTAAAGAAGATGACCGCTCATGATGGCAGGAATATTCTGCGCAATCAGATATTTGTAGGGAACAAGCTCGCGCTTTTCGGCCTGCTCCCAGTCAATGTAAACGCCAGGAAGTTTTACGTGCGAATCAGAACTTGTGTCGCCGTGCCCCGGAAAATGCTTTGCCGTAGGAATCACACCCGCCGCCATAGAGCCTGCGACAAAGGCCGAGCCGAGCTGTCCAACGAATTCCGCGTCCTCGCCAAAAGAACGCACGTTGATGACCGAAGAATCGCGGTTCGTATACAAGTCAACCGTGGGCGCAAAATTCATGTTGATTCCGAGAGCCTTAATCTCGCGGGAAATGTAATACGCACTGTAATATGCATCAACTGGGTACTGAGAGGCCCCTATAGCCATGTTGCCCGGAGTTTCTGTGGTGTCGCCTTTTACGTGCCTGATCCAGCCACCTTCCTGGTCAGTCGCAACAAAAAGCGGAATCTGAAGCTGCCTGCCCTGAGCTTCCTGCTGCAGCATAGAAATAGATTTTGCGACCTTTTCAGTGTTGTCCGTGTTCCAGCCAAAGACTTTTACGCTGCCCAGGCCCCGCTCAAGAACCCACTGATTCAAAAGGGCACTTGGCTCCTCTCCCGCCCAGCCGAACATGAAAATCTGGGCAAGCAGCTCCTCATCGCTCATCTTGGAAATCAAAAAATCTGCAAGTTCTTCGTTGGGATAATCGCTCCAGAAATTTGAATCAGCAGGAATTGAACTATTTGAACCGCCCCTTGATTTTTGAGCAGAAATCGTAAACACAATCAAAAAAAACAAAACAAACGAAAATATTTTTTTCATAAAACGTGAATTAATTTTATCAAATTTCATAAATTTTTTCTATCAGACTAGACAAAGTTCGTGCTTTTGTGTATATTATTATCACTTTGGCGTCTTATCCAAGCGGTAAGGAAGCGGTCTGCAAAACCGTTATGCAGCAGTTCGATTCTGCTAGACGCCTTGCAAATGTGAGTCGCTTTTGGGCGACTCATTTTTTTGCCTAACGGATCTTACAAGCTAAGCTGGGATCCGATTAAATATATGGGGAGCTGCGAGGCTCCCTTTTTTTACGGCTTAAGATTTGGTGCCAGCTTTAAAATCAGCTCCACAGCCTCTTTGCGTTCTTCTTCGCTTGCAAAAAGAATCTGATTTTCCTGACCGTTATTCAAAATCACGCGCAGGGTTTTAAAGTCAACCTGAGTGGTCTCAGGGTCATTTTCGTAGGCAAGAGTCGGCAGGGAAAGAATGTCGCTCCACAAAATGGCGTTGGTGCCGGAAATGAGCATGTTTTCGTAAATACCTGCCTTTCCGCAGCCGCTGGCCTCACGCGCGGCGATTTCTGCGGCAATCAAAGCTGTGCCGAGCAGGACAATGTTCACGAACCATGAATAATTCCTTAGCGGCACAACAAGAATCAGAATAAAGCCCGCAACAGCAATCGCAATCCATTTCTTAGATGAAGCAACTTTTAGCGGCTTAAGGCAGGCACCAGCCTGAGCAAAAATCTTCTTGCGCCGATGCGGAATCGAACACAAAATCCCGATATAGCCCAGAAGAGCTATTCCAAGCATTGAAAAATAAGCAATTTGTATGATAGTCATTATTTGTCCTTCAGCCACAATGTTAATGTCTTTCTTGCGCTTTCAAAAGCCAGTGGCACGTCTTTTAAATCTTCTTCGTTTTTTATCGAAACTTCCTCAAAGCCAAGCACTTCGCCTTCTTGTGCGTGAAGCTCGGCATTCTCCGGCAAAACTGCCTCAAAAAAGATGTCGCATGTCTTGTACAGGACGTTTTTGTACTCGTAAGTGTTCGGGAATGTTGCGATATATTTTACCGAAAGCGGCTCCACGCCAATTTCTTCTTTGCACTCACGGAAGCAGGCTTCTTCGGCACTTTCGTTTGGGTCAACAAAGCCGCCCGGCAATGCTAAAAACCCTTTACGCGGCTCTTTTGCACGCTTTTCAAAAAGCACTTTGCCTTTTTTGTTTTGAATAACAAGCCCCACGGCTGCAGCCACATTGTTGTAAAGCGTAAACCCACAATCATCACACTTCCACTTGCGCATATTCACGTTCTGGATATTCTTTCCGCCACAATTCGGGCAGAAATTAAAATCATTTTGCATATATTCCTCAATAATACAAGATTTTATAATCAGCGAAGCTCGCAAATCCACAATTCAAATAAACACTTATCGCCGTGGCATTCATTTTTTTAACGAAAAGCACGATTGTCTTTCCTTCTTTTTTGAAACGCTGAGTCAAAGTCTTTACGAGATATGTGGCTATTCCTTTGTTACGAAAATTTGTATCGGTGAAAACACCGCCAAGCTGAATACAATTCTGACCTTTTGCGTTGATTGCGGCCTTTGCGATTACCCTGCCATTGTAACGCACACCAAAGATTTCACCGGCCTGCAATGAACGCCTGAGCAAAATTCGGCAATTCTTTTCGTTGAAATCTTCTTTTTTGATAAGGACTTCTTCAATTTCGTATTCCTTCTGAATCGGAAAAAGCGCGTCAAAATCAGAATCCTTGCAATCAAAAATCTGACAGCCTGCAAGAAATGCCTTTTTACGGGAATCAAGCTTTTCTTTTAAGGCAACCTCTTCTGCAACCGCCTGATTATATTCCATTAAAGCATATTCGTTGCGAACCTTAGGAACAGTGCCATATTTTTGTAGAAAGATTTTAGCAATTTCGTCTGTGTATTTTTGCTCGCCGATGATGCTGAAAAGCTTTTGCGGCTTGAAGACCGAAAAATACTCCTGAATTACAGGCAAAACAACGTCACTTTCAAGACAATGAAGAATCTGACCACCAGCCGAAATTGAAAGAACTCCCCAAATGACGTTACGCTCATCAAGTATATAGAGAATTTTTGTGTCTTTTTTTAAAAAATGGTCAACAAGAGATACACTTTTGTGTTCATTTATAATAAGAAAATCCAAAACCTGATTACGAACTTGCAGAAATCCCGGCCCATCTTCATTTATTAATTCAAAAATCAACATTTTCAGTAAAAAATTATATCATATTATTGAAGAATTTGCAGATTTTGTTTGAATAAAAGACGATTTTTCTTTATTTTTATAGAAACCAAAAAACATCTCCGCTACGGTTGGAGTGCACAGGAGCATTTATGGAAATCGCAAATCAGAAGATGGTAAAAATTCATTACACGCTTAAAGATGTCGAAGGAAATCAGCTCGACTCATCTGTTGGTGGTGAGCCACTTGAATATATGCACGGAATCGGATCGCTCATTCCAGGTTTGGAGCAGGAGCTTACAGGCAAAAATCCTGGCGACAAATTCCATTCAGAAATAGAGCCAGCTTTGGGCTACGGTGAATACGATGAAAAACTGGTCGCAGAAGTGCCACGAAGCCAGTTCGACGCAAATTTCCCGATTGAAGTAGGCCAGCAGTTCCAGGCAGACACAGCTACAGGCCCGATGATTGTAAAAGTCACAAAGGTTACTGACGACAAAATCACTGTTGACGGAAACCACGAGCTTGCAGGCAAAAAACTCTGCTTCGATGTAGAGATTGTTGACGTTCGCGAGCCAACCGAAGAAGAACTTGAGCCATTCTTAGGCGGCGGCTGCGGTGGTGGATGCGGAGGTTGCGGCGGCGGATGTGACAGCTGTGGCGGCGGATGCGGTGGATGTGGCGAGTAGGCGGCAAAGCAAATAATGTCTGCTAATCCAGAAAACCTACCGCACGGAAGCCTCTACATAATGAGGCATGGCCGAACAGACTGGAACAATCTCAAAAAACTTCAGGGACGCACGGACATTCCTCTGAACGAGGAAGGCCGTGAAATGGCAGAAAAGGCCCGCCTTGAATACAAGGACGTACATTTTGACGTCTGTTACTGTTCTCCGCTCGTGCGTGCCAAGGAAACCGCGGAAATCGTGCTTCGCAACCGCGGAATTCCGCTTTTCTTTGATGAAAGACTCATTGAAATGAGTTTCGGAGCTCTTGAAGGAATCGAAAACGCCTATAAAAATCCAGAAACTCCTGCCTACACATTCTTTAAAGACCCTGAGCATTACATTCCGGCGGAAGGCGGCGAGTCTTTTGAAGAGCTTTTTGCGCGTACCGGAGACTTCCTTAAAAAAGTCGTTGAACCTCTGTTACTAAGCGGAAAGGACGTGCTTATCGTCGGCCACGGAGCCATGAATTCAAGCATTATCTGCCAGGTAAAAAAAATCCCGCTGGCCCAGTTCTGGGAAGCGGGAATTGAAAACTGCAAGCTGAAAAAATTAATCTGATAATCCAAAACATGCTCTCAGTGGGAACATGCCACTGGAATCCACGGTTGTGCGTATAAGGTATCTGACTCGCTGCGCTCGCACGCACAAAGTGGATTCGTGGCATAACCAAACAAGCACAACAACGCCAGTGCTTGCCACTTACGCATGTTTTGAAATACCATTTATTTTATCTTTCATTTTTCTGATTAGACCTTGAACTGATCGATTTCCTCGCCAATCTTTTGGATTGAGCGGTTCATCTCTACAGAAATATCGGTGAGCGCGCTACCAGTTTCGCTGATTTTACGCGCACTTGAATTGATTTCACCGACAGAAGAATTCAAAGAACCAGAGCTGTCTTTGAGCCGTGAGACTTCCTGCAAAATCTGCTGGCTGCCAGCACTCATTTCCTCTGCTGCGGCACGAACGTTTCCTGTGCTATCACTCATGATATGCAAAGCTTCAAGAACCTGTTTTGAGCCTTCTGACTGCTCTTCCATTGCCGCCTTAATCTGACGAACAAGCTGGTCTGTTTCGCGGATGCTTGAAGAAACCGCCGTGAACGCCGCACTTGATTCTGATGAAGAAGAAACAACATTCTCGATAGAAGAACGGATTTTCTGTAGCTGATCGCCGATTGTCTTTGACTGGGCACTTGAAGTCTCGGAAAGCTTACGGATTTCATCTGCAACGACGGCAAATCCCTTACCAGCTTCACCAGCATGAGCAGCTTCGATAGCGGCGTTCATCGCAAGAAGGTTTGTCTGGCTTGCGATTGAAGCGATTGCGACGTTAGCTTCCTGAAGCATTGCCGACTGAGTTTCAATTTCACCAATCTGATCGTTAACATTTGCCTGCTTTGAAGCACCAAGATTTGCCTTTTCCTGCAATGCTGCAAATTCCCCGGCCATTTTTTCGATTGATGCGTTGATTGCACTGATGTTGCCGATCATCTCTTCGGTGGCGGCACTAGCCTGAGTTACGCCCGAAGACTGGTTGTGAATCATGTTGTCGAGAGACTGAATGTTTGAAGTGATTTCTGTGACCGCACTTGCCGTGCCATTTACGCTTTCGGTCTGCTCGGCAAGAACCTGTCTGAATGAATTGAGGTTATTGTTGATGTCAGCAATTGCGTTTTCTGTCTCGGAAATGCTTGCCTGCAAATTTCCATCAACATCAGCGAGCGATTCCTTTGAATTTTTGACTTCCGCGATAATCTGCTGAAGCTTCTGAATGAACTGGTTGAATCCAAGGCCGACAGAGCCGATTTCATCGTTTGTCTTGACTTCGATTCGTTTTGTAAGGTCAGCATTTCCGCTTGCGATTCCGATGATGCTTTCAACGACAAGTTTAAGAGGCTTGAAGCAGATGACCATGAAGAGAATGATTACGACAAGAATGATGATTGCAATCAATACGTTCATTCCAACAAGAATGTTTCGGATTTTTATTGCTGATTCTGAAATCTGGCTCTCTGGAACTGCAATTGCGACCGACCATTTAGTTTTTTCTACAGGATGATAGAAGACAAAATCCTTTTCACCGGGAATAACGAAACTGTTGATCATTCCAGTTGAAGCGCTTCCGTTAATCATTGATGAGGCAATTTGGGCAACATCATCATGTCCATCGATTTTGTCAGTAGAGAAATTCTTCTGCATCTGGATTTCTGAATTTGGATGACACATTGCCATTCCTGTGCCTGAAAGCATGAATGCATAGCCGTGTCCGCCCAAAGAAAAACTGTTGATTTTCTGCTGAATTTTATCAATTGTTTTTACTGCAACGAACATTCCGACTTTTTTGCCGCTCATGTCAAATGCCGGTTTAACAAGCATGATTGAAACTTTGCCTGTTGCCTTTGCGACAGTCGGGTCAGTTATGTAATAATCAGCTCCACCCATGACTGCCTTGTAATAGGCACGGTCAGAATTGTTACCACGTTTTCCTGAATCATAGTAGCTGTTTCCTTCTGCTGTGATGAAAAGTACATAATCGATTTCTGAAGAACGGCGTTTAGGAGTTGTGGCGAGCCATTCTCCGATTTCGTCATAGCTGCCGAAATTATAGACGACATCCGACTTTGTATAGAAATCAAGAAGATTAAGGTTTTCGTCAAGCCATGAAGAGGCATAGTTTGAATAAGACTGAGCCATGATTGAAACATCACTTTCTGCCATGTCCACAGACGAATCATTGACGATTTTTACAGTCAATTCAATTAACAAGAAGAAAAGAACCGTAATGATGATTCCGGTAATTGCAACAATACGGCGAATGATACTTTTCTTTTTCATTTTTAATGCTCCTTGCATAAAAAAAATCATAAACTCCTTACAGTATTTTATTATCGGTCAAAAAATAGTAAAACGGAAATTTAATTTTTGCCTCAAAAAACAACGGAATTTTCATATTAGTGGTATTTCTCTTTAATTGTTGAACAAGTGATGTTGGCTTATACTTTCTATAAAATTGAATTTTAGGAGGCATGATAAAATTACATCCGTGTAATTTTATCACGGCCAAGTTTTCACCGTTGGTGAAAACTTGCAGATCCGTTGCCTCCATGCAACGCCGCTAACGCGGTGTTTTTATAGGAGACTTTTATGGCAAAGGTAGTTACTTTTGGTGAATTGATGCTTCGCATCCAGCCTGCAGATTATTATCGCTTCGTTCAGGTTGATTCTATGACAACAACTTTCGGTGGCGGTGAGGCTAACGTTTCTGTTTCTCTCGCTAACTATGGAAACGAATCTTACTTCGTTACAAAACTCCCGACACACGAAATCGGTCAGGCAGCTGTAAACTCACTCCGCAAATATGGCGTTCACACAGAATATATCGTTCGTGGTGGTCCGCGTGTTGGTATCTACTACAACGAGAAAGGTGCTTCTCAGCGTGGCTCAAAATGTATCTACGACCGTGCAGGCTCTTCAATTCAGCTCGCAAAACCAGAAGAATTCAACTGGAAAGAAATCCTTAAAGACGCAAAATGGTTCCATATCACAGGAATCACACCGGCTTTGGGACCAAACATGGTAACTGCTTGTATCGAAGCTTGTAAAACAGCCCGCGAAATGGGAATCACAACTTCTTGTGACCTTAACTACCGCGGAAAGCTCTGGACAAAAGACGAAGCTCGTGCAGCTATGACAGAAATCTGTAAATACGTTGATGTTTGTATCTCTAACGAGGATGACGCTAACGACGTATTCGGAATCAAATCTGAAGGAACAGACACAACTAAGGGCGAGCTCAACAACGACGGTTACGTTTCAGTTGCACGCCAGCTCAAAGAAAAATTCGGCTTCAAGAAAGTTGCAATCACATTGCGTTCATCAATCAACGCTAACCGCAACGACTGGCAGGCTCTTCTCTACGTTGACGACAAAGACTACGCATTCTCAAAGAAATACGAGATGTGGATCGTTGACCGCGTAGGTGGCGGCGACTCATTCGGCGGCGGACTCATCCACTCACAGCTCAAAGGAATGAGCACACAGGACTCAATCAACTGGGCAGTTGCAGCATCTTGTCTCAAACACTCAATCATCGGAGACTACAACATGGTTTCTGAGGACGAAGTAAACAAGCTAGCAGGCGGCGACGGTTCTGGACGAATCCAGCGATAAATTGCTTCGCAATTTATCGTAACGACAACTCTAACGAGTTGTCGAGCGATAAGTTCCGCCAATAAAAAAGCTCCACTCAGCAGGGTGGAGCTTTTCTTTTTTACTCTTGTGAAGTAATTTCCTTATAGAACTCGAAGTAATCCTTTCGGTTATCTTTTGTGAACTGGATTGCAGTGCGGGGATGCTGGTTGAGAACGCCAGTCAAAAGATACTGCAAGTCAAATCCCCATCTTACGCCCGCTTCTTTCATTGGATTCATGTAATCTTCGATGAATTTGATTACCGGGTGGAGCTTGAATTTCGGGTTTTTCAAAAATCCCATGAGAAGCTCCATAGCGCAGTTGCCGGCACCACGGCCCATTGCGGCATAAGTTGCATCGAGATAGTCAACACCATCGCCAGCAGCTTCGATTGTGTTTGCGAAAGCAAGCTTCTGGTTGTCGTGAGCATGCATACCCAGCTTTTTGCCGTATTTTGTGGCGAATTCACCGTAAAGGTCAGCGATTCGGGCAATCTGCTCCGGGTAAAGAGAGCCGTAGCTGTCAACGATATAAATGATGTCAACAGGAGATTTTCCGAGCAAATCAAGGGCAACCTTCAAATCACTTTCCTGTGCGTTAGAAATAGCCATGATATTGCAACTGACTTCATAGCCCTTTTTCTTTGCGTCTTCAATCATATCGAGCGCGCCAGGCATCTGGTGAGTGTATGTTGCGACACGAATCAAATCAACAGGGCTGTTTGACTTTTCCTGAATGTCCTGTTTGTAGTTACAGCGACCAACATCAGTCATAATCGCAATCTTCAAATCAGTATCATTCTCGCCGACAACAGAGCGGATAAAATCATCGCTGGAAAATTTGCACGGACCGAATTTGTTAACGTCGAACATTTCTTTGTCTGCACGATAACCGAATTCCATATAATCAACGCCGGCTTTAAGATTTGCCTCATAAAGAGCCTTTTCAAATCCTTCCGGGAAATAAAAATCATTAACCAAACCACCGTCACGCAAAGTGGCATCAACGACCTTAATGCTAGGCCGGAAATCCATCAATTCAGAAAGTTCTTTCATTGTAAGCTCCTATTAAAACGTTACTATTTATAGTATCAAAAAATAAAAAATTATGCAAACCTTGCAAACAACTTTCTTTCTATATATTATCTTCTTCATGACAAAACACACGACATCCCTGCTTTCTTCAGCAGGGCTTTTGCTTGCCGCCGCAATCTGGGGATTCGCATTCGTAATCGTAAAGGACAGCCTTGACTACATCGGCGCAACCTGGATGCTGGCTTTCAGATTTTCAATTGCAGCCTTAGTTCTTACTCTTATATATAGAAGAAAACTGAAAATTCTTACGCTTAGGGCTTGGTTCCATGGCGGAATTTTGGGATTCTATCTTTTCACAGCCTATCTCGTGCAGACAATCGGCTGCAAATACACCACCGCTGGCAAAAACGCATTTCTCACCACGATTTATGTGTTCTTGATTCCGCTGTTTTTGTGGGCAATTACAAAGCGCCGCCCGGCATGGTACGTCTTTTTGTGTGCGATAATGTCCGTCGCAGGAATCGGCTTGCTCGCGCTCGGCACCGGCGACACAGGGGCCGTTAATATCGGAGACGTGCTCACGCTGATTTGCGGAATTTTCTATGCGATTCACATCATTTTTACCGCGAAATACAATCATGAGCACTCACCTCTCTTGCTCACACTGCTACAGTTTTTGTTTGCATCCGCGTTCTCATGGATTGCCGCGCCAATTCTGGACGGAGTTTTTCCACTCGAACAGATTCAAAATCCACGTATAATCGTCTCAATGCTTTATCTTGGCCTGTTCTCAACTCTGGTCTGCTTTGTCCTGCAAAATGTGAGCCTAAAATATCTTCCCTCGGCATGGGCTTCATTGCTTCTCTCATTCGAAAGTGTTTTCGGAGTTTTGTTCAGCACAATTATCCTCGGCGAAAAAATCACGCTCCGCATGGGATTCGGCTGCGCACTGATTTTTGCGGCTGTCGTTCTTGCACAAGTTTTGCCGGAAATAATAGAAAAAAGAAGACAAAAGTGATAGTTTATACTTGAAAAAAACAAACGAGGAACAAAATGAGTTTCAAAGATTCAAAAGTCGTAATCGTCGGCGTGGGAAACGTCGGCGCAACAACAGCATACAGCATCCTCAACCAGGGCATCTGCGAAGAAGTCGTTCTGATTGACGTGAACAAGGAAAAGGCCGTCGCCGAAGCACTGGACATGCAGCATTCAATTTACTTCATGAACAGAAACATGTCGATTAAGGCAGGCGACTACTCAGACTGCCGTGATGCAGACGTCGTAGTAATCACAGCAAGCGCGCCAATGCCAAAAGACTCACACAACAGGCTGGAAATGCTTGCCCCCAGCATGAAAATCATCAAAAACATCGTTGAAAGCGTAATGTCAAACGGATTCGACGGAGTATTCGTCGTAATTTCAAACCCGGTCGACATCATGTCATACTACACATGGAAACTTTCACGCCTGCCAAAAAACAGAATCATCGGAACCGGAACCACACTCGACACAGCCCGCCTCTGCTGCGAACTTTCAAAAATGTACAACCTTGATGCAAAAAGCGTAGAAGCATTCGTCATGGCAGAACACGGAGACAGCGAAATGGTCTCATGGGCAAGCGCAACAATCGGCGGCAAGAACCTCTCTGACGTCTTCGCCGACAACGCCGACCGCACGAAAGACATCACCAAAGACGAACTATTAAAACGCACCAAAGAAGCCGGATGGGACATCTTCACCCGCAAAGGAAACACCTGCTACGGAATCGCCTCAAGCGCAACCGCAATCATCAAGTCCATCCTCTTCAACGAAAATAAAATCCTCCCGGTAAGCGTAGGCCTCAACGGAGAATACGGCCTGAACAACATCTTCCTGAGCGTGCCAACAATCATCAACAAAAACGGCGCAAAGGAAATCGTAGAAATCAAGCTTGCCGAAGAAGAGCGAGAACTATTGCAAAAATCAGCCGAAGTCGTGCAGGGAGTGTACGCGGAGCTGAAGATTTAGATGGGAGCCGGAGCGTCCGAAACAGGGCGTTCCCCGCCTGCGGCGGGTCAGGCTTTCCGCACTTACGCTATCGCTTCATACCGCAAGCGGTACGCCTACGGCGGTGCTCTAAGCAACGAAGTTGCGACGCATCCTTAACGCATGGGAGAAAAACTAGATTTTCCAAAATGCATTGTTTTGCCAGTCAGTAGGAAAACCTAAGAATTCCACAGCCTTATCCGAGTTTTGCAACAGAAATTGAATTAAATTATTTTTCCATGATGATTCTAATTCTATTCTCTCATTCAGGTAAACAAGAATCAAAAAAATATTATAAAGACTTGCATTATTCTGCCATAAAGACGTAATAGAAAGTCTTGAAGACTTCGGTTTCATCGGCTGAATTGAAAGTGTTTTCAAAATAATCCGAGACTGATGTGCACAATGATTTCGCAGCGAAGATAAACAATGAACCCATGATTCAAGCAATATCGAATCCACTCCATAAAAAGACGCGATTTCATCTTTTGCATTCCCAAGGCATTGTGGATTTACAGATTTTACAGGCTTAAGATTTTTGTACCAGCAGGTCAAATTACCGAATGAAAGAATTTCACAAACAACCCAAACTGGCGGAAAACTTTCTGCATATTTATCTTTGTAATGTTTTATAAATATTTCTTTTGAACGTCCAAATTCTGCCTGGACTTTCTTCATATTATCAAGCCATGCAGAAAAATCATTGCAATATTCCGGTTGCAGATAAGAGTGAGAACCGTATTTCATTCCCATCTGATGAGCCCATTGAGTTCTGAAAGAAACTTCAAGACGACTTATACCTTCAAAACTCAATTGACAAAGTGATTTTTCAAACTCATACAAGGAAAGAATTTTTTCAAAAGTCGTACCAGATTTAAAATGATGTGGATTTCTACAATCTTCAAAGTTCATCCAATAACCGCTCAAACGATAATAATTCAAACTTCGTAATGCCTTTTCAGCAAGACTTTTATCTGCAATTATCATTCCCCGTGATTCCAACTGTGAAATCTGCTGAGAAATTGACAATGCCGGTTTATTGAATGGTACCTTCTGCATAAAAAAACGACCCGCCGATTTGAGGATTGGGCAAGCCCACTAGCCTTGGCAGGTTCTGGTAATCTAAATTTACTAATATTTTGAGGAAAAGTCAAATGAAATTTCAGTACCGTAAGTTCTGATGCAAAATAAACTTGCTAAATCCTATTGAAACAAGCTTGTCTGATTGTGTAAAATTCGAGAGTTTTAGCAAATTCGTTATTCAGATTTTTTCCATGCTCTTCGTAATATATGCGCAGCTGGTTGAAAGTCAAATCCTGCCGAGGCGACTCAATTACACGAAGATCACTTCTTGTACGACGAGCAAATAGATTCTCTATCATCTGAGCAGTGAGATTTTGAGTCTGACTTCCAATGCGAATATAACATCCGTCTGGGGTCATACCTTTCTGCTTTAGATAATATGGTTTTTCCGTTCCACTTGAAATATTAACTTTCACATAGAAAAGAGGATTTTTATCATAGGTCTGCTCAACGATAATGTCATACAGCCCCAATGTCTCAGGAGCGATATTATTCTTTATTTTGTCAGCGATTTACCTTTGTAACTCATCTGGATTCTCAACGCCCCGAATTTCACCATCATCATTTACACCAACATAAATAATTCCAGCAGTGCTGCTGTTCAGAAAAGCGACAACAGCACACTCAAACGGTCGTTTAGGAGAAGTTTGAATTCAGTATGTTTTGTTTCGGGGGTAATGAAATTAGTTTTCATTTTGATTTTTCTCACCTATTCATCTATAAAAATAACATTATGATTTTGATTAGAAAATATAGACATGAGTTTATATACAAACAATTTATTAGATTCTAAATTACACATTTATTCTAATTTCCTCGTTCAAAATTTATCTTATCAAATCCCCAAGTTTTCCATACAATAGAAAATGGACATAATAGTTTTTCTGTTCCCGTTAGTTTTAATGGATTTTTTTCACAATCTAAATTTCCAAATTCCTCACAATTGTTGATTTCTATACAAGTATCTTTTAAATTACAACCTAAGAATTCATTATCATGAAGATAGTGATATACAGAATACACAGCTTGCGCTGATAAAAAAGAAATAGAAGTATTTATATCTTTAGCATTTTTAAAGAAAAATATTCCATCTGCGTTTCTTACAGGTGGATAACCAAAGTCTTGGAAAACTCTAACCAACCACTCAGTTCTTTCTTCTGATTTATAATTCTGTAGTAAAAGCAAAGAGGAAAATATTGGTTTATATTCAATTCTATCCTTATATCCTTTATTTAAGACATTCAATAGCCATTCTCTATATTGAGAATAAATATCAGACTTGAAAATTTCATTTATAACTAAATAACACCGCTTATATTCCTCATCAAACAAGGTTTTTAAGTCTTTTACCACATTATTTTGTTCTATTTTAAAATTTTGCAACAAATAAGAAAAAAAATTTTCACCCAATTTGTAATCTATTTTTCGCATATCATCAATGGTTTTTATAAAAACTTCAGCAGGATTATAAAACATTAAGGAAAACTCGCATAAATCTAAGAAAGATTTGTAATCATCTTTATAATTAGGCAAACAATTTGCCCATATAATATACGCAAGATCATACGGATTTCTTTTTTCATTGATGGATTTTTTATAAATGATTTTTTGAAGACAATGTGCCATTCCTTCATAAATAGCAAAAGCTCCAAAATTACATTTATACCCATTCTTAAAGGTTAATTCATAAAAATTAATATTAATATCTTCTAAAGAGGTTGAATCATATTCTTCAATCGTTTTTTCTCTAATCTCGATTAAAAAAGATTCTTTTAACACTATTACATTCTCTGTATATTGATTATAAAAATTAAAAAATTCTTTATTATTTGTGGCTACATCATTATAAAAACAAGAGCTAGTTAAAGGCAAATGAATTGATTTTTGACCATTTTTTATGCAGTTCTGAATATATAATATAACATCCCATATTTTTCTCAAAATCACATTTGTATTAGAAATTCCATAGGTTGTTGTTGCATCTTGTAAAAAATGAATGTATTCATGGAATAATTCACTCTCATAACGGCTGCCTAGCATATTATCTAAAGAATAAGAATTATTCATGTCTATTGAGAAAAAACCAGGATAATAACAATCATAATTAGAATCAAAAAATCTCATGTTTATTTACTCGCTATCAAAATTCTTAAAGATTATTTCTAGTTCTTCGTCACTTGTAGGCATCGTTTCAAGAACATCTTTATCAATTGCATTAAGCATGATCTGTTCTTTTTCTAACAATCTATCATATACTTTTTTGGCCAAAGAAAATTCTTCACCATTCATTTGATAGTTTTCTTGCAAATAAAAATATTGTGTATATTGATTTTGCGGCAAGCCTAAACGATGAATTCTGTCTTTTGATTGCAAAAGATGAACAAGATTATAACTGTATTCAAAATACACCGCATCATGACAAACAGAATGAAGAGAAACAGATTCTGCTAATGTATGAGGATTTGTAATCAATACATCATATTCATTATTTTTGAATGCAGTTAATAATTGCTGTCTTTCTTCAAGTTCAACTTCACCATAGATACATTTTGCTGTAATATCTCTTACTCTTAAGGCTTTCGCCAAGTTTCGTATCGAATCCTTGAAAATACACCAAATAATAACTGTTTTTCCTTCCTTTACAAGCTGTTCAATGAGCTGTAAACATTTTGCAAATTTTGTAGTTAGATTTATTGATTCGATTAGTTTTTTAACATTTTCAGAATAATCAACAAAATCAATTTTTTCTTCATTTTTAACATCAATATCAAGAATATGAGAGAATTCTACTAAATCTAAAGATTGCAACAAGAGTTTAGGATTTGTTTCCAACTGGAGAATTCTCAAAAACAAAGCAAGCTTGTTTTTTCGATATTTTTTCATAAGGATATTAAAAAGTTCATTTTCTGCATTCGAAGCAGAAAAGAAATCTATGCTATCAGGATTTGGAAGAGGAACACTCAATTGATTTTTATTTGTACGACAGAAAAATGGTTGAATTCGTTTATTTATTGAGTTTACTTTATTTTGGTCTGGATTTTTTAGAATATTTAGTTCAAAACCGAAAAAATCATCATATTCATTTGGAAATAGTATATGTAGCAGATTATAAATATCGAGATACGAATTTGGGATTGGAGTACCTGTCATTGCAATCGAATAATGAGCATTTTCTGCAATTTTTAAAGCATTTGTAGCATATTCACCATTAATTTTTTTAACTTTATGAACTTCGTCAAATATCAATAAAGTATCTTCATCAATTATCTGTGAAATTTCTTCACTATATGTTTTTAAGGATTCATAATTAAACAATAAAAGATTTGCATTTCCTGAATCATATAAAATTGCATTTTTCTTTTCTTGTGTATTTTTATATAATTTTCTATGTAGCAAGAAATAATTTAATGCCAGCTTATTGCCAAATGAAAGATAAAACTCATCTATCCATGAACCAAATGCGTTTTTAGGACAAAAGACTACAATTTTTGTACAATGTTTCTTTTCATACAAATATGCAAATACTCCTAATGCAGATGCCGTTTTTCCAGAGCCCGGAACAGAAAAATTGCCAGTTTTCTGCATTGCATACATAAAAAAAGAATCCCACATTTGTCTTTCCCGTAATGGACGAACCATTAGAGAGTCAACACATTCCCTATATTTTTCAAAACGAGGTAACAGTTTATTGTCGTGGTGTTTTATTTCATTTCCTAATTTGTAGCGTTCTTCTATATGAAGTTCTTTTTCTTTTAAATACGAAGAAACACTTTCATCACAAGAAAAAGTTATATTATATCGACCTGCATTTTCCTGCAATTGTAAAAGCAGTTTCTTAAATTTCAGGTATGAAAAGTTCTTTTTAAAAATTAATTGATTACCAAAAGTCTTTACGATATAAACTTTTATATTTAATTTATAGAAAAAACTTCGTTGAAACTCATCAATATTATTAGAGGTCAAAATGAGAATAAATCCATTTCTATAAAAAAATACACAATCAAACATTTATACCTTTTTCTATCTCTGTTATAAAAAATTTAAGCCTGTTCAATTCTTTTGATACATCATCCAGTTCTTCGGCTGTCAATTTCCTAAAAATATTAAAATCAATATCTTCTAACAAGCTTTTTGCCTTTGCGATATTTTTTGCAGGAAGACTTCTAGTTTCTTTCCGTTTCGCTTTATATAAAGATTTTTCAAGAGAATCTTCCAAATCCACTCGAATCTTATCATTAGAACGAACAACTTCTGAAATTGTCTTTGCATTGCTGACATTCACAGTTTGCAACATATTTGAAACTTGTTCCGCAATAGGCATTTGAGTTTCAATATATTCATCAAAAAATTGAGAGGTTGCAATTTTGTTTATATCACGCACAAAAGCTCTAAGATCTGAGCCTGTATGCATTATTATATTCGTAAAAACACTTATTTTTATTTTCTCTTGAGTTTCTTCATCAAATGCCTTTTTTAGAATTATATTTAAAGTATCAATTGAAGAAACAATGTCTAATTCTCGCGCAATATGATATTGTTTTGGAGCATTTATATATTCCAAGAATTCATTTAATAATCTTGCATCTTCAAGCTTTCGATTTACTTCTTTTATATTGGTATTGCAACTCCTAGCATATTCATCAGCCGTAACAAGTTTTGAGACTTCAATATCATGATAAACACCAACTAATTCATCTATTGGGTTATAATCAACTTTGCTTTCTTCGCCATGTTGAATTGACAGTTCAAGAAGTTTTATTTGTTTTGCACTTTTTTCAATATCTCTATCAAGAATAATTGCTTCAAACGCATTGAATTTTTCAGATTTTTTAGCAAGATGCCTAAGACAGGTAAATCGTCTGTTACCATCAATAATTCTTCCATCATTTAATACAACACCAGCTTCTCGCTGATCAACAAGTTCTATATTATTTTCTGTGCGTTTTATCGCTTCAGGATTACTCTTAATAATATATTCTTCAATAATTTTATTAAATTTTTCTTTGTCTTTCAGCTCTGGTATACTGCCATTATGTTCTGAACGATATTGGCTTATCCATGTTGCAATGCGGTTGTTTTGGTCATTAAAATATAACAAATCTAACCTAATTCGATATACAGGAAAAACCTGTGTTGTTCCATCAATTGAGAATTTTTTTGTCAGGTCTGTTTTTACAACTGCTCCAATTTCAATTCCTTCTTTCAACAAATTCATTTTCTATATCTCCTCAAAGTAATTATCATAACTACAATAAAGTTTTTCCATGATTTTATCGTAATACAAATCGCTGTCATCGATCCTTGCAAGTACATCATATTTCGATACTTGCATAGAAAATCTTTCATTCAAAATATCTACCAATTTATAAATATCCATTCCATTTTCAGGAATAATACTTTTAAGCAAAGCACCCCAGGTAATATTTTTGTTAGCTTTTGAAAGAACAAGTACACCGCCTATTTGCTGAGTTGAAAACAGCCTATCATTGCGTGACAATATCCCTGCATAAAACCAATCATCAAATCCTAATTCAAAAAGTTTGTGAGCAAATTTGATTTGCTTTATTTGATTTAAAGTGAAAAATTCAGGCAATTCCAAGGCATATACCTGTTTGCAGAAATCTGAGAAGTCAGATTTTGTAATACCAAATGAAATAAATTTCGAAAAGTTAATATATTGTCTTTTGGAATATTCCAAAAGTTCATAATTATCCAATAAAGAATTTAACACGGAATTAAAGTTCACATTTTTTCTAATTTCTGGAATTATATCTGAATATTGAAATTTTTCATTTTTCAGTAAGAGATATTTAAAATATAAACTAGCAGATTCAAATTTTCCCTGAACTATATGATTCTCATTTACTATGAATCCTAACTTTTTTAATGTATATGGATTTATATGAGATAGCTCTGCATATTTCTTAGAAAAAATCTCTTTTACAGAATTAATAGTATAAAAATCATCCGTAAGTTGCATTTTTAAATAATTAAACTCATCAGTAGTTAAATCTGGAAAATTAATTGTATAAACACCTCTATGAAGATACTTACTTATACAATTGAAATAACTTCCAAGCGCTGTTTTAAAATATGTTCCATATTGCTTTTCATAAAGTCGTGCCAATTCAACACTAGAAATCGGAGAGTATTCTTCCAGTAAATCTACCACTTGTTTATCTATATTTGCATATCCAAATTCAACGGTTGGCATACGATGGAATTTTATATATTTTGATGTTTCCTCCAATAAATTCCGCAAAAGACTATGAAGTTCATATTCATCTCGAATATCATATTTTTTCATCACTTTAGGATATTCTTTCATAAATTTTGCCGTAGAAAGAATAACATTTTCATATTGGTCAAGATCCAATATATCTAGCAAATCTGTAAAATCATACTGCTCATAATCATAAAATCTAAATGAACTCGGATATTTATAAAGAATATTTTTTGCTTTTAGAATATGCCCTTGAAAAGTTCTCTTGTCGATAGAGTATAAATCTTTTTCAATCCCTTGTTTTTCCCAGAACTCTGAATATTTCTGTATAAATAAATCAATATTTATATTAGCTGTACAATAGTTTCGAATATAATAGTTATATAAGGCTGGACGATATTTTTTTATATATTGATTCCCTACATAAATACAGTCTGCATAAATAATCTTACTTCGTATTTTTTTCCTGATATTTTGTGGAATTGAGTTATCTTCGAGGGCTTCTTCAATATTCACAATTCCTGATTCATAACGAACAGTAAAATAATATGCTACGGCATCTCCAAAAATCAATTTTGCCTGTTCTTTATTTAAGTTATATTTTTTAAAAATATACGCATAACTATCTTCTTTAAATTTTATTTGTTCTACTCTAGAAGTGAAATTCTTGTAGACAATTTGCCGCACTCTTTCACGACTCAGATTATAAGCTTGCCCAATTTCATCCAAAGACTGTCCTTCTAAAAATCGTCTTGTCAAAATATCTTTTATTTTTTCATCCTTAAAATCTGAAATAAAATCTTTTACGGAAGGTAATATAAGTTCATAGTTTTCATTTTTAGTTTTCCGTATTAACTTTGATTTTTCTAAATCAAATAAAGCAGACTCTATTATTCCTGTTGACTGAATAAAATCGGGAAAGATATTTTTCAAATCAGTTGTCGATAATTCAGAAAACGTATTATCAAATACTGTCAGAATTTTTTCTTTTATAATTTCAAAACATTGATTATTACTAAAAATGATTTTAATGAGTTCTGTATTTTTTAATGAAAGTAAATCATCTTCTAGCGTTTTGTTTTTTAAAATCAAATAACTGAAAACCAATAATACTATATGGGCAATATTATCATTTTTAGTCTTTACAAAAACAGAATACTCTTTTGAAATTTTTTCACAGAAAATATAAAAGTCTGAATTACAGAAATCTCTCTGAAAAACGAAGACATCTATATTTTCATCACGCTTATAATCTATTGTATTTTGAGATTCCAAAAATCTATTAATATCAGAAAAGTTTTTGCATTTTTGCAATTTAATATATGAATCGAGAGAAATTTTATAAATCTTATAGCTAATTATGGATTCAAAAACACATACAGTTAATCCGTAAGAAGGAGAAATTTCTTGTTGATTTATGTTTAATATGTTAATTATTTCATCAAGTGTTTTCTTTCCTATTTTTCGCCAATTTTTTATTTCATCAACCGAATACTGCTGCAAATCCTCCAAAGTCTTGATACTTTTTAGTTCAAAAATATTTAAAGCTCTTTTAGAGAAATTATAATCAGAAATATTTTTCTGTACATTTTTTATAAAATCTTTATCTATAACAATTTCTTCCTGTTTATAATCATTCAAAACATCAATTATTTCATCTAGTGTTTTTTGCCCCATTTTCCGCCATTTTCGAATTTCTTCAAATGGAAATCTTTTTAAATCATCTAATGTTTCAATTTTTTTTTTCTTCAAATATTTTTAATGCTCGATTAGAAAAATTATAATCTCGTATATTTTTCTTACTCAAAGAAAAGGTCTTTGTTTTATCTGTTTGTAGAAATATTATTTCAGAGTTTGAATCCACTACCTGACAACAACTTTTGCCATCTTGAATAGAAGCTAAAACATCGATAATTTCATTTATTGTTTCTTTTCCTATATTGCGCCAATCTTTTATTTCTGAAACAGAATAATTCTTCAAATCTGTTATAGAATTAATATTGTGAGTTTTAAAAACTGTCCGAGCTCTCTTAGAAAAATTGTAATTATCAAGAGACTCTATAAAAAAATTATTTTCTAATCCGACGATTTTAATAGAATCTAATATTGATAAAACTTCATTAAGAGACGTTTTTCCAAAATTTTCCAATTCTAAAAGTTCTTTTTGGTTTAATTTTGCAATTTTTGCAAGTTGTCCGATTGTAGTAATATTATTTTTATGAAGAGCATTTCTAACTCTCATAGAAAAGTTAAAGGCATCTATTGATGTTTCTGGAGAATATGAATTAGTTGTAGATTTATTTTGCTTCATCGTTTCTTTGTATTTAATAGTATATCATAGTTAGAAATACTTGTGCGGAAAAAATCCTTTTTCCTCTAGAATATCCTCACATCTTCTACCAGCACTTTCCCCACATAGTCATCCGTCAGTGAAAATGTATCAAGCAAATACGCTGCATATCCATCTTTATCCGGCTGAAATGGAAATTCAATTACCTTAAAGACTTCATTTCCACATCGCAGAGTTCCCTTGTAAGTTTGCTCATTCGCTTTTCCGTAAATTATTTGCCCACGATCAGGGATATTAAAAATTCGCTCAACTTCTATGGTCATTTTATCCCCTCTCCATTACATATAATTCTCTCCGCCACCCTCAAAGAATGCGGCATCGTCTTCCATGTAAAGCTCTCCGTCTTCATACGGAATTTCCTCGCACAAAAGGTCAGTACCGAAAGAATCGTGGGATTCCATATCATGGGAAGAGCATTCATGGTGAGTAAAATCATACGGAATAAATCCACAACCATAGTCACCAAAAACATCCCTTGCATCATACTCATCAACAACATAGTACCTTCCCGAGCATCCGCGCTTTTTATCAGAAACTATCGCATAAATGAAAGCTCCTATAATGAGCGGCACCAGAACAGGTGCTGAAATAAACAAAACAATAAGTCCCATAAATTGCCTCCTTTTCAGCTTTTCTTTTTTTATTATAAAAGTCTATGGTGCCAAAAATTGTCACTGAAATAAAAATTTATGTGATATAATTGAAAATATGGAAAATGACGGCAAGACTAAACTGAAGGAAAATCACACAAAACCTTTACGGCTCTTTAAGATTGAACAGGCAATTCAAAATCTTACTTATCCGAGCGTGGAAAGACTCATGAAGGAACTTGAAGTTTCACGCCGGACGATTCTGCGTGACATCGACGAACTGAAAATCTATTACAACGCGCCGATTGAATATGACCGTACACAGAAAGGCTATTATTACAGCGACAACACCTATTTCGTAAAGAACATGATGCTTACAGAAAGCGAAGTTTTCGCCGTAACTGGAATCCTGCCGCTGATGGAACGGTACAACAACACTCCGTTAAAAAAGACAATTACAAAAGTTTATGAAACTCTTTCACAGATGCTTCCGAATCAGGTCGAAATACAGTCAAGCTTTATGAATGATGTTGAATTCATATCCGACCCGATTCCTGTAATTGAAGAAGAAATTTTCAATGCGGTTTTCAAGGCTACAAAACTGCATAAAGTCATGAATTTTGCCTACCGCTCAATCAGTTCGACGGAATATAAACCGCATTCTCTTTATCCATACAAAATTTACAATCAGAAAGGCGACTGGTACATTCTTGGCTTTAATCCTGACCGTGGTGATTTTGCAATCTTTACGCTGGCACGGATGAAAGATATTGAACTTGGCGAGGAATTTACACCAGATCCCGAATACAGACAGAAAATCCATATTGACCCGAATTTCGGAATCTGGAACAATAATTCAGCAACTCAGAAAATCGAACTGCTTTTTGATAAATCCGTAAACACCTACATCCTTGAGCGCACTTGGCACAAAAATCAGGAATGTCACCAAAATGAAGATGGCACTGTATACCTTAGTTTTGAGTCCAATCAGATACAGGAAACTTTATATTGGGTTCTTCGCTTTGGTTCAGCGGTTCAAGTCCTAAATCCAACAGAACTTAAAGAAGTCTACAAAGCAGAAGTTCAGAAAATGATGAAAAGAATTGGAGAATAATTTTTTTACCCCGTGCAAGGAAATTGAAAAAAACTTCCTTACCTCACAAGGGTAGTTCCTGCTTAGACAGTTTCACCTGACTTTGCAAGATTTATCATATTTTTTCGGCCTTCTACTGAATTACAAGATGATTCAAGCATTTTTATAACTTCGTCTTTTTTCCCTTCTTGCAGCATTGAAACAAGCTGTTTTAAAACCAATTTGAATTCCTTACTTGAAATTACATCCATAAGTTTTCTCCTTAGAAATAATCTATTTTTTAATTATATCACAAATTCAAAAATCTTTAAGTCTAAAAACACACGCCTGAAAGAAAACATCTAACAGTGTTGGCACTCCACGTCATGCTGACTGCCAACTCCGCGTCTCTCTGACTGCCAACTCCGCGTCTTTCTGACTGCCAACTCCGCGTCTTTCTGACTGCCAACTCCGCGTCTCTCTGACTGCCAACTCCGCGTCTCGCTGACTGCCAACTCCGCGTCTTTCTGACTGCCAACTCCGCGTCTCTCTGACTGCCAACTCCGCGTCTTTCTGACTGCCAACTCCGCGTCTTTCTGACTGCCAACTCCACGTCTCTCTGACTGCCAACTCCGCGTCTTTCTGACTGCCAACTCCACGTCTTTCTGACTGCCAACTCCACGTCTTTCTGACTGCCAACTCCACGTCTCTCTGACTGACAGTGTGCACTTTTGTAGACTAACTAAACTACTAGTTTTATCAGCGTTTTTTTGCTGTACCTTTATTCTATCAGCAGGGATAAAAGCTTTTGTAGACAAACTTCTACAAATCACAGGATTTTTTTCTGTTATCTTTACTGATACAGGGTCGTTGACCTTAAAACACTTTGGCAAGCCTGTAAGTCAGGCAAGGACAGTAATATGGCTGAAAAGCTTACTACAAAATTTTTGGATTCCGACGGAAGCGGAAAAATCACTCTTTATACAAACAAGCTTTCTAACGGGCGCAATTTCTACGGAAAGTTTGAGCGTAACACAATCGATACAAACACGCTCATCGCCCGGATTCAGAAGCGCAAGGCAGGAACAAACGAGCTTTCATTGCAGCAGACCGCAGGATTCCTCAAGGAAGAAATTCTTGAGGCCCTTTCCCGCGGTGAGTCAGTGAACGTGCTCGACCTGGGAACGATGTATCCTTCCATCCAGGGCAGGTACAACGGCAAGACCTTTGACCCCGGCGAAAAGCAGCTTTTCACGGCAAAGTTCACGCCGAGCCAGATTGCCAATTCTGCACTCTCAAAGGTCAGCATAAAGGAAATCTCAGTTGCAGACACTTCACCACTAATAACGTCGGTCATCAACCTTTTAACCGGCAAGGCGGACGGAATTCTCAGCAAGGGAAAATCCGTACACCTTGATGGCGAAAGGCTGAAAATCGACGGAGAAAAAGGCGGAGTCTTCCTGTGTCCTCTGAACGAAAACAAGGAGCCTGTTCAGGACGAAAGCACATGGATTCCGTGTCCGATTATTACAAGGAATGCTGGTAAAAATCTCGAATTCTTCCTTCCTGATGAATTGGAGAGCGGAGCAGAATTCAGGATTCTTGTAAGGACATATTACCTTAAGAAGGATGAACTCACAAAAACTGCAAGGGAGGGCTTATCTGAAACCGTAACGATAGCATAGAAGAGCTGTCTTTCGGCAAAAAAACAACGCCCCTCGCAAGGGGCGTGTTCGCATTTTCTTCCCCACCGGGGCGACTCCATCAATGAAGAAACTTATATTTATTTTTTTCAGACCTTATTTACCAGGCTTTGTACAAGCTCATGAAAAGTAGTACCGGGATTACAGTTTTCAGGTTTTTCATTCATTCTATTTTGCATAAGACGAATGGCATTTCGAATGGCTGTTTCCCTATATGGCAAAAGTGCATTAAACAAATTTGTTTTTGATTTCATGTTATTAATTGATTCTTCGGAAGATAAGATTCCATTAGCAGTCAGTAAATTTTTGGCATTTTCCTGTATTTCTTTTCTGTCGCAAGCCGTGTCCCGGTAATTAAAATGCAGTACAAACCACAGTTCAAAACAGGGATTTGACCATGCAACTTTTACGCCTTTATCTTTCGCCGCCATTATTGCCTTACAAAAATTTTCTTTTGTATGACCGCTGCTGCCTTTTTTTGTTACCATTACTTCATCACGATCAATTACAATCCATTTCTCATCAAATAAATCCGAATATTCCGGGGCAGAAAGCAAGTCTTGTAAAACACCGCACGGATCTGAATGCTGATGACTCACGATGATAAATGAACCTTGAGCAATTCTATATTCTTGTTTTAACCAGTCAAAAAGTGAATTTAAGTAATTCGGCTCAGTTTTTTCACCTTCACAGGCAACAATAAAGAGTTTCGGAGTTTCTAAAGAATTTTCTTTTCGCTTAAGAGAAGAAAAAGATTTGAAATTATGCCGTTTATTTCTCGCCATCATTACCATCCAAATCAATTTTTTCATCAATAAAATCAAAGGCCCCAAGATAGGGAATCGCACCGTATTTGCCCATGATGTAGCACTGATTAAAATCCGCTTTTGAATTGATGTTTTTATACTCAACAAGGGACGTTACATGTGTCGCCCCATATTTATCTTTTTCTGTAAACCAGACCTGAGACTTATGAAAATACTTTTTAGTGAGCAAATTCGTGTCCTGGGTCGTAAAAACCAGCTGAGCATGTTTTTTGTTTATCTTTAGATTATTGAACAGTTCAACAATTTTTTGTGAAAGAAGCGGATGCAGACTTAAATCAAGTTCATCAACAAACAAAAGAGTTCCGTTTTCCAGCGCATTTAAAATTGACGCCGAAAGATAAAAATAACTCTTTGTTCCAAGCGATTCGTCACGCCCCATGTCAAATGAGATTTTTTGTATAGGCAAGTTTTTTTCATCATATTGAGTATGCAAAGAATCGAAAAAGAGCCTCTGAACTGTTAAATTATCATTTACCAGTTTTCGTTTAGCCATTATATCCCGGCCTTCGGAAGGAATTTCACTCAAAGCAAGGGATTCTGAACTCAACTTTACATCTTCAATACCGAAATCGGCACTTTTCATAAGTTCGACAATTTTCTTTCTTTGAATTTCATCGCTCATTGATTTGCGCAATTCAGGCATTAGATTTTCATTTACACGATTACTTTTTATGACAGAAACACTTTTAAACCAATGCAATACTTCTTGGGCACACTCATTTCCATTTTGGTCTGCTGCCCACAGAAATAAAGAATTTGCATTTTTCCCTTTTATTTTTTTTAATTCTTTATGACGTTCACTGATTTTTGGTTCTGACTCTATATCCAAATCAAATACACAAGTAGGCCGGTTAGAATCGTAAACAAATAAATATTCAGAGTAGATGTATTTATTATCATATTCAAAACCATATTTATATCTCTTTCCCGATGATTCAAAAACAATGTCAAAAACAGTCGCCGCATTTTCAGTTTCCGAAGAAAGAAGAAATGGATTAACCGGGAGTTCATCCGTAGAAAGCATCACGATTCGATTTTTATTCAGGACAATATCCCGCATCATTGAAAATGCTTCAATAACAGAAGATTTTCCGCTTGCGTTTGCACCATAAATTACAGCCGAAGGAAGCAAAGACAGATTATCAATAGCAACTGTATTTCCCATGCTGTTTGAACTACCAGAAACAAGTGAAAGTGTTGCCTCATCTTTAATTGATTTAAAATTGCTGACAGAAAACTGAATTAACATATATCAAGAATAACAATTAAAATCACGAAAAGCAAGATTTTATTTTTAAAATAAAGCAATTTATCCATATTTTTGAAAATAAAATCGATATTATATTTGATACATTATAAAAAAAACACGCCCCTCGCAAGGGGCGTTTTCGTATTTTACTTCCCACTGGGGCAACTACCCCAATGAAAACTCGACGGGCTTATTTATACAACTCAACCAGTTTCTGCAAGTGCTCGAACTTAGCTTTAGCTGCCTGCTCGTTGCGGTCGAAGAGAACTTTTGCTCTCTCTGGGAACTTGCGTGTAAGAGCAGAGTATCGTGTCTCGTTGTTCAAGAATGCCTGGTAAGAGCCGTCTCCTGCCTTTGAAGTGAGGGTGAACGGATTCTTGCCTTCTGCCTTGAGGGCCGGGTTGAAGCTGAAGAGGTTCCAGTAGCCGGCTTTTACAGCTGCCTTCATCTCGTCCTGACAGTGGTTGCGAATCTTCGATTCTAGCTGCCGCCCTTAACACCGTGGAGCTCACATGGAGCGTATCCGATGATGAGGGAAGGACCATTGTAAGCCTCTGCTTCCTGAATGTGTCGCACCCTTCGGCTGCTAAAAGAGTCTGTGCCGGGTTAGCACCGAGAGCAATCTGTCCGACATATTGCCTATAATGCCCTACAGGATGTAGGGTAAAAGTAAAGAGAGAAAATTCTGTTTGCCTTAAGGTGAACAGAATTTTCTCGTAGAAACAAAAAATACAAGGATGTATTTTTTGTTTCAGGGCTTCTTGCCCATCTCTTTACCAGCTGCTGCGAACTGACATACTTCACCGATGTTAGAAGCCTTTGATGCCGTCGCAATCCGCTTCGCGTCTTGCTTAACGAGTTTTGCCTAAAGTCAAAACTCGTGTCCGATTCTCTTGCTGTATTCGGGCGTTACCCTTCGGGTCAGGCTTTTCGGGGTTCCGTGCTTTCGCACTACATTGCCTAACGGCAACGGCTTCGCCGCCCCTACAATCCTTAACGCTCGGCTAAAACAGAATTTAATTTCAGCCCAAAACATTTGACTTTTCGCCAGTTTCACATTATATTGAAATCGTAAGCAACAATGATTGCTTGCGTGAGCGATGAATAAGGCGTTGTGCCGACAAGCAGTGTCTTAGGAGCTTTACAAGGGTTTGACATTTACCACAAGTCGGATAGGGAAACCGAAAGAAAATGTCTGTCTTTTATCCTGCTCATTCGGGCAGGATTTTTTTGTAGAGGTGATTGTGACAGATATTCAAAATGCATGCCGAGCCTTTAATAATCTTCTACATTTTGAATATGAAATTTGCCTCGCAAAAAAGAAAACTCTAATAAAAATCAGCCTGCATTTTCAAAAGAAAGATTTTCACCATCTCGCAGGATTACATTACTTAAAAGACCGCCCAGAATTACGAAGCGACAGAACAAAAATTTTTGATAAGATTCTGGAAGATGAGGTTTTTGCCGAACGAATTCAAAAATCAGATAATTATCCTAAAATAAAAGACCGTGTTTTTTATCTTTCGAAGCTAGAAGAACTTTTAGACAGCGACGAGACAGTTTTCAAATATAATCAAAACGAGGCTATTTTTTCCCGAATCAACGCAGACTTTTTGCTTAAAAATGCAAATTTTGAGAGAACAATTTTTACTTTTATAAAACTTGAATACGATGGAAAGTACATCTGTAATTCTTTTTTCCCAGAAAGCGATTATGATTATTCTAAAAATCAAATTTCTTGGAAGGTTATTTCTAAAAAGAAAATTGATTTAGAAACCGGGGAAAGTGGGTAATTAGTCGCTTACATTCATTCTTTTTTCTGTTCTTCCAATTTGAGAGTTAATGCCCTTATTTCAGATTCAAGAGCGTCAATTTTCGATTTATATTGTAAATTCTTTTCGTTTTCCCGCTCTAGTTCTGAATGTAATCTTTGATTTTCAAATCCTAAATCTTGGAGTTCAATATCTTTTTGTGTTATAAGTTCTTTTTCCGGTGACTCCCCGGTGTATGACATCAGGAGTAACGTGCATAGTCAATTTTACGATTTTCTATGTCACCACTTATTCTTAGAGAATGCACTTTTTCTTTATATGAGGATTTCTTTTTTCCGTTAGTCTTATCTATTGTTTCAATATCAGAGCAATTATAAATAATCAAAGTTTTTTCTGTCATTTAGTACCTCCTGTTCTTACTTCAATAGCAGAATCACAACGCCTGCCATTGTTCCCAATGCCGAAATTGCCGCCACAACAAGACAAATTACTGCAATTGGCAGAATTTTTCGGATGCTGACGGTGAGCGATTTCACTTCTGCGATAGTCTTTTTAACTTCTGGAATTGTGTCTGAAACTTCAGAAGAAACCGTCTGTAATTGCTTAACAAATTGCTTTACTTCTGGAATCGTATCAGAAGATTTCTCCGCAACTTCCTGTACTGCCGATAAAATACTCATTTTTATTCCCCTTTTCTTTACTGATATTTTTGCTCTTATATATTAATACTTATTCAACAAATTAAAGTCTAAATCTTCTATATTAATCTCATTTTTCTCACAAATGAATTTCAAAAAATCATTTCCTTCAATAAGTGCATATTCTGCATTTTTCGTGTCGGCTTTTTTTCCGCTTGTTTCCCGTGCGTACACATTTGCCTGCCTTTCATACTCAGGGTTAATTATCAGACCGTTTCCAGCAACCATACAATTCTGATTATCCAGGTGTCCAAGTATGATATGACCTACTTCATGGAGAAGGAAAAAACTTTTATTCCGGTCGTTGAGATTTTCCCAAACCTTGCTGTCAATGAATACATAGTATACCTTCCCTGCCCCTATGCATTTTTGTGCCAGTCTTCCGTGCATATCAAAACCAAGCATTCTTAGGAAGACTAATTTATATGCACATACACTAGCCATAGAACCAGTTAAAGCTAAAGAAATAAATGCCTCATTATCCCGACCAAATAACCTGTTCATATCTTCGGTGTTTATTCCATATAGTTTCATCATGTCGAATTTTATAATCTGGATATCTCTAAAACCGGCACGCATTCTGAATGACTCAGCCCCGCTGTCGCCCAATTTTCGGAAATACCTGCACGGCTTAAAGGCAGTGTACGCCTTTTTAAGAGGACCTGAATAAAAAACACAGTCATTCCAGAGTTTTTCCTTCTGACAAAAAGACTTTATCTCTTCAAACATGAGCACTCCCCTATTGCTTTTCCAAGTAACCGTTTTTAACAGCAGCCTCAAATGCTTGTCGAGAAATAGTTTCTTCCCTCTGGGTGACTTCACCTGTTTTTTCGTCTTTGACTGTGACAAGAACCGTGTAGGTGTCGCCATTATCACGAAGAACAGTAAGAGTGTTTTCTGCCTCGGAAGACGGATTTTCATCTGCCCCCTTTGCTGCCTTTTCAGCAAATTGACGGACAAGATTCTCTGTCAAATTTTTGTTCGGATTCGGAATTGAATAATGTAAGCCCATAATATTCCCCCATTAGTCATAGTATACCATGGGGGATATGACAAGAAGTGTCGTGGGAGAGAAAAATAATGGGAGATATTTTCCCACTTTTAGATTAGTTTTCGGATTCTGTTTCCATTCAAAAACTTTATAAAAGTGAAAGTTTTTCTTCTAATTCTGTCGCAGAAAGAGGTAATAATAAATCATAATTAGCATCAAGGAACTCTTTGCCTTCAGTATTTACCATTCTTTCATGTAGGGAAATAGATGGATCAAATCCAATATCAAATATTTCATTCCCCTCATCTGTGAGCATATTATTTTTCTTTAAATAATGGAAAAAAAGTGAGAATTTTTTTAAGACTTCATCCTTATTTTCTCCACCGTCAATATGCCATCTGGCTTTATCATAAATTTTCATAAAAAACTCCTTAGACTCTTCTTTCAATTCGTGTCTGAACATTATTGGGGATTTCAACAAGATTTCCATTAGAATCTTTTATGAAATTTCCGCCATTATCGCGAATTCGTTTTTCTTTTACAGTCTGATCAGTTTTATCAGCAGTTTTAGAAGTCACTTCAACAGAATCTACAACTTTTCCATCTTTGACAACGATGAAATCTATTCTCCTTGCCTCTCCAGTGACAGGATCTTTTACAATTTTTCCATCCTTATCACGAAGATAGGCTTCGGGAATAATTTCATATCCTTCTTCTTCAGGATATTTCTTTTTTAGTTCCTCTTCAACCTCTTTTTCACGACGAAGACCATCTTGTTTATTTTTAATTGGTTCTCCTTTTCCAATTTCGCTTTCACCAGTCTCATTTTTTTCTTCAGGAGTTTTTGTTTCCCCTGCGTCTACATTTTTCGGCTTTGAATAATCGAATTTATTGTCTGAAAGCTTATCACTATCAAATGTTTTGTTATCTTTGTGATAGTCATATTTCTTATCCGACAATTCATGTAGATTTATACCGTCAGAATTTCCTTTGAAATCGAACTTTCTGTCTGAAAGTTTATCTGGATTAAAGGAATTTTTACTACTTTCTGACAATTTTTCCGTTGCAAATGATTCAATTCCTGTCATATCTTACCTCGCAGAAAATTTCTTATTCCAATCCTCTAACATTTGTGAATTATGAAGTTCATTTAGAAAAAGATTCACGACAAGAACCGTAAAAATCTTATCTCTTAATTCTTTTTCTTGGATTTCATTCTCCAAAAGAGGACTATATGCTTGTAGCATTTCATCAAAATTTGATGTTTTTTTACATACATCTAGAAGTTTTGTATAAGATTTTTTGTACAGTTCTGCAAAAACAATACCAGTTATAGTGTCTTCTTTTTCATAGATTCCATTTTTTGTATTTCTGTTGGCAGCATAAATAATTGCTTTGCTTCGTGCAGAAAGATTTTTGTTCGCTAAATCATTCAGAATAAAATCAGGAAGAGCTGTTCCATTAAACAAGAGCTGGGCAATCATAAGTTTCTCTTGGCCTGTTAAATCTTGTTTTTCAAGATTTTGACTATCTGACGGTTTTTTATATTTATAGTTCCCCTCTTTCTCAAACTTTTCGACCTTACACAAAACCGGCTCAACCCACTCGTTCTGATACACGGCAGCAACACCGCACGGAAGTTTTGCAAGTTCTGTAATCTGGTCATCGTTAAGATTTGCTGCTTTTCCAACAAGTTTGCGGTCGTCCTGGTCTGGTAATCGCATGATAATCTTTGTATTCGTATTACGAATAACAGCCATATCAAGAAGTGCCGGAGCCTGGTCTGCGATGATAAATCCTTCGCCATAAGTACGCATTTCTGCAATTGAGTTCGTGAGCATTTCAACAGATTTCCCCTGTAGATTACCGGATTCCTGTGATTGCTCAGTATTTGTTCGTTTAAGAAGATTATGTGCTTCTTCAAGAACCGTAACATGGCTAAGCGGGGCGTTCATATTACCCGAACTCATGCGGTATTCTTGTAATTTTAAGACGAGCAAGCCCATAATCAGAGATTTTGTCTCACTTGAACCTACTCTGCTCAAATCTACAACGACATTTTCATCAAGAAGTTCTTTTGAAGAAATTTCATCCGTCGTGAAGATCAAACCGTTTATACCGTTTGTGAGCGACTTTAGGCGTGTAATAAGAGAACCTTTATAGGCTCCCTTGTTTTCTGCATCGTACTCAGACGAATCAATTATCGTGCGGATATTTCTTGTAACATCCGCAAATGTCGGGTACAAGTCATTTCCGTATTCATTTATTGACTCAGTTAAATCCCAGCCACAATCTTCGTAAGCTTTTTCAACCGATTCTTTTAAAACAGCTGGCATTGCGGCGTACATCGGCCAACAGACATTGAAAATCTCGATTAAACGGTCAAGATGTTCCAAAATGTGAATATTTTTCGTTTCATCTTCATTACCATGTGGGAAACTAAACGGGTTTATTCGCAAAAGCGGTGCTAAATTTGGATTCGTTCCATAAACACTTACATCGGGATTATTACCAAACACATTCTTATACTCGCCTTTCGCTGGCTCAACTACTAAGAAATTAATTCCACGGGTTTTTAATTTGGAAAGTATTGTATAAACTGTATTTGATTTTCCACTACCAGTTGAACCTGTAATAAAAGCATGTGAAGCAAGAGAATTTGCGTCTAAATCGACTCGAAGCTTTTCTTCCGCATGCATATTAAAAATATGTCCAAGATAAATTTGGCGGTTCAAATTGCTTTCACTGTATGATGAAACAGTCCTTCCAAATTCAGCACATTCAATTACAGGGATTCCTGGGACAGAATGATTTGGTAATCCTGCATGAATTGCAAGTTCTGCACTTGAAACTAGCGTTCCTGGGGTTACGGTGACTCCGTTCAAATCAAGAAGCGGATGTGACATTCGTTTGAGAGAATTTATCAAAAGTTTCGACTGGTCTTTATTCCAATGCGTAATTGCACCATTTTCCAAAGATGAATTTTTCCCACGAATAAGTGACTGGTATACGCTCGCTGCCATTTGTGAAACATATTCACTTTCAGAAATACAATAGACAGCACAATTCCACATTCCCAAATCAGCACAAGTGTTGTAGCGTTTGAGTGTTTCGTCAATTCGCTCCATAAGTTGTTTTACTGTATGATTCTCAAATTTGATTTGAAGATTCTGACTTGAACCAACTGCCTGAGATGTACCTTCTGTGTTTGATTCTCCTTCTGCATGAGAAGAACCTGATGTTGTTCCATGGGCGTTAGAGTCAGATTCATTTGTGCCATGTGTTTCAGAATGGTTTTTGCCTTTACTGAAAGAAACAACCCCAAGAGCACCACCTATTGCCCCGCCTACGGCAGCCCCAATACCAGCACCAACTAAGGGAACAGGTATTAAAGCCTGACCAATAACTGCACCTGCCAATGTCGCAGCCCCTTTTAAGGCTCCAGGATTAATATTTATATTTGAATTTTTTCCATCCGTAACTGATTCCGATTTTCCAACAGTGTGTGTTACCGTATCTGTAATACTTTCATTTACCGTATCTGTCACGCTTTTTGTAATAGATTGATTTACGGTATCCGTCTCGTTTGCTCCAACAGAAAGCTGACTTTCAGAAAATGGCATGAGTGAAGAATATAAATTTTCTAACGCCCTGCGGCTCGCATTCAAATCAGAAAGACTTACCGGATCGGCAATCAAGAGAATAGAATAAGTCTCTCCTTGCAGAGTATCTATCAGTTTTTCAATTCCCTGCATAAACTGCCGTTCTTTTGTTTCTTCTTCAAAGCGCAGCCCTGCAATATCTGTAACAGAAGAAACAGTTCCGTTAAAAGAAAGTGAATCCAAAATATCAGTCTTTAGAGAAGATTTATCACAATTTTTAAAAATAGAGCCTGGAAAATTTGCACGAAGATTTTTTTCCAAAATTTCTTGAGAAAGCATGGTTTTCTTATCGTCAGCACTTTTTATTCCGAAATGGATTGAGACTTTTTCAGCATTTCCTTGAATATGCATTAAAACGGAAGAATTTGTCGCTCCAACAGAATTAAAAACTGTCACAAGTTTATCACGCATATTCTCGTTCTTGTTAAGAACAATCTGCGTAATATCAAAAAAACGGACATTTTTACTAAATCCGTCCATGATTTCCCGATTATCAGAAATCATGGGGTACTGTTCAACAATATGTGCTTTGCTCAATACCGAAAGATACGATTTATTTAATATAACATCCGCATTTCCGATTGCGATACTCAAATCTTTCTCATCACGAACATCAATCTCTTTTGTTTCCATCATCAGTCTCCTCTACTTTTGACATTTCCATTTCTTTTTTATAAAGGGTCGCATCTAATGCGTTACCAGCAGCTTTTATTTCCTTTACGACTGTTTTTGCCGATACTATCGCACCAACTTTAACAAAGCCAGCACCAGCTTTCCCATAGTGCATAAGATTATTTTTAATAACTCTGCTAGGCTTAGAATTAGGTTTCCTATTTCCTTGAGAGTTTCTTGGCAGTTTTCCATCCTGCCGGTATTCCTGCCAGTCCGCATACCCCTTTGATTGCAAGTGCCGCCCCTCCTTCGAGAACTGCCTTCTTGACGATGTACCCTCCGATTGCAACTCCGATTGCTGCTCCGATTGCTGCCCCGATGAATAGTCCAAAATGTAGCCCCGAATCTCCGCTTTCTCCAGATGAAGAGGAAGCAGTTGTTTGCCTGTGGGTTTCAGTCGATTTGTAAGGATTTTGGCTCACAGGTTTTTCTTCTTTAACAGGATAAAGTTTTCGTCCTATTTCCTTTATTCTTTCAAGCCGCTCTTTTGAGAAATTAGTACGAAGTTGACCACAAAGTTTATCAAAATTTTCTTCCGAAATTTCGTCATTAAGCTCTCGTCCATCATGTTCTGCATATAATAAATCATCAGTAATACCATTTTGCTGACAGTAGTCCAGACAGTCTTTGCATTTCATCGTAAAATTCGGATCGAATGCAATACACCCCCATAAATCATCCCTAATTGCAGGGATATTTTTCTCTGCAACATTTTTCTTCAATTCATCACTAACAGTCATAATTTTATCTCCTCTGTTTATATTGCAAGCACTGAATCAAGGTCTTTTTTGAAATCCTCAATCCACTTTAAGTTTTTCTCATTGATTTTCATCATTTCTTCAAATCGCTCCTTGTTATTTAAGGCATCTCGCTTTTCAGCAAGTTTCGATTGTATTGCTTCTTGAAGCTGATTAAATTTTTCAATAAAGAAGGCCTTAAAGTTTTCAGATTCTTCTTTCGCCCAATTAGTTGCAATTTCCACCGTAGAATTTCGAACTTTGTCAAATTCTGGCTTAATTTTTTCATCAATAAATTGAGAAAAAGCGACATACTCCTGATCTTCATAATCATCTACAGTGTAATATCCAGCGTGACCAAATGTAAAAAATCTTTTTACCCCGCCCCAGAATCCAGATTCTTTTTCTCTGTGACTTCCAACTTTGACGCTTTCACTTCTCTCATAGTCATCCAAAACAGAATCAATCGTAATAGTAGCCGTATCTCCCAAAATCGCAGCAGGTTTCATTTCATAAGAATCTCCGCCAATCAATTCGCTTAAATATTTCTGATATTCAGAAATAGCATTTTCTGCTTGAATTCTTATGCGATTTTCCAACAAGTTTTGAATATCTATGCGAAATTTCATTTCAGCATTTGGAAGGAATTCCTGCAATTTACTTAGATTCCTAGCAGCTTCATCTTTAGATATTTTTGAAGCATTCATTCCTTGAATATATCGTCTGAAATCACCAAGAAGGCTTGCACTTAATCTTTCAAATTCTTCTTTAACTTCTTGTTCTGTAGCAATTTCATTAATTTTAGCCTTAACTTCTTCCGCTTTTTCACCGCTCTGCAATGTTTTTTCAATAAGTTCAAGTTTCTCGGTCTGTTTTTCCACCTCAGCCTTATTACCTTTGAGTTTTTCCTTTTCTGTAGCTTCTACACCAAGGTTATCAATTTTCTCCTTGAATGAATAAACTCCCTCTGTAATTTTAGCTGGAAGCGCATATTTTATGAGATATTCAGAAATGGCAAGTTCTATAGCAGGGATTCCAGTATAAACAAGAGCCTGTGCAAGCTCTCCTTCTTCCCCGCCTTTTCCCTGTGCAGCAACAAGCATTTCTTCCTGAAGTTTTTTTGCAGCAGAAGAAAGCGGTGCAAAACTTGAAAAATGTTTCCATTCTCTTTTTATGAAGGTTTTGTGTTTTGGCAAAATATCATCTTCTTCAGTTTCAGTAAGAGGCTGTTTATTCTGATACTGGCGAATAACTTTTGCCATTCTTGAAGCTGCCGGGAAGATTCTTGGATTTTGTATTCCATGCTTTGCAAGATAGTTTTCAACATCTTTTATTTTTGTAGGAACATCTTCTCCTTTAGCAGGGTCAAATTCATCTGCTTTATTCAAGAGAAATATAAATCGCTCCTGAGCCTGTCTTCCGCCGGATTTCATTGCCTTTGCAACATCATTTAAGAGGCTATTGTCATCATTTGTTTCAAGTTGAGTTCCATTAAGGACATAGAGAATCATAGGTTTATACTCTGCCGTTAAAAGCGAATATGTGTGTTCCTTGTGCTCATCTGTACGGCTATTATTAGGCCCCGGGGTATCTGTCAAAACAAGGTGAAGATTCTTCGACTCAATGCCAGCAACATCTCCATAAATCTCAATAACACTTGTTTCAGGATTGTCGTTTAAGTCGTTCATATTTTTAAGTTCAAGCGGGTCACAAGAAACAAGCTCCTTATGGTTTTTATCGTAACTCTTACCTGTAAAGTGATCCGCACCGTCAATATCATGTATTTTTGCAAGCGTTGCCGTAGTTGCCTCATTTCGAGCTGGAAGCAATTCTCGTCCAAGCATAGCGTTTATAAGTGTCGATTTTCCGCTGCTCATTGTGGCAACAACAGCCATTTCAAAATCACTGGAAACAATCTTTTCAAAGAGTCTCTTTAATTCTTCGGTCTTGAGCTGCTCAAAAGGTGTCTCCTTTTGCATTTTCTCAAAAAGTTCTTTAAGCTCACCAAGTTTTTCCGTAGTATTCGCACATTCATTATCAACGAGCGTAATTGTAACAGAAGAATTTTCTTTTTGATAAGCGTCTTTTGCATCCTCCAAAAATTCATAGTCTCGTATAATTCCTTTAAAATGAACTTCCATTTCAGAGTCATTATATTTTCTGTACAATTTTTCAAAGAAAATGCTTGACCATTCGGAAAGTTCTTTGCTGCCACCGCCCCAGCACTCATCAAAATCATCTTCTTTACCATCAACATAGAAAGTCTTTTCTTTTGTGAATGGATTATAAGTCAAATCAAATACAGTCATTTTCTCCTCCGTTTATTTGATTATTGATTCTATTTCTTTCTCGATTCTATTGATTCCTGTATGAAAAAGAGCAGTTATTAAATCTGATTTTTCATAAGATTCTCCATCTACCGTAATTTTTCCAGAGTTTTCTGAACTTAATTCTTCTCCACCATCAAGATTCAGTCTTTTTGTAAATTTTTTCACTATTGATGGAAAATAGTCACATTCTGACTCCGTGAAAATTTCTGAATGGTTTTTGAGAGAAATTTTTAAAAGTCGTGCAGCTTTTGAAGAAACTGGAAGAATAATGGGATTTGTAAAACCGATTCCCGATAAAAAATCCTTGTAGTCTGAAATCACCGAAGTCAGTTCTTCTTTTTCAGTGTCGATATTGTCAGCCTTGTTCAGTACAAAAATTACAGGAATATTCTGTGGCGTAACAATTTTTTCATTCAGTTCTTTTAGAAGAGTTTTTTCATCCGTTGTACCTAAATGCTCAGCATTCGCTACGATTACAATTGCATCCATCCTGTTACTCTGAAGAAAATTCAGCGTTATATCGTGATGCACTGTGTCACCGGAATTATTTGTTCCTGGTGTGTCGTGAACTGCAACAATCAAGCCATTGTTTCCGATATTATCCAAATCACCCTGCAAAACGATCTGCCCTATAGAACCATTAGAATTCCACTCATCAATATTTTTTGAATTAAGGTTGCTATTTATAGAAGAAATTTCATTATTTTGGAGCGTAAAACCGTTCATTCTTTTTGCATGGTCATTGTCATACACGCTTGTGATTTTTGCAGTAGTAGCTTCATTTCGCATTGGAAGAAAATCATATCCCAAAAGAGCGTTAACAAAAGATGATTTTCCTGCACTCATTGTGGCACAGACAGCAATATTCTTAATTTCCAGTTTGTTGTATTCAGAAAGCGATTGCTTAAAAGAAACAAATTCCGAGAATGATTGTGCAATATGCCTTTCTTTTGTGAGGAAAGGTTTCTTTACACATTCCAAAACTTTTGAGGTTTCCTTTTCATTAAAGAAATTCAGCGAGCGTCTTAAAACAAGGATAAGCGAGTCATTTATTGAAATTCCCAGCAAGTCCGCAGAATATAAGACTTCCGCTGCAAGAAGATAGCGGTAATCCGTTTTATTTCCGATAAAAAAATGACGCTGCAACTTTCTCAAACAAACATCATTATTAAGGGTTGAATATTTTTCATTCTGCAAAATCATTCCAATTTTATCATCCATAAATTGTGAAAGAGCACTATTAGGATTCCAATCGTATTGTTTTGCATGTAACAAGAAAGAATTCAAGCAATGAGCACACAAAAAAATGTAAAAATCTGTTAAATCCTTTTTTTTATAAGAAAACTTTTGATTAAACAAAAAATCGAACCAATTTATAATTGCAAATATTTGTTTTGTGTTTCGTTCCGTTTTGTTTTCCATCTTTTTGACCTACCTTATATTTTACGCCTGTATTTTCATATTTGCAAATTGCAATTTGATTATAACCTAGAATGTATGACAAGAAGTGTCGTGGCTTCAATTTATTTTTCATTATTCATACATCTTTTTTGTAGATTCTAATTCACTTTTTACTTCATCTATCAATTCTTTAGGAGCAAGAACTTTTACAGTATGTCCCTGACCGAGTACCCATCGAAGCACTTCTTTCTTTTGTGTAGTCTCGAACTTTACATAAACACTGCCGTCTTCCTGCTCTTCTACAACCTGTTCTGAGTGCCAGATGCGGTTAAGGGCATAAGTGCCGATTTCTTTATCTACTAGAAGCTCTACTGTAAGCGGTGTTTTATCTGAAAGCCAAACACCCATTTCTGTATCAAAATAATCTGACGGTTTGAAATCTTTTGGGAATTCGAACTTCTGATTCAGGATTTTAATATTCTTCATTCTGGAGAAAGAGAAAATTCTAACTTCGTTACGATCGTGGCATTTACCCATTACATACCAGTTCCCTCTCTGGCAAACTATGTGATACGGGTCTATTGTTCGTTCCATAAAAGTAGTTTTCTGAAGCGGACGGTATTCGAAACTAATAGAACAAAGATTTTTAAGAGAATCAAAAATCGTCTGAAAGAATGACGGATCAATATTTTCCGTTCTATCTGGAATAAAAGTAATTTTTGGATTTAAAAATGAAGTATCTACACTTACACGTTCTGGGAGACATTCTTTAATCTTCTTGAAAACTGAGCGAAGCTGATTTTCTAATGGTGTGTTACGGTACTGTTCTAGAAGTGGGTTCAAAACAGCAACAGAAAATGCTTCACCTTCAGTAAGCGGAATGCTTTTAATGAAAAAGTTAGACTCCGTATAACGATAGCCTCGATAATCACTTTCTATAGGAGCATGCAATGTATCAAGCATATATTCCAAATCACGCTGAATTGTCCGAGTACTATATTCATTTTTTTCAGCATCATGCGAACCGACAAGTTTTGCAAGTTGAGCTGCTGTGTATGACTTACCAGTTTGAAGATAGCTGTCTATTTCCAATATTCGCCAAGAATTTAATTTTGTTTGTTTTGAAGGTGCTGATTTTGATGCTTTTGAACTCATACTTTTCTCTTTTGTTCCATATATTATACCACTAAAAAAGATGCTTGGTGGTGTTTTTTTTATTTATAAAGTAATTCCTCTAATACATTAAAAATTCCTTCAATGCATTCCTCTCGCGTCTTATATGCCTTTTTGTTGAAAACATTATCAATCGAAAAATTCCATTTATCAGAATCCCTGAAATGAAAAAGTACAATCAGATGATTCTTAATTTTAAGATATTCGTTTCCTCTTGATGAACACTTCCACTTTTTCTTTTTAAAGTTGATTTTACGCTGCTCTTTATTCTTAAAAGCAGCCTCTCGTTTGCGGGCTTTATCTATATCGCCTTCAAGTTTACCGGCACAAACACAACCGCAATCCAACTGCTTACCAGTTTGCGGGTGATACATATGATGAACATAACGAATTATCTGATAGCCACACATCTGACAGATACCGGAAGGAGACCCCAAATCAGTAACATCAGTACAGATCCAGCCGGTCTTTGGAAAATCAGGATCGTTCCAGTGGTTCGGAGAGTTGGCAAGCTTCTCACGCAGCTCTTCGGAAATCTTATGTAAATCAGGAGGAATTTCTTCATCAGCAGTAAAATTGTTTTCAGAAGAGGATTCCGTAACCTCAATTTCAAGTTCCTCATCTTCTTCTTTTACGCCTGATTCTTCAACTAATTCCTCTGTCTGAAATTCGTATTCTTCCGTTTCAATTTCTTCGGAACCATCTGTAGTCTCATCATCGTCTTCTTCGTACGGCGGCAGCTTACGGTAGAGTTCTTCGTCATCTTTCTCTGATTTTTCTGTAGATGGCAGTTCCTGAGATATAACTTTCGGCAAATTATCATGCAACTCCTCAACTGGGAGTTTTTGATTTTCCATCATCAGGGGCTCGTGTTTTTGATTAAAATAATCAGCATTAATAGCACGAGGTTCACTTAAGCCCTCAAATTGTACGGAATAAACCTTGCGTTTAGTGTCAAAACTGAGAACTTTGCCTTTTCCAAATATATGATGTTCAATTATCTGGATGCCATCATTTTTTGAGGGCGGTAATTCTTCAATCATCTCACGATTCAGGCGATGAATATATCCCCAGCTTTCACGCTCAAGGTCATCGCTTATTCTTCCAATACGCTGATAATTCTGTTCACCAATTTCATACAAAAATCTGGATGGTAGTTTTTTGATTCCCTGCTGACTTAGACCTTCGCTATCCATAAGATAAAGAATTTCCTGAGCCCGAGTAATTGCAACATAACATAGGCGGCGTTCTTCTTCCAGACCAAGTTTTTTCCGCTCTTCAATTGTTTTAGAACTTGGAAAAATTCCTTCTGAAAAACCAAGAATGAATACGACTGGAAATTCCAAACCTTTAGAAGCATGAATCGTCATAAGCTTTACGGATTCACACGGCTTTTCAGCATCTTCTGCACTCATAATTGCTATCTGCTGAAGGAAAGTTTCGAGACTTACATCTTCTCCAAAGCCATTTTCAAACTCATTTGCAATTCTTTTGAATTCAGAAAGGTTATCAAGACGTTCTTCATCTCCCAGTTCGCGAATATACTGCTCATAGCCGGATTCAATACAGACACGGTTTACAAGCTCGCTGATTTTTATATGGTCTTTCAGTTTCTTCATATTTTCAATCAAAGAAACAAAAGCACCACCTCCGCTTCCGTTGAAGGCAGGGTCTCCTAGATGTGTTTTAAGAACTTCATACAGTGTCTTTTCCTGTAAATCTTCCTGATCGAATAAGGTCATATCATTGTTTTCACGGATTGTTTCAAGAGCAGCAACACGGACACGGCCAAACTGGCGGCGAGGAGTATTTATTATCCTCTTAAAAGAAAGGTCATCATTAAAGGCAATTACACGAAGATATGCTATAACATCCTGAATTTCCATCCGCTGATAAAACTTTACTCCGCCAAAGATTTCATACGGGATATTTTCCTCTACAAGCTTTCTTTCTATTACCCGACTCAAAAAGCTTGAACGGTAAAGAATTGCAAAATCTGAGTATGATTTAGCATAGAGTTTTTTAATCTGCTTTATCTCTTTTACAATATATGAAACTTCATCTTCCTCGCTTTTGGAATGAATGTGTTTTACAACCACTCCAGAATCGCTATTCGTGAACAAATCCTTTTTAAGACGAAGGTTATTCTTTTCTATCAATACATTTGCACACTTAAGTATCTGAGGTGTAGAACGATAATTCTGATTAAGAATAATAGTTTTCGTTCCCGGATGAGTTTTATCAAAATCAACAAGCAGTTTTACATCTGATCCTCGCCATTCATAAATATTCTGGTCAGGGTCTCCAACTATCATAAGGTTCTGATAACGCGCACTCAAAATATCTATAAGTCTCATTTCTGTATTCGAACTGTCCTGAAATTCATCAACCATTATGTAGTTCAGACGCTCCTGCCATTTGTCGCGTACTTCTTCATCATTAATTAATAAATAAAGTGCATAGCTCATAAGGTCGGTAAAATCAAGAGAGTAAATCGCCTTTTGGCGCTGCATGTAATCTTCAATAATCTGATCGGTCTGCTCGATGATTTCTGGAAGAATCTGAACTTTATCTGCATTACTCATTTTAGGTACATAAGACAAGTCCTGCTTCTTTTGAGCAATTTTTTTCATAATACTCTGGAAGTTTGCATAATCCAATTTGAGTTCATATTTTGCAAAGATTTCTTCCATAATAGTTTTCTGCTGGTAAGTATCTATTATCTGAAATCCTTTAGTAAGAAAGAGTTTCTCTGGATTATCTCGGATAAGTCGGGCACAAAAACCGTGATATGTACAGATGAGTGAGGTTGAATATTCAGGGCCGATAAGATTTGAAATTCGCTTTTTCATTTCGGCAGCGGCCTTATTGGTAAAAGTCACACAGAGAATATTTGCAGAATCAATTCCGTATTCTTTTACAAGATAAGCATAACGACTGACCAGAAGCTTTGTCTTACCGGAACCAGCGCCGGCAATTACGCGGACATAACCTTCTGTATTCTGGACAGCAAGGGTCTGTTTATCATTCAGCTTTGAAAAAATATCCATTAACATACCTCAATAATATATAGAGTGAACAATTTTAAAAGTTGACAATTATATTTTGATTTTATCATGCAGGGTATGACAAGATGTGTCATGGGGTATGACTTTTTCATTTTTTAATGAGAATTCTCGTAGTATAATATTTTCAGGAGAAAACGATGTCGTAAAAAGAGCCAATTCCGACAAAATCACAAAAACTGACTATTCAGGAGATTATAGACTACTGCAAGAATGAGCTTGGAATCACCTTTAAGTTGATAGATGAGGAAAAGGAAAAAGAGTTACCTTGAGAGGAAAGTTTTGGATTATTATTCGGGGAAATAAGCGCCCAAAACTCAGTTCATTTTAGTCAAAAGTAAACTGTGTTTTTCTTTACCTATATAAATCTTTCAATAAATTTCACAGCGACATCATAAAATGGTGGAAGCAAACCATCTTTTGGAGTTTTTAGATTCGATATCCATTCTAATTTTTGAGATTTAGTCATTTTCTTATGTTTATTTATAAGGTTTATAATATCAATAATCAATTTTCTCCGGGCATCAATAAGACGGCGGCTATTTAAATTCAAGACGGAATTCAACTCTTCTTCAAAGCGCAAATCTCTAGAATGAATTCTACCATTTGAACCATAATAAATCTTCATCTTTTCAAAGTCATCTTTACTTGATGGATTCAAAGAGAGTTTCTTATCGCCTTTATAAGTATCACAAGAAATATTTTCTTTACTTGAAAATTTAGTGTTCTTATTATATGCAACACCACCGTCACAAACTCCAAGCATATTCTTATAATCAAGGCTTTCCGCACACCCCAATTCTTTATCAGATTGTGGTAAAAAATGTTCTATTTTTATATTTCGGTGCACATCATCTTTATAAAAGATTCGGCACATGCAATACGCACAAAGCCCATACTGTTCTTTTATCAGAGCCTTATAAACAGCAATTTTATCATCACCACGCAAACCTGAAAATGAACAACTTTGTATTTTTTTATAATTTGCTAATTCTTTTGGCTCCCTCTGTTTTATTATTCGTACCATAATTAGCTTGCATTCTCCATAAGAGCAATTTCAGTCCATAATGAAGCAGTCTCAGAAATCGTGCCATTCAATTCTTTTTCAAGCTCTTGAAGTTTTTCTCTAGCTTCCTTAAATTTTGATTCATCTATTAAATCAGCAATTTCATCAATTCTTTTTGAGACTTCAACATTTTGTTTCAACGGTTCATTGGTCGTATTTTGCAAAGCTTCAAGTATTTCATTTGAATCAAGCCCGTAACTTTGACTTGGAACAGAAATTTCAAAATCATTCAAAATACGGATATCTTGAGGTTTCAACTCTCCTAAAATTTGAGGAGAATGAGTCGTGATTATAAACTGACAGTTCGGGAAAGTCTCAACAAGCGCATGGCAAATCTTTCGTTGCCAACTTGGATGCAAGTGCAAATCAATTTCATCAATAAGAATTATTCCATCACCTTCCAATGGATTTTCAAGCTCTTCATTTGCCAAAGCCAACCTTCGTGCTATATCTCCAAAAACAGTTATGATTTCTTTTTCACCATCGGATAGCATTGAAAAATCAAGTTCAATATCGTTCTTTTTTATGAGAATCGTCTGTCTTTTTCTATTTACAGTCATTTGCGAAAAATTTGGGAGAAGAACAGAAATAGAATTTCGTACAGCCTTCAAAGCTTTATCCTCATAAGCCTGATTGTCAGAGCGATTTTTATACCGTTCGACCATCTCTTCATTTTCACGGTCTTCGCGGTCACGGAACCAACGGAAAAAATCTTTATAACTAACAGAAAGTTCTAGATTATTCTTATATATTTCATATTTATCACTTAAATCTTTTTCCGAATCAATCGAAACATCAATATCCAAATCAGACCTATTCGCTGGATAATACATAATTACTGGTAGATTTTTTCTATTTTCAATCGGATAGGCTTCATTTATTTTCTCAAACAAATTTTTCATTGTTTTTTCGTCAGCAAATTTTATAGTCATTCCCGGAGCAGAATCAGCTCCAACAACGATATTTTTTACAAATCCATTTATTTCTATATCAGAAGAAATTTTTGCTGGAAACGGTGAATCTTTTTTCTTTTCTGACGGAGAAACATATCTTCCATTTTGATACGGAGGAAGTTTGAGCATTTCTGTAATCCAAGAAAGATTATACGCAATTGCATCAAGACAAGAAGTTTTGCCAGCCCCATTTACACCAGCAATGCAAGTAATATGCTTTCCGAAATCAATATTTATACTTTCAAAACCTCGAAAATTTTCAAGATACAACTTTCTGACTTGTAACATATTCTTCCCCAGTACTCAATACCAATATCCTAGTTAACAATAATTAAATTATTCTATTAGATATTTAACAAAAGTTAAAGACAAACACAAAAAAACGGCACTGCCAGAATGACAGTGCCGTTCGCATTTATGCTAGAGCTTTATTATTTGTAAAGCTCAACAAGTTTCTGCAAGTGTTCGAATCGTGCCTTAGCAGCCTGTTCGTTGCGGTCGAAGAGAACCTTCGCGCGCTCTGGGAACTTGCGTGTGAAGGCACTGTATCGTGTTTCGTTGTTGAGGAATGCACGCAAAACTTCGTTTTGCTTACGAGTTTTTGCAATGCAAAAACTCGCGAATAATATAATTCAGTAAAAAATTATCTTCTTTGTAAGATTCTTGCCTTCTGCCTTGAGGGCCGGGTTGAAGCTGAAGAGGTTCCCTTCGCAACACAGTTGCTCGGAGACTCGCTCAAAACCTGTCTCACAGGTTTTGCCCCCTTCGGGGTCGCTCCCTAAGTAACCAGTTTTGACAACTTAAATGGATTAGAAAAAGGGCGTTACCCGCCTTCGGCGGGTCAGGCTTTCCGCACTTCCGCTTTCGCTCCATTCCTTCGGAACGCCTACGGCGGTGCGCTAAGCAACAAAGTTGCGACGCATCCTTAACGCTTGGCTTATTTGCGTTTTTCATCCATATAAAATTTTCGTTCCTAAAAAAATAGTCTCAAAGTATCATATACAATTGTGTGAGCTCTTTATTGTCTTTTGAAAGCACCGTATTTCCAAGTGGTTGAAAATTGTGTCGTGTATAAAATCCAACAATTTTTTCTGACTGTTCACATTCAAGAAAAACTGCTTTTCCACTTGTTGAGTGCAAAATATCACGGATTTTATCCAGTGCAATATCCATAAGGTCATCACCAGAGATTGATTTCGAACTTTCATTGAAATTACGGCTGAACTGAGCTATAAGCACTGCCGGAAGTTTATAAGACTGAGAATCCTCATCAAAATAACCAAAACGACTTATTGCCTTACATTCCGTCTTAGAAAGAGAACTCTGCTTCAATGTCAACATTTTTGTTGCGAGCGTAAAATATCCAAGCAAATCAAACTTCTTGTCTTCATAAGAAATCACAAGATAAGTCGCCGCTGTATTCAGTTTTGTTGCCTGTACAGATTTTTCACGGAAAAATTGCTCAACATCAGCATTTTTAGATACAAAAGAATTGGCTATAGACTCAAAGAATTGCTCTCCGCCATCCATAGCCAACAAATCAAAAAGTCTTATTGTATGAAGATTATTTTCTGCCACAATTGATAATCTCTTTCAAAAGTTCTGGGGAAGCATTGTTGACATTCACAGGCTTTGCGATAATTGGCTTTGAAAGAGAATCTGTAAACATCTTTACAAGTTTGCTTGCTTCTGACTTAGAACTGATAACGAATGATTTTTTCAAGCTTGATGTAGCCATAATGCACCTCCTCATATAAATCTAAGTATAGTATAGCGGTTTTCTTTTAAAAATCAAGCGAACAAAATTTTAATATGGGGATTCGTCAACAAAAAAACGCCGTTCTTTCAACAATCTTTCGTCGAAAAGAACAGCGTTCATTTTTCACAAAATTTCCCCTCACAGGGCAACTACCCCATGAGGAAAAACTTCCTTATTTATACAATTCCACCAACTTCTGAAAGTGCGCAGTTTCGCTTTCGCGAAACCGGCCGAGAATAAACTTTGCGTTGCAAAGTTTATTCTCGCTTGGCTTTTATTTGTACAACTCGACAAGTTTCTGGAGATGCTCAAACCTTGCTTTTGCGGCTTGTTCATTCCTGTCGAACAATACTTTTGCTCTTTCTGGGAATTTTCTCGTCAAAGCAGAATATCGTGTCTCGTTGTTGAGGAATGCCTGGTAGCTTCCGTCACCTTCCTTAGAAGTGAGGGTGAATGGGTTCTTGCCTTCTGCCTTGAGGGCCGGGTTGAAGCTGAAGAGGTTCCAGTAACCAGCCTTTACAGCTGCCTTCATCTCGTCCTGACAGTGGTTCATGCCGCCCTTAACGCCGTGCAATTCACATGGAGCGTATCCGATGATGAGTGACGGACCGTTGTAAGCTTCTGCTTCCTGGATGACTTTGAGAGCCTGTGCAGGATTTGCACCAAGAGCAATCTGTCCAACGTATACGTAGCCGTAGCTCATAGCGATTTCAGAGAGTGACTTTTTGCCCATCTCTTTACCAGCTGCTGCGAACTGACAGACTTCACCGATGTTAGAAGCCTTTGATGCCTGTCCACCTGTATTTGAGTACATCTCTGTATCGAATACCATAACGTTGACATTTTCGCCAGAAGCGAGAACGTGGTCGAGACCGCCGAATCCGATGTCGTAAGCCCATCCGTCGCCACCGAAAATCCATACAGATTTTTTAGCGAGGTAAGCTTTCTTTTCGAGGATTGGTTTTACGCAGTCGCACTGAACTTTCTCAAGTTCTGCGATGAGTGCGTCAGCTGCAGGAGCATTCTCGATTGTCTTGTCTTTTGTTTCGATGAACTTAGCGAATGCGTCTTTCAAGCCCTGAGTAGCTTTGTCTCCGTCAACAACTGCCTGAATTTCTTCGATGAGGTTGTCGCGGATATATTTCTGGCCTGAGTACATACCCAAACCGTGCTCAGCGTTGTCCTCAAAGAGTGAGTTAGCCCAAGCCGGACCTTTCTTTGAGTCCTTGTTGATTGTGTAAGGAGCTGTAGCAGCAGGACCACCCCAGATTGAAGAACAACCTGTAGCGTTAGAAATGTACATGTGCTCACCGAAGAGCTGAGTGATCAAGCGGGCATAAGAAGTCTCTGCACAACCTGCGCATGAGCCTGAGAACTCAAGAAGCGGCTGGTTGAACTGGCTTCCTTTGACTGTGTTGTCGCCGAATCCAGAATCTGCCTTCTTTGAAACGTTTGCAACGAGGTAGTTCCAAGCTGGCTGCTCGCTCAAGCGGCTTTCCTGTGGAACCATTGTGAGTGCCTGTACTGGACAAACTGTTGTACATTCTCCACACCCCATACAATCGAGTGGGCTGACAGAAAGTGTGAACTTGTATTTTCCAGCCTTTGGTTTGAGGTCAACAGCTTTTCCGCCGTTCTTCTCAACTTCTGCAGCTTCTGCGTCTGTGAGGAGATATGGACGGATTGTTGCGTGTGAACAAACGAATGCACAGTTGTTACACTGAATACATTTTGTTGAATCCCACTGTGGAACATTGACTGCAGTACCGCGTTTTTCGTAAGCAGAAGCTCCGAGCTGGAACTGACCGTCTGCGATGTCCTTGAATGCAGAAACAGGGAGATTGTCGCCGTCCATCAAAGCGATTGGGTTCATGAGTTTTTCTACCATATCAACGGTAGCTTTCTCGCCCTTGAGAGCTGGTTTTGCTGCGTCTGGAGCCGGGTTCTTCCATGAATCAGGAATCTTAACCTCGTGGAGAGCACCTGCACCCTGGTCGATAGCCTGACAGTTCATGTCAACGATTTCCTGACCTTTCTTAGAGAATTTTGCAACAACCTTCTCTTTCATGTATTTGATTGCTTCTTCTGCCGGGAGAACGCCAGCAAGTTTGAAGAATGCAGACTGGAGAACTGTAGAAGTTCGTTTTCCAAGACCGATTTTTGTAGCGATGTCAACTGCGTCTACGGTGTAAACCTTGATGTTGTGGTCAGCGATGTATTTCTTTGACTCAGCAGGCAAGTGCTTGTCGAGCTCTTCGTCGCTCCACTGACAGTTGATAAGGAATGTACCACCGTCTTTAACATCCTGAACCATCTTGTAGCCCTTGATGATGTAAGACTGGTTGTGGCAAGCTACGAGGTCAGCCTGGTTGATGTAGTATGGAGAGCGGATTGGTTTGTCACCAAAGCGGAGGTGGCTGATTGTGATACCACCAGTCTTTTTAGAATCATACTGGAAGTATGCCTGAATGTATTTGTCAGTGTGATCACCGATGATTTTTGTAGAGTCTTTGTTTGCACCGACTGTACCGTCACCACCGATACCCCAGAATTTACATTCAACAGTTCCTTCTGCTGAAGTGATTGGAGCTGGTTTAACCTCTGGCAATGAGAGATTTGTAACATCGTCTGTAATACCGATTGTGAAGCGAGCTTTTGGCTCTGCTTTTGCAAGTTCTGTGTATACAGCGAATACTGAGCTTGGTGGAGTGTCTTTTGAACCCAAACCGTAGCGGCCGCCAGTGAGAACAACGTCGTTCAAGCCAGCTTCGCGGAGAGTTGCAGCGACATCGAGGAAGAGTGGTTCACCGAGTGAGCCTGGTTCCTTTGTGCGGTCAAGAACAGCGACTTTCTTTGCTGTTTTTGGCAATTTCTCAAGGAATTTCTTTGGCATCAATGGTCGGTAAAGATGTACTTTGATAAGGCCGACTTTCTCGCCTTTCTTTGTGAGGTAGTCAATGACTTCTTCTGCAACGTCACAGATTGAGCCCATTGCAACGATTACGCGGTCAGCATCTGGGCTACCATAGTAGTCGAAGAGGCCGTATTTTGTGCCGAGTTTGGCATTGATTTTGTCGATGTATTTCTCAACGATTGCAGGGAGAGCTTCGTAAGTTGAGTTACAAGCCTCGCGGTGCTGGAAGAATACGTCACCGTTTTCGTGTGAACCACGCATTGCTGGGTGCTCTGGGTTGAGAGCATGAGCGCGGAATTCTTTGAGAGCGTCATTGTTGAACATCTCTTTGAGATCAGCGTAGTCCCAAGTTTCGATTTTCTGGATTTCGTGTGAAGTGCGGAAACCGTCGAAGAAGTTGATGAATGCAACTTTGCCTTCGAGAGCTGCCAAGTGAGCAACTGGAGCCAAGTCCATAACTTCCTGTGGGTTTGACTCAGCGAGCATTGCAACACCAGTCTGGCGACAAGCGTAAACATCTGAATGGTCACCAAAGATATTCAATGACTGTGTAGCAACACAACGAGCTGCAACATGGAATACACAAGGAAGCTGTTCTGCAGCAATCTTGTACATGTTTGGAATCATCAAGAGCAAGCCCTGTGAAGCTGTGAATGTTGTTGTGAGCGCACCTGATGCCAAAGAACCGTGAACTGTACCTGCAGCACCGGCTTCTGATTCCATTTCGATAACCTTTACTTTGTTACCGAAAATGTTCTTCTGACCACCTGCAGACCAGTTATCAACCCAGTCAGCCATTGGTGAAGAAGGTGTGATTGGATAGATACCAGCAACTTCTGTGTAAGCGTAAGCTACATGAGCTGCAGCCTGGTTTCCGTCCATTGACATTTTCTTTCTGGACATTTTGTCCTCCTATTAAATAGTAGAGAAGTGAAGATTTGATAGAACCTTCGCGTTGCTTCAAAGAGCAACACAAACATTTTGTACCTATTGTAGTATAGAATAAACCTAAATTAAGATTCTTACAAGGAAAAAAAATGTTAGATTTTTGTATAAAGACGAAAAGTTAAAACTCCGATATTTTAAACAAAGTTTTAGAAAAGAAATTCTTTTTGGGGGACATAAATGAAAAAAACATTGTTGATTCTTGCCGCAGCTGCTCTTTCTGCACAGGTTTTCGCTTTCGATTCGGAAGCTGCTCTTAAACCAGAAGGCGGTGCTACGCAATACACAAAAATTGAATATCAGATTACAGAAAAATTCGGTGACTATTACCGCTCACCGCGCGCAAAATTCGTACATGTTTTTGATGCAAGCGGAAAAGAAACAGAGGCTTCGGAACTCACAAGCAAAGACGCGCTCGTTGACCACATTACTTACAAATATGAGGGCGACAATCTTGTTGAAAAAGTATGCACTGACGCAGACGGCAAAATTTCATGGAAAATGACATCTCTTTACGATGATAATGGTGTCAAAATAGAAGAGTCTGAATTCAACGCGGCAAACACTCTCATCAACAAGACAATCTGGAAATTCAACGGAAATCAGATTGATGAGTCTTACTATAATTCGGAAGGAACCCTTCTTTCAAAAATCATTACAAAAAATGATGATCAGGGCAGAGTTTCGGAAGTCGCACAGTATGCAGCACTCGGCTATCTTGAGCAGAAAGCCGTTTACACTTACAACGATGCAGGAAAGCTTTCTGAGATTTCTTATTCAAATGACCGGGAACCACAGACCAAAAAAGTTGTATACCGATTCGATGCTTCTTATCAGATTACAGAAGAGCAGACTTACAACGCTGAGAACAAGCTCATCGTTCGCGTAATCTACAAATACGACGAAAGCGGCAACATCATCAAGACAACAACTTACAATGTTGCAGAAAAATTCGGAACAACAGTAAACGAACTCGCAGGAATTTCCGAATATAATTATGGGGCATCTGCAAACTAAGATTTAGAACCGCGATTTTAAGGGGATAGATATGAAAACAATCGGAATCAAACTTGCTGACGGAACATTTTATCCAGTTCTCGAAGAGGGAACTCCAAAAAAGAGAATGTTGGATTTGACCACAGCAAAAGACAACCAGACAAAAGTTCAGATTGACTTGTACCGCTCAGAAAACGGCACAATGGAAGATGCTGAATATGTCGATACCCTTGAAGTCACAAAACTCAATCCGCATCCGAACGGAGAACCAGAGCTTCATCTTTCTGTGGGCTTGGACGAAGAAAACAATCTCACAGCAGAAGTAGTTGACCCAGAAACTGGCAAAAAGAGTGAAACCGAAGTAAATCTCGTCTCACGAACAGAGGCAGAACGTGCAGCACCTGCCGATTTCGCAATCACAGGAAATGACGACGCAACCGTTGCCGAAGATTTTGCCGCACCAGCAGATGAAACTGTTTCTAACGAATCAAACGGAATTATTGCCGATGACCATGCAAGCGACAACATTGAAGACACAACCTTCTCACCAGACGATCTTCCTGACATGGGCACAACCGCTCTCGAAGACATGCCGTTCAGTTTTGACCATTCAGAGCCAAACGCAGCCGGAAATCCAGCATCAAGCTCAACACACGAAAACTTTGAAGGCAAGCTTCCTGATTTTTCTGAGCTGGAAGATATTCCTGTTGAGGACACAACACTTGAATCAGTTGATTTCAACGCCACTGATAACACCGCAAGCAATGAGAGCACCTCTGACGACACAATCCAGACTGACACAACGACTGTAGTTGATCCTTCAGAATCTGTCACTGACAACGCAGATAATTTCTCAACTGAAGATTTCTCGCTCCCTGATTTGAATGATGATTTCGGTTCAGATTCTTCTGATTCTGCAGAGCCATTCGCAGACACAGTTTCAACAGAATCAAAAGCAAGCGAAGACACAGACTTGCCAGATTTCAACGATGATTTTGGCAGCGACACAACAACTTTCGCCGACACTCCATCTTTTGATGATACAACAGACACAACCGAGCCGGAAGGATTCGACCTGCCGGACTTTGACGTACCTGTAACTGAAAACAATGGATTTTCATCAGATTCGAACACAAGCACAACTGGCTTGAGTTTCGATGACTTGGACGATCCTGCATTCAATTCAAGCTCAGACGACGATTTGTTCGGAACAAGCACAAGCTCTTCAAGCTCAAGCGGTTCTGGCTCAGCGATGGATTTCTCTGACCTTTACGACAAAGAGACAATCGCCGGTGAGCACGCATCGCTTTACGATGAGGAAGAAGAAGGCAAAAAAACTCGCACACCAGTCGTCATCTGCATCATTTGCGCTATTATCTGTGTGATTGCGACAGTCTTGCTTCTCTTTGTTGTTCCGTCAAAATACAACTTGCTTGCTTCTCGCAACACAAACGGCGTTTCACTTCTCGACAAGTTCTTCCACAAAGAGACAGTCATCGAAAAAACTGTCGAAGAACCAAAAGAAGAGACCAAATTTATTGACGTGAATGTTGAAGAGCCAAAGAACGAGGCCGCTCCAGAAGCCGTTGAGGACAAAATCGTCATCGCTCCAGAGCCAGAAAAGGTTGTTCCAAAGCCAGTTCCAGTTGAAGAGAAAAAGCCAGAAATCAAAAAGACTTCTGATGTTAAATATCATATCCGTTGGGGCGATACACTCTGGGATATTTCTGAATCTTACTACAAGACTCCATGGAAATATCCGAAGATTGCGGACTACAACAAAATCAAGAACCCTGATTTGATTATCTCAGGAACAGATATTCTTATCCCGGCTGAGTAAAAACGGTCTTCGGCATCATGCCGAAAGCCATTCCAGGCAAAAAATGACCTTCGGCACCATGCCGAAAGCCATTCCGGACAAAAAATGACCTTCGGCACCATGCCGAAAGCCATTCTGGTAAAAAAACGACCTTCGGCATCATGCCGAAAGCCATTCCGGTAAAAAAACGACCTTCGGCAAAATTCTCTGCCTTTGTTCCGCGTTCTTGCGGGGAATTTTTTTTTCAATTAAAATCATCTGTATGAAAAAAGTCCTGCCAATTATTATTTTATTGCTCTTTTTTTCTTCTTGTGAGCAAGCCGGAACTTCAAGTTCCAAGAATTCCGCACAAAAAAGATTCGGGCATGACTCAAATTACTTTTTTGCGCTTCAAGCTTCGGACAATGGCAACGAGGATGAGGCCCTTCGACTTTTTAAAATCGCACGCAAAAAAGGAAGCAAACTGATTGCAAAACGCAGCGCGGAATCACTCACAATTCTTGGCAGCGTAAAAGACAGGCTTGAAGCCGCAAAATATCTTGCAGACAATTATGCTGATGAAGCTTCGCTCGTCACCGCCTGCCGCACTTTTTTCCAAAACAATGAATTTGCCACTATTATCAAACGAACAGAAGGAATTTCGCTTGAAACGGCCAAAAACGAGCTGATAAAATTGCGGCTTCTTTCGCTCGCACAAAAAAGGGACAGCCGTTTTGATCAGGAATTTTACAGATGGTACATTTCCCGCCCGATTTCAAGCGAGCATCTTGAAACTTACGGAACTTACATCACTCTTCTCAACGAAAAAAATCAGAACATTCAGAAAGAAACCGAAAAATTCCAAAAGAATTTAAACAAACGAAGCCTTTTGGAAAGCCAGCTGGAGCCAGAAGAGTCCAAAGAAACAATAACCGAAATTGAGCCGGAAGGAGGCTTTGAGCCGCTTTTAGAAGCTTTGCAAGAAGCCGAAAATCCAGAAAAAACGATAATCGATTACCGAATCGCAGTTTTTCACAGAAGCTACAAAATCACCTACCCTCAGATTGACAAGATTCTTAAAATTTACGAAAACCGTGGCGAAGAAATTGACTCGCAGCTTCTCTCGGACATCGGCAAATCAACCCTCTACGCAACGAATGATTATTTTGCCTCTGCACGCAAATTCGACAAGATGGCCGCTAAACTCACGCCCGAAAAAGCATATTTCGCACATTTTTATGCAGCACGGCTCTACGACAAGGCTGGCCGCTATCCAAAGCAAACTGTCTCACGATTCAGAAGCGCGCTTGAAGCCACAAAAAACGAAATTCAGTTTGACAATTGTCTCTGGTATCTTTTGAATTTCCAGCTCCGCACTTCAACCGATGACATAATTTCCACGCTCACCGAATACGGCTCACGAATCCACGATGCAGAATATTTCGACGACTTTTTTGAGTCGCTTTCGATTCTTTTGCTTTCAAGCCACCGCTGGCAGGATTTTTTCAAGGTCTGGAAGCAGACTGATTCAAATTTCTCAAATCTCACAGCCGGGAAATACGCTTACATTTCAGGCCGATTGCTCGAAGAAGGCTTGGCTCGTGGCGAAGAAGGGCTCAAAACTCGCCAGGCAGTTGAAGCCTTTACAAAAGTACTGAATTCACCATCTTCCTTCTATTACAAAGTGTGTGCTTTGGAACGGCTCAACGTAACCGCCCCGGAATTGGTTGAATCCTACCTTTTGAATCAGAATGAACCAGCGCAAAAAATCGATGATAACGGCGAAGGTTATCTTTTGCAGGGCTACGCCACATTCGGATTTCCGCAAAGGCTTTACCCGGAATGGCTCTCAAACCGCAAGAATATTTCTATAGAAGACTCAATCGAAATAAGCAAAATTTTAAGCAACTGTGCCGAACGAAGCAAAGACAATTTTTATAATATCCAGAGCCTAAGAATCGCAAACAGATGTCTTGAAAGTGCGGTAGGTAGAATTCCGAAAGAGCTTTTGGAACAGGCTTTCCCGAAATTCTACAAGCAGATTATTGAAAGTGCCTGCGAGGAATTCCAAATTCCAGATTATCTGGCTTTTGCTCTTGTCCGAAGCGAGAGTTTCTTTGATCCGAACGTAACAAGCAAGGCTGGCGCAAACGGCCTCACCCAGCTCATGGAAACCACTGCCGATGACGAGGCAAAAAAGCTCAAACTGGGCGAAAAATATGACATCTTCGACCCGCAAACAAATGTCCGCATGGGCACACACTATCTTGCGAACCTGATTTCCCGAACCGATGACAACAATGTGCTTCTCGCGCTCTACGCATACAACGCAGGTCTTACCAACGTTCGAAACTGGGGAAGGACTTTCCGAAATGACTGGTCAACAACAGGCCGCCCCGCAAACAAACCTGTCGGCATCTGCGTAGACTTGTTCCTGGAATCCCTTCCTTTTGCCGAAACCCGAGAATACGGAAGAAAAGTGATTTCAGCAGCTGCGATGTACGCATATCTCTACAATGGAAAATTACCTGGCGAAACTGTGCGCGAAATAATGTATTAACCTCTCCCACAATTTTCTATAAAGTATTATACTTTCGGTCATGGAAAATCCTTTGTCTAATCTTTTGCCGTCAGCTTGTCATTTTATTTCGCTGAACGGCTCCCAGCTTATGCTTTTGGTCGGAATCATGATGTTTTTTGGCTCTTTTGGTGGCCGAATCTTCCAGAAACTCAAGATTCCGCAGGTCGTGGGTTATATCGTAATCGGAATCATCATCGGTGTCTCAGGCTTCGCAATTCTGGGCAAAAATACAGTCGCTGCCCTCAACCCAATCTCAACGGCTTCACTTTCGCTCATCGGCTTTCTTGTCGGTGCAGAGCTTAAAATCGAAGTAATCAAAAAATACGGAAAGCAGTTCGTAGGGATTTTGATTGGCGAATCAATCACTCCATTTTTCGTGGTCGGGCTTCTTACGGGAAGCGTCACTTATCTTTTTACAAAATCTGTTGCACATTCAGTGGCTTTCGGCCTTTTGCTTGGAGCAATCTGTGCCGCCACAGCCCCGGCCGCCACAACCGATGTTCTCAAAGAATACCGCACGAAAGGCCCGCTCACCACAACGATTCTGGGAATTGTCGCCATGGATGATGCGGTCGCACTCATTTTGTACGCAATTGCAGCCACAATCTCAGCCCCTCTTCTCGGCGGTCATACAGTTTCCTTCATAAGCCAGCTGGGAGCAATCGCTTATGACATTTTTGGCTCGGTCACGCTCGGCCTTGCATTCGGCTTTGTCCTCAATCTTATCCTCAAAAACATAATGAACAACGACGGCCGCGTTCTGGGATTCTCTCTCGGAACTCTCTTCCTCTGCACGGGAGTTTGCAACGCTCTCGGACTGGACAACATTCTTTCGGCAATGTTCATCGGCTTTTTCATGACAAACTTCGCTGCCAAAAAAACTAACTCAATGTTCAGGCTTGTAGAACGCTTTACGCCACCAATCTACGTGCTTTTCTTCGTCACTGTCGGCGCAAAACTCAACATCTGGATTGTAACGCCATTCATCGCAATCATCGCGCTTTTGTATGTAGGCGGCCGAACAATCGGAAAGACCATCGGAAGCCGCCTTGGAGCAAGATTGACCGGAGCCCCTGAAAGCGTGCGAAAATATCTTCCATACTGTCTTTTGAGCCAGGCAGGAGTTGCAATCGGTTTGAGTATCGCCGCCGGAAACGACTTTCAGGATTCAGTCGGCCCGCAAATCATGCTCATCATCACCGCGACAACATTCATCGTGCAAATTTTGGGGCCAATCTGCGTAAAATACGGAGTCACAAAGGCTGGCGAAGTGGGTCTTAACGTTACCGCCGAAGATTTGATGAAAAACGCAAAAGTCAGCGACATCTCAATCAAAGGACATGTCATCTGCCGCCCGGAGAGCTACACAATCGTAAACGACACGGACTCAGTTGGAAGCATCATTTCAAGTTTTACCCACCACGAAAACACAAACTATGAAGTGCGGGGAAGCGAAGGAGAGCATAAAGGAAAGCTTGTCGGCCAGATTTCAATTGACCACCTCAAAGAAGCAATGCAAATCGGCGAAATGGGCGAAGGTCTTCTCGCAATGGACTTGATGGAAAAACCAAAAGTCACATGCTCGCTCGAAACACCACTCCCCGAAGCCTACCAGCTTTTCAACGACTACGACACCGAGGCAATCTGCGTCACGAACGAAGCCAACGAAACGCTCGGAATGCTCGAAAAATTCGCGGTAGACCATTACATCCACTCGCGAATCGTAGAGCTGGAGCATAAACTGGCAAAAATGGAAGGGTAAGAGCTGACTGCAGGCCTTTGCCCTTCTAAACCTTGAACAAATTGATTTGCGAAGAAATTTCCTCGATGGCATCACGCACTTCGTTGGAATTCTTTGCAAGCACATCACCACTTTCACCGATTCTGTGGGCACCGCCAGAAATTTCTTCAACACTGCGGCTCATGGATTCGGTTGAAGCCCTTAACTTTCGCATTTCTTCAAGAATAAGTTCGTTCCGTCCTGCAATGTCTTTTGATGCCTGACGGACTTCACCTGTGCTGTCATTCATGCCACGGAGAGCATTGTTAATCTGAATAGAACCTTCGTTCTGCTCTTCCATTGCGTTTTTAATGTGAGTGACAAGCTGCTCAGTCTCACCGATTTTATTTGATACGATTGCAAAAGCCTCGCTTGCTTCGGTTGATGCCACAACGACACCAGAAATTGAATCCTTGATGTTGTTAAGCTGCTGCCCGATTGTCTTTGACTGGACGCTTGAAGTTTCGGAGAGCTTACGGATTTCGTCTGCAACGACAGCAAAGCCTTTGCCTGCCTCACCAGCATGAGCCGCCTCAATCGCGGCATTCATTGCAAGAAGATTTGTTTGGGAAGCTATGCTTGCTATTGCAAGGTTGGCATCATGAAGCATCTGGCTCTGTTCCTCAATCTGCTGGATACGCTCATTCACGTCTTTTTGTTTGTTTACGCCAGTGTCCGTGTTCTGCGCAAGAATTGTAAATGAAGCCGCCATTTTATCAACGGATGAGTTGACCGAAGCAATGTTTCCGATCATCTCTTCGACAGCACTTGAAGCATCCGAAACACTTGAAGATTGTCGCTCAATCATGTTATCAAGCTGCGAAATATTTGATGCGATTGTATCGACAGCATCTGCCGCCTGATGCACGCCCCTGTTCTGATCCGCAATCTGATCATTTATGCCGTCGATATTTGAGACAATCTGACTGATTGCAGTCGCCGTGTTAGAAACATTCCCCGCAAGAGAATCACCAAGAGTCTGCATATTGCCCGAATTTGTTTTGATATGAGCAATTGCGGTACGAAGTTTTTCGATTGTGCGGTTAAAATATTCACTGAGGCGGGCAATCTCATCATTTCCAGAAACCGGGAGCTTTGCCGTCAAATCACCCTCGCCCTCAGAAATGTCTTTGAAATTCTCCGTGATTCGTGCAATTGGATGAACAAAAATATGCACGATAACCAAAACAAAGATGATACAAGCAATAACAACAACGATGAAACCCATTCCGACCTGCTGCGCAAAAATCTTTCTGAACAACGAAAGCTGCGCGTTTTCTTCTTTTGAAATCGCAATGTCAATGTCATCGATATAATTTCCGGTGCCGATTACCCAAGAATAAGGCCGGTACGGAGCCGTGAAAGAACGTTTTGGCTCAGGTTTGTCACTTCCGAGCTTAGGAAATTTGAAGTCACAAAAACCGCCTGCATCGTTCTTGCCAATTTCGATAAATTCCTTGCACATGCGCTTACCGTCCTGGTCAGTCCAGTCAAGACGGTTCGTTCCTTCGGTCTCTGGTTTGGGCGGAAGCAAAACATTGATGCCATCAAACGTATCAATCCAGAAATATCCGTCAGTACCATAACGAATACCGCGAACTAGTTCCTTTATGCACGATTTTCGCTCTTCAAAAGAAAGACCTTCTTTTTGATAAAGCTCATCGTAAGTTTTGATTAGGGAAATTACATTCTGAACTTGCCACTGAATCTTTTCGTCATAAGCGGCAAGCATAAGCCCTTTTTGCTTTTCCAAAGTGTAATGTTGTACAGAAAAAATTGTTCTTAAAGAAAAACTGGTATAAACAGTCGCTACGACAAGAAGAATACAGACAGAAAATCCGCCGACCTTCACCTTCAAACTACTAAAAAGCCCTTTCCTTTTTGAATCAGTCATACGCGTTTGCGCCTCCTTTAAATGCAATTAAGGAACTTTATTTAATTAGTTTTAAAATTATAGCACGAATTTTCTATCTGTCCATAAAGAAAGAATTTATTTGTTAATTTTCTGCAGTTCGGTCTCCGTCATTCAGTTTGCTCAAAATTCTTTCCATATTGTTATGTTTGCTGGCGGAATGTTCCATTTTGACTTCGATATCACACAAGCCTTCGTAAATCTTTTGGCGCTCCAAATAAAAGTCATGGAAAATTGCACGGACATCTTTTACATTTGCAGGATTTTTGTTTGCGATATACGCCGGAAGATTTTTCATTTTGCCGTCTGAATCATATTTGATTTCCCAGACAATGCGGTTTGCAGCAGTTTTTTCATCAGCATTCAAAAAGACAAAAGTGCCAAGCTTATGCAAGATTTCAAGGGCAGCAGGATTGTTGCAAATTCCGCCACCAGTCGCAATAACAGCTTTATTAATAGAAGAAAGCTTTTCAACGAGCTTTTCACAGGCAAGTTTTTCAGCTTCAAGAAACGCTTCCTTGCCCTGCTCCGTATAAATCTGACGCGGAGACTTACCGCTCATCGACTCCACTTCGTCATCAGTATCAAAAAAGGGGCAATTAAAATGCTTTGCGAGCAACTTTCCCTGTGTGGACTTTCCACAATGCTTGATTCCCAAAAGAATAATCGAACTCATGAAAATATTATAGTTTTTCCACTGAAAAAATGATAGAATCTTGCCTATGAATTTGTACGCACTTTTAGGAATTTCTTTCATCCCTGCGGCACTTTTTTTTGCCCTTGCGGTGATTCTCAATAAAGACCTCAAAATCCGATACTGTCTCATCGCCTGCGCACTCGCACTTCTAACCGTGATTCCCACATCAATGATTCAGTTTTATGTCCTAAGCCTGCCGATTTTCACAGGATACACGTTTGCCTCGGTCATGATTACCGCGATTTTGTTCAACGGCCTCATCGAAGAAGCCATGAAAATGCTCTTTATGTGCCTGATTCCGCAAAAAAAACAGATTTTGAGCGCATTTTTCTGCTGTGTAATCTTGTACGGCCTCACAGTGGGCGGATTTGAATCAGTGATTTACGTAATAAAGAAATTCCAGGAAATTCAGGGGCAAGGTGGAAAGGAAATCGTTGTCCATCTCCTGCTCGATCGAATCTTTACAGCCCAGGCAATTCACGTTTTCTGTACAGGATTGAGCGGCCTTTATATCTGGAACTTCCGCCGACACAAAAAGAATATCATGCCGTTCATTTACGCCGTTCTTCTCCACGGAATTTACAACTTCTTCGCAAGCTTCAACTCGATTTACCACTGGCTGGCAATCGTAGCAATTCTGTTCGCAGCCGTAGAATGTAGAATTTTTTATCTAGCAGCTATTGACAAAAATAAAACTCCAGAGTAGAATACACGAACATTGCGACGCTGGGTAGAGCAGTTGGCAGCTCGTCGGGCTCATAACCCGGAGGCCGTAGGTTCGAGTCCTACCCCAGCTATACAGTTAAATGCTTGCGTCGTAAGGATTTAACACACTACTAAACCCAATCAAGTAGGGCTTAGCGTGAATCAAATTACTGATTTAAGTAAACAGTTTAAGTAACTTGTTTACGGTCTTAGTGAGGTGATTTATGGCTAAGCCCTATTTAATTTTTAAAGCCCATACCGGCATTTATTACGCTCAAATCCGTCTAGCTGACGGAACTCTTTCCAACAACAAATCTACAGGCTGTAGAAACCGTGCAGATGCTGAACGCACTGTCATGGAATGGATTGTCACTGGCAATATTCCTGCTCGCGTTGGTTCAAAAGACAGCATTCCTATTGAAGACTTCCTTGAAAACTTCTGGGATTACGACAAATCCCCTTATGTCAAAGAGAAGCTTGGAAAGAAACAGTCCATTCATCGTCATTACTGTGCCACACTCTTAAGCAGAACTCGTCTTTATTGGATTCCTCGCCTCAAAGGGAAATGCGTTGCAGAAATTACGCGCAAGGATGTAGATGCATTCTTCTCAAGCGATGAAGCACAGAAACTTGCTCCCAAAACTGTAAACTCCATTATCGAAACAATAACAATTCCTCTTAAATGGGCTTATTACAACGAACTTACTCAGAACAATTGTTTTGACGGAATCATCAAATGTTCTAACCAAAGCAATGAAAGAAAAGTAATCGATATGGAAACTGCGAACCGTCTGATGGAACTTGATTGGGATAATGACGAAGCAAAAATCGCAAATGAACTTGCCATGCACACAGGAATGAGAGCCGGAGAAATTCAGGCTCTTACAGTTGATGATTTAGGCAAGGATGAAATTTTCGTTCGTCGAAGCTGGTCTAAATACGATGGCTTAAAATGCTGTAAAAACGGTGAAGAAAGAGCTGTTCCAATTCCAATTTCACATCAGCTTTATTTGAAACTTAAGATGCTTGCAGATTTTAATCCACACGGAAACGGCTTCATTTTCTACAGCACTGTAAAAGATAAGCCTATGGATAGCAAGCAGTTCAACAAATACTTAAAGAGAGCTCTTGCTGAAATTGGTTACGAAAACTCAAAGGAAATCTACTTCCACTCCTGGAGACACTTCTTCTGTGCCCGAATGCTTGATTATGCTCAGGATAAACGGTATGTAATGGCACTTTCTGGTCACAAAACAGAAGCCATGCTTAACCATTATGCCGCACATCTTGAAGATGATAAGGTTGTCGATTTGGCCCGCAATGTCATGAAAAAAGTCTTTATCGAACAGAAAGAAGATGAAGAAACAATCAATATGCTGAACCAGAAACTCGAAGAACTGAACAAGGCAATTGCATAAGGAGCAGATGGAATGAAAATCGGTATTTTTGGAAATAAGAATAAAAAGGCTAACGATAAAGACAATGCAAAAATTAAGATGGTTGAAGTTTCACAGCTTCGTTTCGATCGTGACTTCAAGAATGTATTCCAGCAGGAAAATGATAAAGTAACTGAGATTGCAAACGATATGAAGGCTAATGGATTCGATAAATCCCGCCCTATTATTGTTACGGAAGCTTATATCATTGTAGACGGGCACTCCAGATTCATGGCGGCTAATAAGGCCGGACTTGAGAAAGTTCCTGTTATCATAAAAAAGTTCGATAGCCGTGATGAAACAATTGAGTATGAGTATAAGATGCAGTTGAATTCACGTCGTTTGACAGCTGGGGAGTATTTTGCAGCATTTTTGAAGCTTGATGAAATCCGCCGTTCAAATCCAAATGCACAAGGTTCTTCTGATGAAGCTATTGGACGACAGCTTAATAAGTCAGTACGGCAGGTTTGTAAAATGCGTGAGATTGCGAAGAAAGCAGATACAGCTCGTATTTCACAAAGGTTTGGTATAGCTTAATCTTTAGTAAACATACACACAAATGTTATTCCGTGTGTATTTTTACTTGAATTTATTTTTGACCTGAATTAAACTAAACATACACACAAACCGATAATTGTGTGTATGTTTACTAAAGGAGCATTGCTATGCTTTTGACTTACGCTCAATGCAGAAATCAATTCGGAACTGATTACAGGATTCAAAATCTTTTGAAATGCGAAAAACTGTTCAAAGTTCAGGAAGGTATTTATTCAACCAATAATTATTCCTCAATGCAGGAGTTTATAAGTCTTAAATATCCAGATGCTATTTTTACAATGGATAGCGCTTTCTATGCACATAGCCTTACCGATGAAGTACCAGATGTATATTATCTGGCTACCCGTCGAGAAGCTACCAGAATAAAAGATGAAAGAATAAAACAGTGCTTCATGAAAGACAGCATCTTCGAACTTGGTAAAACAGAAATAAAGTTTCAAGGAGAAAAAATCAAAGTCTATAATCAGGAGCGAATGCTCATTGAATTAATCAGAAATAAAAGCAAGATTCCTTTTGACTACTACAAGGAAATTATCGGAAATTACCGGAACCGTGTAAATGAAATGGATTTTGGAAAAGTCAGCGAATACGCAGAGCATTTCAAAATGAATCAAACAATTATGAATACAATTCAAATGGAAGTACTATGAACTTAAGAGAAGAAATAAACAAATTAAAAGATGAAGGCTACAGCCAGCAGAACGCACAGGCAAGAATATGTCAGGACATTATTCTTGAAGCCATTTCTAAATGTCATTTGAACGAAAATGTCACTATAAAAGGCGGCGTTGTAATGCGAAACATTTCCAATGATGTTCGAAGAGCAACGGTAGACCTTGATTTTGATTTTATCAAAAAATCTATTAGTGATGATTCAATCAAGCTCTTTATAAATCAGTTGAACATGGTGAGCGATGTTACAATCTCTATCATTGGAAAAATAGAAGAATTAAAGCAGCAGGATTATAAAGGTAAAAGAGTTCATGTCAGTATTAACGATGGTAATGGCCTTGCTCTCACAAGTAAAATGGATATTGGCGTTCATAAAGATTTAGATATCAGCCAGGAAGAATATTGCTTTGATATATGTTTTCAGGACGATGGTGCCAGCCTGTTAATGAATTCAAAAGAGCAGATTCTTGCAGAAAAATTGAAATCCATTTTACGCCATGATATAGCTTCTACCCGATTCAAAGATATTTTTGATATTTGTTATCTTTCAGATAAAGTATCAGATGAGAAATTGAATCTTTGTATAAAGCGTTATATTTTTGAAGACAAGACTCTTGCTGTAAATACAAAGGATGACATTGTTTCAAGAATGGAACGTATTCTTACAAACAAGATGTTCATCAGCAATATCAAAACTTCTAAGAAGAACTGGTTAGATTTAAGCCTGGAAGAAGTTCTTAAAAAGGATTTAGAGTTTATTAGAAATCTTAAAGTGTAAAAAGTAAGAGGCTTTTAATTCTGCTTTGTCAGTTTTGAAAGCCTTTTCTATTTTGATTCAAACAGCTTTCATAATAAACGAAAGAAGACGAGGTGAAGAAATCTTTTAAACGCAAAGTTGCGTTCAGTTGTTTTCAGAAAAATCTTGCCGAATGGTACTAGATATTATTATGTTTATCTGAATGCCATTATTTGCTACTTAGATATTGTATGCAATTTATAGAGGAGTCACTTATATGATGGAAATCAATGAAAAACATCGAATTATTTGGAAAAATGAATTTGAAAAGAATGATAAAAACACACATCTGAAAAGATACCTTTTCCTGCTTGATTTATTTAAATCTACGGTAAAGTAATTTCCCAAAAGCCGAGTCCTACCCCAGCTAAAACGAAGGCTTACACTTAGGTGTGAGCCTTTTTTTTTCATTTCTCAGAATAAATTACAAAAATTCTGGATAGTCCGCCCCCGCATACCCGAACTCCCTTTCTCCAAACAGCACCAGCGTAATCTCATCAAAGTCACAACTGTGCAATTTCATTGCCTCCAATGCAACCTTTATCGCCTCGCGCTGCGGATATCCGTAAACGCCGGCAGAAATCAGAGGAAAAGCGATTGTTTTAAGACCTCTTTCTTTTGCAAGATTCAGCGAATTCTCATAGCAGGAAGTAAGAAGTGCTTCGGCTTCGGCAGGGCTATGCTCGTAATAAATCGGTCCAACCGTGTGAATCACAAATCGAGAAGGCAGCTTATAGCCCTTTGTGATTTTCGCTTCGCCTGTTTTGCAACCACCAAGTGTACGGCATTCATCCAGAAGATCCGGACCCGCAGCATAGTGAATTGCTCCGTCAACGCCACCGCCACCAAGAAGCGAAGAATTAGCCGCATTAACGATTGCATCACAGCTCAACTTTGTTATGTCACCTTTGATAATTTTGATTTTTCCCATAATGTACCACCTTTCCAGGGAGCTTTAGCCCCGATGATTCGATTATACCATAAGTCAGTTCTAAAAACTTCCGTCGCATCGGCATGCGGAAATTTCGCCAAGAATTTTCTTCATCTTTGTGCTATAATTTTTCTATCAATTCATACATTTCATAAAACGAGGCATAACATGATTACAGGCGAAATCAAAAACAAAATAGATTCAATTTGGGACGACTTTTTTAGTGCAGGCATGAGCGAATATCTCACTGTCATTGAACAGTTCTCATACCTTATGTTCATACATTCTCTTGATGAAATTGAAAATGAAACTGAACAGTACGAAAAAATGTCAGGTGAAAAGAAGGAACATATCTTCCCGGAAGACAAGCAGAAATACCGCTGGCACATCTTTAAGACCTTCGAAGAAAACGAACTCTTTGCATTGATGGACAAAGAGATTTTCCCATTCATCAAAAAAATCAACGCAAACGAAGAAAGCGCATTCGCCCGCTACATGAAGGATGCCGCTTTCTCTATTCCAAGTCCGCAGACTCTCAAAGCCGTAATCACAAAGCTTGACGAACTCTTTGAAAACCCGGAAGTTCAGGCTCGTGACATGCTCGGTGATATTTACGAGTACGTTCTTAGCAAAATGAACTCAAGCGGCCAGGTCGGCATGTTCCGCACGCCAAAGCAGATTCGCGACATGATGGTTCAGCTTATCCGCCCTCAGCCACTCGACACAATCTGTGACCCGGCTTGTGGTACGGCAGGCTTCCTTATTTCTTCTGCAGAATTTATTCGCGACACATTCGGCACGAAGATGGGCGACAAGGAATGGGAGCATTATTCAAAAGGACTTCTCACAGGTTTTGACACAGGAAGCACAATGCTCAAAATCTCCGCAATGAACCTTCTGCTCCACTCAATCCACGAGCCGCATATTGCTTATCAGGACAGTGTAAGTAAAAATAACGAAATTGAAGGAGAATTTGATATTATCTTGGCAAATCCGCCGTTTACAGGAAGCGTAAATAAATCAACAATCGCAGAAAGTCTTACAAACGTATGTTCTACAACAAAGACAGAGCTTCTTTTTGTAGCACTGTTTATCCGTATGCTCAAGAAAGGCGGCCGCTGTGCATGTATTGTTCCTGACGGAGTTTTGTTCGGTTCAAGTAATGCTCATAAAGCGCTGCGTAAAGAGCTGGTAGAAAACCATCAGCTTGCTGCAGTTATCAGTATGCCAAGCGGTGTCTTTAAGCCTTATGCCGGAGTAAGCACAGGTATTCTTGTTTTCACAAAAACCGGCGCAGGTGGAACAGACAACGTGTGGTTCTATGACATGAAAGCAGACGGCTACTCCCTTGACGACAAACGACAGCCAATCGAAGCGAATGACATTCCAGACATCATCAAACGCTTTCACAATCTCGAAGCAGAAAAGGACCGCAAACGTACCGAGCAGTCTTTCTTTGTTCCAAAAGCAGAAATTGTCGCAAACAACTACGACCTTTCTATAAACAAGTACAAAGAAGTTGTTTATGAGAAAGTTGAATACCCAAAGCCTGCTGTTTTAATTTCTGAAATTGAAGAATTGCAGAAAGAAATTTCTTCTGATTTGTCTGAGCTAAAGAAGATGCTGAAGTAACGTGTCATTCCGAACTTGTTTCGGAATCTTTAGGAGAACAAATGGAAAGTCAGAACATAGAATATAAAAAAACTTGGCGTGATGAATACCTCAAATGGATATGCGCTTTTGCAAATACTGAGGGCGGAAAGCTTTATATCGGCATAGACGACAATGGAAATGTTTGCGGTGTAGATGATCCTCATAAGCTGAGTGAAGATATTCCAAATAAAATCCGTAATACAATGGGATTAATTTGTACTGTGAATCTTCTTAATAAAAATGGTTTGGATTATTTTGAAATCATCACTGAAAAATACCCATTCCCTGTAAGTTATCACGGAAAATATTACAGGCGAACTGGTTCAACTATGCAGGAAGTAAGCGGTGTTGAACTTGATAAAATGATACTTTCTGTACAAGGCCGCACCTGGGATTCTATTCCAGTTCCACATATTTCAGTTGATGATTTGGAAAATGATGCAATTAAACTCTTTAAGAAAAAGGCAAAGGAATCAGGCCGTTTAGATGATGCAGCTCTCGATGTAACAAACGAAACTCTTATTCAGAATCTGCATCTTACTGAAGGGAACTATTTGACCAGAGCATGTATGCTCGCTTTTTATCCAGATCCAGAAAAATGGGTAACAGGTGCATATATTAAAGTCGCATATTTTGAAAACGATGCTGATATTTTATATCAGGATGAAATACACGGTCCGCTTATTCTGCAGGTAGAAAAGACTATGGACCTTATTTATTCAAAATACATGAAAGCACTTATTTCTTATGATGATATATATAGAAAAGAAACTTTCTTTTTTCCTCGTGCAGCATTCCGTGAACTGCTTTTAAATGCAGTAATTCATAAGGACTATCTTTCTACCACTCCAATTCAGATTCGCATTTACAAAGATAAAATCCGTCTCTGGAATGACGGCGCGCTTCCAAAGGAAGTTCCGGTTGAAGATTTGTATAAAGAGCATGTTTCAAAACCATGTAATCCTAACCTTGCAAATGTATTCTTTAAGTGCGGTATGATTGAAAGCTGGGCACGAGGCTTTAGCAAGATTACACGATACTGCGAAGAAGAAAACGCAAAACTACCAGAAATTGACCTTTCTCTTGGTGGTGTTACAGCCCGCTGTTTTGCTTCTGATAAATACCTGGCACTTATGAATGAACATCAAGAGACAGAAAATGTCCCTTTAAATGTCCCTTTAACCGAGCGCCAGAAAACTAGGGAGAAAACTAGGGAGAAAACTAGGGAGAAAATTCTTTCTCTCATTAGGGAGAACAATAAAATAACTACTCATGAATTAGCAGAAGCTCTTTCTTTGACTGACAAAGGTATAGAATGGCAAATTAAGCAACTGAAAGATAAGAATGTAATTACTCGTGTTGGAGCTGATAAAGGCGGCTATTGGGAAATTGTGTCAGGAGCTGAAAAATGAATGATTGGAAGACGGTGTGTCTGGAAAACGAGTGCAAGTGAGGAGAACGAAAAATGGAAAGAGAACTTATTATACACAACGAGAACGACTTAAAAGATAAAATCTACGTAATTCGAGGCGTTCAAGTCATGCTTGATAAGGATTTGGCTGAAATATATGGATATGCGACAAATCGCTTTAATGAACAGGTAAAAAACAATAGCGAAAAATTCGATGAAGAAGATCTGATGTTTCAGCTGACAAAAGAAGAATTTGATGCACTTTCAAGGTCAAGAATTTTGACCTCAAAAAGTGATTCTAACTTGATGTCGAAAAAATCGACATCAAGTTGGGGCGGAACAAGAAAACTTCCTTACGCATTTACAGAACAGGGCGTTTACATGCTCATGACAGTCTTAAAAGGAGAACTTGCCACAAAGCAGAGCAAAGCCCTCGTGCGCCTTTTCAAGAAAATGAAGGATTATGTTGTAGAAAATCAGCAAGTCGTAAGTCAGCGGGATTTTTTGCGATTGTCCTTGCAGACTGCCGAGAATGCTCAGAATATTATAGAGTTCCGAAAACAACTTGCAGAAATTGATGATAAAGTTGAAACAGTTGTAAGCAATCTTGGCGATATGGTCAGAAAATCGGAGCTGTCTCCTATCATGCTGAATCTTGGAAAACCTGAAATTCCTGCTGGCTGGCTTATCTTGAACGGTCAGCCTGTAGAAAGTGACATTGCTTACCAGCAGATTTATACATTGGCAAACAAATCAATTTTTATAGTTGATAACTATATTTCGCTCAAAACTCTGGTTCTTTTCAAGAATGCAAAACAAAATGTGGCTGTAACAATTTTTTCGGACAACATGAACAACGGGCTTCATAAGGTAGAGTTCGATGATTTTTGTAAAGAGTTTTCAGGCTTAAAAATTGATATAAAGGAAGCCGGAAAGATTTTCCATGACCGCTACATTATTCTTGATTACGGAACTCCTGACGAAAAAATCTACCACTGCGGAGCCAGCTCAAAAGACGGAGGCAGAAAAGTAACGACCATCACTCTTACAGATGACACCTCTGTTTATAGTGGTCTGATTGCACAATTGTTAAAGAATAAGCCGTTGGTTTTGAAATAGGGAGAGCAAGAAAAATGAGCGAGTGGAAGACAGTAAGACTTGGGGATGTGTGTGTGGGAAGCCTCCCCCTCGCGCCCACTTCGTTGGTCGCTACCCCCTCTGCGGGGGACACCCCCGCAACGCCCCCAATATTGTCACACGGATTTGTTCGCAGCTAACGCTGCTCACGGAATAATGGAGAATTGAGAATTGAGAATTGAAGATTGTATTGAACGACAAATAAAAGGTTTGTGGGGAACTGACTTTTCTGATATAGGTATACCGGTTATAAAAACAAACAATCTTTCTTACGAAGGTTTGATTGATTATTCTGATGTCTGCAAACGAAATATTACTCCTGAACAAGCAAGCGGAAATTACCTACAATTTGGCGATTTGCTCATTGAAAAAAGTGGTGGCACAAAAACTCATTCAGTTGGCTATGTTAGTTATTTTGATGCTGAAAATGATAAATATCTTTGCAACAATTTCATTCTTGCACTAAGGCCTAAAAATGATGTTTTCAGCAAATTTCTTTTTTATCAAATTCACTACAAATATGAAAGCGGTCAATTTTTTGATTGCTTTAACAAAACAACAGGTATTCAAAACCTAAAAGTAAAAGATTATCTTGCGAAAGAAATAGTTCTCCCTTCACTCGAAGAGCAAAAGCACATTGCCGCTGTGCTGGACAAATGTAGTGCGCTCATTGCAAAGTACAAACTCATGCTTGAAAAATATGACACACTAATCAAATCCCGATTTATCGAGATGTTTGGGGATGATCCAATTGAGAATGGAAAATGGAAAGTTGAAACACTTGGAAGCAACTTAATTGCAATAGATAATGGGAAAAGTTTTG
>Ga0310695_10000597_pt1 | contig 91961 bp, 81 predicted proteins | sample RumenRJG_04DNA_FD_203882 | JGI IMG/M metagenome (GOLD analysis project Ga0310695, IMG submission 203882) | Bovine rumen microbial communities from Lethbridge, Alberta, Canada - RJG_04 (v2) (version 2) | ecosystem: Host-associated > Mammals > Digestive system > Stomach > Rumen | place: Canada...
TAAAAAACCTTTTGCGTCACCCAAAAATGGGTGACGCAAAATTATAACAAATTGCTAATAAGTCAGTTATATTTTAACAATTATCACTCAAGAAAAAAGTGACGAAGTCAGGAGGCCTTCAATCCTGACGACCGACCATTCACAAAACGGCTGCCGCCGCGTCGATTCATCTCGACATGGCGGCAGCCTTCTTTTTTGTCGTCTCAAGTCCTTTCCAAAAAAAATTCAATTGGGCGAAAGTTGCTAAAAAAATCGCACTTTTCGCCCAATTGAAATCAAAAAATGTGTCAGATTAAACCATTAATATCAGTTGTGTTGTCTTGTGAGAAACCCTCACGAAACTCCTAACTTCTAACTACTAACTCCTAACTCCTAATTCCTAATTCCTCATTCCTCATTCCTAACTAATCTTACTGGTAGTCGCGGATGCGGACGTCGATGCCGCTGCCCTCGAGCAGTTTGACTACCTGCTGGATGTCGGTCTGGCCGTAGTGGTAGGGGAAGAGCACGGTGGGCTTGATCATCTTTGCGGCGTTGGCACACTGCTCTGGCGTCATCGTGTAGGGCAGGTTGCAGGGCAACAGGGCCACGTCGATGTCCTTAATATCGGCCATCTCGGGGATGTCCTCGGTATCGCCGGCGATGTAGATGCGCATGCCCTCGATGGTGAGCACGAAGCCGTTGTCGCGCCCCTTGGGGTGGAACTGCAGCTTTTCGGGCGAGTTGTTATAGGCGGGAACAGCGTCCACTGTCCAGCCCTCGGTCAGGGTGCGGGTGTCGCCGTTGGCCATCACGTCGCCCTTGCCACCCAGAATCTCGTGACAGCGGGCATTGGTGATGAGCACGGTGCCAGTTTTGCTCAACTGGTTGATGGCTACCGAATCCAAGTGGTCAAAGTGCTCATGCGTCACCAGGATGTAGTCGGCCTGGGGTAGGGTAGAGTAGTCGGTGACGGGCTTCACCGCCGTGGTCACGGGATCGACGTAAATCCATTTTTCACCCACCTGCATGCGCAAGCTGCCGTGCTTGATGCAGTACATCTTCACTGTCGTGCCCTGCTCGGTCTTGAACACGTCACAGCCCTTCTCAAGTGGCTCTCCACTCTGCGCCGTACAGCTGCACATGGCGCCAACAATCATCATTGCCATAATTAAAAAATTTAGTCTCATTGTTATCAATAGTTTAGGTTTTCAGCCCTAAAGGTAGTCATTTTCTCGAAAATCCAGTGCAGAAAAGATGATTTTTCAAGATTTTTTACTACCTTTGCGGCTCATAAACTCAAATGTACTGGGAATCATGAAGAAGTATGATGAGCTCAAGGTGTTCTGCAAGAACACTAACGAGTATATCAGTATGGAAGGGGGCGAGTCGCTTCTCGACTTATATGACACCATCAAGGGCCGTCTGGAACTCCAGGGCGAGGCTGTGTGTGTGCTTGTCAACAACAAGGTCGAGGATCTGCACTACCCTGTGTTCTCACCCAAGCATGTCGAGTTTATCGATGCCACCAGCAATGCGGGTTACCGCGTGATGACGCGCTCGCTGTGCATGGTGCTCTACAAGGCCCTGAACGACCTGTTCCCCGGCAAACGCCTGTGCATCCAGCACAGCATCAGCAACGGCCATTATTGCCAAATCAAGCATGAGGAGGATTTCCTCACCCCTGAGATCATCAGTCGACTCAAGGACCGCATGGCCGAGATTATTGCGGCCGACATACCCTTTAAACGCCGTGAACGTCTCACGACCGACGTCATCGAGATGTTCCGCAAGCAGGGACTCAAGGATAAGGTGCGCCTGCTGGAAGGCGTCAATCAGCTGTATACGGTCTATTACAAGCTCGATGACATTGTTGACAGTTTCTTTGGACCGCTGGTACCAGCGACAGGGCTGCTCAAGGTCTTTGACCTGGTGCCCTACGAGAAGGGAATGCTCCTGTTGGGACCCGACCGCAAGCACCTGGACCAGGTCATCAAGTGGGAGCCGCAACCCAAGCTCTTCCACGCTTTCACCGACTATATCAACTTCAACAAGATAATCCGTCTGGGCGACGTTGGCGAGTTGAACCAAGCCATCAGAAAGGGCTATGCGCCCCTGCTGATTAACGTCGTCGAGGCACTTCATCACAAGCACTTCATCCAGATTGCCGACGAGATCACCCGTCGTTACCATGAGGGTGGGGCGCGCGTGGTCCTCATTGCCGGCCCCTCGTCGAGCGGCAAGACCACGTCGTCCAAGCGACTGGCTATCCAGCTGATCACCAACTGCATCGTCCCGAAGGTGGTCGAGTTGGACAACTACTTCATCAACCGCGAGCGCACGCCCCGTGACGAGAAGGGTGACTACGACTACGAGTCGCTCTATGCCCTCGACCTGGAGCAGTTCAACAAGGACGTGACCGACCTGCTTGCCGGCAAAGAGGTGGCAATGCCCACCTATAACTTCAAGACCGGCGAGCGCGAGTACCTGGGCAACACCCTCAAACTCGAGGAAGGCGACATCCTGCTCATGGAAGGCATCCACGGACTGAATCCCGAACTCACGCGCCTCATCCCCGAGGAGCAGAAGTTCCGCCTCTTTGTGTCGGCGCTCACGACGTTGAGCATCGACGACCACAACTGGATTGGCACCTACGACAATCGCTTGCTGCGCCGCATCATCCGCGATCACAAGTATCGCGGCGCCAGTGCCTTAGACACGATCAAGCGTTGGCCCAGTGTGCGCCGTGGCGAGGACAAATGGATTATGCCTTTCCACGAGAATGCCGACGCCATGTTCAACTCCTCGCTGCTGTTTGAACTGTCGGTGATGAAGAATTACGCGTTGCCCATCCTGCAGCAGGTGCCCAGCAACACGCCCGAGTATGCCGAAGCAACCCGACTGATGAAGTTCCTGAGTTACTTCGAGCCCCTGGACGAGAAAGACATTCCCAGCACGAGCTTGCTGCGTGAATTCTTGGGCGGAAGCAGCTTCCACTACTAACAAGACAATTAGGCTCTATTGCGCTGTGCAATAGAGCCTAATTCTTTTATAATAAGGATAAAAACAACCCTATAATAAAAGACACGATTAATGACTGACATGACAGCAAAACCACAAGTGCAACCGACCAGTGAGCAGCCAACACACCTGTCACTGGAGGAGTTCTGCGGCAACATACGACGCATGGAGTCGCAGGGCATGGATGGAATCTCGCTTTTCAACAAGGTGATATCCAAGGGAATGGCGCCCGACCTGATTGCCGAGGATGAGGTGCAGCACAGCCGTTGGCTGGAACGCATCACAACCGAAATCACGCGCCGTTTCCGTCAGGAAGATATGCGCGTGGTGCTTGTCGCCGGGCCGTCCTGCTCGGGCAAGACCACCACGTCGCGTTTTCTCAACCACATGCTGCGTGACAACGGCATTCAGCCGTGCGTCGTTTCGCTGGACAACTACTTCCTCAATCTGGATCAGCGCCCGCTGGACCCCAACGGCAATATCGACTATGAGTCCTTCTATGGCCTCGACGTGAAGCAGTTGGGACGTGATGTGGCAAGCCTCCTCGCCGGCGACCAGGTGTCGATGCCCACCTATGACTACGTCAAGGGAGAGCGCACCTATCGCGGCAACACCCTCAAGCTCGAGAGCAACAGCCTGCTTTTCCTCGAGGGGTTGCACGCCCTCAATCCGTTGCTTGTGCCCGATATCCCCGCCGAAAAGACGTTCAAGCTCTTTGTCACGGCCCAAGCCACCGTCTATTACGGCGAGAAGAACGGTCTTGACGAGCACGACAACCGTCTGCTGCGTCGCATCTATCGTGACTATAACAGCCGCGGTGCCAGTGCGTTGCAGACGCTGCAATGGTGGCCTGGCGTGCTGCGTGGCGAGAACCTGTGGATTCTGCCGTTTGCCTGTCATGCCGATGCCTGGTTCAACACCTCGATGGTGTTTGAGTTCTCGGCCATCAAGTCGCGTGTGTCGATGCTGCTCAAGGATGTCCCCGAGAGTGAACCCGTGGAATACAAGATTGCCCAACGCCTGGGACGCATCCTCGACCGCATTGCCCCGCTCACCCAAGAAGATTTTGCCGCCATCGCCCCCAAGCGCAAATTCCTCCTGAGCAACGACGGGAAATAAGCTACAGTCACAATATCCTCCACACGATACATCACAGCAAGAGGTTGAGTAAATAATCACTCATCCTCTTGTTTTTTCTTGTTTGATTAATCAATAATGTGTAAATTTGCCGCTAATAGCATTGTAACCGTTTAACATGATAACTAAAGCTTATGAAAAAGATTACCTTTATGATGCTTTTTGCCGTATTGGCGGCAATGAGCGCTTATGCACAAGGGCTCGTGGCATCGTTCAGTGCCGATGAGGCGTCGGTGCCCTATTACCAGATGGGGTGGGACACTGCCGATGAGTTCGCCACGTGGACCTACGCGTCCACCAGTTATGAGACCTGGAAGATGGGCAACCCTTCCCTGCCGTTCCAGAGCATTGACCCGTCGAGCAGCGCCTCGATGGTGTTAACCTACTCCGGCAATCAGCACGAGACGGCCACCTCGCCTGCCATTGAAATCCGCCCGGGCTCCACGCTCGAGTTCTATTGCTATGCAAGTGGCATCTTCCTGGTTTATGGCGCATGGCAGCTCTATGCCATTGTCGATGGCGGTTCAACCTTGCTCATCGACCAGTTCCAGTGGGCCCAAGACCAGGGTTATGACGGTCCCAGTTGGGAGCGCTTTACTGTCAGCCTTGCCCCGTTTGCAGGCAAGATGGTGCAGTTCTCTTTTGTCTATGAAGGCTCCTATGGTGAGGATGAGGCCATCGACGGCTTCAAGATTCTGGAGTCCAATGCCGGCGATGATGCCGTTATCAACATCAACGAGGGCGAGAGTGTGCACTTCAGGGACTTGTCGACAGGTGACGTGACCGATAGGAGGTGGACCTTTGAGGGTGGCACTCCCGCCTCCAGCTCCGAGCAGAATCCCGTGGTCACCTACGACAAGGCAGGCTCTTATGCCGTGACGCTCACCGTGGGCGACGGCACCGCTACCGATACCAAGACGCGCATGGGCTATGTGAATGTATCTGCCGAGGCTCCCGTGGCACACGTGGGTATTCCCGATGGTGCCTATCTCTCGCCTTGGGTGATGATGTTTGTGCCCGTTGATGTGCCTCTCACCTTCAAGGATGCCTCGACCGGCAATCCCACCTCATGGGAATGGACCTTTGATGGCACCGATGTGGCTACCAGCACCGAGCAGAACCCCACGGTCACCTATCTGGTTGAGGGCACCTATGGCCTGAAACTGGAGGTGGCTAACGAGGTGGGCAGCAGCATCGACGAGTACACCAGCAACGCCATCCAGGCAGGTGGTGAGCAGGAGATTTGGAACATCGCTCCTGAAGAGAATGCCGACCTGATGATGATGGAGATGGGCTGGTATGGCAACTATGCCGGCACCAACTGGCTGGGCATGGGCGAATTTGCCGAGCACTTTGATGCGCCGCTCGCCACTGCCGAGATTCCGCAGGTGAATGTGTATTTCGGCAAGACAACCGCCTCATCGACCGATGCCGACATCGAGATGAGAATCATGACGGTTGGCGACGATGGTATGCCCGACCAGGTGCTGGGCAGCACCAGCGTGAAGGCTGGCGACCTGGCCTACGATCCCTACATCGTTAATGCTACCGAGTTTGTCTTTGATGAGCCCGTGGTCATCCCCGCCGGCACTGAGTTCTTTGCCGTTGTGGGTCCCTTCCCCAATGATTATGGTGATGATATCGCCATCTTGTTGTGCCGCCGTGGCGAAGGTGAGAAGTGCACCGGTTATCACTTCGTCTATGACGAGGACGAGAACTACAACTATCTCGAGACCGGCACGTGGTATCAGAACGTTGATGATCCCCTGTCGCTGGCAGTGGCTCCCTTGCTCAGCTATCGCACGACAGAGCCGTCAGGCATCGACCAGCCTGTTGTTGACAAGCAGGTGGTCGGCCAAACCTATTACAATCTTGCGGGTATGGCAAGCAGCAAGCCTTTTGACGGTGTGAACATCGTGGTCACCCGCTACACCGACGGTTCGCAGACTGCCACTAAGGTGCTCAGGTAACCCCGTTTGCAGGTACGCCCCAATTCCTTGAAGAGGGCGTATAAATGAAATGAACCCCAAAAGTTTCTTGTCCAACTTTTGGGGTTCACTATATTGGGTACAATCCCTTGAATTAATCGTCGCTGACGACTTGGAAGTCCTTGTTCTCGTCCTCGTAGTCGCTTTCCCAGTATTCCTCGCTCCATTGCTTGCTGCCTGAGTCCACCATCTTGCCGCCAGCGTCGGGAGCCTCGTCCTCCAGGTCTTCGGCGCCAAAGATGAAGTCATCCTCGGCCTGCTCACGGTGCCGCTCGTCCAGGTCGTGGTGGGTGGGCGTCTCGGGGATGCGGTTGCGCTCATCGTTGATGGTGCGCCACAGCAGGTCCTTGAGTTCGGTCAAGCCCATTTGGGCGACACTCGAGATGAACACGCAGGGGATGTCGTCGGGCACCTCGGGACGCATCTGCTCGATGAGTTCCTCGTCAAGCATGTCACACTTGGTGATGGCGAGCACACGCGGTTTCTCGACCAAATCAGGGTTGAAGGTCTCCAACTCGTGGCACAGGATGCCGTATTCCTTGCGGATGTCGTCACTGTCGGCCGGAACCATGAACAGCAGCACCGCATTGCGTTCGATGTGGCGCAGGAAACGAAGGCCCAGACCGCGCCCCTCGCTGGCACCCTCGATGATACCGGGGATGTCGGCCATGACAAAGGACTGCTGACCGCGGTAGGACACGATGCCCAGGTTGGGTTCCAGCGTAGTGAACGGATAGTTGGCGATTTTGGGCTTGGCGGCGCTGATGACGCTCAGCAGTGTCGATTTTCCCGCATTGGGGAAACCCACGAGGCCCACGTCGGCCAGCAGTTTCAACTCAAGGATGACCGCTTTTTCGACACCTTTCTCGCCTGGTTGTGCAAAGCGTGGCGTCTGGCGTGTCGCAGTCTTGAAGTGCTGGTTCCCCAGGCCGCCACGTCCGCCGCGCAACAGGCGCACGATTTGGCCGTCCTTAGTGACGTCGCACAGAAACTGCCCCGTCTCGGCGTCATAGACCGCCGTGCCACAGGGCACCTCGATGGTGCGATCCTCACCATCCTTGCCGGTGCACTGGTTCTCACCGCCCGACTGTCCGTCGGTGGCAAACACGTGGCGCTGGTACTTCAGGTGAATTAATGTCCACAGGTTGCGGTTGCCCTTCAGGAAGATGTGGCCGCCCCGTCCGCCGTCGCCGCCGTCGGGACCTCCCTTGGGAACATACTTCGCGCGGTGCAGATGGGCCGAACCTGCACCACCCTTGCCACTGCGGCACAATATCTTCACATAGTCGATAAAATTGCTTTCTGCCATATTGATGATCGTTTTATTCTTTGGTGTTTCTATTGATGAGTTGGGCGGCTGTGTCGGTGCACACGTCGGTGCCCAGACGGTCTGCCAGACGGCGATAGCCCTCGAGCATGGCCGTGCGCTCGGGCGTGTCGTCGAGCAGCGGTGACAAGTGGCTGTCGATGGAGTCCACAGTGCACAGGTGCATCAGGAGCTCGGGGATGACGGGTTCGTCGGTGATGAGGTTGGGCAGGGTGACGTATTTGCCTTTGAGCAGCCGCCGGTAGAACTTGTAGGACCACTTGCTGCCGTTGAAGCGGTAACAGGCCACCTGTGGTGTGCCCAGCAGGGCGGTCTCGAGGGTCGCCGTGCCCGAGGTGACGAGGGCCGCGCGGGCATGGTGAACGAGCGGATAGGTGGCGTCGCGCAGCACGGGCACCGCGTTGGTGCCCATCACGTCGCGGTACAGGGCATCATCGATGCCGGGTGCGCCAGCGACGACCGCTTGGCAGTGGGGATGCCGTGCCGCTGCCTGTAGCATGAGCGGTAGGTTGTCACGTATTTCCCGCACGCGTGAACCGGGTACGAGAGCAATGATGGGGCGGTCAGGAAGACCGTTTTCTGCGATGAAACCGTCAAAATCAGGGAAACTGGCGCTTGCCTGTGCCACCTCCTGGACGGTGGGGTTGCCCACATAGGTCGCCGTGTAGTCGTGCTCGCGGTACCAGTCGGGTTCAAAGGGGAGGATGCAGTACATGTGGTCAACATAGCGGCGGATGTCCTTGACACGCCACTCCTTCCACACCCACACCTTGGGCGAAATGAAATAGTGCACCGGAATGCCCAGGTTGTGGGCATGCTTGGCGACCTTGAGGTTAAACGACGGGTAATCGACCAGAATCAGCGCTGCGGGTTGCCACTCGTCGATGGCGCGCCGTGCGGTCCCCAGGAAGCCGAGGATTTTTCCCAAGTGCTTGATGACGTCGGCAAAGCCCATATAGGCCATGTCGCGGTAATGGATGATGGGCTGGGTTCCTGCCTGGGCCTCCATGAGGTCGCCTCCCAGGAAGCGGAACTCGGCCTGTGGATCCTGCTGCTTGAGCGATGCCATCAGGTGGGAGGCGTGCAGGTCGCCTGATGCTTCTCCGGCGATAAGGAAGTATTTCATGGCTGTCGGCGTTTTAAGGTGATGAAATCAAACTCATAGGCGTTGCGGTGGTCGCTCGTGTGGTGCTCGCGTTCCACCTCCTGCCACTCGGCCATGTCGAGTGTAGGGAAATAGGCATCGGCACTGGCCCATCGGGCATGAATCACGGTGAGGTGCAACACCTCGACCATCGGCAGCGTCTGTGCATAGACGTCTGCCCCGCCAATGATGAAAACGTCCTCGGTCTCGGCGGCAGCGATGGCCTCCTCAACACTGTGCACCACGGTCACGCCGGGGTATTGCCACTGTGGGTTGCGGGTGATGACGATGTTCTGGCGGCCTGGCAGCGGACGGCGCGGGAACGACTCAAAGGTCTTGCGCCCCATCACGATGCTGTGCCCCATGGTCACCTCCTTGAAATGCTTCATATCGGCAGGCAGGTGGCACAGCAATTCGCCCTGGCGCCCGATGGCCCAGTCGCTGGCAACGGCTACTATAGCATGAACACTCATCTCACTAATCACTAATCTCTAATCACTAATCACTAATCTCTAATCTCTAATCAAACCGACACAACACCCTTGATGGCGGGCCAGGGATCGTAGCCCTCGAGGGTGAAGTCCTCATATTTATAGTCATCGATGCTCTTGACCTCGGGGTTGAGCACCATGCGTGGCAGGGGACGCGGCTCACGGGAGAGCTGCTCCCTGATTTGGTCAAAGTGGTTGCGGTAGATGTGCGCGTCGCCAAAGGTGTGAATGAACTCACCAGGCTCCAGCCCTGTGACATGGGCAACCATCATCAACAGCAGGGCATAGGACGCGATATTGAACGGCACACCCAGGAACAGGTCGGCACTGCGCTGGTACAGCTGCAGGCTCAGTTTGCCCTGAGCCACATAGAACTGGAACAGCGAGTGGCAGGGCGGCAGTTTCATGGTGGGCACCTCGGCGACATTCCACGCACTCACCATGATGCGGCGGCTATCGGGGCTGTTTTTGATTTGGTCGATGACCTGGGCAATCTGGTCGATGGTGCCGCCATGGCCATCGGGCCAGGCACGCCACTGGCTGCCATACACGGGTCCCAGGTCGCCATTCTCGTCGGCCCACTCGTTCCAGATGCGCACGCCGTGCTCCTGCAGCCAGCGCACGTTGGTATCGCCGCGCAGGAACCACAACAACTCGTAGATGATGGACTTCAAGTGAACCTTTTTGGTCGTCAGCAGCGGGAAACCGTCGGCAAGGTTGCAGCGCAACTGGTAGCCGAACACGCTACGCGTGCCCGTCCCCGTGCGGTCCTCCTTGTCCACACCGTGCTCCATCACGTGGTTGATTAAATCGAGGTATTGTCTCATTGGGTGGGTTGTTGATTGTTACCAGTTGAAGATGTTGCGCAGCAGCCACCATATCAGCACCATGGCAAGAAAAAGCCAGATGAGCGTTGAGCTGTGCAGCTGGGCATACCGTCGTGGGTTGCGTTTGCGCTGTGTCTCGGCGTAAAAACAGAGTAATAGCCATGGGGTAGCGATGAACAGCATCGCGTTATGCTTGAATGCTGCCACCACGTCGCCGTTGAGCAATGCATGGATGGCACGCTGGCTGCCACAGCCAGGACATTTATAGCCCGTGAGTGTCAGCAGTCCGCATTGCGGGAACAATGGCGAAGATGTCGGGTCCAGGGCGTAATAGATGACGCCGAACACCAGAATCACGGCTATCGCAAGCAGGACGACAAGCGTGCGTCGCATGGCTCAATATGGTTGCGTCAAGCCCCGGTGAAGCTCATCATGATGGGCCTCCAGATGACGCCGATAGTGATAGCTGCGATGCACCACCAGGCACCCGTCTCGCTGGCGCTCTTGGCACCCTCCACGTCGCCGGCCTGGTAGAGCTTGCTCACCTGATTGGCATAGTAGATGCCCACGATGCCGAGCGGTAAGCAGCACAGTATCGTGGCGAGAATCGCCCATACCATGTTGGTGGGCGGACAAGGCTCTGCAGGAGCCTGTGGCATGGCGGGCTGCGGGCGGGCGGGCTGCGGCTGTATGGGCTGGCCGGTGACTGCCTCGCTGGGCTGGGGGGCGGCAGCCGTGGCGGGCTGCTCAACCACTGTAAAGATTCCCTGCAGCTCGGGCATCTGGGTGATTTTCACCCAATCGCTCATCCCTGCACGCCACACGTGGGTTGCCGACGTGAGTCCCATCTGCTTGAGGGCTTCAAGATCGTGGGGTCCCGACTGCACGCCATGATGATTAATCCAATATTGCATAATATTAATGTTATTTTACTGTTGCCACAAAGGTAATATATTTTTTCGCAATCCCAATCAATTCCAAAAGATTATATCGCTAAAAAGCATCGGGAAAAGGTGGATGGCGGGAAATGGCCCCCTCTTGCAGCGTCGAAGACGCTGTGGCCCCCTCTTAAAGCCATGCCCCGCATGGCTAATGGCCCCCTCTTGCAGCCATGCCCCGCATGGCTAATGGTGCCGCAATGCAAAAAAAGCCGCGTGTTTCACAACAGGCGGCCAAAAGCAAAAATATAACAAAAATTTAAGTTTTATGAAAAAATTACTTTAATGCTTAGCTTTATTTGTTTGTCTGTATCTCTATCGCAGGTATTTTTCATAAAAATTGTCGTAGTCAAAACAGTCACTCACATCTATCGCATCTCCATTGAAGAGCGTTGCCCAGACTTCTACAGCGTTGACATCAATTAGCTTTCCTGTCTTGTAGTGGCATTCTCGCTGCACGCCGAATGCATGGCTAAAGGTGTCGTCAACCGTAATGACTTCAAATCTCGCTATCACTTTGACATAATATATATCGCAGCAATCAAACTCCATAAATCGGTATTCATCATCCTCATGCTTGGGAACGAAACCGTAATCCATGATCTGCTTGTAAACCTCTCTATAGAAGCCATCACCCAACCGTCTCACTTCTCTCATGTTTTCATTTTCCATGATTTTCACGATTTACACGTTTTACACTAATTACACGATTTACACAATTATAATGAATTGCCGTTTTCGTGCTTGCCATTATCACGCTTGGAAATCTCGTTATGAATCAAACTCATGATACACATCCCGCAGATTATTCCCATAATAAAAAATGCAGATATCATAATTGTCGTTTTAGTCTGTTGATTTGTTTTGCTGTCGCTTCTCTCAGAGCCACGTCGGCAATGTCTTCTTTAGCAAGTCTCATTGGCGTTGTGGCTTTGTATTCAAGATTCAAGTCGATTCTCACGTTCCATCCCGCGGAGTTCAACTTGTAGCGGGTGTCAATCCACTGAGCAGCCGATATTGAATAGTTGCTCACTTTGTCCCGTTTGCTATCGAGGTCGGGGAAGCCCACGATTTGCCTTTTCCTTAAGGGCAGCAGAAACTTCTCGCTAAAGTTACTGAGGCTTCCGCAAGCCATCCACAAGTATTCGGGCATCACTATTGACATGATCAATGCGCTTTTCTCGCTCTCGACGATGGCTACCTTCTTGTCGGGAAACTCCTTTAGCAGGTGTAGCCCGAAAAGGCATTGTGGATTTTCGGGATACATGACCATGGGACTATATTTTTTGTCACGGTGGCCGTCAAACTTATAGAAGATTTTCTTGCCGTTGACAATAATCTTGTGCTCGTTGACCTGCCAAAATATCAGTGCATCGCCCATCGTCCCAGTGTTGAACGATTGGAACCCAATAAGGTAGCGGTTACAGGCATTGATGACTTCTTGCTGAGGGAAAACCCGCAGCAGCAAGTCAATCAAGGGATTGCGGCCAATTGGTGACCGATTATTGAGGATAGTCCTCAACATGATATTAAATTCTATTAGCTTCATGACTTTTTTTGTTTGTGGTTGATTAATCCGTTGCCTGACGGGGCGACCGCCACGGCGGTAACGAGGGTGATTGATGTCGATGCCGTGTTTCTTCAAGAGGCTTGCAAGATAACCCATGCCCACCTGCCCAGCCCGCCGTAACTGACTCGTGAAACACAACTCGCTATCATGGCGGCTATAATCGGGCCACACTGCCGCCATCATGTGAAACGCTTCTCGCCCGCTCTCGCCCGCTATCGTGGCCACGCAGTTAGCGAGTCGGTACCACGATATGCGGGTTGGAGCAAGGTCGATGCCCAGGCGGACAACATCGACAGCTATCCGCCCGACATCGACAGGGTAATAGTATTTAGGGGAGCACGGTTTCATCAATCAGCTCATTGGCTTCTTTAACTGCCTCGCCCAAACCTTGCATCACACCTCGTTGAACATTAACAGCGTTGGGGTCGGGTTCCTTGTCCTCGCCATAGCCGGGTTCCTCGGGCGTGTAGTTGGTATTGACGGAGTGCTCTTTGTTCAGGTCGCCGTTGCCCTCATTGATGGCCAATTCAATCACGAAACTACCGTTGATGTATTGACGGTTGATGATACCCATCTTGACGGCTTTCTGTATGTGCTTCTTGGCTGTACCGATGGCGATACCCATGAGCCTTGCCATGCGATTGGCAAAGATGGTTGTGTCAACATCAGTGGCGTTCTCAAAATTCGGGTCATTGCGCAAATCGGCTACCGTCAGGCGGCAAAAGTTCTTCTCGATATTGAAGCGGGAATACCATCTTGAAGTTTTCTTCTTCTCGTTGAAGGTGTTCACGGTGGGCATTGTTGAGGGATGAGAAGCCCTGCCCGTCACTTTTGCAGCGGGAGCAACTTGCACGGTGGCAGGTTGTGTCAGGAAGTTGATTTGGATTGACTGCTTGCTATTCGGGTCATTGACGTTTACCTTGTTGGTGTCACCGTCTTTGGTGATGGTGATATCAATTCCCGCTTGTATGCAGTCAGCAATAGCGTTGGCGATGTTGTATAAATCTAATTGTTTAGCCATGATAAATGTCTTTTTTTTGGAATTGTTGCATATTGTGTAATTGGTGTAAATCGTGAAAAACGCGGAATACTATTTATATGATTTTTTTAATTGTCAAAACTTACGATGACAAGCATTTTCACGAATTTCATCATTTTCACGAATTTCATATATATATATATATATAAGGGAAATTGTGTAAAAGTGAAAATCACTGTTGCACGAGTTCAATAGTGAACCTGTTCAGTTTCCTGATGGCTCCCATCTTTATCGATTTATCAATGATTTTGTAGCACGCTGTGGCCTTGTAGCCAAACTTCTTCATCAGTCGGTTAACGAGTTCCTTGCGTTTGATTTCGGTCTGTCCCTCATCGAAGCAGTCAAGCACATATTCCCTCGCCTCGCTCACCTCTTGCTGGTGCTCGATTTCCACCTGCAATTGGCGGTCAGCAGTGGCATCCATCGGGATTGCTTGCTCGTCAAGTTTGAAAATCAGTTCCTCGCACTGGCGGTGTCTCGACACGCTATGGGTAACCACAAACAGATTGGCGACTTTCTCAATTTGGAAAACGTCGCTGCTCTTTTGGTACAGCATCGTGCCGATGTGGCCTTTCATTGACTTGTCTTGCTTGCCCTTGTTTTGGTGCATGACAACAACGATGCAGCAATTAAACTCATTCGCGAGTGCGGCCAGATTATTGACCATCGTTTGAGATTCAATGACATCGTTGTAGTTATAGATCAGGTCGGCAATACCGTCAACGATAACCAGGTCGGGGTGGTCATGTTCAAGACTGCGCTTGATAAACTCATAGCGGGAGATTTCATCATCGTGCTCGTCGTTGTCGATACCTGCATTTCTCAGGCAAAAAACTTCAAGGTCGCCATGCCTCTCAGCGGGGGTGATGGCCTTGATGGTCTTGCGGATTCGTGCAGTATCGCTTACCGCTTGCTCAGTGTCAAAAAACTGTACTTTGCCCTGCTTGATTAGATTCTCACAGTTGGCATAGATGCGGGAGCCGAGAAAAATCCCTGCAAGGATGTCGCAAAAGAATGTTTTACCGTTCTTCCACTTGGCCGATAAAGAAACAAGATTGCCTTTAGGTAGCGTGGGCACGTCCCCAATCCTGATTAGGTATTCAGGGTCCGGGTATTCCACGTTATCGGCAATAACAAACTGCTCTTTGATATTGGAAAACTCGTTGTTAGATTCTTCCTCTACCGAGAGTGTAGATTGCTGCTTGATTTGTTCTAAAATATCGTCCATTAAAAAACCTTGTATTGCTTTAAGACTTTATCAACCAAATAATTGACGAGCATCCTTGTGGATTCTCTCATTTCTATCTTGTCGATAATGTCGAGAAATTCTGAAATACACTTCTTTAAGTTCTCGCTGCGTAACTTCAAAGCATCGTTTTTCTCGCACAATTCTTGAAACTGCTGATTAGCGGTGCGGTCTTCTTGATTATTCGGCATGGTTCATCAAGAAGTCAAGAATAACCAAACCTCGGGCTACCTTCTTGGCGGCGTAAACTTCGGCAGGGTTGTTGGCCATGATGGCCAGTTGTTGAACTATCACACCATCGTCGGTTGCAGCCTCGACTGTTTTGTTAAACATTTCGGTCAACTCACTGTAGGCATCTGCGACGGTTCCTGTAAATACCGAGCTGTGTCCCATGTCTTCCTGGGTGTAATTGTCAACATTGCCCACGTCATCACCGTTGTTGGCTTGACCTCCAGGGATGCCACCTTCAATTTCACCCACGGGCATCATCAATCTGTTTGAATTTAATAATCGCTTGTTCATAATTTTGAGTTTTAAGTGAATAAATGCTTGTAATTCTCGAGAATTGAACGCAAAATTACCGCTATCGTGTGAACAAAAAAAAAAAAACGCTAAATTGTGTTAAAACGGTGAATTTACCCTGTATTTTTGGTGTTGTACCCTAAAAAATTGATTTTTTACATTTTTTTTCTTGCAAATTTGAACTAAGAATTATTACCTTTGCGACATGAATCTGAAACACCATGATAAATCAGCCTTCGCATCCAGCCGTGTCCCGTGCGAGTATAACCCGAGCAATGGTCTTAATTGTTCGGGTTATCGCACTATTGTTGGTGCTGATTATCTGCCTGTAGCCCTCATCGAGGAGCATCCCGAATATCCGCAATTGAGCAAAAATGCACAAGAGCGATTGAGGATTCAATATGACTTTGAGTATTGGTGCTGGCGATGTGTGAAGATCATCGACAAGATGACGGGCAGACTAATTCCCTTTATCCTCAATCGGCCGCAGCGCAAACTGCTTGCCGAAATGGAGTCACAACGCTTGAACAATGAGCCTGTAAGAATCATCTTACTGAAAGCCCGACAATGGGGCGGCTCAACGCTCGTTCAAGTCTATATAGCCTGGTGGCAGATTGTTCGCACCAAGGGCAAAAACTCGATTATTGTTGGCCATAAGCGAAACAGTTCTTTTGCCATCAAGCAAATGTTCCGAAACATCATCGCTAACTATCCACAAGAGTTGCTTGATGATGGCGTCGAGGGCATCACGCTAAAAAATGTCCCCGACAGCAAGGATATTCAGGAGATTGGCAGCCGTGACTGCTCTATCTGTTTGACTTCAAGTTATTCGCCCGATAGTGCCCGTGGATTAAATCTTAGCTTTGCACATCTCAGTGAGGTTGCTTTTTGGAATGCCAATCGCAACATTGACCCTAACGACCTGATTAGGACGGTAACGGGAACAATCCCGCTTGCCCCGGGGACAATCATCGTGATGGAAAGCACTGCCAACGGTACTAACTCGTTCTTTTACAATGAGTGTCAACGAGCCAAAGAGGGATTAAGTGCCTTTAAGTTTGTCTTTGTCCCTTGGAATGAAATCGAGATTTATCACAAAGACCTTGATGAAGGGTTTAACCTTGATAATTGCGATGAATATGAAAAAGCGCTTTTGGAAAAGGGTTGCACTCTTGAGCAGGTCTATTGGTATCACGAGAAACGCAAAGAATTTAGCGAGCACAATCTTATGAAAGCTGAATTTCCAAGTGATGACCGTGAGGCGTTTGAAAACTCGATGGAATATGTCTTCTCTCAACATGAGCAAGAGCAAATCGTCGAAAATGCCAAAGATCCCATCAAGTTAAATGGCGATGGCGTGAAAATTTGGCTTGAACCCAAGCAAGTCAAACCGTTGCAGGAATATTATAACGAGTTTCCTGGCGTGTCCTTCAAATATCCGACAACACCAAGAAAGAGTGACTATATTGCGGTCTTGACGATAGGCAGTGATTGCGATGAGCGTTTTCCAAGCGTCCTCAGTGTTTGGGAAAAAAGCAAAGATTCCCTGCCACGGCTTGCAGCGCAATGGGTAGGAGTCAAGCACTTAAATATCCTTGCAGTCATGGCGATAAACCTTGCAAGGCAGTACAATAACGCCATGCTTGCCATTGAGAATAATGATATTTTTGCAAGCGAGAATTCCCGACAGCAGGGAACTTTTGTCAAAAATGAATTGTTCTTGAAGTACAATAATCTGTACAATGACCGCCGTAAGGGTTTCACAATGGAGATAGACAAAAAAGTCTATTCCTTGATGTTTTATGAATTAATATTGTCCTCCCGCAATGCCCTCTATATCGACCATGACGAAATAGCATCTAAGACGGTAGCAAAGATGATTCTATTGCCTAACGGCAGGTATTATGCCGAAACGAGCGAGTTGCAAAATTATCTTGTGAACCGTGCCGAAGTGCTTTACATCATGAGAGATATAGACCTTAAATCAAGTAATTACCATGAAAAAATAGATTAGTATGTTACTCGGTCGGTTTTTTGATTGACTTAATAATGATGTCGTGAGTTATACATTTCCATGTGACGGCAGTCGTTGTGAAACGATGGCCGTTATTTTTTACGCAAACGTGTAAAACGTGTAAAACGTGTAAATAGTGTAAAACGTGTAAAACGATGCCGATACCATAATCAATGCCTTGCATTGATGCAAGAGGGGGCCATTAGCCATGCGGGGCATGGCTGCAAGAGGGGGCCAAAACCCGCGAGGCGGGTTTCAAGAGGGGGCCATTTCCCGCCATCCACATCATTTTTAGAAGTCGCTGAAGAAGTGCGGACGGATGAGCAGGCCGAAACGGATGCGCGAGTGGAACTGGTTGTAGTCAAGCATGCTCTCGCCATAGCCGTTGTAGTACTGCAGCATGATGAACTGGTTGGAATTGTGGTTGATGCGGTAGCCCAGCTGGATGATCGTGTTGAAGTTGAGGTTCCATCCCTGGCGCTTGACCAGCGTGGCGTCGAGCACCCACTTGTCGTCAAGGCTCTTGGCCTGGAATCCCGCCTGCGAGATGCCCATATACTTGAGGATGTCGCGGTTGTACTTGCCATCGACGATGGGAATCCAGAATTTGGCGTGTGCCATCAGCAGCGGGGAGATGTAGGCCTCGCTCGCCCACGAGATTTTGTTCCAGCTGCGCGATGCCGTGCCGTCACGACCGTTGGACTCATGCTCTACCATCATGGTGACCTTGCCCACCAGGTGGTTCTTGAGGATGATGTATCTTGAGAGTCCGATACCCGGGTTAAAGTTCAGGTCATGGAAGGGCAGGGATTCTTCAAGCACGTTCCACATGGCCTTTTGGCTATAGAACAGGTACAGGAAGGTGTTTCCCGGCAGCACACTCTTGGTGAGACGTTGCTGGAAACTGATTTGGAACTTCACGTCACTGTTGTATTCTGAGGGTGTGCCGCCCAGCACGGTGCCGCCCACAAAGTAAGTGTCCTTGTAGAGGCTGAAGTAAGGCCGGTTGTCCAACTCTTCACGTATGCTGTCGGCGATATATCCCGCCGTGCTGTTGGTGACGATTTGCGCATCAGTCGGGAACATCACCGCTGCGAGCATCATCATTAATGCCAAGGAAAGAAATTGTTTCATTATCGTTGTGTTCATAGATAACAAGGTGAGACGAGATGGTAAATGTTGTTGATTGCTGTCATATCAGCCACATGAGCAGGAACCACAAGGGGGGAACGAGCAGGGCGGGCAGCATGTTGAGCACATGGCAGTCGCGGATGCGCAGCAGCGAGAGCCCCGAGCCGGTGATGAGCAGACCGCCCACGATGAGCAGTTCGGCCATCAACGCCTCGCTCACCGCGGCGCTTGAGAGCATGGCCACACCATAGAACAGCCCCTGCCACAGCAGCAGGACCGGCGCTGCCAGCAACATGCCGATGCCGTAGGTGGAGCCGAAGACCGTCGCCGTCACCAGGTCGAGTGAGGCGTTGGTGAACAGGAAGGTGTTATCCCCTTGCAGGGCACTGATGACCGGTCCCAGCATGGACAGCGGCCCGATGCAATAGACCAGGGTCGCGGTCGCCAGCCCGTCGGCAAGGTTGCCCGCTGGCGCCGTGGACTCGTCATGCCCCTTTTTCCTATTGCCCGCCAACCGCTTGAAACGTCCGTCAATGTCGAGGGCCACCCCCACCACGCTGCCGATGGCCATGGCGGCGATGAACAGCACGGGGTACTGGCTCTTGGGCAGATTGGTGACCACGGCGTTGAGGCCGATGGCAAAGCACGCCAGCCCAAGCGCGTCATAGAGTGCCGTCTTGTAACGGTCCTTGATGCCCTTGTGCAGCGCCACGCCGATGAGGGTTCCCACCACGATGGTGCAAGTGTTGACAATCGTTCCAATCATTTGGCTTGGTGCGGATATTTGGTTATTGGAACGGCAAAGGTACTACTTTTTCGTCGTTTTTTTGTACTTTTGCGGCCATGAAAAAGGATAACCAAGTCAACGTGTGTGTTTTTTGCGCTTCGAGTGCCAACATCGACGTGCGCTATCTCGAGGCCGCTCGTGAGTTGGGCACCCTGCTGGCGCAGGGCGGATGGCGCTGTGTCAACGGTGGCGGTGCCGTGGGGCTGATGGGTGCCCTTACCGACGGCGCCCTCGACGCTGGCGGCGAGGTGACGGGTGTGATTCCCAAGTTTATGGTGGACAAGGGGTGGTGCTACGATCGCCTGGAGGATGTCATCGTGACTGCCGACATGCACCAGCGCAAGCAGATGATGAGCGACATGGCCGATGCCGTGATTGCCCTGCCGGGCGGTGTGGGCACACTCGAGGAACTCCTCGAGACGCTCACGTGGCGCCAGCTGGGGCTGGTCAAGAAACCCGTCATCATCCTGAACACCCTGGGTTATTATGACCCGCTGCTGTCGATGCTGCAACATGCCATCGACGAGGGCTTCATGAAGCCCTCACACAACCAGTTGTGGACGGTTGCCGCTACCCCTCAGGAGGCGATTGACCGTCTTGCCGACGACAGCGCTGTAGAGTTAGAATCCAAATACTGACCCCTGTCATGCCCGTCCCAGTGAGCCCTTCCCCTGCCGTGCCGCGCACCGATACCGCCGACTACAAGCCGCAGTATCTTGACGGATTTCCCACCCCTCAGGTGGGCGACTCGTCGATGGGCGTCATCGACACCATGGCGGTGCTGGAGGTGCCAGCTGCCGGGCAAGCGCGTCCCTTCGCGTCATCGCCGCTGCACGACACCCCGTCGATGGTGCTGCTGTTGTTGGGGTTGCTTGCCATGGCAATGAGTTATCACACGGGATATAAGTATATCGAGAATTTCTTTCACAACATGTTCTCGACGCGGCGCCGCGAAAACATGTTTGAGGACCACACCGTCAACGAGACCGGCATCTTGGCGGCCCTCCTCGCCAACACCTTCATCGTCGAGGGGTTCATCACCTACTTTGCGGTGCAGCTGTTCAGGCCTGACCTTGCTCCGTCGCTGCAGTCCAGCGTGTTCCTGCATATTGCTGCCTTCTGTGCCATCGCCGCGGGCTTCTATGTGATACAGTGGCTGGTTTACAAGCTGTTGGGATACACCTTCAGTGACAAGGTGGGTTCAAAATTGTGGATTGACGGCTTCAACGCGTCACAGTCCTTCCTGGGTCTATTGCTCCTATTGGTTCTGGTGCCCTTAATGCTGTTTCCCGCAAATGGCAAAATGCTATTGACCGTGGCTGCCTTGATCTATGTGGTAGCCCGATTAATATTTATTTATAAGGGCTTTAGAATTTTTTATAGCAATATGACATCGTGTATCTATTTTTTGTTGTACCTTTGCGCCGTCGAAATCGTACCCTTAGCCCTCGTGGCAGGCGTAACGGTTTGGGTATGTGGCATTTTAAGTATTTAAAGGAACCTGAATGAGCATTAAAAAGATCCTGGTCTCTCAACCAAGACCGACTTCTGAAAAGTCTCCTTATTTTGACTTGGAGAAAAAATATGGTGTTGAAATAGTATTCCGCCCGTTCATTAAAGTTGAAGGGTTGTCTTCCAAGGAATTTAGGCAATCGAAGGTGAATATCCCCGATTACTCGGCGATTATCCTCACCGCGCGTACCGCCATAGACCATTTCTTTAGGCTTTGCAAGGAACTCCGTTATAATGTGCCCGACACCTTGAAGTATTTCTGCGTCAGCGAGACCATCGCCCACTATCTGCAGAAGTATGTGATCTACCGCAAGCGCAAAATTTTCTACAGCGAGTCAGGTCTGATGGAGGATCTCATCCCTATCATCGCCAAGCACAACAAGGAGACTTACCTGATGCCCGTGAGCGACGTCCACAACGACAAGGCCGTTGTCCTGGACAACAACAAGGTGAAGTATGTCAAGGCCGTCATGTACCGCACCGTGAGCAACGACTTCAAGCCTGGCGAGAAGCTGGACTATGACATGCTCGTGTTCTTCACTCCCGCAGGCATCAAGTCCTATATCACCAATTTCCCCGACTACAAGGAGCGCAACGTGGTGATTGCCGCTATGGGACAGACCACCCTCGAGGCCGCCGCTCAGGCCGGCATCCAGGTGGATGTCACCGTCACCCCCGAGGCCCCCTCGATGGCTGGCGCTATTGAGGTGTATCTCAAGAAGGTGCGTGCCGAGGAAGAGAAGGAGGAGCGCAAGGCCGCCCGCGAGGCCGCCAAGCTGGAGAAGGAGCGTCAGGAACAGTTCGCCAAGCGTTCGGCTGCTGCCAAGAAGGCTGCCGCCACCCGCAAGGCCAAAGCCGAGTCCGAGGCTAAGAGTCCGGCCACCAAGAAGGCTGCCGCACCGGCCAAGAAGGCTCCCGCCAAAAAGAAATAATCAAGAATTTTTTCATGAGCATTTCATGGGGTGTGCCATTTAGCGTACCCCATTTTTTACTCAATCAATGGATTACACGCTAAGGAAAAATGAGAAACTGAGAAGCCGCACGGCGGTCAACCTCCTCTTTGATCAGGGGAAGTCGTTGATGGCTTTCCCGTTGCGTGCCGCCTATCGGTTGCGGGAACCTGGTGAGGACAACGTGCAGATGCTCATCTCCATTCCCAAGAAGCGCATCCGCCGGGCCGTCAACCGCGTGACCTTGCGACGCCGCGTGCGTGAATCCTACCGACTGGCCCGCCGCGAGCTACTCATCCCCGTGCTGGAGCAATACGGCGCGGGCGTGGACATCGCCTTTGTCTATCTGGACAACTCGCCAGCCCCCTACAGCGTCATCGAAGAGAAAATGGCGTCGCTGCTCACGCGCATCGCCCAGGCGGTCGCCGAGCGACATACGGCCGCTAACGTTCAAGATCAGCAGTAATGAAGGCTTTAGAGGGCATCAAGGGCGCGTTACAGGCAGTGCTGAGGTTCCTCGGCTGGCTGCTGATACTCCCCATCCGTTTCTACCAGAAGTATATCTCGCCCCTCACGCCGGCGACGTGCCGTTTCACCCCCTCGTGCAGCCACTATGCCATCGAGGCCATCCGCAAGCACGGGCCTTTCAAGGGACTGGCGCTCGCGGTGTGGCGCATCCTGCGGTGCAACCCGTGGGGCGGCAGCGGCTATGACCCTGTGCCATGACATCCCCTTTTGACTTCCATACCCATCGCCTTGATGCTGAGGACGCTGTCATCTCGGTGTCGCCCGACCGATTCTCCCCCGAATCGGGCAAGTGGTACTCTGTGGGCATTCATCCGTGGGACACGGTCCAGGCCATGGGTGCGCCTGACGAAGAACTGCTGCGGCAGTGTGCCGCCCACCCCCAGGTGCTGGCCATCGGCGAGACGGGCCTGGACAGCCTGCGCGGCGCTGAGTTGAGCGTGCAGCGTGAGGTGTTTGCCAGGCACTTGAGTCTCGCGGCATCGGTGGGAAAACCCGTGGTGGTGCACAGCGTGAGGACGGCTCAGGAGATACTCGCCCAACGGCGCGGCATGGGCCTCACTGCCGTGCCGCTCGCCATTCACGGGATGAGGGCTAACGAGCGGGTGGCCCGCCTGCTGCTGGATGCCGGATGCTACCTGTCCTACGGCATCAGGTTCAATCCCGCCGCGCTGCAGGCCACGCCGCTGGACCGGCTGCTCATCGAGACCGACGACGCCCCCTCAACCATCGTCGAGGTCGCCCGCCTTGTCGCGGACACACTGAGCCTCGATGTCGATGAGCTCATCGGCCTGACGAACCTCAACGCCCGCCGCTTCCTGCAGATGCCGTGAGGTGCGGATTCCCAATAATATAACACTTTTCAACACATCGCTTTCTTCTCCCGATTTGGCGTTATCAGTGATATTTATATCGTGCTTGTCACCGTTTCCAGTGGGTTTTGAGGCAAAAAAAGCCAAATCTCCTTTAAAATATATAAGGTGGAGACTAAAATCTTGAAAAAAATATGCCCCACTTTCAGAAAAAGCAGTATATTTGCAGGCTGAAAAAGTCAAGTGAAGCGAAAATTAACAAAAATTAATTAAATAATTCACAATTCAAACAAATGCAAACTAAAGGTTTTATTAGAGTCCTTACTTATGCATTGATCTTGATTTGCTTGTTCTACCTGTCGTTCACTTTTGTGAGCAACCACTATCAGAACAAGGCAGAGCAAAAGGCACTTGCCACTGCTGGCATTAAGTCTATCGACACCAGCAACGAGAAGTACAAGGCTGCTTTGAATGAGTATCTGGACTCCCTCGCAAATGAGAAGGTGTATCTTGGATATTACACTTTCCAGCAGGTTCGTGAGAAACAGTTGGGCCTCGGCCTCGACTTGAAGGGTGGTATGAATGTGACACTGCAGATTTCAGTGCCCGACATCTTGCGCGCTCTCGCGAACAACAATCCCGACAAGAAGTTTAACCAGGCCATCGACAACGTGACCAAGAATCAGACCGCTCAGGACGACTTTGTGGGCTCCTTCTGCAAGGAGTACAAGAAGCTGGCTCCCGAGGGTAGTCTGGCACAGATTTTCCGCAGCATTGAGCGTGTGAAGGAAAAACCCAATGCCAACGACGCTGAGGTTCAGAGCATCCTCAATGATGAGGTCAACAGTATGGTGGACAACTCCTACAAGGTGTTGCGCAACCGTATCGACCGCTTTGGTGTGGTTCAACCCAATATCCAGAAGCTGCAGAGCACTGGCCGCATCCTGCTCGAGCTCCCCGGTGTGAAGGAGCCTGAGCGTGTGCGCAAACTGTTGCAAGGCGCTGCCAACCTCGAGTTCTACGAGACCTACAAGGCTTCGGACGTTATCGCTGCACTGCGTCAGCTCAGTGATCAGGCCATGGCCGGCACCACTACTGCTGCCACCGCCGATACCACTGCTGCCGCTACCGCTGCCGCCGACACCAAGGCTGCTGAGGCCAAGACCGCTGCCGACAGCGCTGCTACCGCTGCCAAGGCTGCCAAGGCCAAGAAGGACGCTGCCCAGACGCTTGCCCAGCTCACCAACTTTGAAGCTATGGCAGGTTCGGGCTCTCCCGTGGTAGGCTATGTGCTCACCGCCGACACCGCCCGCGTGAACGCTATCCTCAACTCCTCGGTTGCCAAGACCATCCTGCCCGCCGACCTGAAGCTGGCATGGACCGTTAAGCCCGAGAAGATGCAGGGTGGCCACGAGGCCTTCCAGCTCGTTGCCCTGCGCACCGTCAACGGCCAGCCCGTGCTCAACGGTGACGTCGTTACCCGCGCTACCAGCGAGTTTGACAACATGCAGGGTCAGGTGGTATCGATGACCATGAACGATGAGGGCGCCCGTCAGTGGAGCCGCATCACCGGTCAGAACATCGGTAAGGCTATCGCCATCGTCCTCGATGACCAGGTTTACTCGTTCCCCAATGTGAACAGCCAGATTGACGGTGGTCGCTCGCAGATTAGCGGTCGCTTCACCGTTGAGGAGGCTGGTGACCTTGCCAACGTGCTCGAGTCTGGTAAGATGGTAGCACGTGTCAACGTTGCCAGTGAGAGTGTGATTGGTCCGTCGCTGGGTAAGGAATCTATCCAGAAGGGTCTCCGCTCGTTCATCATCGCCCTGGGTCTGTTGATGATCTTCATGTGGCTGGCTTACGGCTGGCAGGCTGGATCTATCGCTATCCTGGGTCTGATTCTCAACCTCTTCTTCACCATGGGTATTCTCGCCTCGTTCCAGAGCGTGCTCACCCTGCCGGGTATCGCCGGTATCGTGCTGACGCTGGGTATGGCCGTGGATGCCAACGTGCTGATTTTCGAGCGTTGTAAGGAGGAATTGCGCGCCGGTAAGGGTCTCAAGGCTGCCGTCAGCGATGGTTACAAGAATGCGTTCTCGGCCATCTTCGACTCCAACTTGACCACCATCATCACCGGTATCATTCTGATTCTGTTGGGTTCCGGTCCCATCCGCGGTTTCGCCGTTACCCTGGTAATCGGTATCTGCTGCTCGTTCTTTACTGCAGTGTTCGCAACCCGTCTGGTGATGGAGCACTTCGTGAACAAGGGCACCTTCGACAAGATGACCTTCAACACCCGCTTCACCCGCAACCTGATGGAGAACGTGAGCTTCGACTTCATGGGCGCTGCCAAGAAGACCTCCCTCATCGTTCTCGGCCTCATCGTGATCATGGGTATCCTGTTCGCTGCACGCGGTCTGAACCGTGGCATCGACTTCTCGGGTGGTCGCAACTTTGTCGTGCAATTTGACCATCCCGTCAAGACTCAGGCCCTGCTCGACCAGCTCACTCCGCTGTTCGACGGTGCCAACACCTCGGTCATCACCATTGATAACGACACCAAGGTGCGCGTCTCGACCAACTACAAGATCACCGACTCCAGCGAGGGCGTTGACGATGAGATCATGGACAAGCTCTACAACGGCTTGAAGAGCGAACTCGGCTCGATGACCAAGGCTGACTTCAGCATGTCTAACGAGAGCGTCGGCGTCGTTTCCAGTGAGACCGTCGGCCCGAGCATCGCAAGCGACATGACCCGCGAGGCCGTTCTGGCTGTGCTGTTCTCGCTGTTGGCAATGGCACTGTACATCCTGTTCCGTTTCCGCAACATCGCGTTCTCGATCGGCGCTCTGGCTGCCGTAGCGTTCACCGCGTTTGTGGTTATCGGCTTCTACAACCTGCACGGACTGCTGCCCTTCTCGATGGAGATTGACCAGACGTTCATCGCCGCTATCCTGACGGTTATCGGTTATCAGGTGAACGATACCGTGGTTGTATTTGACCGTGTGCGTGAGTACCGCTCACTCTATCCCAAGCAGGATCTGTACACCACCTTCAACAAGGCATTGTGCAGCACCCTGTCACGAACCATGATGACCTCTATCACGACCCTGCTCGTGCTGTTCATCATGTTGTTCTTCGGTGGTGAGTCAATCCGCAGCTTCATCTTCGCGATGATCCTCGGTGTTATCATCGGTACCTGCTCCTCACTGTTCATCGCTTCGCCCGTGGCCTACTGGATTGCCCGTCGCAGCGATAAGAAGGAGGCAGCTCTTGCCGCCAAGAAGTAATTCTTGACAATCAAGAAACAATGAATCGGCTGGCCAGGCGCCATGCCACAAGCCAGCCGATTTCAATGATGCTCCTGTAGTTCAATGGATAGAATGGAGGTTTCCTAAACCTTAGATTTGGGTTCGATTCCCAGCGGGAGTACAAGAAAATAGCAATAAAGGCACTGCAAATCAACAACTTGCAGTGCCTTTTTATTTTACCTTTCAGGCAAAAAGTTGCTTTATCAGGCCACTTTCCCGTTCTCCGCATCATTAGAACCGTCCCAGCTGATGGCACCCGTGCTCTCACTGGTGGAACGTGCAGGTAGCGGCAATCATAATTTTGACACACCCCATTGCGGGAGGATGTTTTTTTTGATTTCTCGGCCGTTAGGCCGATTAAAGCTGAGTCGAGTGGGGGACCCTCTTGTTGTTCCGTCAATTGAGTGATGGCAGACGGTTCCGATAGTTAGTGATGGGGGCTTGTGGTTATTGATGCCCGTAAAACGTGTGACGGGTGCCTCTTGAGGGGGCACCCGTCATCATGTGATGGTCAATGTAAAAACCGATGGTCGGCTTACTTCTTGAAGAAGCGGTTGTACAGGCCGGTGAAGCCTTGTCCGTGACGGGCCTCGTCGCGGGCCATCTCGTGAACGGTGTCGTGGATGGCATCGAGGTTCTGGGCCTTGGCGAGCTTGGCGATGCGGAACTTGTCCTCACATGCGCCAGCCTCGGCTGCCATGCGTTTCTCAAGGTTGGTCTTGGTATCCCAAACTACCTCACCCAGGAGCTCGGCGAACTTGGCGGCATGTTCGGCCTCTTCAAAGGCGTAGCGCTTGAAGGCCTCGGCTACCTCGGGATAGCCCTCGCGGTCGGCTTGGCGCGACATGGCGAGATACATACCCACCTCGGAGCATTCGCCCTCGAAGTGTGCCTTCAGTCCAGCGAGGATTTCGGGGTCAACGCCCTTGGCGACGCCGATGACATGCTCGGCGGCATAGGTCACTTTCTCGTCCTCCTTGAGTTCCTTGAACTTCTCGGCGGGTTGTTTACACTGCGGACATTTCTCGGGAGGGGTGTCACCTTCGTGCACATAACCGCAGACGGTGCAGATCCATTTCTTTGCCATAATAGTCAGTTAGTTGTTCTTTGATTAAGATAAGTTAAACAGATGATAGTTGATAATTCACATGTTATCGCGGGGACGGGAGGTGTCACTCGGTCACTTCCTCAAAATCCTCGGGTCCAACGCCGCACAGCGGGCATTCTTCGGGAGGTGTGTCACCCTCATGGATGTAGCCACACACAACGCATTTCCATTTCTTCATTGTAGTGATTGCTGTATTAAAGATTAATAATGATGGTTATTGGTTACAAAGTTAAGGTAAGAGTTCCATATTTTCCAAATAATTTATCATTTTTTTTGAAATATCATTTCTGTTAGCCATCGCTCGGACAAATTGCATTATCTTTGTTGCCATGAAACAGTTGGTGATTTTTGGAAACATCTATCAGGAGGCTGGCGCCGAGGGTGTGTTGGCGATGCTCGAGGCCCTGCGCCAGCGCGGCATGAACGTTGTCGTCGAGAAGGAGTTCTTGCGGCACTTGTGTGGCAGCGGCGGTGGTGAGATGGAGTTTGAGTCGTTTGACGCGAGCGATGTCCCTGACGCCGACATGGCGTTGTCGCTGGGTGGTGACGGCACGTTCTTGACCACCGTGATGTGGGTGTCGCGGCAGGGGATGCCCATCCTGGGCATCAACCTGGGCCATTTGGGCTATTTGACGGCTGGAAGGCTTGACGAGGGTATGTCGATCATCGACGAGGTGATGGCCGGGAAATACCGCATCGAGGAGCGGACGATGCTGCAGGTCGAGTGTGACGCTGTGGAGATTGCCCATCCGTGGGCGTTGAACGAGGTGGCCATCCTGCGACATGACACGTCGTCGATGCTGGATATGCAGACGAGCCTGCGGGGCAGTGAGTTGACGACCTATCGCGGTGACGGCCTGATAGTGAGCACGCCGACGGGGTCAACCGCCTATAATATGAGTGTGGGCGGTCCCATCCTGGAGCCCACCACTGCCTGCCTGGTGCTGGCGCCCATCTCGCCGCACTCGTTGACGATGCGTCCGCTGGTGGTGCGCGATGACAGCCAGATTACCGTGAGGACACATTCCCGTGCCACACACTACGAGGTGAGTATCGATGGTGAGGTGACCTTGTGCCCGACGGGCTCGGTGCTGACCATAGCCCGTGCCCCCTACTGCGCACGCGTCGTGCAGCTGCAGGGCAAGAATTTTGCCAATACGCTTCGTCAAAAGTTGCTCTGGGGCACCGACCAGCGCCCTTAATTCAAGGTAAAATAAGTGTCAGATTTTAATAGTTCTAAAGACCTTAAGGTCATTAAAGTCCTTAAGGTCCTTAAAGTCACTCCTAACTCCTAACTTCTAACTCCTAACTAATAAAGTTTTATTGCTTGAAGAGCCTGCGGTGCATGAGGATGGAGCGGTAGATGTGAATCATGTGGTCGGCCAGCACCTGGCTGGTGAACCGCTCGGTGTTCTCCCTTGCCGCCTTCAGTAGCGCCTCCCTCTTGTTGCTGTCCTCGAGCACGTCGCTCAGCTTGTCGGCACCATCTTCAAAGTCAGTATAGTAAATGGCACCGTCGCCGCCAAACTCCCTTGCCTGGGGTGAGTCCTTGCAGATGACAAGTGCTCCCGACCGCTGGGCATTGATGAGCTTGTAGAGGTCGCGGATGCGCTCGGTGTTGGGGATAATGACGGCCTCGGCCATCTTGCAGACGGCGGTGAGGTCGGCGTGGTGTACCTTATCCACCTGCTTGAAGCGGTGGAAGATGTGGAGGTCGTGGGCCTGCTCCTTGACGACGTGGTCAAAGTGGTCGGTGCGGTAGCCGAGCATCACGATGGAGATCTTGCGGTTCCTCAGCTCGTGGATGAGCTTCATGGCCTCTTCCAGATTGTCGTCGCTGTCGAGGCGTCCCTTGTAGAGGACAAAGCGCTCGGGCAGACGGTATTTCTTGGTGAGGATGTCATACATGTTGGCGGGAACGGAGTCGTCACATCCGTCATAGAAACAGGGATGAACCACCTCGACGATGTCGGGGCTCACGTGGTAGTGGTTGATGATGGTCTGCCTGTCGGGCTCGTGGAGGGCGATGATGCGCTTGGCAATCTTGCAGGCCTTGCGTGCGCGACGTTGCATCTTCATGCGCGTGAACCAGCTCGAAGCGCTCTTGTACAGCGGGTCGGTCATGGTGAACACTGTCGGGAAGCTGCTGCCCTGGAATCCTGAGGGAATGCCATCGTCGATGCCGTGGAAGGTGTTCACGCCGTGGGCCTTGGCCGACTTGACGATACCGTTCTTGGTGTACCAGCGATTGCGGTCATGGATATGGCTGCGCGGGAATTTCACGCGTACGCCTTCCTCATTGAACAGAGACGTGAGTCGCTTGTTAGGCTCGTTCTGAGGCGAATACATGATGTAATAGTTGTCAGGATAATATTTGGCAAGCGCCTTAATAAGGATACGTCCGTAATAGGAAGAATCGTTATTTTCCATGACAATCTTGCGTCCTCCGTAACCTACTACCATAATTTATTGTTGTTTTGTTGTATTAATGTAATATTCCAAATAACTGAATGATAAAACGTGCAAAGTTACTATTTTTTTTAATGTGGTGAGGCTTTTCTGCCCGTTTTTTGAGAAATTGGACTAAATTTGCGTCAAAATTGATGAGATATGAAACGATTATTGACTTTTTTGAGTGTAGCGTTGTTGCTGGTGATGCCAGTGACCACCAGCTGCCGTGCGGCGCATCAGGCGTCGTCGGGCGACTTGCATCCCGACCAGGTGTTCACCATCACCGACGATGACATCGCCCGTGAGACCAAGCAGATTAACCAGCTGCTGGGCGGGCAATGGAAGTATAACGGCCCGAGCGTGGGCGTGAGCGGCAAGAACGTGCTTGCCGGCATTGCCAAGCCCTTTGCCAAGGGAAAAATGAAGAAAAAGCTCAAGAAGGCCTACAAGACCATCGGTCTCGAGAAGGTGCGTCCCAACTTTATCTTTAACGACGACGGCACCTGTGCCATCTCGATGATGGGCGCCAAGTTGAAGGGGAGCTATAACTATAACCCTACCACCGAGAAGGTCACCTTCAAGTGGCATGGCATCCCCGTGACGGCCAACCTGAAGCGTGACGGGAAGAAGAAGTTGCACCTGACCTTTGAGGCCGACAAACTGATCTCGCTGATCACCCTGATGGGACGCTTCAGCGACAGTTCGACCATCAAGGCGCTCACGCAGCTGCTCGACAACTATGAGGATGTGATGGTGGGCTTTGAGCTCAAGCGGTAGCTCACCAATTACCAGGCCGAAAAAAATCACTGGAGGGAAGACGGTTGTACCCATTCTTCACTCCAGTGTTTGGTTAGTTATATCGTCAGCCGTTCAGTTAGTGACGAGGGGGCTGTGTCATGCGGTGCTTGCCCTCGTTGACGGCCTGCTTCTTGGTCATTCCGGGCTGGCTTTTGTTACCCATTCCGGGCTGGCTCTTGTTACCCATGCCGGGTTGACTCTTGTTGCCCATGCCAGGTTGCATTCCGCCCATTCCGGGCTTGGGCTGGGACTTGTCGGCAGGGGGTGCTCCAAAGGTGCGTCCACTATAGGCACTGTGGTCAAAGTAGCGGTTAGAACCTTTGTAAACCTGATATCCAGGAGGTGCCACATAGAAGTAGCGGTTCTTGGGATAGTGGTTGTAGATGGTAAAGACAAAGCGCTTGTTTTGCCACGTCACGGGGCGGTAGAAGTACTCCAGCTGCATGTAGTACTGGTATTGTGCGGGTGAGAGCACAAACCGCAGCTCGTTGTTGCGACGCGTCCAGAAGGTGCCGAAGATGTCATCATACACGTCCAGACACATGATGTAATCCATGTTGATTTCATACACGGCGTTATACTGGTCGTTGCTCAGCCCTAACTCATAGGCCATCTTGTCGGTGAGGAAGAAAGCCTGGTCGCGGGCCTGCTTGTAGCTCATCGCATTGGCGGCCGACACGAGGGTCAGCACTGCCACCATTGTTAAGATAAAGCGTTTCATAGTGCGTATGTTTTAATCGTTACTAAATGTTTGTTGGCTCAAAAGTAGTGAGATTGTCGATTTGTTGCAAATTTTTTAGACAAATATTTATAAATAATCGACTAATCGCTGTTCAATCTGCATATCGTGTGCCATTGTCACGGGATGGCATGTGAGGTCGCCGCTGGACAAGCCCAAAAGGCGATAAATATAGACCAATGGGCAAGTTACCACGATTTTTCGATGGGTGTTTTTGGGGCGTTTCGGTGTTTATTTGTACGCCGCCTGCGGCGAAGGCCTGCGGCACCTCAACAAAAAAAAAGAATAAATTCTTTTTGTTCTGTCTTCGGCTTGCACTACCTTTGCGGTTATGATAGACTTCACGCCACTGTTCCGTAGCCATTTCGTGGACCGCTTGCAGGAGCATGCGCGCTACATCGACCATGCCGATGCCGTGCAGCAGGGCGAGTTGGTGCGCCTCATCGAGAAGGCGTCGCTGACACGTATAGGCCGCAAGTATGACTTCTCGTCCATCAGGACCTACCGCCAGTTCGCGTCAACGCTGCCGCTGTACCGGTATGAGGACCTGCAGCCGCAGATTATGCGCATGATCAACGGTTCGAGCGACGAGTTGTGGCCTGGACGTTGCATGAACTTCGCCCAATCGTCGGGCACGAGCGACGGCCGCAGCAAGTATATCCCCCTCACACGCGAATCCTATCGGTGGAACCACTATCAGGGCAGCAGCGATGTGGTGTCCCACTACCTGAACCTTCATCCCGCAAGTCGCATCTTCTCGGGCAAGGCATTTATCCTGGGCGGCAGTTTCTCCAACCGCCTGCAGTTGAAGCGCGGCGTGAGGGTAGGGGACCTGAGCGCCAATCTCATCGAGAACATGAACCCGCTGGCCAATTTGGTGCGCATCCCCAGCCGTCAGGTGGCGCTCATGGAGGATTGGACCGAGAAACTGCCCCTGCTGGTCGATGCCGCCATCGGCCAGAACGTGACCAACCTGAGCGGTGTGCCCTCGTGGTTCCTCACGGTGCTGCGCGAGGTGTTGAAAAAGACGGGCAAGTCGAGTATCCACGAGGTGTGGCCCAACCTGGAAGTGTTCTTCCACGGCGGCATCGCCTTTGAGCCTTACCGCGAGCAGTATGAGGATATCTGCGACATGAGCAAGATGCACTTTCTGGACACCTATAACGCCAGCGAGGGCTTCTTTGCCGTGCAGAGCGACTGGTCGAGCGAGGCGATGCTGTTGTTGCTTGACGTGGGCGTGTTCTATGAGTTCCTGCCTGTCGAGGAGAGTGGCAGCGAGACGCCCGAGGTCTATCCCATTTGGGAAATCGAGAAGGGACGCACCTATGAACTCATCATCACCGCCGCCAATGGCCTGTGGCGTTACCGCTTGGGCGACACGGTGACCATTGAGCAGCTCAACCCCGTGAAAATCACCATTGCAGGGCGCACTCACAGCTTCATCAATGCCTTCGGCGAGGAACTGATGGTCCACAATGCCGACCATGCCATCACACTGGCTTCACAGGAAACCGGCGCCGAGGTGCTCAACTACACCGTGGCCCCCGTTTATTCCATCAGCGGGCAGAGTGGCCATCACCAGTGGCTCATCGAGTTTGCCCGTGAGCCGCAAGACAAGGACCGCTTCATGCACCTGCTCGATGAACACCTGCGCGAGGTGAACAGCGACTATGATGCTAAGCGCTCGGGTGACATCTTCCTTGCCCTGCCTACGCTAGTCATCGCCCCCACGGGCCTGTTCGACCGCTGGCTGGCATCCACCGGCAAGCTGGGCGGCCAGCGCAAGATCCCCCGCCTGAACAACAACCGCACCATCATCGACCAAATGCTCCAACTGATGAAGTAATGGCTATCATAAAAATGAGTCAAGAAATCATAGAGTACTGATAAAAGGAGTTTGATAGGATTTATTCACGATGTTCAAGAAACTCATTCATAGCAATATCGGGGCGGCGGCATTGAATATGCTGGTGGCCTATCTCGTGTGGATGCTGTCGAGGGTGGCGTTTTTTGCCGAGAACTGGTCCACTTTTGCCCCCTATATGTCGTGGCCGCTATTTAAAAGCATGTTGCGCGGCGCGCTGGTGTTTGACACGTCGGCGCTGCTCTATATCAACAGCCTTTATCTTGTGCTCATGCTGCTGCCGCTGCATCTCAAGGAACGGCCAGGTTTTCACGCTGGGCTGAAGTGGCTGTATGTGGTCACTAATGCCGTCGGCGTGGCGATGAACCTCATGGACTCGGTCTATTTCCAATACACGGGGCGCCGCTCGACGGTGTCGGTGTTCACCGAATTTGCCAACGAGGGCAATATCGCCTCGATTCTAATGACTGAGTTTGCCCACCACTGGTATCTTGTGCTCGCGTTCGTCTTGCTGGTGTTCCTGCTGTGGCGGTGTTACACCAAGCCGCGCCTGGAGGTCTATCGTTTCGGGCATCATTATTACATCTCCCAACTCGTCGCCCTGCTGGTGATGATTCCGCTTGCCATCGTGGGCATCCGCGGCAGCGTCACGGCTGGGACGCGCCCCATCACCATCAGCAATGCCAACGAGTTCGTCAACCGTCCCGTCGAGGCGTCGGTGGTGCTCAACACGCCATTCTCGATGATACGCAGCATCGGCAAGAAAGTATTTGTCACGCCCGATTACATGCCTGGTGACCAGATGGAGGCGACCTACAGCCCGCTGCATTCCTCCCCCGTGACCGACGAATTGAGCCACCCGGGCAAGAACGTGGTCATCCTCATTGTCGAGAGCATGGGCAAGGAATACATCGGGTCGTTCAACCGCGACTTGGACGGCGGCGCTTATCAAGGGTATATGCCCTTTATCGACAGCCTGTTGACGCAATCCTTGACCTTTGAATACAGTTACGCTAACGGCCGTATCAGCATGGATGCCATGCCCTCGATCCTGTCGGGCCTGCCCATGATGGTCGAGCCGTTCTTCCTGACGCCGGCGTCGCTCAACGATGTCGAGGGATTACCCAAGATGCTGGCTCGTGAGGGTTACAGCAGTGCCTTCTTCCACGGTGCGCACAACATCTCGATGGGCTTCAGCGCCTATGCCCACAGCATCGGTTATGAGCGCTACTACGGCCTTGACGAGTATTGCCAGTCCCCCAAGTATGGCGGCATGGACGACTTCGACGGCAAGTGGGCCATCTGGGACGAGCCGTTCCTGCAGTTCACGCTCGACAACATCGGCGGCATGAGGCAGCCCTTCCTGGCGACCGCGTTCACCGCCTCGTCCCACCATCCCTACAACCTGCCCGAGCAGTACCTCGACTCGCTCAAGGACGAGGGCGGACAACCCATCCACAAGTGCGTGCGTTACACCGACCTGTCGCTATGCCGCTTCTTCGAGCGCGCCAGCCATGAGCCGTGGTACCGTAACACCATCTTCGTGCTCGTCGCCGACCACACCAACCAGACCAGTCACGATGTCTATAAGACCGACCTGGGTCTTTACAGCATCCCCATCATCTTCTTTGCACCCGACGGCAGTATCACGCCCGAGCTGCGCAACGATGTCATCGCGCAGCAGACCGACATCACGCCGACGCTCCTGCACCTGCTGGGATACAGCAAGCCTTACCTCGCCTTTGGCGATGACCTGTTGTCGGTTTCTCCCGAGCAATCATGGGCATTCAGTTACAATGCGGGAATCTATCAGTTGCTGCAGGGCGACCTGATGCTGCAGTTCGACGGCACCAAAACCACCGCCGTCTATCGCTTCAAGACCGACAAGTTGCTGCGCGAGAACCTGGTGGGACGCCTGCCCGAGCAGCAGCCCATGGAGCAGCGCCTCAAGGCCATCATCCAGCAATACATGTCGCGCATGAACGAGAACCGCCTGTTGCCCAACAGATAAGCTCCGTCTCTGGCCACCCCCAAACAGCCAAAAAAACAAGTCCTCGACAATCGGGTTGATTGTCAAGGACTCGTGGTGGTGCCCAGGGCGGGACTCGAACCCGCACACCTCGCGGCACACGCACCTGAAACGTGCGCGTCTACCAATTCCGCCACCTGGGCATATTGGTTTGCGTTAAGCGGTGCAAAGGTACTACTTTTTTTTAATATGCAAGCGTTTTGGCAAAAAAAAACCGCTAAAATCGTTATTTCTTCACTTCAAGCCCGCTTTTACATGCCCTGTCGTGATAAAAATGTGCTGTGAATGGCTCATTGTTAGTCGAAAAACACTATCTTTGCGTTACAATTATAAAAACAAGAACCAAAATATTCATTAACAACCGGATAAACTCTAAATAGATTATGTTCAGCAAACAGACTTACATCAATCGCCGCAACGAGTTGAAAAAGCTCGTGGGCGATGGCGTGATTTTGCTCTTCGGCAACAACGAGTCGCCGTGTAATTATCCTAACAATGCCTATGGCCCCTTCCGTCAGGACTCCTCATTCCTGTACTACTTTGGTCAGCAACGTGACGGGCTGGTTGGCGTCATCGACATCGACAACAACACCGAGACGCTCATTGGCGACGACATCGACATCGAGGATATCGTGTGGTATGGCTCGGTCGATAGTGTTGCCGACATGGCCGCCCAGGTGGGCGTTGAGGGCTCAGCACCGATGAAGCAGTTGCAGGTCATCTGTGACGAGGCCCGTGCCAAGGGTCGCCGCATCCACTTCCTGCCCCCTTACCGCCACGACACCAAAATCCAGATTATGGACTTGCTGGGCATCCATCCCGACAAGCAGGCCGAGGCCGTTTCCCACGACCTGCGCATGGCGGTCATCAACATGCGTTCGGTCAAGACGGCCGAGGAGATTGTCGAGCTGGAGCGTGCCGCCGAGGTGGGCTACCTGATGCACACCACAGCAATGCGTCTCATTAAGCCGGGCGTGACCGAGAAGTTTATCGGCGGACAGGTCGATGGCATCGCTTTGAGCTATGGCGCGAAAAACAGCTTTGCCACCATCTTCTCCCAACATGGCGAGATCATGCACGGCAATCCGTCGATGGCTCCGCTCGAGGCCGGCCGCCTCGCCCTGTGTGACTGCGGTGCCGAGACGATGGAGTTCTACTGCAGCGACAACACGCGCACCATGCCCGTCAACGGCAAGTATGACCAGCGCCAGCTGGAAATCTATCGCATCGTCGAGGAGTGCCATGACCTGGCTCTGGGCATCTCCAAGCCTGGCATGAAGTATATGGATGTGCACATGGCCGTGTGCCGCCTGATGACCGAGCGTCTCAAGGAATTGGGCCTGATGAAGGGCGACGTTGACGAGGCTGTTGCCGCCGGTGCCCACGCGATGTTCCTGCCTCACGGTCTGGGACACATGATGGGTATGGACGTGCATGACATGGAAGGTCTGGGACAGATTTACGTCGGCTTTGACGACGAGACGCGCCCCAACCTGGAGCAGTTCGGCACCAACTGCCTGCGCATGGGACGCCGTCTGCAGGAAGGCTTCGTCGTGACCGATGAGCCGGGTATCTACTTCATCCCCGCCCTCATCGACGACTGGCGTGCCAGTGGACACTGCGCCGAGTTCCTTAACTTCGACAAGCTGGAGACCTACAAGGACTTTGGCGGTATCCGCATCGAGGACGACATCCTCATCACCGCCGACGGCTGCCGCTTCCTGGGCGAGAAGCGCATCCCCTACCATCCCCAGGATGTAGAGGACTTCATGGCTCAAGCCTGAAATGCCTTTTGACCTGCTATTTTTAACCAAATCCGCAATTTCACCGCGCCACACGGGACTTCACCTGTGTGGCGTGGTTTTTCATTTCAAGGCCTACTGGTCTTGTGCAACACTCTTATATATATAATGTGTATAGTGATGCATAATGGTTTTTGGTGGTTCCATGAATATTGCCCTTACGGTTTTTGATGGATTATTCACAACAACACACTTTTTTTATGAATTTTGCGTAAAAAAATCAATAAATATGTTGTAAGGTTCACAAAAATGTCATTATCTTTGCATCACAAAGGGAAGATTATATCGCATATTGGTTTATTTCTGCTCTCAGATTGTCCAAGAGTGCGTGCGACTGCCCTCAATAACTAAAATTTAAGTATATATTTCGATGGAAACAACATTAACAAAGAAACCTAGAAAAAAGAAAGTACTCGTGAAAAGAAAACGTGACCGTTTACAATTGATCACTGATTTGATCAAGACGAATTGCATCGGCAGTCAGAGCGAACTGTCTGATATGTTGCGTGAGCACAACATCAATGTGACTCAGGCCACATTGTCGCGCGACCTGAAGGCTTTGAAGATTTCCAAGGTTGCCACCGATCGTAACACCTACATGTACATCATCCCTGACAGCAATCAGCTGCAGGATAGGCTGTTGAGTATGCGCCAGACGGATACTCACGCCGCTAAGCAGGTGGGCCTTGTGTCGGTGACCTTCTCGGGCAACTTGGCTGTCATCAAGACACGCAATGGTTATGCCCCGGGTCTGGCCTATGACATCGACATGTGCCGTCCTCCCGAGATTTTGGGCACGATTGCTGGTGCCGATACCGTGGTGGCTATTCTTGCCGAGGGCGTGACCCACGATCAGGCCCGCGAGGTTTTTGAGCAGTTCATGCCCAAGAACTCACCGCACAGTGTTGGCGTTATCCAATCTCCCGCCGCTGAATGATCAAGGTAGGCATCAGTGGATGTGATGGCTTGAACGCAGCAGAGTTGGTTCGCATCCTCATCAACCACCCTGACGTGGAGTTGATGTGGGTGTGCTCTGCCAGTCATCCCAACGGGCGTTTGGACGGAATTGTTCCGGGCATCGCTGGCGAGTGTGACCTGAGGGTGTCTCCCGAGGGGAAACTTGACGATGTTGACGTGCTATTCCTGTGCGGCAGCCATGACGCTGTCAAGGGTCAGATGCATCCCGACGCTTGGCGTGAGGACCTCAAGGTCATCGACTTGAGTGGCGCCCACAATCTGGACCATGGAGATGGCAAGCCGTGGGTTTACGGCATGGGCGAGATGCAGCGCCGAGTCCTTGTGCATGAGGCCCGATGGGTGACCATCCCCGGAACTGCTGCCATCGCGTCGCTGTTGTCGTTGATGCCGCTGGCACGCAACCAGTTGCTCAATAGCCCATTGACCTCGCATGTTCAAGCCGGTGCGATGGTGTTTCCCGGCGGAATGACGGTTGATGGCCTGGCCCCCGAAACCTATGCCCGTGAGCAGCAGCAAGAGGTATGCTACGCGCTGGAGCAATGCCAGCCAGGCTTTGGCCAGCCCGTCTCGTTAACGGTGTGTCCCGATGCCGAGCGCCGCACGCTCACAGTAGAGTCGCGCTTCAACAGCGATATGAGCCTGCCGTTGCTGATTAGCCTGTATGAGCAGTACTATGAGGATCACAATTTCGTGTTCCTGATGGATCGCCCCATCACAGCCGCCGATGTTGAGAATACCAACAAGTTCCTGATAGGCATTGAGAAGGACGAAGCCACTGGCGAGGTCACGGTGCATGGCATGATGGATGCCCTGCTCAAGGGTTCTGCCGGCACTGCTGTCCACACGATGAACCTGATGTTCGGACTATTTGAGCGGGTGGGGTTGGCATTGAAAGCTACCGGTTGTTAATCAGCAGTCAAAAAACTGAATCACTTCAAATCACAATAAATACCTAAATTATACCAAACAATCATTATGTCAGTCAATAAAGTCATCTTGTTGGGCCGTGTGGGACGTGATCCTGATGTGCGCTATGTCGCTCAGAACCAGCCTGTCGCTTCATTTACTCTTGCAACCACCGACCGTGCTTATACCAATGCCAACGGCGTTCAGGTTCCCGAGCGCACCGAGTGGCACAATATCGTCATGTGGGGTAAGAACGCCGAGATTGCCGAGCGTTACATCCGCAAGGGAACTCAGATTTACCTCGAGGGCCGCCTGCGCACCCGTGCTTGGGAGGACCGCAACCAGGTGAAGCGTTACACCACCGAGATTTATGTTGACACTTTTGAGCTGCTGGCCCGTCCCGTGAACTCAGACACCCCTCAGCAGACGAACGGATAAGACATTAAGAATTAGATAGATAAAAGAGAACAGCTGACATTTGCCAGCTGTTCTCTTTTATCTTTATCGGCAATCTTCACTGATGCGATGATTGCGGACTGATGACTACAGGTATTTGTCGCCAAACTTTGATTTCACCTCGTTGACATACTGCTTGATCCTCTGTTCCTCTTCCAGCGGGACGATGAGCAGTGCGTCATCAACGTCGGCGACGATGTAGCCCTCAAGGCCCGATGCCACCACCAGCTTGTCCCCCTTGATGGCGACGATGTTGTTGTGGCTGTTGAACATGAGTGCCTTGCACTTTTGAGTAACATTGCCGTCGCTGTTCTTTGGTGAGTTGTCATACAGCGAGCGCCATGTGCCCAGGTCATTCCATCCAAAGTCCACCGTCTCGACATAGACGTTGCGGGCTTTCTCCATGACGGCAAAGTCGATGCTGATGCTCGGGCAGGCCTCGAAGTTGGCATTGATGTATTCCATTTCCTGGCTGGTGCCGAAGTACTGCTTGCCCCTCTCAAAGACGGCGTCAATCTCGGGTGCGCAGGTATTCAGAGCCTTCAGGATGCTGTCGGCCGACCAGAAAAACATTCCCGAATTCCAGAAGAACTCTCCCGAATCGAGGAAGATGCGTGCCAGGTTCTCATCGGGCTTCTCGGTAAAGGTCTTGACCGACGAGAAGTTGCCCTGTATCGGCTCGCCCACTTGTATGTAGCCATAGCCCGTCTCGGGGCGGCTCGGTTTGATGCCCATGGTGACCAGGGCATCCCTGCCCTCGATGAAGTCGAAGGCATCGAGCACGCTCTGCCTGAATTTCTCCACGTTGATGATGAGGTGGTCGCTGGGGGCAACCATCATCTTGGCGCCGGGATTGAGGGCTTTGATGTGGTGGGCTGCCCATGCGATGCAAGGTGCCGTGTTGCGGCGTGCCGGCTCGAGCAGGATTTGTGAATCCTGGATTTCAGGCAGTTGTTGCTTGATGAGCGGCGCGTAGCTCTCGTTGGTGAGCAGCAGGATGTTGTTGAGGGGCACGATGCCCTGAATGCGGTCCATGGCGGTTTGCAGCAGGCTGCGTCCAGTCCCGAAGAAGTCGATGAACTGCTTGGGCAATGCCGCCTTGCTGAAGGGCCAAAAGCGGCTGCCTACGCCTCCGCACATGATCACGCAATATCGGTTGTTATCCATGATAGTTTGCTAAACTAAGTAGTGGTTAATTTCCACAGCACAGTGTGGTTGTACTGTGGGACAAAGATACAAATAAAGTTTTAAGTTTTAAGTGGTTGGCATTAAGTTTTTTGCTTGGTTGGGCGATATTGATGAGAGCAGGTAGGTTCCCAACACGCAACTGTGCTTCCAAGCGCCGTTCAGCAGCTTGGGAGCACCGCATCTCAGAGGTTTAATGTCTTGTCAATCGTCAAAGTAGATGGGTAACGTTCGGCTGATGCTCTGCTCGAGCGAGATGAGCGTCTCGGTAGCGGCAACTCCCTCGATGTGCTGGATGTAGTCATTGACAAGCGACATCAGGTGTTCGTTGTCACGGGCATAGACTTTAATCATCATGGTGTAGTGGCCGGTGGTGAAGTGACACTCGACAACTTCCTTGATTTTCAGCAGTTCAGGCACCACGGTGCGGTACATGGAACCACGCTCCAGGGTGAGTCCGATGAAGGTGCAGGTGGAGTACCCCAGCAGCTTAGGGTTGACGTTGTATCCCGACCCGGTGATGACGCCGTCGTCGATGAGCCGCTGGATGCGCTGATGAACGGCGGCACGTGATACGCCGCACACTTGAGCAACGTCCTTGCTGGGAATGCGTGCGTTGTTCATCACTATTTCCAGAATCTTTTTATCTAGATTGTCAATTTTTTCCATAAGAGTATGATTAATTCGTCATCGCAAATGTAGTGCATTTTTTTTATCTTGCTATAAATTCCGGTTAATTTTTTTCATTAAATTTGATTTTTTTTCACTTTATCTGCTGTTTTAACGCGGTATTAGCTGTCATTTTGCTATTGTGGGACTGGGTTCACGGCTCGGGTTGGAAGACGCTTGGCGGTAGTGGGCGCATGTTATAGCATGACGCCATCGACTCGCCGTAAGCGCCTGCCGAACGGATGGCGAGAATGTCGCCTCGGCGGGTGACGGGCAACTGGTAATCGGTGGCGAACAGGTCGCTGGACTCGCACACCGGCCCGGCCACGTCATAACTCTCCACCGTCTGGTCGAGGCTTGTCAGGTTCTGGATGACGTGTTTGGCACCATACAGCGCAGGGCGAATCAAGTCGTTCATGCCGGCATCGATGAGGGCGAATTTCTTGCCTCGGTTCTCCTTGATATACATCACGCGCGCGATGAGTGAGCCGCATGGCCCGACGATGGCGCGCCCCAGTTCAAAGTGCACCTGCTGGCCGTCGCGCGGCGTGAGGTGCGTCTTGAAAGTATTGAAGTAGTCCTCAAAGGGGGCTATCGGGTGCTCGTCAGGTGCCGTGTAGTCGATTCCCAGTCCCCCGCCCACATTGATGAGGGGGAATCTGATGCCTTGGCTCTCATAGCGCTCGAGCAGTTTGTTAACGGTGTCACAAAGCATGATAAACGGCTGCATCTGAGTGATTTGCGAACCTATGTGAAAATGAAGGCCCACCAAGTTGACGTGTGCCAGACTGCGCGCATGGGCCACCATCGGATCCAATTCCTCGATGCCGATACCGAACTTGTTGGCGGCTGTGCCGGTGGTGATGTACTTGTGGGTGTGGGCATCGATGTCAGGGTTGACCCTGATGGCGATGGGAGCTGTCTTGTCCATCTGTCCCGCCAACATGTCGATGACATCCAGCTCGGTGGCCGATTCCACATTGAAACATCCGATGCCAGATTCCAGTCCCAACTTGATTTCCCAATCGGCTTTTGCCACCCCCGAGAAGTTGATTTCCTCGGGTTTGAAGCCATGGGCAATCGCCGCCTGAATCTCGCCCCCGCTCACCACGTCAGCGCCCAGTCCTCGGCTTGATATGGCTCTGAGAATGTGAGGGTTGCTGTTTGCCTTGAGGGCATAGTGAATTTGGAACGGGTACCCTGATATGTGCCTCAAGATCTGGTCCATTGTCTCGTCAAGCAGGTGCATGTCGTAATAGTAGAATGGAGTGGTCGTTCGCTCGACAACATCCATCAAAAATCCGTGGTTATTCAGCCCGTTCATCATATATCATTCTGTTGAGTTCTGGTTATCTTGTGACGGCAAAAGTATCAAATAAAATCCTAAATTAATGTATATAATCCATAAAAAATGCTAAATCAAAGCGCAAACAAGTATTATCAGGCCTTCATGCTGGGCGGTTGCGGCTTGCCACGGTGTCTTTTTTCATCAGCAAGTCTATAAAAAAGTACCCAAAATTTTGAGTTGCAAATTTTTGACAAATCCCTATAAATGACTGATTTGCAGTACGAATTAAGTTATTAACAACCCCTGTTAATAAAAAATAACTTCGTGTTTGTAAATTTCTGGTTTAAGATTGCAAATTATCCAAATAATTGTTGTACCTTTGAAGTCCCCAAAAAAGAGGGGTGCGGCAAGATACCATACATCACTTAAATTGCAATGGAACAACCTGTTTATCACATACCTGCATTGCTCGCCGAGAGCATTCAGGGGCTTGCCATCAAGCCCGATGGCATCTACGTTGACGTCACGTTCGGCGGCGGCGGTCACAGTCGTGCCATTCTGGAACGTCTCGGCCCCAACGGCCGTCTCGTGGGTATGGACCAGGACATGGACGCCATCGCCAACCGTCTGCCCGACGCAAGATTTACATTTGCACACGGCAACTTTGCCTATCTCAAGAATTTCTTGCGTTATTATGGCATCGAGGGCGTGGATGGCATTCTCGCCGACCTGGGTGTGTCGTTCCATCACTTCGACAGTGTGGACCGCGGTTTCACCTTCCGTGCCGATGCGCCGTTGGACATGCGCATGAACCGCAACGCCTCGTTCAGTGCCCGCGACCTTCTCAACACCTACAGCGAGGAGCGTCTGGCCGACGTGCTCTACCTGTATGGCGAGCTGAGGCAGTCGCGTCGCCTGGCTGCGGCCATCGTCAAGTCGCGTCCGCTATCGACGACTGGTGAACTGGTGGATGCTGTGCGTCCGCTGCTCAAGGCCTCTCAGGAGAAGAAGGAGCTGTCGATGGTGTTCCAGGCTTTGCGCATCGAGGTCAATGGCGAACTGGATGCCCTGCGCAAGTTGCTTTGCCAGTCGCTTGAGGTGCTCAACCCCGGTGGCCGTCTCGCAGTGATTACCTATCACTCGCTTGAGGACCGCCTGGTGAAGAACTTCATGCGCACGGGCAATGTCGAGGGCAAGCAGGAGAAGGACTTCTATGGCCGTGTCAACTGTCCGCTACGCGTGGTGAACAACAAGGTCATCGCCCCCGATGCCGCCGAGGTGGAGCGCAACCCCCGCTCCCGCAGTGCCAAGCTGCGCGTTGCCGAACTCGTGTCAACCGATTAATAAAAGAGACTGATAAAATGAGTGACAAAAGAATCTATACGACATCAACAGGTAAGAAGGCCGGCAAGGACATCATCCAAGGCCGATTCTTCTCGCTGGACTTTTTCAAGCGCAATGCCGTTTACATCGTGGCGTTGGTGGTCATGGCGTTAGCCTATATCGCCAACAAGTTTGTGTGCCAGAGCAGCATGCAGGAGGTGATCTCGTTGCGCACCGAGCTGGCCAATGCGCAGACCGACCTCGTCAACTCGAGTGCCGAGTACAGCTCGATGATACGCGAGAGCGAGATGACCAAGCTCATGCGCGAAAAGCACATCGACTTGACCGCTCCCGAAGAGCCGCCTTATCAGCTCCGTAGCAAGTAAATTACCCCTCTTAACCCCGTATCAAGAGAATGAAAAATAACAACAAACGTCATATTCTGATGCGCTATGGCATCGTGGTGGGCATCATGCTGCTTTTCTCGGTGCTGATTGTGTGGGATCTGTTCAAGACCACAGCGGTGCAGGCTGCAGAATGGAACAAGAAGGCCGACGAGGTACTGATGGACACTGTCCCCATCGAGCCCGAACGCGGCAAACTCCTTGCCGACAACGGCACGGTGCTGGCAGCCAACCTGCAGTACTATGTGGTGCGCATCGACTGGTTCACCGACGGCATCAAGGAGGATACCTTGATGAAGGACATCGGTCCCTTGTGCGACAGCCTTGCCCGCTTTGACAACACGATGAGTGCTGCCGAGTGGCGCCAGAAGATTCTGGGTGACCGCAAGGAAATCCTTGCCACGGCCAAGAAGACCCTGCCTAATGGGAAGAAAGGGCGCAAGAACCGCGCTTACAAGCTGTTCCCCTATATGCTCACCCACATGGAGTATGAGCGTGTGCGCCAGTTCCCGTTCCTGTGCCGCGCCAAGAACAAGAACGGCTTCTACTACGAGAAGCACAGCCGCCGCATGAAGCCCTATGGTGACATGGCCGCCCGCAGCATCGGCACCGTGGGACAGGACTCCCTCAGTTCCAGCATCCATGGCCGTTCAGGTCTGGAGATGGCGCTCGACTCACTGTTGTATGGCAAGCCCGGCGTGGCCCGGAACATCCAGTTGACTAATGGCATCGTGAGCGCCGAGAGCGTTCCCGCCATCAAGGGCTATGATATCACCACGACCATCAATGTGCAGTTGCAGGACATCGTTGAGAACGAGCTCAACAACATGTGCATCGAGTCAGGGGCCGATTGGGGATGCTGCGTCCTGATGGAGGTGGCCACTGGCGAGATCAAGGCAATCAGCAACCTGGAGCGCAACCCCAACACGGGCGAGTATGTCGAGGGTGTGAACCATGCCGTGCTGGGCTATGAGCCCGGTTCGGTTGTCAAGACCATCTCGATGATGGTGGCTCTCGAGGACGGCATCGTCACCGACATCAACGCGCCGATACCGACAGGCTCTGACTGGATGTATGCCGGACGCAACATCAGTGACCGACCCCACGGCGCTGCCACGCGCTCTGCACGCGAGATCATCGAGACGTCATCCAACATCGGTATGGCCAAACTCATTGTCAAGGATTACGGCCAGAATCCCGGCGGTTTCCGCAAGCGCCTGGAGGGGATGGGCTTCTTTGAGCCTTTCAACTCGGGTATCGGTGGTGAGACAACGCCCAACTACCCCGTGCTGGGTAACAAGAACTGGGACAAACTGTCGCTCACGCGTCAGGCCTACGGCTATGCCACAACGATTCCGCCGCTCTACACGCTGGCCATCTACAACGCCATTGCCAACGATGGCAAGTTTGTGCGCCCCCATCTGTTCAAGAAACTCTCGCGCGAGGGCGAGCCTGACTCCATCATCCCGGTGACCTACGTGCGCAAGCAGGTGTGCTCGCCCGAGAACGCTGCCAAATTGCGCGTCATGCTGCGTGATGTGGTGTGGGGCAGCCACGGCACCGCACGCCACTGGGTGCAGGACGATAATGTGGAGATTGCCGGCAAGACCGGTACCGCGTTCACCAACGCCGGTGGCCAGTATGGCGCCAAGAAGCGACTGGCCTTCTGCGGTTTCTTCCCCTTCGAGAAGCCCAAGTACTCCTGCATCGTGCTCATGTTGGGTGCCGACCGTGGAGCTGGTGCTTGCAGCGGCATGGTGCTGAAGAACATCGCCCTCAAGATGTTTGCCCGCGGCCTGCTGGGCAAGGCGCCGAGTTATGCCACTATCGGCAAAGATGCCGACAAGAACTATCCCACGCTGTATGCTTCGATGGGCAACAACAAGGCGGCCCAAATCGAGCGCGGGCTTGGCGTGCGTGCGCCTCACCGCTATGAGCGTCCCGCAGCCGTCAAGCAGGGTGTGCCCAACGTGATTGGCCTGGATATCCGCGAGGCCATCAGACTGCTCGAGAATGCCGGGCTGACCGTCAACTTCACGGGCACAGGCATGGTGGCGGGTCAGAGCCTCGCCGCTGGCTCAAGCATCACCCGTGGCCAACGCATCACCCTGAGACTTAGAAATCATTAACACCAAATCATATCGTCATGAAAAAGTTATCACAACTGTTAACGTCTATTCAACCCCTCAAGACCATAGGGGACATTAATATCGAGATTACCGACCTCATCAGGGACTCGCGCCAGGCGCGTGAGGGTGTGATGTTCGTCGCCGTCAAGGGCGTCGCCGTGGATTCACACCGTTTCATCCCCGAGGTCGTTTCGGCCGGTGCCCGCGCCATCGTGTGCGAGGACCTGCCCGAGACACTGCATCCTGGTGCCACCTATATCCAGGTCAAGGACAGTGTCATCGCCCTGGCTCATCTTGCCGATGAGTGGTTTGACCACCCATCACAGCACTTGCGACTGGTGGGTGTCACGGGCACCAACGGCAAGACGACGACAGCGACCCTGCTCTATGAGATGGCCCAGTTCTTAGGCCACAAGGCAGGCCTGTTGTCCACGGTGAGGAACATCATCGGCTCGCGGGTGGAAGATGCCGCTCAAACCACGCCCGACCACTTGACGCTCAACCGTTACCTGTATGAGATGGTACAGGACGGTTGCGAGTATGCCTTTATGGAGGTCAGCTCCCATGCCTGTGTGCAGCGCCGCATCGAGGGCATCACCTTTGCCGGTGGTATCTTCACCAACCTGACGCGCGACCACATGGACTTCCACAAGACCGTGGACAACTACATCGCTGCCAAGAAGATGTTCTTTGACGCCTTGCCCAAGGGCGCGTTTGCCCTGGTGAATGCCGACGACAAGGTGGGTGAGGTGATGTTGCAGAACACCCTCGCCGACAAGTACCGCTACTCGTTGCGCACCCTCGCCGACTTCAAGGGCCGCATTGTGGAAGCGCGTCTTGACGGCACCACGCTCGAGGTGAACAGGCAGGTGGTGGAAGTGAAGTTCGCTGGAGATTTCAACGCCTACAACCTGTTGTCGGTGTATGGCGCCGCTGTGCTGCTCGGTTTCGACCCGCAGCAGGTGCTGGTCAAGATGAGTATGCTGGAGCCTGTCTCAGGACGCTTCCAGACGCTGCACTCGCCTCGTGGCTATACGGCCATCGTGGACTATGCGCACACGCCCGACGCCCTTGTCAACGTCCTGGATACCATCCGCAGGGTGGTGGGTAAGACGGGGCACATCATCACCGTGTGTGGCTGTGGTGGTGACCGTGATACCGGCAAGCGCCCCATCATGGCGCGCGAGGCGGCAGTACGCAGCGACCGTGTCGTCCTCACCAGCGATAACCCGCGTACCGAGGACCCCGACGAGATTCTGCGTCAGATGGAGGTGGGCCTGCCCGACGAGGCGCGTCCCACAACGCTGATTATCACTGACCGCCGCCAGGCCATCCGCACGGCCTGCCAGCTGGCTCAGTCCGGTGATGTCGTGCTCGTTGCCGGCAAGGGCCATGAGCCTTACCAGGAGATACAGGGCGTGAAGCACCACTTCGACGACCGTGAGCAGTTGCAAGAGGTGTTTGCCGCCGAGGAGACTAAATAAGAGACTATTAACAACTTTACAAGAAGGATATGTTATATCATCTTTTTCATTACCTGAATCAGTATCACGTGAGTGGTGCCCGCCTGTTTGAGTACATCACTTTCAGGTCGGGATTTGCCTTCATTCTGTCGCTGTTCATCGGCATCGTGATAGGCAGGCGCATCATCTTTAAGCTCAAGAGCCGCCAGATGTGTGACAAGGAGCGTGAGGCCAAGTTGGGCGGCAACGCCGCCAAGCAGGGTACGCCCACGATGGGAGGTATCATCATCATCATCTCGATTTTGGTGCCCTGCCTGCTGTTGGGAAAACTCAACAACGTCTATATGCTGCTCATGATTGTGTCCACCCTGTGGTGCGGCGCCCTGGGCTTTGCCGATGACTACATCAAGGTCTTCCACCACAACAAGGAGGGCCTCAAGGGCAAGTTCAAGATTGTTGGCCAGGTGGGTTTGGGCATCATCGTGGGCTTGACGATGTACTTGAGCCCTGCCATCGTGATGAACGAGAACGTCCATGTGACCAACCGCAACGAGACCCCCGAGCTTGTCGAGGTGCACAAGTCACAGGCTGTGAAGGCGACCAAGACGACCTTGCCGTTTGTCAAGAACCACAATTTCGATTATTCCTACTTCACTGGCTGGATGGGGAAATACAAGCAGGTGGGTGGCTGGATTCTGTTCATCCTGGTGACCATTTTTGTCATCACGGCAGTGAGCAATGGCGCTAACCTGACCGATGGCGTTGACGGTTTGGCGACAGGCACCTCGGCGATTATAGGCGTTGCCCTGGCGATTATGTGCTATCTGGGAGGTAACGTCATCTATTCGTCCTATCTGAACATCATGTACATCCCGGATAGCAGTGAATTGGTAGTCTATGCCGCCGCGTTTATCGGTGCGACCATCGGCTTCCTGTGGTATAATTCCTATCCCGCCCAAGTGTTTATGGGCGACACGGGTAGCCTGTGCCTGGGCGGCATCATCGCCGTGTTTGCCGTGCTCATCCGCAAGGAGTGGCTCATTCCCCTGCTGTGCGGTATCTTCCTCATCGAGGAGCTGTCGGTCATCATGCAGGTGTGGTACGTCAAGCGCCATGGTCAAAACCACCGCTTGTTCAAGATGACCCCCTTGCATCACCATTTCACCATTGACCCCGCCAAGATTACGTGGGACTACAAGATCAATGTGCCTGACCACCGTATTCCCGAGGCCAAGATTGTGATGCGATTCTTCCTGGTAAGCATCCTGTTGGCTGCTTTGACGTTTGTGACACTTAAAATCCGTTAATCCCCATTCGAACAATGAACAACGATAAGGCCAAAAGATTAGTTGTGCTGGGCGGTGGCGAGAGTGGCGCCGGTGCCGCTGTGCTTGCCCGTGTCAAGGGCATGGATGTGTGGTTGAGCGATGCTGGCAGCATCAGCGATACCTACAAGGACCTGCTCAACCAGTATGACATCGCGTGGGAAGAGGGTGGCCACACCCCCGAGAAGATTCTCAATGCCGACGAGATTGTGAAGAGCCCTGGCATCCCCGAGACAGCCCCCATGGTGGCGCAGGCCATTGCCCGCGGCATCCCTATCGTGAGCGAGATTGAGTTTGCCAGCCGCTATACCGATGCCAAGATGGTGTGCATCACCGGTAGCAACGGCAAGACGACGACCACCAAGCTCACTTACCATATCTTCAAGAAGGCGGGCCTGAACGTGGGCCTTGCCGGCAATGTGGGCAAGAGCCTGGCACTGCAGGTGGCCACCGAGCACCATGACGTGTATGTCATCGAGCTGAGCAGTTTCCAGCTCGACAACATGTATGAGTTCAAGGCCAATGTCGCCGTGCTGCTCAACATCACCCCTGACCACTTGGACCGCTATGACTACAAGATGGAGAACTATGCCGCCGCCAAGTTCCGCATCACGCGCAACCAGACCGGTGAGGATTCCTTCATCTACTGGCAGAATGACCCCATCATCGCCGCCCAGCTGCGTCAGCATCACCTCGAGTCGCGCCTGTTGAGCTTCACGGGCGACGATGACGACCGCAACGCGGCATGGGTTCATGAGGGTGTGCTCAACTTCAATGTCGATGGCGACCGATGGGATATCCCCCGTGACGAGCTGTCACTCAAGGGTTTGCACAACGTCTATAACACCATGGCGGCAGGACTGTCGGCCCAGGTGTTTGACATCCGCAAGGACGTTATCCGCGAGGCGCTTGCCGACTTTGAAGCCGTGCCCCATCGCCTCGAGTATGTTGACACGGTCGATGGCGTGCGCTACATCAACGACAGCAAGGCCACTAATGTGGACGCGTGCTGGTATGCCCTCGAGAGTGTCAACGAGCCGTGCGTGCTCATCCTGGGCGGCATCGACAAGGGCAATGACTACAGCCAGATTGAACCGCTGGTCAAGGAGAAAGTGACCGCAATCGTCTGCCTGGGCAAGGACAATGCCAAGCTGCATGAGTTCTTTGACGGCATGGTGCCCGTGGTGACCGATGCCTCGAGTATGCCCGAGTGTATGGACAAGTGCCGCTCTCTGGCCCAGTCGGGCCACACCGTGCTGTTGTCGCCCTGCTGCGCCAGCTTTGACCTGTTCAACGGCATGGCCGACCGCGGCAACCAGTTCAAGGAGTGTGTCAAGAAAATGAAATCCGTATAACCGCCAAGCCAATCATCCTGTCACATCCAAATGTCTCCCAGCGAAAAGAAAAACCGATATACCGAGATTTCCCAGAAACATGGTGATCCGTGGATTTGGGGCATCTACATCATGCTGCTCATCATCTCCGTCATCGAGAGTTACAGCGCGTCGAGCCGCGAGATCGCTGCCCAGGGCATCTACATGCCCATCATCAAGCAGTGCATCTTCTTGGGCGGTGGCGCCCTGTGTGTGGTGCTGCTCCAGCGTGTGGACTACAACAAGCCGCATTTCCTCTACGCGATGATACCTGGCCTTGCGGTGGTCACGGTCATCAGTCTGGTGTATGTGATGTTCTTCGGTGAAATCATCAACGGCGCCCGCCGTGCCATGACCATCCTGCCTGGCGTCACGTTACAGCCTGCCGAACTCGCTAAACTCTCGATAGTCACGATGCTGTCCTACATCTTCGCTAAGTCGCAGAAGAGTCAGGACATCAGCAACGGGGGCTTGTTTGCCGCCGCATGCGTCGTGGCATTGTATGGTGGACTGATGATTCGCAGCGGTCTGACCAACACGCTGCTGTTGATTGCCATCAGCGGCTCGATGCTGCTCATCGGCGGTGCTAAATTCAAGAAAATCGGCATCCTGATGGTGTTCTTCGGCATCATGTTCGGCTTCTTTGTCATCATCAAGCACAACAACGACAAGAAGGAAGAGACCTTCAAGGACACGCAGAAGGAACTGCAGGCCGAGATGCCCTCTACGGGCTTGGTTATCAAGGAGAACGCTTCTAGTGAGGAAAATGACAACCGTAGCGGCACTTGGAAAAACCGCTTGAAGGAATGGTGGCACAGCGACTCGCTCGTGTATCGCCCCATCACCGCCAAGAACCAGCAGGAGATGTTCTCCCGTATGGCTCAGGCTAACGGCGGACTCGTCGGCAAGGGCATCGGCAAGTCGCGAGAGTGCAGCCGTCTGCCTCTTGCCTTCAGTGACTATATCTACTCGATTATCGTCGAGGAAACAGGCCTGGTGGGCGGCATCTTCGTGCTGCTGCTCTACCTGTCGCTACTGGGCCGCGCGGCTATGATTGTGCGGCGCAGCAAACGTGTGCTACCATCGCTACTGGTCATCGGTATGGCGTCGTTCATCACGTTCCAGGCGCTGTTCCACATGGCCATCAACGTGGGCGTGTTCCCCGTCTCGGGACAGCCTCTGCCGCTCATCTCCAAGGGTGGTACGTCGATTTTGGTGATTAGCATTGCCTTTGGCGTGATGTTGAGCGTGAGCCGCACCATCGCCAACTACGGAAACAAGAAAAACAAGGTTGAGGACACTCCCATCATCGAGGGTCTGGATGCCGAAAACCCAACTGAAATACCTGTAAGAAATGTCTGGAAGTAATCAAAAACAACTCAATGTGCTGGTGAGCGGCGGAGGTACGGGAGGACACATTTTCCCCGCCCTGTCCATTGCCAACGAGGTACAGCGTCGCCACCCCGAGGCCAAAATCCTGTTTGTGGGCGCCGAGGGACGCATGGAGATGGAGAAAGTGCCCGCTGCTGGCTATAACATCATCGGTCTGCCCGTGAGCGGCTTTGACCGCAAGCATCTGCTGCGCAATTTCAAGGTGCTGTCACGCCTGTTCAAGAGTATGGGCCTGGCCAAGAAGATTCTCAAAGACTTCAAGCCCAACATCGCCATCGGCGTGGGCGGCTATGCCAGCGGCCCCATGCTCAAGGCAGCTCAGAAACAGGGCATTCCCACGCTGCTGCAGGAACAGAATTCCTATGCCGGCGTTACCAATAAACTGTTGGCAGCCAAGGCCGAGTGCATCTGTGTCGCCTATGAGGGCATGGAGCGCTTTTTCCCACAGGAGAAGATTGTGCTCACCGGCAATCCCGTGAGACGCAACCTGCTGGAATGCGGCGCCACTCCCGAACAGGCACGTCAGGCGATGGGCGTTGACCCCAACAAGCGCACCATCCTCATCATCGGCGGTAGCCTGGGAGCCCGCACCATCAATAATGCCATTATCGACGGTCTGTCAAAAATCGGCGAGGCCTATGACGTGCAGGTCATCTGGCAAACCGGCAAAATCTATGACCAGCAGTGCCGTGAGGCGCTTGACGCCTCGGGTGTGAAGAATGTGGTGCAGATGCCCTTCATCAGCAATATGGACATGGCCTATCGTGCCGCCGACCTTGTTGTGTCGCGTGCCGGCGCCAGCTCCATCTCGGAGCTCCAGCTGCTGGGCAAGCCGGCCATCCTGGTGCCCTCGCCCAATGTCGCCGAGGACCATCAGACCAAGAACGCATTGGCTCTCGCCAACCGCGATGCCGCTATCATGGTGCGTGACGCCGATGCAGCGGGCAGCCTGGTGGAGACGATGCTCGCCACGGTTACCGATGGCAATAAATTGACCACGCTGGGCAGCAACGTGCTGAAGATGGCGCTGCACGATGCCGCCGAACGCATTGTGGACGAGGTAGATAGAATAATTAACAGGACCCAATCCTGATAAAAAGGGTTACTCAGGGGACAAAAAGATTTTTATGGAAATGAAAGATTTCGATTCTTTATATTTTGTGGGAGCCGGCGGCATCGGTATGGCCGCGCTGGAGCGTTATTTTCTGGCTAAAGGCAAGCGGGTGGCAGGTTATGACCGCACGCCCAGCGACCTCACACGCGAGTTGGAACAGGAGGGTGTACACATCGATTACGATGAGAACCCCGACCTGATTCCTGACTACTGCCGTGACCCACAACGCACGCTGGTGGTCTATACACCTGCTGTCCCCGATACGCATCAAGGGCTGACCTACTTCCGCTCGGGCGGCTTTGAGGTCGTGAAGCGCGCCGCGCTGCTGGGCGTTATCACCGCCCACAGCAAGGGCCTGTGCTTTGCAGGCACCCATGGCAAGACCACGACGTCGAGCATGGCGGCACACATCCTGCACAGCTCGGGCATCGGCTGCAATGCCTTCTTGGGCGGCGTGCTGCGTAATTATAACAGCAATTTCCTGCTGTCAGCGACCAGTCCCTTCTCGGTCATCGAGGCCGATGAGTTTGACCGCTCGTTCCACCACCTGCGCCCCTATGTCGCCGTGGTGACCTCGACCGACCCCGATCATCTGGACATCTATGGCACTCGGGAGAATTATCTCGAGAGCTTTGCCCACTTCACCGAGCTCATTCAGCCCGGCGGCTCACTCATCGTTCATACTGGCCTCGCTTTGAAACCCCGTGTGCCTGAGGGAGTTAAGACCTACACCTATAGCCGTGACGAGGGCGATTTCCATGCCGTCAATATCCGTCGTGGCGAGGGAACCATAACCTTCGACATGGTGACCCCGTGGGAGACGATCAAGGACATCAGCCTGGGAGTGCCTGTCGAGATTAACATCGAGAACTCGCTGGCCGCAATGGCGGCTTGCCGCCTGGTGGAGGTGCCGCTCGACGCGATGCGCGAGGCCGTGGCCACCTTCCAGGGTCCCAAACGCCGTTTTGAGTTCTGGCTCAAGGAACCTGGCCAGCAGGGTAGGGTGATGATTGATGACTATGCCCACCATCCTGACGAGCTGCGCGCCAGTCTGACGTCGGTGCGTGCCCTGTACCCAGGCCGCCGACTGACCGTGATTTTCCAGCCTCACCTCTATACCCGCACCCGCGATTTCGCTCCTGGGTTCGCCAGTGCGCTCTCGCTGGCCGACGAGGTGATTCTGCTGCCCATCTACCCTGCCCGCGAGGAACCCATTCCCGGCGTGAGCAGTGAAATGATTCTCGAGCAAGTGACAAGTACAAAAAAATGCATTTACTCGAAAGAAAATTTGATTAAGTCAATACATTTGAGTAATTTTGACGTTTTATTGACAGCGGGTGCTGGCGACATCGCCAATCTGCTGCCACAAATATGTGCTGAATATAAGCAACAACAGCGGTGAAACGACTGATTCAAAATAGTATCCTCATTGTGCTGGCGATAGCGTTGACTGCAGGCATCCTGTGGGCTCGCGACAAGTCGCGGGGCGAGGTGTGCACTGCTGTTAACGTCGAGGTCATCAACAGCGACAGCACCGCTTTTGTCACCCCCGAGGGGGTCATACAAGACCTCAAGAGTCAGGGCGTGAAGATTGTGGGCAAGCGCATGGCCGACATTGACGCCTCCAAAATCGAGGAGTCACTCCAGCATTCTCCCTACCTGGAGAGTGCCGACGTGGTGAAGTGCCAGGATGGCCGCGTGCTGGTGCGCGTGAGCCAACTGGTGCCCGTGCTCAGGGTGTTTGACGGCGATAATTCCTACTACGTCAACCGCGCTGGCAAGCACATGGCGGCAACCGCCAACTACCACAGCGACGTGCCCGTGGTGCAGGGACATTTCACCAAGCGTTACCCTGCCACCCGGTTGCTGCCGCTCATCGACTATGTCGAACGCGACTCGCTGCTGCACTCGCTGGTGACGATGTACCAGGTGCGTGACACCAACAACATCATCCTTGTGCCGGACATCAGCGGTCATGTGGTGAACATCGGCAATGCTGATGGCTTTGAGAACAAGTTTGCCAAGCTCAAGCTGTTCTATAGTGAGGTGATGCCCAAGCGCGGCTGGAACACGTTTGATACCATCTCGGTGAAGTGGAACCACCAGGTTGTGGCCACCCGTCGTGTCAAGGCTGTGCAGCAGCCACTGCAGTTCGACCCCGATGATGACGAGCAGGCCCCTGACATCGAAACGATGACAGTGGGCAGTGCGGCCGATGAAAAGAAGGCCGCTCAAGACAAGGGTGCCAAAAAACAGGAGGACTCCAAAAAACAAGAGACCGCCAAAAAGCAGGAACCCGCTAAAAAACAGGAACCCAAACCTGCTGCCGCTCCCACCGACAAGCAAACAACCAACAAGAAGAAATAATAACGAGAAAACAACATAAAATACATCAAAACTTTTATGAAAAAGAACCAGTATATTGTAGCACTTGAAATCGGCAGTTCCAAGATTGTTGGAGCCATTGCCGAGAAGTCATCGGATGGATTCTTGAATGTGAGATACTTGCAAGAGGAGAAGCATCTCAACTGCGTGAGATACGGCATCGTGCAGAATGTCGAGAACATCAAGAGTATCATCAACCGCATCCTCAAGAACCTCGAGGGTGCTGTTGACGGACGTGTCACCCAGGTCTATATGGGTGTGAGCGGCCGTTCGCTGCACAGCATCGTCAGCGAGGTGAACCGCAGCGTTGATACTACCGTCGCCATCACCAAGGAGTTGATCGACCGCATCATCCGTGAAGCAACCAGTAACCCCATCCGCAATCATGACACGGTGGACATTGTGCCCCGTGCCTACTATGTTGACAAGGTAGAAACCCCGAACCCCGTAGGGCAGTTCGGTTCATCCATAAAGATCAAGGTTAACCTGATTGTCGCGAAGCCGTCACTCAAGCTCAACTTGAACCGACTGATGACCTTCGGCGTGCCCACCAAGGACTATATCGTCACGCCGCTGGCTGTGGGCGAGCAGATTCTGAGCGAGAGCGACCGCGAATTGGGTTGTATGCTCGTGGACATGGGTGCCGAGACCACAACGGTGTCTATCTACAAGAACAAGGCGCTCATCTACCTGAACACGCTGCCGTTGGGTGGACGCAACCTGACGCGTGACGTCATGATTGGCCTGAACGAGCGCGAGGAGACCGCCGAGAATGTCAAGAAGAATATCAACAATCCGCTTGACCCGAACAATGTGAGCGAAGTGTCCATCGATGGCGTTAGGGCTCGTGATGCTGCCAACTACATCAGTGCCCGCACTGGCGAAATCATCGCCAACATCAACCAGCAGCTTGCCAATGCCGAGGTTTCGCCCGAGGAAATCAAGAGCATTGTCCTCATCGGTGGATGTGCCCACTTGGGCGGTCTGCAGCAGAAGCTTGCCGAGACCATCAATATCAAGGTGCGCATGGGACAGAATCCCTCAACGCTCAATATCCTCAATCCTGAAATCAACCGCATGGAGTACATCGAGATCTTCTCACTGCTGGCCAAGGCTGCTGAGCAGATTGAGGACGGCGAGACCTGTATTGAACTCAACCGCTATGAGAACGGACCCGTCTTTGAAGGGCCGCAACGTGGCACCGAGCCCGCCCGCCCTGCTGACGATCGTCCTGCCCGACCCCCCAGGCAAGAGAAGGAGAAGAAGGGCAAAGGCTTCTTTACGAGGTTGGGTGCTAAACTCAACAACTTGATGTCGGAGGATGACGCCAACGACGATGACCAGTAAGTGCGTGTAAGAACCCAATTTACCCACAATCTAAAACAAAAACAATCACAATATGGACGAGAAAATTAAATTTGATGGAATCCATTCGGGATCAGGAGCTCCCGTACAGGACATCATGTCAACACTGGAAAAGGGTTCTGGTTTTCAGGACGATAAAACCCGCACTAACATCAAGGTGATGGGTGTCGGTGGTGGCGGTAACAACGCCATCAACCACATGTATTTGCAGAATATCGAGGGCGTGTCGTTTGTTGTGCTCAACACCGACCGCCAACAGCTCAACGAGTCGCCTGTCCCCAACCGCGTGCTGCTGGGCCCCAACACGACCCACGGCTTGGGCGCCGGTAATGTGCCCGACGTGGCACGCCGTGCCGCCGAGGAGAGCGAGGCCGAGATTGCCCAACTCTTTGACGACGACACCAAGATGGTCTTCATCACCGCCGGTATGGGTGGTGGCACTGGTACGGGTGCAGCGCCTGTCGTTGCCCGCATTGCCCACGAGAAGGGTGTCCTCACCATCGGTATCGTTACCATTCCCTTCCTGTTTGAGGGTCCCAAGAAGATTCTCAAGGCCCTTGGTGGTGCCGATGAAATGAGCAAGTATGTCGATGCCCTGCTCATCATCAACAACCAGCGCCTGACCGAGATTTACAAGGATCTCGACTTCACCAATGCCTTTGGTAAGGCCGATGACACCCTCACCATCGCTGCCCGCAGCATTAGTGACCTGATCACCGTTAAGGGCAAGATCAATCTGGACTTCAACGATGTGAACACCACGCTGCGCAATGGTGGTGCCGCCATCATCAGTTCGGGCTACGGAACGGGTGAGCGCCGTGTGACCAAGGCTATCGAGGACGCTCTGGAATCGCCGCTGTTGAAGAACCGTGACGTCTATGGTTCGCAGAAGATTCTGATGAACTTCTACTACAATCCCAATAGTGAGGCTCCCCTGCTGATGGACGAGATGAACGAGATTCAGGAGTTCATGGCCAACTTTGACCAGGAGGTTGACGTGATCTGGGGTATGGCGTTTGACACCTCGCTTGAGGACCAGATTAAGGTCACGGTGCTGGCTTCCGGTTTCAATGTATCGCTTGAGAATGAGAATGAGTCCCGTTACTCACCGGTTCAGACTTCAGTGAGACGCGAACCCGAACCCGTTGGACCCAGGTTGGCCGACAAGCGCCTTGCCGACGAGTATGGTGCAGAGGCCATCAACGATATCGTCTTGAAGCAGAACAAAGCACGCTATTTTGTGCTCACTCCCGACCAGATGGACGATGATGACATTATCGACATGATTGAGAAGAGTCCCACCTTTGGCCGCAAACCGGACTTCCGCAACCAGATTAAGGAGCGCGAGCAGGCCGCCATCTCCGAGCGCCCCGTCGAGGTGCCCAGGGCATCAAAGCGCAATGCCAACAGTGACTCCCAGACTATCGACTTTGGCGAATAATCAACTGTAAGAAAAACTAAGGACTAAAAACTAGAAACTAGGGACTAGAAACTAGAAACTAAAATGCTGACTTTACAACTCATCAACCAGGACCCCGAGGAGGTGATTCGCCGCCTCGCCGTCAAGCAGTTTGACGGGCGCGAACCCATCATGCGCATCGTGGAACTGGACAAGCAGCGTCGTGCACTGCAAAAACAACGCGACGATAACGCCGCTGTGCTTAATAAAATGGCCGCTCAGATCGGTGCCCTCATGAAACAGGGCAACCGTGACGAGGCCGAGAAGGTCAAGACTCAGGTGGCTGAGCTCAAGACCGCCAACAAGGAGATTGACGATAACCTGAGTGCCGCTCAGGACGAGATTACCGATATCCTGCTGAGCGTGCCCAACGTGCCCTATAGCGGCGTGCCCGAGGGCAAGACCGCCGAGGACAACGTGGTCGAGAAGACTGGTGGCAAGATGCCCGAGCTGGGCGAGGATGCGTTGCCCCACTGGGACCTGGCCAAGAAGTACAACCTCATCGACTTTGACCTGGGTGTGAAGATTACGGGAGCTGGTTTCCCCGTCTATGTGGGCAAGGGCGCGCGCCTGCAGCGTGCGTTGATCCAGTTCTTCCTCGACGAGGCCGGCAAGGCCGGTTATCTCGAGATTGAACCGCCACTGGTGGTCAACGAGGCTTCAGGACTGGGTACGGGCCAGCTGCCCGACAAGGAGGGTCAGATGTACCACTGCCAGGTGGACAACTTCTACCTCATCCCCACTGCTGAGGTGCCCGTGACCAACATGTACCGTGACGTCATCATCCCGCAGGAGGAGTTGCCCAAGAAGAATTGTGCCTATTCGGCATGCTTCCGTCGCGAGGCCGGTTCCTACGGCAAGGACGTGCGCGGTTTGAACCGTCTGCACCAGTTCGACAAGGTGGAGATTGTGCGCATCGAGAAGCCCGAGGACTCCTATGCCGCGCTCGAGGAGATGAAGGACCATGTGCAGGGACTGCTCGAGAAACTCGAACTCCCCTGGCACATCCTGCGCCTGTGCGGTGGTGACATGAGCTTCACCAGTGCCATCACCTTCGACTTTGAGGTATGGTCCGGCGCACAGCAGCGCTGGCTCGAGGTGAGCAGTGTCTCCAACTTCGAGACCTATCAGGCCAACCGTCTCAAGTGCCGCTACCGTGGTGACGACAAGAAGACGCACCTGTGCCACACCCTCAACGGCTCGGCACTGGCGCTGCCGCGCATCGTGGCCGCTCTGCTCGAGAACAACCAGACGCCTGAGGGCATCCGCATCCCTGCCGCCCTGCAGCGTTACACTGGTTTCGACATCATCGATTAAATTATAGAGGCTTTAGGCTTTAGGTGTTAGGTTTTAGGTGTTGACGCTTAAAACCTAAACCCTAAAGCCTTAAAACTAACACCTAACGCCTAACACCTAACGCCTAACGCCTAAAACCTATAAATGAAACGCGAGGCCTGGCTCGATAACATCAAGTTGATTGCGATGCTGTTTGTGGTGGTTTACCACACGCCGCCGCGCTATGACAACGCCCACGAGATGGCATTGTTCAACATGGGTGCACCGGTATTCTTCTTTGCCGCGGGCTATCTGTTCAACATGGCCAGGCAACAAGGATTCCTCTCCTTTTTGCGCCATCGGGCACGTCAGATTCTGGTGCCTTACACCACATTCTTTATCATCTTCTATGCCTTGTGGCTCGCTGTGGGGCGCCGCATGGCAGGCCCCGAGGAGATGGCTATCGACACCTTCACCCCCCTGTGGCAGTTTGTCCAGGGCACGCCCGACGTGGTGCTTGGCCCCTTCTGGTTCCTGGCCGCTCTGTTCACCATGCAGGTCATCTATTATCCCATACGACGCTTTTTGACCGGCTGTTGGCCCCTGCTTGTTGCCCTGCTGTTGAGCCTCTCGCTGCTCGTCATGCCCGACTTGCCGTGGTTCCGCTACTGGAACCTTGACAAGGCGTTCCTGTACATGCCCATCTATGCCTTGGGCAACTGCTGTCACCCGCTGATTGAGCATTTTGACTTTTCCAAAACTTCACGTTCGTTGCTATGGGTGGCCTTGGCGGTATTGGGCCTCGTATTTCTCATTTTCGCACCCCTGAATATCGACCGCAGTGTGGCCTATGTGCTCGCGCCGATAGCCGTAATCTTTACCTTGCCCTATTACACTGCCATGTGCCGCTGGCTCGAAGGCAGTGCTCTTGTCAGCCGCATTGCCCGTGTGGTAGCCATCACCAGCATCACCTATCTTGCCCTGCAGAACTACCTCATCGGCGTCATCAAGATTGTCTTAGCCAAGGTGATGGGTCCCGAGATTTGGGACGATAACTTTGTACTCAAGGTCGCTGTGGCCCTGGCCGTGATGGCTATTCTGTATCCCATTGCCATCTTTGTTGACCGTCGCCTGCCGTGGCTGTTGGGTAAAAAATCCTCCACATTATAATATATATATCATATTTGCTTTCCGCTCAACATCGTTGGCCTGACTCAGGCCAATTGTGGCGTACGGGCAAATGTGTTCAATAACGTAGCCCTGCAGCAAACGTCGCCACTAATAGCCGTTATTCTCTTCTTATACTACCGAAAACAATAGTTTTTGACAGAAAAGCGTAAAATTCCATTAAAAATATTTGGTGGAGTCATTTTTGTTGTTATACCTTTGCAGTGTACTAGTTAAGTAGTACACTAGATAAGTTAATTATTAACCCACTAAAATATCTGTCATTATGATTTCTATCCAAAACATCAGCTTCAGCTACGACAAGCGCAAGGGAGACCTCTTCCATGATTTCTCGCTTGAATTAAATGCCGGTAATGTGTATGGTCTGCTAGGAAAGAATGGCGCCGGCAAGTCCACGCTTATTTATCTGATGACGGGTCTTCTCACTCCCGCTAATGGCGAGGTGCAGATTGACGGGGTGAACGTGCGCCGCCGCCTGCCCAAGACGATGAGTGACCTGTTCCTTGTTCCCGAGGAGTTTGAGTTGCCCAACTTGAGCCTCAAGAAGTATCTGAGCCTCAACTCTCCCTTCTATCCCAACTTCAGCATCGTCGATATGCAGCGTTATCTCGACATCTTTGAATTGGGCAGCGACATGAACGTGAAGCTTAACAGCCTGTCGATGGGCCAGAAGAAGAAAGTGTTCATGGCCTTCGCCTTTGCCACCAACACCCGCGTCATCATCATGGACGAGCCTACCAACGGCCTGGATATCCCCAGCAAGAGCCAGTTCCGCAAACTCGTCAGCGCCGGCATGACCGACGACAAGATGATTCTGATTTCCACCCATCAGGTGCGCGACATCAGTTCCATCCTGGACCATGTGGTCATCATCGACCAGAGCAAGGTGTTGCTTAACACCGGCATGGCCAATGTGAATGCCAAATTGGCCTTCCGCCCGCTGCTCGACGGTGACCAGCCCATCTTTGCACAGCAGAGCGCCATGGGAACGCTCGTGGTTGTTCCTGCCCAAGACGGCGAGGAAACCGCCGTTGACCTGGAGATGCTTTTCAACGCCACCCTCCAGAGCCCTGAGGTCATCAATCAATTGTTCACCACCTCAAAATGATCACGGCTATGAAAACTGTTAATCAAACATTCGACTGGCACCGTTTCATGGCTGCCTTGCGCAAGGAATTTGTCGAGAACCGGACGATGACCATGTTCGGTGTCCTGGGCATGTATCTGCTGCTCACAATCGGGATGATTACGAACAATATAACCGAAAGTTTGAATAATGATCTCGTCAATTGCATCAACAACTATGTCCCTCACAAGATGGGTTATATGGCGCTCGTGGTTACGTGTATTGTTTTTCCCTCGATGGCATTCCGTAACTTGAAGAGCAAGGGCGGTCGCGTGAGCCAGTTCACCTTGCCCTCATCCACCTTTGAGAAGTTGCTTGTCAATATCACCATCTATGTGATTGGCTTTTATGTGATGTTCCATGTGTGCGCACAGTTGGCCGACTTCACCCGCATCGCAATCTTGTTGCCGCTCAGGAGTGACAGAATCATCGTCCCGGGGTCCATCAATTTCATGAACCTGGTGAATGATACGGTCACCGGCATTGGCACCTCTCTTGTGGCCGAGATGACAACGGCATTAAGCACCAACGTGCTGTCTTGCATGGCCATGTACTTGATGGGCAGCATCCTGTGGCCGCGACTGTCGCTCATCAAGACCTTTATCGCAGGTCAGGTAATCACCCTTATCGGTGCGGGCAACATCTTTATCGCAGGCATGTATTACAGCTACACCGGCCCACATTACAGCTGGCTTTTTGACACATTCATTGCAAGCCGAAGCCTGTGGGGGCTGAGCTGTTGGTACATTGTCGAAACCATCGTGTTTGGTGCCCTCGCTTGGTACCTGCTCAAGCACAAAGATGTCATCTCCACGAAGTGGTGGAAGTGATTCCCGGAATTGTTCAATTCAATAAATTTTTGACAGAATTATGACTGCTTTTGATCAAATATTCAGTTGGAAGCGCTTCACGGCAGCCCTGCGCAAGGAGTTTGTCGAGAATTGGCTAAAGCTCACACTCATTGTGCTCGCGCTTTACCTGATCTTCACATTAGTCTTTACGATGGCCAATCTCTTGGATTACAATTACAAAGGTGTAGCCAGCATGTTCAAGAACGATATGCAACTTTTGAGGTTTTTTGTCCTGGGCATGATCGTCGCTAACGCATGGGCTGTCTTTGCAGCTATCATGGCATCGATGGCCTTCAGGCACTTGACGAGCAAGACGGGCCGCACAGACCTGTTCACCAATCCTACCTCGATGACCGAGAAATATGCTGTCAACCTGACCATCTACGTTATCGGAGCCTTTGTGGCACTCATTGCTTGCGGTTATCTTGCCGACCTCACACGCTATGGTATCCTCACGCTGTACGGTGCAGCAGGTCGAGAGATTATCCCCCCGGTCAGTATCTTGAGCACCTGGTTAACAAGTGAAAACGGCGTGTTGTGGTTCGAGCACGGCTTTGGAAGTTCCGACATGATATATATGTCCTTAGTATCATTGATTGCCGCTCCCGCCTTCTACTTCCTGGGTAGCGTGCTGTGGCCCAAGTGGTCTCTTGTCAAGAGTTTCATTGCCGAGCGCGTGATAAGTGCTACCTTAATGGGCATCACCCTGCTCGCGTTCGCAGTTCCATTCGAGAAATTCCGTTTTGGCGAATATGCCATTAATATCGATGGCTTTAATGTGTATGATACACTCTTGGTAAAGAATTGCATTATCCTGGCTTTAGCCATCATCTGTTGGTTGGGCTCATGGTACCTGTTTAAGCGCAAAGATATCGTTTCACTCAAGTGGTGGAAGTAAAAATGACGGTACAACTATGAATTTCAAGGATAACAAAGCGATTTATCTGCAGATTGCAGACCGTATCGGTGACCAGATCATCGCCGGCAGCCTGGCCCCCGACGGCAAGGTGCCCAGCGTGCGAGAGCTCGCCGCCGAAATTGAGGTCAACGCCAACACCGTGGCGCGAACCTACGACCACCTGCAGCAGAACGGCATCATCTATACCAAGCGCGGCCTGGGCTATTTCGTCAGCGCCGACGCCAAGGAAAAGATTGTCAACCTGCGCCGCCAGCAGCTCATGCAAGGCGAAATGGACTACTTCATGGGCCAACTCAAAGCCGTGGGTATCACCCCCGACGAGCTGCGTCAACTCTACAGCGACTACCTCAACAAGTGAGCCTCACGTTGAGCCGCAAAGTTCACTTTTAAATACATTGACTCATTCAAAATATCGATTATGTCACAATCTATCACAAATAAGGATTATACCACCCCAATCGGCACCATCGCACGATTCATTGGTAAAACCATCACTATTCTGGCTGGCCTAACGCTGATAGTGGCAGGAACCACCGACTGGATCAGCAGTGCTTATTTCACTCCGATTAAGGGTGTGTTTTTCCTCGGTTTTGCCATCTGGTTATTGGCAGAGGTATTAGACCTCTATGGCGGACAGTGGAGCAAAAAGCTCAGCTTCTTCCATCACATAACAACAGCAACGTTCTGCCTTGCTGCCCTCTGCTACTTCAGTTCCATCTTCGGTTTTGACCGTCATAATGGTCATGTGTTCCTGATTATCGGTATCATCTTAGAATTCATCCTTGCAGGTAAAATGAAGAAAGAGGAACGGTTTCAAGCCGACAACCTCAATCAGTGAGCCTCAGGCTGAATCGCCAAAAGTATATTATAAACGACAAGTTAATAACTGAAAGCAATGAAAAAGAACATTATACTGATGACGATTATGGTGGCCATCGCCGCCATCGCACTCACCTCGTGTGTCACCGAGGATGACACCAAGCGCATAGTCAATTACCAGTTGAACGTCTCACAAGACATACTCGACCTGTGTGATGTGACAGTCTTCTACAAGGGGGTGAACGGTAAGGATACGCTCGAGACGGTTACCGACACTTTATGGAAGAAATCTGTCGTTTTGAACACGCTGCCCTTTAAGTTTGGCATGAGTTTCAAGACCGAGCCCAAAACCGGTGTGACACTCGACAAGGCGCAGTGTGACCTGAAAGCCGAGTTCTACTATGAACTCATCAAGTGGAACCAGATCATCTTCGACTACGGTGGCACAATGATTGACAAGCATGTGCCTGCAGCCCAGGCTTTGGACGAGATTAAGGCAGCCAACATGAATCCTACCGACTGGTTCATTCACCTCTGCAACGAAGACGGTTGGGCTGAAGAGGATTCCACCTACAACGAAAAAGAGCATCCCCGCCATCCTCAAGCCGATTTACAGAAATGGCCTCACAAGAGGCATGACAATGAGTCAGCCATACAATAAGGTTTGATAAACAACCTGGACTACTCTGTTCATTTTATTAAAACAATAACACTTTAATATATGTCATTATGAAAACTTCCATTCAACAATCAGCCCTGATGATGATTGCAGCCATCGCTCTCATCGCTCTCAACAGCAGTTGCACCATGATGAAGACTGCCCAAGACAATGATTACGAGGTAGGCACCACCTATTGTGTGAACCTCTCCAACGATATGCTCCTTGTGAGTGACGTCTATGCCACCTACCTGGATGTGAAGGGTGAGCCGGTAACCGAGCAAATCAACACCACCAAGTGGGTGATGATGACCCCTGAGCGTGAGATTCCTCTGGAGCGCGGCATCGCTTGCGCCTTTAAGGTTAAGCCCGACAGTGACATCCCCAACAGCAAGCAGGGTTATCATCTCAAGTGTGAGATCAACGTCTCGGGCGGCGAGAATACCGATTACAGTTACACGGCAATCCCAATCGATACCAAGGGCAAGAAAGTGATGACCAAGGCCGAGGCACGCCAGTTCATTGAGGAAAATGGAAAGAATGTCTCTTATGGTTTCACCATCGGCCTGTTCCCGCCCGACACCACCCAATTTGGCATCCACTGGGCTCCCGAACTGGCTCCCGAACCCAGAACCCTTGATACACATTAAAACTATAATCAGAAACTAATAGTAATCATATAAAAATCAAACAACTATGAAAAAGAATGTTGCTATCAGCCTGCTGATGGTCCTGGCTTCCCTGGCTATTCAGGCACAAATCGTGTGCCACATCGAAGGCCAACTCATGTCCAACGAACATGGTAACGAAATCTTGATATGTGAGGAAGGGACCGACCCGCGCATTCAAGACGACCCTTCGATGTACGTCAAGGCCGACAAGGATGGTAAGTTCAGCAAGACCATCGTGTGTGACCACATCGCCAAATATGGAGTGTATCTGTCCGAGGAGTACGGGAACGGGTATTACGCACCATTCTTTGTCGAGAATGCCACGGTAAGGGTGAAAATGTACCCTGGCCAGGAACATCAGCTCGAGAGTGATGGCGAGGAGACGATCAAGATGCAGACGTACTATGATCTGCGAAAGCATTACTGGGATTCCATCAGCGCCATTTACCAACTCTTTCGTGAACATGAGCAGGAGTACTACACCGCCGACTTTCTCAATACCCGGCAGCAGATTGATGATGCGTGGAAAGCTGCCCAAGACCCCAAAATCGGTCGACACACCAACAGTGATTCGCTCATTAATGCCCTTCGTCAACTATGGGCAAGGCCTGACAGGTTTACTCCCCAGGGTCAGGTACTGCACGACAAGCAGATGGCATTAAGGCAGGTGGCGCACGATTTTGAATACCAGTATATGGCAGAGCATCCCATGTTGGAATCGCTGTACCTGGTTTTGGACGCTTACGCAATGCTCGATGAGCAGATGTCAGCAGGTATGATTGACTATGACCGCAAGCCTTATGAGCGGTTAGTTTCCCTCTACCACGACAAGCTGGTCAATTTCTACCCTGGGCATCCTATCCACGACCAAATTGCCATTGCCGCCAAGGCTTTTAACTCCATTCAGCCTGGCAAACGCTACATTGACTATAACGTGCGCAACAACGATGGCGAGCTTGTGCCCATCTCCTCACTCATCAAGGGGCATGTCGCCCTCATCGACCTGTGGGCCTCGTGGTGCGGTCCCTGCCGCCGTCACAGCGTCGCGATGATTCCCGTCTATGAGAAATACAAGGACCTGGGCTTCACCGTAGTCGCTATTGCCCGGGAAAAGGACCGTAAGGATATGGAGCGGGCGGTGCGTCATGACGGCTACCCCTGGGAGAGCCTGTTGGAGCTGAAAGACGAGAACCAGGTGTGGTTCAAAAATGGCGCCGGTGACGGCGGTGGTAAGATGATACTGGTGGACCGCGACGGCACTGTCCTCTCCATCTCTGATAATGCCAAGGAGTTGGAATCCCTCATTAGGAAAGCCCTGAATATCGATTGACTCACAGCAAGAGTAGCAAAGAGTATTAAAAACAATAAGTTGGAAAAAAGATATTAAAAACAAAAAATCAAACGATTATGAAAACAAGAATGATAACAAAAGGATTGTTAGCTGTCATCATGGTGGCCATGACGGCCGTGGGCAGCTATGCGCAGGACAGTTACCGTGAAGCCGTGAAGGAATTATTGTCGGTTAACAGTGATCACATAAAATCCATGCTTTCACGCATCAATCAAGCCTATTTCAAGCAGAGTGATAATGTGAACACTGACGAGCTCACCGAACGCTACTTTAACGAACAAATTCTTGATGAGTGGGCCCAGATGATGGAACCCTCGATGAAGGCTCGCAACCTGACCGAAAAAGAGTTGAGAGAAGTGACCTCGCTGCTCTCCACCCCCCAGGGCAAGTTGTACAAAGCCCACAAGACGGAATGGCTCATGAAGATGCCTGGTACACTTTTCAAGGCCTTGGGGGAAACGATGGGTAAAGATTTTAATCCTAATTCGTTGGCCGATGGTCTGGTCAAGGTGAACCCGGACATTGAAGAAGCCTATAAAGCAAAATTCCAGCAGATACTGGGGCAGGTGTTCACCAATGATGACTTGAACAGTACCTTGAATACGCTGGTCAATGACACGACCGCAAGGGGAATTCTTATAGCGAAATGGTGTTCCAACAATTTGGAAACAGTTCTCATGAACACCGCATATGACCACTTGACCATGGAGGACCTGGATTATGGCATCTGGTTGCGCTCACATGACGCTTACCTCAAGATGCAGAGTGAGCTAAACAGGATAAAATCCCAAGAAGATAATCTTGAGGAGATGATCACTGAATACACCAATTGGATGGAGGCCCAAGGAGCCCAGCCCACCAGTGAGGACGAACGTCTAATGAATATGGTGAAGGTAATGGGCGAGTTTATGGGATTTGGTCCGAATTTTCCCTTCGACGATGATTATGATAGGGATGGTTTCTTCGATGAAATCGTTGAAAGAGATCAACTGACTTCAACGATTGTCATCAAATCGTCTCAAGACCTCATTGACATGTATGACATCGAAATCACCTACAAGGGCGAGGACGGAGTCAACGTTACCGACACCATCACCACAACCCGCTGGGAGAAAGAAGTCGTCAACAAGAACTTCCCTACCCAGATTGGTATAGTCAACAGCCGGTTATTCCTCAAGCCAGGCGTTATGGCCGGCAAGAAGGTCTGTGACCTCGTGTGTGACTACACTATCTATGCCCAAGAATTCGGTTATAATTTCAAAATCGTCGAGGAACGGAATGTGCCCGCCGACAAAGTCCAGAGCATCTTTGACGACTACGACTTCATTTCCTATCAAGAAAGTAAAATGAAGTCATGGGGTGTCGAAAATGAGTCATTCCGCGGCACGTTTACCGTTGAGAAACAAGAAGATTTTGACCACCCCTTCCATTTCATTCATAACAAATAAGAGACAATACTGAATACCTAACCATATCCTATCATTATGAAAACTATGAATTCTATCATTATGAAGCTGTCAGCCCTGGTGCTGACCCTGATGTTGGCTTTTAACAGCACTCACGCGCAAGTGGCTACCGACTCCATCGTCGCCGATTTCAACGAGTTCGTCAGGCTGCTCGAGGAAACGCATCCCGACCCCTACACCAACTACGGCGGCAGGCCCTTCTTCCGCAGGGCCGCGATGGAAACGCGCTTTAGCCTTATCCTGGACTCGGTAACCAGCACCGATGAGTTGAGCCGCCGCATCCGCCAATTCCTCATCCCGCTGCAAGATGGCCACACCGGCATCGAGGGATCATTTGGCTTTGACTCTGATGAACACGACAACATCTGTGCTCCAGTCAGTTTCTCGCCCATCAGCGACGGGGTGATCATTGTATCTATCTCGTCGGAATACAAAGACCTCTTGGGCAGCCGGTTAATCGCCATTGAGGGCATTCCTTTTAAGAAAGTCTGTGAGGATTTGGCCCAGAACTTCACAGCCGAGAACGAGATTGGCCGCATCACTCATTTCTGTTTCGTCAGTTCTCTCGGTTTTGGCGCTTTGAAAAAAGTCCTTCCCGATATGCGCCAAGATTCCATCACTTACCAGATTCTGACTCCTGACGGCAAGCCGATGGACTTGACATTGCCTATTATCCAGGCATTTGGTGGTGGTGATAAGCATCTCGCATCGGTCGAGGAGGCACAACCATTACCCCCCCAAAAGAATTTGTCCTACATGTTTGTTGACGACAAGAAGAACACGATGTACTTCCGGTCCTCACAGATTATGGCACGTGATGCCCTGGAATATATTCGCAGTAACGGTATGGGCCTTGATCAATACCTCGGTAGAGTGTACTATTCCTTCAATGACGATGAAATGCCCCAGGATGTTGATGAGGCATTGGCACGTATTCCGTCGTTCAGCGATGAGTTTGACAAGATGCTCCAGCAGATGAAGAAGAACAAGAGCAAGAACCTGATTATCGACCTGCGTGGCAACGGTGGCGGCTATACGCCCATCGTCATACCCACCCTGTACCAGATGTGGGGCGACAAATTCATCATGGATCACACCAACTTTGACATCAAGTTCTACCAATTGTTATCACCACTGTACATGAAAAAAATGAATGTCAGCATGGAACAGGCCGATGCGATGTTAAGCAGCCAGGCCATGTTGATGGGAGATTATATGCTCAATGGTGACGCCCCTGCTCCCGAGGAAATCACCGATGAGTACCGCAATATGTTTATCAGGCAGATGATGAGCAGCGTCATGGACAAACTCATGGCACAGCAAGGTAAACCCGTTTACACACCCGAGCACGTGTATGTATTGGTCAATTACAACACCTACAGCGCCGCATTCCACTATATGTTCTACCTGTGGAAAATGGGTGCTACGGTAGTGGGCCTGCCCAGCAAGCAGGCGCCTAACACCTATATGGAGGTGACACCATTTGAACTGCCGCGCACAGGACTTAAAGGCTCTATCTCCAACTCCCTGCAGATGTTCCTGCCGGTGGATGACCCGCGCGCCAACCAGTTCACGCCCGACCTGATGCCCACCTACGAGGACTACAAGCGTTACAACTTCAATGCTGCGACCGAGCTCTTGTACCTGCTGGATTATATCAAGGGCAAGAAGTAATCATCTTCTTGTAAACCTAAGCTTTGCGGCGGTGAAAGTTGTGCGCAACAACCCCATCGCCGCAAAGTGTAAAAATAATTGACATTATAGTGTAAAAAAAATAGACAATCGGCGTTTTTCTTGAAAAAACATTTGACGAGAGCGCGTGCGGCTGACTAAATTTGCATCAGAAAACGGAAACAGTTATCCGATTTCGCCCAGAGAAAAGAACCCAGAGTAAAAACTAATAAAACGACAAGATTATGGAACAGATGGTTTGTATCGTGACAATCACTTTGATTATTGTTGCAGTTGTCAGTATCATTACCTCGGCCATCATGTCCTGCTTCTGAAAAGCAGGCGAGGCAGCAAGTGAGGATGGATGCATTACGGATGATTTCTCATCGTTTAAGCGAATACCAATTATTATCTAAACACCCTTGACCGCCCATCAGCCGGGTGACTGTCTAACCAATAAAGAAAAACTTAACAGGGACATTGGCAACTCTCGAGTTGAGCCAATGTCCCTGCTGTTATTCAGTTATCGTCAAGTCGCGTCAGGCGAGCTTGGAGAGCGCGGCGGCAATGCGCTTGGCGGCTTCGCGCAAGTTCTCGTCGCTCGTGGCGTAGCTCAGGCGGATGTAACCCGGGCAGCAGAAGGCGCTACCGGCTACGGTGGCCACGTGAGCCTCGTTCAACAGATACAGGGCGAGGTCGTTGTCATCGTTGATGACGGTGTCACCGCAACGCTTGCCATAGTAAGAGTCCACCTTGGGGAAGGCATAGAAGGCACCGTCGGGCATGTTGAGCTCGAGGCCGGGGATTTCCTGCAGGAGGCCCACGATGAGGTTGCGGCGGCGCTCAAAGGCGACGCGCATCTCCTCGACGCAGTCCTGCGAGCCGTTATAGGCAGCCTCGGCAGCCTTCTGGGCAATCGAGGACACGCCGCTGGTGTATTGGCCCTGCATCTTGGTGACGGCCTTGGCGACCCACAGCGGGGCGGCGATGTAACCGATGCGGTAACCGGTCATGGCATAGGCTTTGGAAACACCGTTGATGATGACCACCTGCTCCTTGATGGCATCAAACTGGGCGAGCGACTCGTGGCGGCCCACGTAGTTGATGTGCTCATAAATCTCGTCGGCGATGACCATCACCTCGGGGTGACGGGCAAGCATGTCGGCGATAGCCTTCAGCTCCTCGCGGTTGTAGATGGCGCCGCTGGGGTTGCTGGGCGAGCAGATGATGATGAGGCGGGTCTTATCGGTGATGGCTGCCTCGAGTTCGGCAGCGGTGACCTTGAAGTTCTTCTCCATGCTCGATTGCAAAAGCACGCTCTTGCCGCCGGCGAGGTTGACCATCTGCACATAGCTTACCCATGCGGGGGTGGGGATGATGACCTCGTCGCCCGGGTTGATGAGCGCCATGATGGCGTTGCACAGCTCGTGCTTGGCACCGTTACCGATGACAATCTGGTCGGGGGTGTACTCCAGGCCGTTCTCGCGGCGCAGCTTCTCGCAAACGGCTTGGCGCAGCGACAGGTAGCCGGGCACAGGTGAGTAGAACGAGAAGTTGTCGTCCACAGCCTGTTTGGCGGCAGCCTTGATGTGGTCGGGGGTGAAGAAGTCGGGTTCTCCTACCGAAAGGTTAATCACGTCCACGCCCTGAGCGCGCAACTCGCTGCTCTTCTGTGACATGGCCAGGGTGGCACTCGGTGCCAGTGCGTTGATACGATCCGAAAGACGGTTCATTGTGTTATCAGTTTTAAGTTGTAAGTTTTTAGTTCTAAGTTAATTAGTGTTTTCTACCTGCAAAGGTAAGACTTTTTGCCCGAATGGGCAAATTATCGTCAATTTTCGTCGCCGTTCTTCTCCACAACTCGGCCGCCAACGACCTTGAAGCGTCGGTCAAACTCCTTGCGCGTCCGTTTCCAGCGGTTGTGGCTCCACAGCCAGTACTGCGGTGCACGGTTGATGGTCTGCTCCATGCGCTGGAAGTAGATGTCGGTCAACTCAAACTCGCCCATCGTGGACGGGTCGCGTGTGATGACCTGGAACTCGCACTCGTAGTGTCCGCGTCCCACGCGCTTAACATCCACATAGACGACGGCCTGGTTCTGGGAGTGGACAATGCGCTCGATGCCGGTGAACACGGGGGTGTCGGGGTGGTTCAGGAAGGTGAGCCAGTGGTGGATGTTTTCCCACTTGGGCACTTGGTCGTTGATGTAGCCAAGTATGGTGGGACGGCCTTCACGTTTGTTACCGAGTATCCAACGCAATGTCTCCTTCTTGGACACATTGTCTGACCCCATGCGGCTGCGGGCCTTCAGCACGACGCGGTTGATGACCTGGTTCTCGAGAGGGTGGTAAATCTGTCCCATGACCGTATTGTTGGTAATCAGGGGACGCACCCACAGCACGAGCGAGGACACCCATTCCCAGTTGCCGTAATGTCCCAGCAACAGAGCGACAGATTGCCCGCTGTTGAGGATCTCGGCCACCTGCTCGCTGCCCTTGAAGGTCATGCGCCGCATGATGTTCTTGTCGGTGATGGAAGTGTACTTCACAGTCTCGACCAGGATGTCGCAGAAGTGGCGGTAAAACTGCCGCTGCAGCGTCTTGAGTTCCTTGTCGGTCTTGTCGGGATAGGCGCTCTTGAGGTTTTTCCACACCACGCGGTGGCGGTAATGCAGCACGTAGGTCAGCAGCAGGCAGAGGATGTCGCTGAACAGGTAATGCACCCACAAGGGCAGCAGCGACAACGTGTACCACATGCCGTAGATGGCCCAAAAGGCTATGTTTTGAAAAAAGGCTTTCATTAGCGGCTGCGAATTTACTATTTTTTCGTGTGATGGCGAAAATTTTCCCGTTTTAGTGTAATTTTTGGGCACCGTCTTGCGTCTAATGGTCAAAACCACTAAAAAAGGAACAATTATGGATTACTCGAAATTTGGTAAGAACTCGTCATCGGTATTGGCACCAATCAGCGGCATCGTGCTCCTGCTTGCTCGAGGTGCAGTGAATCTCCTGTCCTGTTTCTCGATGCTCGACCAGCAGCACCGCATCCAGGAGCAAAACGATAAAAAAGTGTGAGTTCAGCCCAGGCATTTGAGTAAAAATCATTATCTTTGAGCCTCTCAACAGATTACAATATTCAATAATTCAATACAATATGGCTTATTTAGAGATTAATAACGTGGTGAAACGCTATGACGAGCACGTTGCCCTGAATGGCGTTTCCATGCATGTGGAGCAAGGGACCATCTATGGTCTGCTCGGTCCCAACGGAGCGGGCAAGAGCACGCTCATCCGCATCATTAACCGCATCCTGGCCGCCGACAAGGGTACTGTCACCCTCAACGGCAAGCAGATGACCGATGATGACATCACCCACATCGGCTACCTGCCCGAGGAGCGCGGCCTGTACAAGAAAATGAAGGTGGGCGACCACATCGTGTATCTGGGACGCCTCAAGGGTATGACCAAGGCCGACGCCATCGCCTCGATGCACTGGTGGCTTGACCGCTTTGACCTCAAGAAGTGGGAAAACAAGAAGGTGGAGAACCTGTCCAAGGGTATGCAGCAGAAGGTGCAGTTCATCGGCACCGTCATTCACCGTCCGCCGCTGCTCATCTTTGATGAACCGTTCTCTGGCTTTGACCCCGTGAACGCCGAGCAGTTGAAGGTCGAAATCCTGGCCCTGCGTGATCAGGGCAGCACCATCCTGTTCTCGACGCACAACATGGCGTCGGTCGAGGAAGTGTGCCAGCAGATCACCCTGCTCAACCATGCCCAGGTGGTGCTCTCTGGCAGCGTTGACGAGGTGAAGCAGCAGCACAAGAAGAACATCATCGCGGTGCAGACGCCCGACAAGATTGAGCCCAATCCCGAGTTGTTCTCCATTCTGCCTCCCGACCCCATGAAGAAGCAAGACACGCTCATCAAACTTGACCCTGGTGTGCAGGTGCGCGATGCCATCAACTGGCTCAACGAGCACTACCGCCTGACGGGCTTCACCGAGGTGCTGCCCAGCATGAATGAGATTTTCATCGAAACCGTCAAATTCAAAAACACTGAAAACAATGGATAAGCTTCGCCTCATCATCGCCCGCGAATATATGTCGATTGTCGGGCGCAAGTCATTCATCATCATGACGCTGGGTATGCCCCTGCTGTTTATCCTTATTGGCGCAGTTCCAATTGGAATGGCATACCTCAACGACAAGGGCAGTGATGTCCAGCAGATAGCAGTCATCGACGAGACGGGCCGCTATGCCGCGGCGCTGCACAGCGACGACATGTACAACTTTGTGGCTATCAAGGGTGACACCGTAACCAATGCCCGCGAGTTTTATGACAAGTCCAACGGCAGCCTCGATGCCATCGTCATCATCCCACGCAACGTGGATAGCACCGGCGTGGTCAATATCTACAGTGAGGGCACTATCACTCCTGCCTTGGTGTCGACAATACGCGGCACGCTGGCCGATACCATCCAGAATGCCCACCTGGCGGCGTTAGGCATTCCCAACCTGCAGCAGATGGTGGACAAGGCCCACGTCGATGTTGACGTTCGCTCCATCAAGTGGAGTGACCAGGGTGAGCAGGAGTCCTCGACCGATGCCGCCATGGGACTGGGATTCCTGTTGTCGTTTATCACCTATATGTTTGTGCTCATGTATGGCGCGATGATCATGAATAGCGTCATCGAGGAGAAGACCAACCGCATCGTCGAGGTGATTGTGAGCAGTTGCCGCCCGTTCCAGCTGATGTTGGGTAAAATCATCGGTGTGGGACTGGTGGGCTTGACTCAGATGGCCATTTGGGTTGTCCTGCTCGCTATCGTCGGCACTGTTGCCGGCAGCGCGTTCGGACTGAGCGGCATGGCAACAGGCGGTGTTCCTGCCGAGGCTATGACCACCGTTGAGGACATGGGTGTCATGGAGAGTTTCACACGCCAAGTGCTGTCTATCAACTATGTGCCCATCCTCGTGAATTTCGTGCTCTACTTCCTGGGCGGTTACCTGCTCTACAGTGCCCTGTTTGCAGGACTTGGCTCAGCCGTGGACCAGGCCAGCGACGCTTCACAGTTCACGACTCCTGTCATCTTGATTATGCTCATCGCCTTCTATGCAGGCATCGCTTGTGCCGAGAATCCCATGGGCCCCATGGCCGTGTGGTGTTCCATTATCCCGTTCACTTCTCCCGTGGTGATGATGGTAAGGCTGCCCTTCGGCGTGCCCACATGGCAACTGATATTGAGTATTGTCCTGTTGTTTGGCACCGCACTCGCCATTACGTGGTTGGCAGCCCGCATCTATCGCCGCGGCATCCTGCACTATGGCCAGAAGGCCAGCTTCAAGGACCTCTTCAAGTGGATCAAGTAATTAGGAGGCTTTAGGCTTTAGGCTCTAGGCTTTAGGACGGCGGATGCCAACTAAGGACTAAAAACTAAAAACTAAGGACTAAGGACTAAAAACTAAAAACTAAGGACTAAAATGAGAATAGTCATTCAACGGGTGACCGAGGCTTCGGTCACCATCGACGGACAACTGCACAGCACCATCGGCCCCGGCATGATGGTGCTGGTGGGCGTCCGTGAGGGAGATACCGAGGACGATATGCGCTGGCTGGCGCAGAAGACCGTGAACCTGCGCATCTTTGACGACGATCAGGGTGTGATGAACCGCAGCATCATCGATGTTGGCGGCGAGGTGCTGGCGGTGAGCCAGTTCACCCTCAACGCTTCGACCAAGAAGGGCAATCGCCCCAGTTATATCCACGCGGCAGGCCACGACCTGGCTGTGCCCCTCTACGAGGCCTATTGCGACGAGGTGGCCCACTTGCTCGGCAAACCTACCAAACGTGGCGTCTTCGGCGCCGAAATGCAGGTCGCCCTCATCAACGACGGCCCCGTCACCATCATCATCGACTCCCGCCTCAAGGAGTAAAACCAGCGGGCAGTGGCAATGAATATTGGCCTAAAAAGACCATTGTATTCCGTTGTTCAGTTGCCGAAATCTTCGATGAAACCGTCGTTTTTCGATGAAGATTGATGGTTTTGGATCTAATGGTAAGGGGTTATCCTTGGAATCTCTATTTTTTTTACGGTGGTTTGTAAATAAATGCCGAAAAATTAGTTGCAAAGAAAAAAAATTGTATCTTTGCAGCGGATGATGAAATTGTTGCTTCATATTTGGTTAGTACTGATGGTACTGGCGGGTATTCTCGTCGGCTGTAATCGTGCACCCAAATATGACCAGCGCCTGGTGGCTGCTGATAAATTGGTCTATGAACAACCAGATAAGGCTAAGGAAATCCTCTCAGACATCAAACCGCTGGTACTCAATGAGCCCAATGCAGCGTATTACAACCTGTTGCTTACTCAGGCGAGCTATATCGGCTATGATGAGATTACCCCAAGAAACGACAGCATAATCAGTGCAGCGCTTGATTACTACTCGCACAACAAGAGTGATAAAGAGAAACTCACTCGCTCTATGATATTTAAAGGTGCAGTTCTTCAAGAACTTGGTATTATTGACACCTCGATGGTCTATTATAAAAATGCTGAACTGTATGCTGATAAAGATGACGATTTCAATCGTGGTTATGCTCAGATGCGTATGGGCAATCTATATAAGGTGCATAATGCCTATGATGGTCGAGATCTTGAGAAATATGAAGAGGCTGTAAAGAGTTTTAGAAAATGCAATAATAATCACTATCTGTTGATTGCTTTAAGAGACTTGGGTGCCCTCTACAGATATCGAAAAGCTGATAAGGCCGAAGAAATATTGAAAGAGGCAATAGCCTTAGCCGAAGTTGAAAAGGATACGTCCAACATCTTGAATTGTGTCAATTTATTGGCATATTTCTATAACATGCAGAAAATGTATGAAAAGGCCCATAACCAACTGCAACGTATCAAATCTTTTAAGCCTGATTTCTTTGCTGAAGATAATGGTAATGCCTACTCAACATTCGCAACCGTATATGCTAATATCGGTAAAGTGGATTCTGCCGAGATATTTTTAAACTTAGTCAAGCGGCAGAATGATGATTACTCATTAAATTATTTGATACCTAAGAGTCAGATTTGCAAAGCTCGGGGTGATATGTATGGATACTATAAGTTTAGCCACATTACCGATAGCCTCGATAGGGAAAATCAAAGGAACCAAGACGTTGTGAAAATCATGCATGCAGAGCTTAATTGTGACGAGATGTTTAAGAGCTCGCAGGCTACCAAAGAACGTAACAGATACATGATTCTGGCAACTGTGATTTTGACACTTTTGCTGCTTGCATTGCTGTTCTACCGCCGCTCTCACCGCTATGATAAACTCGTGCTTGAGTTGAAGGACCGTTCGCAGGGCCAGATTAATGACTTGGCCAATCTGCAGGACAATATCAACGAGCTGAAGATCAATGACGAACGCCTCAAGGGCTTCATTTTGTCTCACATGGGCATGATGCGCGAGATGATTGATGCCTGTTACCACGAGCCTAATAACCGCATTGCCGAGAACATGAAGCGTATTGTCAAGTTCCAGGACAGCAATCGCGACAACTGGGTCAGGCTGTATGACTACATCGACCTGGAGCATAACAACATCATGGCACGCACTCGCGAGAACTATCCGCAGCTCAATGACCGCGACCTGCTGTTGTTGGCATTGACGTGCATGGGCTTCTCCTATATCCAGACCGCCATCATTATGGGCTACTCCAATGCCACCAGCGTGAGCGTCATCAAGCAGCGGCTTGCCAAGAAGATGGGTCTTGAGTGCACGCTCAATGAGTACATTGATAGCTTTTCATAGGAAAAAACAGCCTCAGATACCTAAAAAAACACCATTTTTTGAGCCTAAAATCAGCGTAGGGCCTTTGTATTAGAAAAATTTTTTTAACCCATTGAAAACCAATATACTAATTTTCCGTTGTATTATTCTGTATTACGAAAAAATTTGGTCAATTCACGGATTGGCTATAACTTTGCATCGCAAATCTAAACATTATAGCTATAATAGTTGAATCTAAACATTACTGAAATTATGAAACGTTTCTATCTTATCGCAATATTGATCACCATCTGCGGCATGACCGCAATGGCGCAAAATAATTCAGGGATGGCCCACCATACTCCTGATAAAAACAGATTACCCGTAGTTATTAACCAAGAGTTCTTGCAACCGTTTATTAACTACGACGGAAAGATCGAGGTAATAGGCTGTGTGAACTATTACTATACTGTCACCATAACAAAGGGATTATCCTTTGTCTGGAGCGAGACTATCGGAAAGGGATACGACAACGTCATTGACTTCAATGATTTTGAAGAAGATGTGACCTATGTGATTAACGTAATGAGCTCACAAGGAACCACCATCGTGTGGAGACTTGAAAATGGAGTCTTTATTGACCCATATTTGCCCGGTAGGGGGGGCGTGACAAATCATTTGTTTGATGAAATTCCCCTGCTTGATTACTGAAATTGAGAGAAATGTTTAGATTTTAAATAATTAGGTATTCCTTAAATTTGAGAAACACACATCATCCAAACTGCTGCCCGCCATATCGCTATGACGGGTAGTTGTTTTATAGTATCTCCACCTAGATTCGTCTTAGTCGCTGATTGTTGTCAAAAATGGAATGTTCCACGAGTTATCAACAATTAGGGCGAGTTTTGAACAATTCACCCATTTTAACGGAGTTTTTCGATGTTTTTTGCCCAAAATTCTGTTTCTTTGCATCCGTGAAACAATGTGTAAGCCGAATGCAATGCATGCTTGCATGCAAATTGCTGAGGCGCCGCCGCTGTTTATTTATGAATTAGAAAACGACACCATCTTATGGGAAAAATTATAGCAATAGCCAACCAAAAGGGCGGCGTGGGCAAAACCACGACCTCCATCAACCTGTCGGCAGCCCTTGCCAGCAGTGGCCAGCGCGTCCTGCTCATCGACGCAGACCCGCAGGCCAATGCCACGTCAGGCCTGGGCATCGAGCCCAAAGACATGTCATCGACCATCTATGAATGCTTGGTGGATGATTATCCCGTGCGCAGTGCCGTGGTGGGCACTTGTGTCGATGGGTTGCAGCTGCTGGGCTCACGCATCGACCTGGTGGGTGCCGAGTTGGAGCTGGTGGAGAAGGATCACCGCGAGCGCGTGCTGCGCAACGCCATCGAGCCGCTCAGGAACGAATATGACTACATCATCATCGACTGCAGCCCGTCGCTGGGCTTGATTACCGTCAATGCCCTCACTGCCGCCGACAGTGTCATTATCCCTGTCCAGGCAGAGTATTTTGCGCTCGAGGGCATCAGCAAACTGCTCAACACCATCCGCATCATCAAGGGCAAATTGAACGCCGGCCTGCGCATCGAGGGTTTCCTGCTCACGATGTATGACGCGCGCCTGAGGCTTGCCAACGAGATCTTTGAGGAACTCAAGGGCCATTTTGGCGACATGGTGTTTAATACGGTCATTCCGCGCAATATACGCATTAGCGAGGCTCCCAGCCACGGCTTGCCGGTCATCCTGTATGATCCCACTTGCCGCGGCACGACCAGCCACATGCAGCTTGCCCAGGAAATCATCGCCCGTAGCAAGAAAAATTAATTTGCCATCATTATTGACTAACAATTAACGACTTAACGATATGAAACGAAGTGCATTAGGCAAGGGCCTCGACTCGCTCATCCCCAAGGATGATATCCAGACTGGCGGTTCGTCGGCCATCAATGAGATTCCCATTGACCAAATCACTCCTAACCCCGACCAGCCGCGTCAGAACTTTGACGAGGAAGCGCTGGAAGAACTGGCGGCGAGCATCCGCGAGCTGGGCATTATCCAGCCGTTGACCTTGCGCAGCACCGGCTATGGCGCTTACCAGATTATCTCGGGAGAGCGCCGCTACCGTGCCGCTGTGCTGGTGGGCCTGACAACGGTGCCTGCCTATATCCGCACCGCCAACGACAGCGAGATGACCGAGATGGCGCTGATCGAGAACATCCAGCGTGAAGACTTGGACGCCATCGAAATCGCCCTCACCCTGCGCAAACTCATCGACCAGTATCAGTTGACGCAGGAGCGTCTGAGCGAGCGCATCGGTAAGAAACGCGCCACTATAGCTAATTTTCTGCGTTTGCTCAAGTTGCCCGCCGAGGTTCAATTGGGACTGCACTCCCACGCCCTGGATATGGGCCATGCCCGCGCCCTGTTGTCGCTTGACGACCCCAAGCTGCAGTTGAGGCTCTATAACGAGACCATCAAGAAGGGCTTGTCGGTGCGTCAGGTCGAGCAGCGCGCCAAGCAGATGCAGGAAGCTGCCGACGCCGAGCGCTCGGCTGGCACCAGTGAAAGCAGGCCGATGAATGTCCAGGCTGGCCAGATACTGCAGAAACACCTGGCATCGGCCTTTGGTGTGCCTGTCAAGTTCACTTGCGACAAGAGCGGAAAGGGAAAAATCATCTTCCCGTTCACCAGCGAGGAGCAGCTTGAGAAAATCATCGCTATCTTCGACACACTCAAGAACGCTTAACACAAGAGACTATATTGGTGGCATCCTCGACAACATACGGCATGGGGCGGCATTGCAGATTACTGCTTGCCGCACTGTTGCTGTGCCTTGCCTGGCACGGCAATGTCGCCATGGCGCAGGAGGTGCCCACCGCCATAGGTGGTGATAGCATAGCCACCGTGTCACAACCTAAGAATAGGGGAGGGCACCATGAGCGCCGATCCATCAACGTGAGCGATAGTGCCAAACATACTCCTGGGCACCCCGTGCGTGTGGTCAATGCCGCTGGCGACACCATCATCCTCGCGTCGCTCGACTCGATTCAGAATCTGGGCGACGTGGAGATTCTCATGGACAGTGCCGCTGTGTCCCCCACCTTGGGCAAGACGCGCGTCTTCAACCCCGACCCGCAGCGCGCCCTGTGGCTCTCGGCGCTGTGTCCCGGTTTGGGGCAGATCTACAACCGCCGCTACTGGAAACTGCCCATCGTGGTCGGTTCGTTTGTGGGCCTGAGCTACGGCGCGTCGTGGAACAACCGCATGTACCGCGACTATTCCAAGGCTTACCGTGACGTGATGGACGATGACCCCGACACCCGCAGCTACATGGACTTTTTCCCGCCGACGGTGAACGAGAGCAACCTGGATCAGGCCTGGCTGCAACGGGTGATGAAAAGCAAGCGCGACTACTACCGCCGGTATCGTGAGATATGCGTCATCGCTATGGTGGGCGTGTATCTTATCAACATCGTGGATGCCTATGTGGACGCCTCGCTGGCCCACTTTGACATCACGCCTGACCTGACCCTGGACGTGGCGCCCACAGCCATCGACAACACCGCCCTGGGCGGGCGGATGCCGTCGCTGGGCTTGCAGTGCGCCATCAGTTTTTAATATTGACAACCTAACGACAACGATATAGATTATGATAAAGAATAGACTCCTCACTTTGCTTTTCACCACAGTGCTGGCAGCCTTGACGCTGCAGGCGGCACCCCGTGAGAAGAAGAATATCCTCTCGCTGAAGAACACTATCACCGACGAGGACATCGTGTTCCCCGAGAGTTTTGACACCGATGTGCATAAGATGATGACCAACTGGTACTTGCAGAACTACACCGTGCTTGATGCCGATGTGGAGAATAAGTCGTCGGGCGAGGTGGGCGAGGAAACCTACATCAGGCGACTCGCTGCCATGCCAACGGTGATCGAGATGCCCTACAACCAGATTGTGCGCAAACACATCGAGCGCTACGTCTATCGCAGCCGCACGCTTGTCGAGGAGATGCTGGGTATGAGCCTCTACTACATGCCCATCTTTGAGCAAGCGCTGGAGAAGGAAGGCTTGCCACTGGAACTCAAGTACTTGCCCATCGTCGAGAGCGCCATGGACCCCAATGCCACGTCGCGCGTGGGTGCTGCGGGCCTGTGGCAGTTTATGGTCGGCACAGGCAAGGGTTTGGGACTGGAAATCAATTCGCTCGTCGATGAGCGTCGCGACCCCTACCGCTCCAGCGAGATGGCGGCCAAATACCTCAAGAACCTGTACCAGATCTACAACGACTGGTCTCTCGCCATTGCCGCCTATAACTGCGGACCGGGCAACGTCAATAAGGCGCTGCACCACAATGGTGGAGTGGGCGACTTTTGGGACATCTATGATTACCTGCCCCGCGAGACCCGTGGCTATGTGCCCGCCTTCATCGCCGCCAACTATGCGATGACCTATTACAAGCAGCACAATATCAGCCCGTCACTGGCCAGCAAACCGCTCATCACCGACACTGTGACCGTGCGCCGCCGAATCCATTTCGCACAGATTGCCGACGTGCTCAATATCCCCATCGAGGAGATTCGCACCTTCAACCCGCAATACCGTGCCGATGTGATTCCAGGAGATAACCACCCCTATGTCCTCATATTGCCTTCACAGCACATCTACAGCTTCATCCTGTGCGAGGACAGCATCGACAACTACCGCGATGACCTGTATGCCCACCGTCAGGTGGTGGAGCCTGGAGGTCAGACCGTCACTGCCGAGGATTACATATCGGGACGCGTGGATATCAGCAATATGCGCACCATCAACCACAAGGTGGGCCGCGGTGAGACGGCATCGTCGATAGCTGCCAAATACGGCATGACCACCAATGAACTGATGGCGCTTAACAATAAGAGCAGCGAACGCGTGAAGCGCGGCGAAACGCTCAAGGTCAAGGCCCCAGATCAAGACGAATCGGATGTTGAAACGGGTATCGCCGAGACCACAACCGAGGTCACTGAAACCCTGACTGATGAAAACGCCAGCGAGGAAATGGCTCAGAACGAGCAGGCCCTCTTTGACGAGGTCAAGAATATCGAGCGTGAGGCGGCCACCAAGGCGCCCTACAAGGGCTCCTATACCAAGCAGTCGGCAGAGCAGACCACAGCCAGCAATGACACCAAGCAGTCCAGCCGCGTTGACGATCAGGCCACGCGCCGTCAGGCCGCCAAGGCCAACACCAGTGACTGGCGTGAGCGTAACAACAGGTATTCTCACAAAGATAAAGCCTCAAAGAAGGACTACAAGAAGAGCGACCGCACTGCTGAGCACAGTTCCAAGAAGAGTCGTGGCAAAAAGGCTTCCAAGCCCGAGCGCCCCAGCGAGGTGACCGTGCAGAAGGGTGAGTCACTCACCAAGATTGCCGAGAAGGCCGGAGTTTCGGTCAAGGACATCGAGCGAGCCAACGGCATCGAGAACGGCAACAAGATCAAGGCTGGTGAGAAAATCAAGATTCCTACCAAGTCCGAGGCTAAACAGGCAGCTGCAGCCGAGAAGAAAGGCGGCAAATCCTCCAGCAAGAAGGATAGCGGTAAGGCTTCGTCCGACAAGAAAGGCAGCAAGTCCTCCAGCAAAAAGGAGAGCAAGAAAGAAAGTAAGAAGGACAGCAAATCCAGCTCCTCAAGCAAGAGCAGCAAGAAGTCCAAAAAGAAATAACGCGGACAGCTGCCCTATAAAGTATTGGGGCACGGAGGATCTTACAAAAATAGTTGCTTCAGTTGTTCAACGTTTTTAAAGTTGTTTGAAAAAACACAAGCGGATGCTAACGAGCAACTAAATCCACTATCACCTCGCGCGCGATCAACAAACCAGCCGCGGCAGGAACGAATGCGTTGCTGCCCGGCTGTTTTTTTCCGTCAACATATACCGGCACATCAGGGTTCCATCGAGGCTCCTCCTCACTATATACGCACTTAAAGTGGTGGATGCCCTCGCGGTGCAGCAGCTTGCGCAGCATCCGCGCCAGCGGGTCGATGCGCGTCGAGTCAAAATCCGCCACGCGAAACGCCATCGGATCCATCTTGTAGGCCGCCCCCATCGAGCAGATGTGCGTCACCCCCAGTCGCAGGCAGCGACGTGCAATCTCCATCTTAGCCGTTATCGTGTCCAGGCTATCGACCACGTAGTCAAAGCAGGAAAGGTCGATTTCATCAGCGTTTTCGGGCAGGTAGAACATCTTGTGGGTCGTCACCTTGCAGTTCGGATTGATGTCCCGCACCCGCTCAGCAGCCACGTCCACCTTCGCGCGGCCAATCGTGCTGTGCAGCGCAAAAATTTGGCGGTTGATGTTCGACACGCTCACCGTGTCGTCATCAATCAAGTCCAGCGCACCAACGCCACTGCGGGCAAGCGCCTCGACCACATAGCCCCCCACGCCGCCGATGCCAAACACCGCCACACGGCTCCGCGCCAGCCGCTCCATCGCCTCGGCACCCAGCATCAACTCAGTCCGCGCAAACGGACTCTCCACCGTTCTATTCTCATGATTCTCCATGTCAGCTCATATCTTTTGACCGCAAATTTACTACAACCACCCCCTTTTCACAGCTTTTATCCCATTAAAAAATCGCATTTTGACAAAAAATGTCCGATTTTTTACCACCAATTCAAAAAATTGACTTACCTTTGCACCCGCTTCGACGCCCAGATGGCGGAATCGGTAGACGCGTTGGTCTCAAACACCAATGGGGTAACACCCGTGCCGGTTCGACCCCGGCTCTGGGTACGAGTTTGACTCGAAAATAATCGCTAAAGCCTTAAAATTAAAGACTTTAGCGATTTTCTATTTCTCAGTTTTCCCCACATTTTCCCCACACCTGCAAAGAATCTTGCAAAAAGTTGCTCCTTTCCCCATACATTTCCTTCCCATCTCGCATCTTTCCCCACCAAGACCACAACAAACACCCCAACCACTTCAACTTCATTCAATCCGATTAAATAGTTTACAATGCATCTTTCATTGGTAGAACCTTGACTATAATATGCTTTCCTATTGCCTAATGAATTTTTGAACAAATGGGTCTGATAACCAATATTTAACAGCATCAGAATCTCTAAACCCATTGTCATCTAAGAATGAAGCTATTGTAAACAAATGATCAAATGACCATACAGGTTTGAACTCTTTATTATTACTCCAGCTAATCATATATAAATCAAGTAATGTGTTGAGTTTTGTACATAGTTTTAGATCTATCAATTCTTTTTGATGATGATCAACAACAATACGTATTTTTTCCAATGCATTATTGATTGAACTATCACCAATGAAAGCCTTGTCTATGATGAAGTTGAACTCATCGAGATAAGCGATAAGACCTTTCGCCTTAATACCTTTAATAACATTGTCCATGGTTGTATCAACATCCATGGTCTGTTCGGAGAGCATCCCTTCTATAAGTGACTTATAAGTAACTCGCTCATCTAGCAATGCTACTACTTGTTTTCTGATGTCTGAAAGTTCAGCTCTTCTTTCATTTTCAAATCCATCAATAAAACTCAATACATTTGAAAGGTATTGGATCTGGTAATTACGCATCATAGTATCCTGATGAAACATTATATGTGCCTTTTTATACTTTTCTATATTCGTTCTTAGATTATTTAAGATAATTTGAAATTCCTTTTTTGTGAAACTTATGGCGTTTTGGAATTCACTCAGATTGATATACGAGGGAGTAGTATAACCTTTCCCACTGTCAAGAACTCCACAATTCCAGATATCATATTTTAATAATAGGGCCTTTGCTTTCTTCAATGCCTTTGAATTGTCCTTGGTGAGAATGCAGAGAAAGAAAAATGAAGTACGAACAGAAGGAACACTATCAATACTTATAGACAAAAAATGCTGGATAAATAAATTAACAGTTTCCTGAGATGCGATATTTTCGATTCTTAATTTATAAATCAATTCTACTATATTAACATCAGGATAGTCATAAATCAATTTTTTTAATGTGTCTTGAATTACATTAGATATACCTTCTTTATCTATGTATTTAAAATTAATCTGGTATTTGATGAGACCGTTTACCAAAGATGGATTTAGTCGATAATTATTTATAAGTGCTAATAATACATATCTTAAATTTTCACTATCTTTTAATGCAACGAGAGCACTCTGCACATTGTGCAATATAGAATCGTGGGAAGAGAATTTATCTAGATTACCAACAAATGAATTGAATATACTTGATTTGAAATCTTCAAACCAAAGTGATTCTTCAACAACGAAATACATATAGCAAATAGTGTTTATGATACCTGGCAGGAACAATGTTGGAGTTTCATTATCACCATAGGCTTTAAGTGATTGGACAAGGATATCTTTATTAAACTTGCTAAGATTTGGAGAAAAAGCAAAATCTTGTCCAATACGTTTTTGTACTTCCTTGTCATCGTACTGAATTGAATAGAAAAAACATGGATATGGGAATTCCTCATATAGATTTTGGAATACAAAATACCAGGATGCAATGTCAAGAAAGCTGGTTATTCCAAATTTTAGGTATATCCCTGAATCTGAAATAAATCTAAGTACCCTCAAACTTTTTTCATATTCGGTATACCCTTTGTCAAAAGTTGTAGTTGTTCCTGTCCAACCTCGGGACTTGGGCTTCTGTAATGTTCCTCTTAGCTGCTGAATCATAAAGTATAATATATCACCCAAACCGTCAATGCCATGTTTATAGAATTCGTCCAAATTATAGGGTGATGGATATCTTCTTGAGATAAAATTAGCAGTATTAATTGCATATAGTTTGAGTATTGGGTCTGCTTCTTTCTCAATCTGATTAGCTAGAGTGTTAAAAGCTGTATCTTGCTGGCTTGAAATGGATGCAAGTCTCATCGCCCTCGCAATTACAAAATAACCTTCTGGGTTCCAGTCTATGATTAGATTATTGGCTTTTTGGAAGTCCAAATGAAAGAGACAACGTTGGATATTCTCATAAATGATAGAATCATTTTTATTGGGTAATAAGGAAGAAGTACCGTTAAAGGTGTCTTCTTTCGTTTTAAGAAGATTCAAAAGCGGTATGTTTTCTAATTCTTTCTTATCTTTTATAAGTTTTGAATAGTAAAAAGGATTAATGCCACATTCATCAATCGCTAAGGCCAAAAGAAATGCATCATCGTTGTTAAGTTCAGATTTATATATAATTTCGTTGATAAAATAACTCTGATTTTGAATGAATTTAGGAAATCTATTCGTTTTCTTGGCCACCTGGATACTTTCTGCAATATCTGATAGATCCATCTTATGGGCGACTCTATAAGCAGCTTCCTTCCAAAGCTGTCGATAATTAAAAGAATCGATTTTAACATTTGATAACCCATTTGATAGAGTCGTTTTGGAGTGTTGGTAACTAGTGACTTCATTTGAACCGTTCTCAGGTTCTAGTGATGGCAAACGATTGCTATCTTCGCCCTCAATACTATCTTCACTTAAAAAATGAAGGAAACGAGTTAATATATCTCTTTTATCTTCATTGGCAAGCTTTCTAGACATAAAGGAATTAATTTCTTTCTCATTAAATCCTAATACTAATAATCTATCCTTGTCAATTAAACTAACAACCTTTATACGGTGATTCTTATAATATAATTCTAGATCTTGAGGAATTGGCTCTTTCTTAAAATCAACGATATATATTTTCGTTTTGTCTTCATCTTCATCATTCACTATATCTTTCATCCAATTAACCCATCCCTTATAATTCTCATCACTTCCAGAGAATCCAATGAGCAGAAATTTACCTTGTAACATTGCTATTCGCATTAAAGATGCAAATGCATTATGCTTTTCTGTGTAAGAAGCATAATCTTCTTCTGCTAAGATATAACAAAGATTATTGTCTCCATCAAATGTTACCTTTTGGTTATTGGTTCTTAGATTTCCATGGATTTTAATGATGTTTCTGTATTGGATTTTATCAGATAACTCTCTTGCGCATATAACTAATTGTGGTAAATCAAGATGGTTTTTTCTGCTCAACAAAGTAGAGGTAAATTCGAGTAGATTCTCATAATTGGTAGTATAAATATTTTGTAAATGGTTAAGCTTTAATAGCTCTAAGTGAGCCGAAAAGGCGTTTTCAGTCAGTGTTTCAACTACACTGTTTCCCTTTTTTAAAACAATATTACCATTTGAATCAAAATCAGCGTATGGGAGTCTTTCTTCAATATATGTCTCAACTGATTCTCTAAAGCCCTTTCTTGAAATATAACCTGAGACAATTTTCAAATTGTTGCTAGTTGCTAGTATTCTTGAAATAAATTTTTCGCGGATTGTTTCTTCTGACTCCAAGGTATCATTTGAGTTTTGATGCTGATGAAGATAATTGTCATAGTGGATTTCAATTTCATTGGCATATAGTTCCGCAATCATATCATGCAAAAGTTCTCCCCAACTTAAGAATGTATCAGAAACGTTTTTTGAGAACCCAGCTCCAACTAAAACAGAAAGGAGTCGATTCTTATAGCATTCTTTTAATTCAAACAGAATATCATTTTCTTCTTTAATCATGTCAAGTGAACTTATAAATCAATAATTAGAAAAAATACAAGTATGGTTTAGCAGCCACAAATATTACGGATTGTCTTACGTAAACCCTTCAGATTTCATTGGATGACAGCCATACATTGAAATCTTCTTCTTTCACAAAGGTACTCATTTTCTTTTAAATCTGATGGTTTTAATTGCTAAGATTAACAATATTGTACATCTAATTCTCTTTTTCTCAATTATGTATCAATGTTTCTCTTATCGGCAGAGACTATTCTACCCTCTATTCTAAGAAAGCCAAAAACAAAAAAGCATTAATTTGGAAAAACCACAAAGTGAATTAAAATCACTTAATTTGTGTGGGTTTGCTTCTTTTTCCTCTAAAGTCAATTGATATAGGTGATTATTTATTAACTTTGCAGCAGATAAACTGCAATTTATATGGAAGATACTAGAGACTTGAATCGCCTAAAAGTGATTTTGGCAGAGAAAAAGAGAACCAACAAGTGGCTGGCTGAGCAATTGGGTTGTGCCCCGACTACTGTGTCCAAATGGTGTACGAATTCCTCACAACCGTCCTTGGAAATGATTGAGAAGATAGCACATCTACTTGATGTGGATTATACAGAACTCATTAGAATTGAAAGGAAATTATGAAAACGAAGAACACGTTCACCATACATACTGAGCTGCTTGATGGCAAGCTCGAAGGAGCCAGGAACATTTATATGGGCGCAAATTCCACATGTCACCTCTACGTCATTCCTCGAGATGAGATAGCATTGGCAAATAATATCAGTGACATTTCAGGCCAACCTGCGTTCTACATTTTGGTTAGTTCGCCAGACGCAAATGAATTGCAAGCCTATATCGGCCAGACAACAGACTTTGCCAATCGGAAGAATGACCATTTGCAGAAAAAGGATTTCTGGGACTTGGCTCTTGTTTTCATCTCAGATAGTCATAAAATTTATGGTGACGATGTGAAGTATCTAGAGTATCTGGGCATTGAGGCAGCACAAAATGCTGGGTCTTATGAGCTCTTGAATGGAGCAAATCCCAAGAAACCTAATATAGCACCCTATCGTGTCAATGATATGGAAGTATTCTTCCATGACATTCAACTTCTTTGTCGGTTCTTTGGCTGTAGGATCTTTGACACTCCACAACCAAAGCAGAATCCAAATCATCTGTTCTATGCGAAAGCAACTGATCGTCCAGCACAAGGAACTGGATACTATGATGAAGCTACAAAGCAATTTGTATTGCTGAAAGGGAGCATTCTTGCTTCAGATGTCGTAAATAGCTACAAGCCGATCAACAGTCGCAACAAATTCATTGAAGAACACTGCAAACGAGACAATGGTCAAATTATCCTTCTTCATGATGTCCCAATTAATAGCCCAAGTAGGGCTGCCGGATACGTTCTAGGCCGCCCCAGTAACGGATGGGACGATTGGAAAGATGCTGAAGGCAAGAAACTTAGTGAAGTTGTACAGCGATAATAATCGACCTAAATTGATAATATCATAGTTTATATGGGAAGTTTCAATGAAAATACAAGGGTACAAGTACCGGCGGCACTCCATTTATGCAAGCTGGGGTATACCTATCTTGATAATATAGACGTCCTTGATACCCGGACTAACATACTGGTCGATGTTTTCATGGATTCCGTCAAAAGACTGAATCCTGGAATATCAAGCACAGAGGTTTCATTACTATTTTCCAAGATTGTCAGCATAGCAAACAATGATGACCTCGGAAGAGAATTCTATCAGCTGTTGTCTGCAAACAGCGGTATCAAGCTCATTGATTTTGATTCTCTTGATAATCCCGAAAAGCCAGACAAAAATGTATGGCATGTCACGACAGAGCTTCCATGTGAGAACAAAGAGACAGACGACAATTTCCGTCCTGACATCACTTGTTTTGTTAATGGTCTGCCTTTAGCTTTTATCGAGGTCAAGAAACCGAACAACCATGAAGGAATCCTTGCAGAGCGAGAGCGCATCAATAAGCGCATGAGCAGGAGTTGCTTCCGGCGTTTCTTCAACCTCACACAGTTGATGATTTTCTCCAACAACCAGGAATACGACAATGATAACCGAGTGCCTATACAGGGTGCGTTCTACTGCTGCACAGCAAAGGAAAAGGCTTTCTTTAATGTATTTCGAGAGGAGGACAAACACTTTGTAAGTAACTACCCATATATAGAGTTGCCCGAAGAGACGGAAAACGTTGTGCTGAAGCACCGCAACTGCGTTGTCATCAAAAATTTGGAAGAGTACCATACCAACAAGCGAGTTGATACTCCCACCAATAGAATCCTTACATCCATGCTATGCAAGGAGCGATTCCTCTATCTGCTCCGTTATGGTATCGCATACGTGGAGAAGAAGATCGATCTGGAAGATGGAACACAGGGAACAGAGTTGCAAAAGCATATCATGCGTTATCAGCAGCTATTCGCTTCACTGGCTATTCGCAAGACGCTTGACAAAGGAATAAAAAGTGGCATTATATGGCATACACAGGGAAGCGGAAAGACCGCCCTGGCATATTACTCCGTAAAATGCTTGACGGATTACTTTGCCAAGCATAACACTATTGCGAAATTCTATTTCATCGTTGACCGCATTGACCTGATGGAACAAGCTACAGACGAATTTGCCGCAAGAGGGCTTATCGTCCGCAACGCAAAAAGCCGTGATGAGCTGATGAACGACATCAGCAATACATCCATTACTGAGAATAGCGATGGTAAACTTGAAATCATGGTGGTCAACATCCAGAAGTTTAAGGAGGACAAGAAGACAGTCAAAATTGACGGCAACTACAATACCCGTCTGCAGCGCATCTTCTTTATCGATGAAGCTCACCGTGGCTATAATCCACAAGGCAGTTTCCTTGCCAACTTGTTGGAAGCTGACAAAGACGCTGTGAAGATTGCACTGACAGGAACACCACTTCTGAAAGAAGAGCGTGAGTCGTGGCGCGTGTTCGGTAAGTACATACACAAATATTATTACGACAAATCCATTGCTGATGGCTATACTCGTAAATTGATGCGAGAGCCGGTGGAGACTATCTACAAAGAGAAAATCGAGAGCATTTTGGATCAACTTGCTGGTGGCGTGGAAGTTAAGAAGAGTGATATAGACCGCAACAAAATCATTGAGCATGAAAGCTACCTCAATGCCCTGCTTGATTATATCATTACTGATTTCCGACGTTTCCGAATAGAGCAGTCAGATGATTCTGTCGGGGCCATGATTGTTTGTAAGACCAATCCGCAAGCCCGTGAGCTCTATCGACTGTGGCAAGAACGATTCCATCAGGCAGAAAAGGTATCTT
>Ga0310695_10000598_pt1 | contig 91848 bp, 63 predicted proteins | sample RumenRJG_04DNA_FD_203882 | JGI IMG/M metagenome (GOLD analysis project Ga0310695, IMG submission 203882) | Bovine rumen microbial communities from Lethbridge, Alberta, Canada - RJG_04 (v2) (version 2) | ecosystem: Host-associated > Mammals > Digestive system > Stomach > Rumen | place: Canada...
ATCGATCTTGTTTGAGAAGAAGTTGTAAACAACGGTAGCAACCCAAGAGGTCAAAATACCAGATGCTGTGTTCACAAGGGCCTCAGAAATACCGGCAGACAGAGCCATAGAGTCAGCACCACCACCAGCAGACAGAGCCTGGAACGATCCGATCATACCGAGCACAGTACCGAACAGAGCGGTCAGGGTACCGAGAGATACGATGGTAGCAACCATTGGCATGTTCATCTGAAGGGTAGGCATCTCGAGCTGAGTAGCCTCCTCGTGAGCCTGAGAGATCTTAGCGATCTTAGCAGCCTTCTTCAGAGTAGAGTCGGTCTCAACAGTCTGATACATGTTGATAGAAGCGAGCACTACGTTAGCTACAGAACCCTGCATCTTGTTGCAGAGAGCCTTAGCCTCGTCGAACTTCTGCTCCTTGATGGCAGCCTTCACCTGAGCAGTGAACTTAGCCAGATTGATTTTACCAGAAGCACTCTTGATAGCGAAGAAACGCTCGATACCAAGGCAGATAACAGTGAAGAGCAGGGTAAGGATCAGACCTACAACGAAACCTCCCTTATACACTGTACCAAGCAGGTTTGCGGGATGACCTGAACGGTCGCCACCAACGAAGTTGTCGGGGTTACCCATAATGAAATACCATACACTGTAACCTGCGATAGCACAAATTACGAGAATAATCCATGCAGCTTTAACACCCTGGAAGCCCGAATTCTTTTTGGCTGGGGCTGCAGCCTTTGTTGTTGTTGCCATAAATGAAACTTTTTAATTTTTTAGTTATTAAATAAATGAATTGAATTGTTTTCTCGTTTTCGTTCGTTCCGCAAAGATAGCAATTTCAAGCGGAGAAAATGCCAAATTAAGAACTTTTAACTTGATTTTTCTCAATTTTTATTTCAAAACTGCCAAAACGTCCTTGATACGACGCATTGCTTCGACAATATTCTCGTCGCTTGTTGCGTAACTCATGCGGAAACAATCGGGATCGCCGAAGGCATCACCACCGACTGTAGCGACATGGCCTTTTTCCAACAGATACATGGCAAAATCCGTTGAGTTTCCGATGGTTTGGCCGTCGGGCGTCTTTTTGCCGAAGAAGCTGGAGCATTTGGGGAAGAGGTAGAAAGCGCCCTCGGGAACGTTGACCTCCAGTCCGGGAATATCCTTCGCTAGTTTTACGATGAGGTCGCGACGGCGTTCGAAAGCCTGACGCATCTCCTCGACACACTCCTGACTACTGGTGTAAGCGAACTCTGCAGCCTTCTGACTAACGCTGCACGGGCCGCTGGTGTATTGTCCCTGCAGCTTGTTGCAACCTTTCACAATCCACTCCGGAGCAGCGATATAGCCGATACGCCAGCCCGTCATGGCATACGCCTTCGAGACACCGTTGACGATAATCGAGCGCTCCTTCATGCCCGGGAACTGGGCAATGGACTGGTGTTTACCGATATAGTTGATGTGCTCGTAGATTTCGTCAGCGAGTACAAAGAGGTTGTCGTGAGCCAGAATGACTTTGGCAAGGCCTTCCAGTTCGTCCTTCGAATAGACGCTACCGGTAGGATTGCTGGGTGAACAGAGTATCAGCAGGCGCGTCTTGGGCGTAATGGCAGCCTCCAACTGAGCCGGCGTCATCTTGAAGTTCTGTTCGAAACCGGCCTCAACAATCACGGGATTGCCGCCTGCCAACAGCACCATCTGCGGGTAGCTTACCCAGTAGGGTGCGGGAATGATGACCTCATCACCGGGGTTCACCAATGCGAGGACGGTATTGCAGACGCTCTGCTTGGCACCGTTCGACACGAGGATCTCTGCCGGTGTATAGTGTAGCTGGTTTTCGCGTTCCAGTTTACGAGCAATGGCCTGACGCAGGTCGGGATAGCCGGGAACGGGCGAATAACGCGAGTAGTTCTCGTCAATAGCCAATTTTGCGGCTTGCTTGATATGGTCGGGGGTATTGAAATCAGGTTCTCCGACGCTCATATTAATCACGTCGATTCCCTGGGCTTTCATTTCAGAACTTTTCTGTGACATAGCAAGCGTTGCCGACGGGGCCAGACGCTGCAAACGGTCAGATAATTGTGCCATAATGTTGCTTCGTGTATAAATTTAGCTGCAAAAGTACGCATTTTATTCCTTATAAACGAATATTTGCGTCACTTTTTAACTTTTTTCTCACTTCTTACCTCTTACCTCTTACCTCTTACTTCAAATGCAACGTATGTCCCATGCGGTCTTTCTTCGTCTTCAGATAACGCAGGTTATACTCGTTGGGAGTGATTTCGATGGGAACATTTTCGACGATTTCCAGTCCGTAAGCCTCAAGACCGACACGTTTCACGGGGTTATTTGTCATCAGGCGCATCTTCTGAACACCCAGCAGACGCAGAATCTGGGCACCACAGCCGTAATCGCGCTCGTCGGGCTTGAAACCCAGATGGATATTGGCGTCAACAGTGTCGAGACCCTGTTCCTGCAGTTTATAGGCGGCAATCTTGTTCATCAGACCGATTCCCCTACCCTCTTGCTGCATATAGACAATGACGCCACGACCCTCCTGTTCAATCATCTGCATCGACTTATGCAGCTGTTCGCCGCAGTCGCAGCGCTTCGAACCCAGGATATCGCCTGTCATACAACTGGAGTGGACGCGTACCAGAACCGGTTCGTCCTTATCCCACTCACCCTTGATGAGTGCCATGTGTTCCAGTCCGTTGCTCTTCTGACGGAAGGGAATCAGCCGGAAGTGTCCGTATTCTGTAGGCATATCCACTTCCTCGCCTTTCTCTACCAGGCTTTCCTTCCTCAGCCGGTATGCTATCATGTCCTTGATGGTGATGATTTTCAGGTCGTGTTCCTTCGCAAACTCCACCAGCTGCGGCATACGTGCCATAGAACCGTCGTCATTCATAATCTCAATGAGCGCTCCGGCAGGATAGAGACCCGTGAGCTTGCAGAGGTCGATGGCTGCCTCCGTATGTCCCGAACGGCGCAACACGCCATTGTCCTGAGCGTAGAGGGGACTGATGTGTCCCGGGCGTCCGAAACTCTGTGCCGTCGACTGTGGATCGGCCAATGCACGGATGGTTGCCGCACGGTCGTGGGCTGAAACACCCGTCGTACAGCCTTCTATCTTGTCGACGGTGACGGTAAACGGCGTCCCCAGCAGCGAGGTGTTATCCTGCACCTGATGGGGCAGTTCGAGCTCGGCAGCACGACTGATGGTCACCGGAGCGCACAACACGCCACGGGCGTTTTTCAGCATGAAGTTCACCATTTCGGGAGTGATTTTCTCGGCGGCACAAATCAGGTCGCCTTCGTTCTCACGGTCTTCGTCGTCAACGACAATGACGAACTTACCTTCACGGAAGTCTGCCAGAGCCTCCTCAATTGTATTCAGTTTCAATTGTTCCATATACCTTATTATATATATACGCGTTAGTTGTTTTGGTCTGTGACTGTAATGCTGCCCTCGGCCTGAACGTCACCCAGTTCAATGACACGCGGGATGAGCTTCTTGTTGACCCTGATGATGTGCTGCAAATCGCGATAGAGACGAATGCGGAAGCGGATCATGCGGATATAGAAGAAGATGCCTGTGGGCAGGAAGATACCTGTGATGGCGTTCAACCACTTGCGCTGGAAGGGTCGCGTATGGGCACGAGTGGCAATGACTGGGAACTGGTTGAGTTTCATCAGCACATAGCTGTTCCTCGTGTAAGACAGGTCCTCGATGGCCGTTTCCAGTACGTTGTTGATATATTCGATGTCGTGGTCGTCGCCAGGACGGAAGAACACCTTGATAGGATTGGGCCAGCGCAACAGGTGGTGATCCTCGCCATAGCGTTCGATTTCGATACTGACATTCTTGAGCATCTCGGCATCAACCAGATACTTCGGTTCTTCAATGATAACTTCCTTGCGGCTGATGCTACGCTTGGAGCGCAGACCAAGCATACGGCTGAGAATTTGTTTGTAGAGGTCGATATTGAATACCACCGAGTCGTTGTTAGCTTTATAAGTGAAGAATATGGCAATGGGTGAAAGCACGGCCGTGCCGAGGAGTTTTCCGAACCATACCGTCCAGTTGTCGTCGCGCGCCATCTTCATACCCGTATTGTCAAGGATATAGAATATGATGAACACCAATACAGAAATGATGACCGGCACACCTAGACCACCTTTGCGGATGATGGCACCCAACGGAGCTCCGATGAAGAAGAAGATAAGGCACGACAGTGACAGCGTCACCTTGTTGATGGCCTCCATCTCGTGGGCACGCTCTTCGCGGTTCAGACTCTCAGAATAGTCAACCTTATAGTCCATCTCGTTGAGAACGGCCTGTGCACCATTGCTTGCCTGGGTAATCATCGCCTGTTTTTTCTCATTGGAAAGCTTTTCGAAGACAGAGTCCAGATTCAACGGCTGACGGGCCAGCGCTTTGACAACCTTCACAGAGTCTTCCTTATTCAACGCCATAGCGCGACTCATGCCGAAAGCGGACTCGTTGAAGAACTGGTGGCCCACAGAGTCGTTGAACTCGTGGATGGAGTCGAGGTCGTGCAGTATCTTACTCATACTCTTGGCGCGGGCATCCAGTGATATCCAACCGGCATCAGCCATATCGAAACCACTGTCGAAATCGAGGACGATACGCTTGGTAGAGAACGTCTCACGACGATAAGGCACGTTGGCGGCAACATTCATACCAGACTGGCGCATATTCTCGAACCACTCGCCGCTATATAGCGTCAGAAGCATGTGCTTTTTCTCGGCTGTTGCCTGGATACGACCGGAATCGGCCAAGATGATTGCAGCATCCTCGTAACCGCCGTTCATACGATATATCATGATGCCATAGAGCAATCCCGTCTCGACGTTCTTTTTCTGTACGTAGAGATTGGAACCCGGTATACCGTCATAGAAAATACCCTCTGGAATTTCCACCTCAGGATTCTTCTGCTTCATCGAGATGAGCAACTGACGGAACGAGATGAAAGCCTTGGGGGCAATGATTTCCTGAAAGAAAAACGACATGATGGCAATGCCGCTGACAATGACAATCAACGAGCGAAAGGCCTGCATCAGCGAGATACCCGCCGCCTTAATGGCTGTCAGCTCCGAACTTTCGCCCAGATTACCAAAAGCTATCAGCGACGACAGCAGGATAGCTAGTGGGAAAGCCTGCGGCATGAGCATCAGTCCCATATACCAAAAGAACTTGGCCATCACCTCGAGCGACAGTCCCTTTCCTATCAGTTCATCGACGTAACGCCACAGGAACTGCATCATCAGCACAAACTGGCAGATGAAGAAGGTGGCGAAAAACAGCAACGCGAACTGTCTGGCAATAAATATGTCTAATTTCTTTATTCGAAACATGTTTCAGCGTGCAAAGGTAGTGCAAATCGAGCGAAATGCAAAATAAATTAGGATTTATTTTCATTTCCGAGATGCAGCCTACCTTGACCAACGGTCAAAGTTACGAATAAGTGAGCGAAATGCAAAATAAATTAGGTTAGAATACTTAAAAAAATACAAAAAAAGGGTATGAAAAGTACAACGAGCGCAAAAATGGCTTAAATTTGCCGTCAGTTTTGTGAGAAACTTTTATTTATGTTTAATTAATAATTAAGGAGAAAGTACATTATGAAGAAGATTTTGTTTGCTGTAATGGCCGTATTTGCCATTGGTTTCACATCGTGTGGTAACAAGACGCAGGCTCCCGCTGACGAGGTGGACTCTGCCGCTATCATTGACTCTCTGGCCGAAGAGGCTGCAAACCTCTCTATCAGCGCCCTGAGCGAGCAGATTGAGGCAGGTGACGTTTCTAAGCTGCAGGCTGTATTGGAAACCGTCAAGGTAAAGGTGACTGAACTCATCAAGACCAATCCTGAGATTGCCAAGGAGTATGTTGCGAAGGTGCAGAACTTCCTGAAGGAGAATGCCGACAAGGTAAAGGCTCTGGTTGGCGACAATGCTGCCGTAGCTGCTACTGTCAGCGCCATTACGGATATCGAGCCCGAAAACGTGGTGAATGGTTTCCTGCAGTCAGTAGGCGACGCTGCTGAAGCTGCCAAGGATTCTGTGGTCGGTGCTGTTGAGAACGCCAAGGACGCTGCCGTTGACGCTGCCAAGGAAAAGGCTAACGAGGCTGTTGACGCTGCCGCCGATAAGACTAAGGAGGCTCTCGGGCTTTAAGGACCGAGAAGGCTGTCCAGCTCTCGGACTTTAAGATGTAAGATGTTTGAAGGAAGAAGGAAGAGGATTCCTTCTTCGTTTCACTGAAATAATGAGCCGGTTCGCTGAATATTTTTTGCGAACCGGCTCTTTTTATCTACCTTTGCAAGCAAAACGAACAAATCTCTCTTAAAATAAAGCAAAGGATATGAAAAAGATGATTTATTTAGTGATGCTCACAGCATCAATGGCTGTCACGACAGCCTGTTCGTCGGACGATCCGTTTGACACATCCAATAGTTTCACTCCAGGTGGCGATGTTCCCGACGGTAACATGAATGGCAACGGCAGCAGTACGGCCGGCACTGGCGAACTGCTGAGTTTTTCTGTCAATATCGACAAGACGACTGCTGAGCCTGCCAGCACCGTTGCGGCCTATTACCCCGAGGCGGAAGACAACGTGGAGACACAGACTTTCGCCACAAAGGTGGAGATTGACATGGCAAACCCCGTAGCAAAGACGGAGAATGGTGTGGAGATCACCATCTGCGGCGATAGCGTCATTGCCAATCACGGCAAGACGGAGGGTGTCTGCTATGTGGTCAGTGGAACTACCAGCAATGGTATGTTGTACATCGACGGCAAGACAAACTTCATGCTGAACCTGAACGGGGCAGACATCACTTGTAACAAGGGTACTGCCGTCGACATTCAAAGCAAGATGGCGGCATATATTGTACTAACGGGGCAGAACAAACTGACGGACGGCACGACGGAAGATCATAAGAGTGTCCTCTACAGCAAGGGTAAGCTACTGCTGAGCGGCACGGGATCGCTTGATATCAAGGGAAACTACGACAACGGCATCCACAGCAAAAGCTATATCCTGATTGAGAAAGGTGTGAATCTCTACGTCAATGCCGCCAATCACGGCATCAAGGGCAGCGACGCCATCATCAACGGCGGCATCATCAATGTCGAGACGGACGGCGAGGGTGCTAAAGGCATTAACTGCGACAACAACATCTACATCAATGGCGGACGTACGAACGTCATCTGTACAGGTAATGGCGAATGGGATACAGAAGACCTCGAAACCAAAGCAGCAGCCTGCATCAAGTGTGACTCCATCATGAATATCAACGGCGGTGAAATCAATGTGAAAGCTACTGGTAGCGGTGGCAAGGGTCTAAAGGCCGACTGGGAAGCCTATATCACCGGCGGAAAGATCCGCGTCATCACCGAGGGCGGACTGTACTATAGCAACGGCACACAGGAGAGCCACAACTATACGGGCAATACCGACAATCTGGACGATGCCTACACATCATCACCTAAAGGCATCAAGATTGGTACGAAGAACGAACATGGCGTACTGACTATCTCGGGCGGCGACCTGATGGTGCGCACCACAGGCAATAACGCTGAGGGAATAGAAAGTAAGGGGACACTCGACATTACGGACGGTACGGTGATGGTATCAGCTCATGACGACGCCATCAACTCCAGCGGTGACCTGACCATCAGCGGTGGTACGGTGATGGCCGTAGGAACGAACAACGACGGTATCGACACCAATGGCAACATGTATCTGAAGGGCGGCACGATTATCGCAATGGGTGCAGGTGGCGCTGAAGCCGGTATCGACATCAACGAACAGAAGAAACTCTATATCTCGGGCGGTAACATCTTCGGCATCGGCGGACGTTTCGACGGTTCGTTGGGCAGCACCACACAAGGCATCGTTACCACCAGCGGTTCCGTCAGTGCCAACTCGACCGTCACCATCGCAAACGGTTCAACGACATTAGCATCGTTCAACATGCCTCCCTACTCTTACAATAACGGCACCATTCTGGTCTCTGCACCAGGCATGCAGAGTGGTTCGAGCTATACGCTCAACCTGGGTTCTACATCAACGACTGTGACGGCCTCGAACAGCATCAATAGTAGCATGGGCGGAGGTCCTGGCGGCAACGGCGGTCGTCCCGGCGGTTGGTAAACACAATAAAATGCAAAAAAGTCCGTTATATGAAATGGATGCAAGAACAATCTAAATATGAGAATACGGCCTACGTGGCGCTGTGGGGACTCCTCTTCGCAGCGCCACTGCTGAGCCTCTATATCCGCACCATCAACGACAGCTCCCTGACTTTTAACTGGCAGGAAGTGTGGCTTATTTGGCGGCATTTCTGGGTATATCTGCTCATCTTCGCCGTCCATAACTTCATACTCGCCCCGTTGCTTATCTTCCGTCACAAGCGCTGGCTCTATGCCCTGCTGACTGCATGTATGATAGGGGCTTTTGCCTTCTACCAGTGCAGCAACAAGCCTGACCACATACGCAGACACCAGCCTCACGACATGGAAATGCATGAGCCTGGACCCATGGGCGACCGTTTTGATCACGAGCCTCCGCCAGAGTTCAGAGGCGAGAAGCCAGAGTTCAGAGGCGAGAAATTTGACAGGCGTCCACCCGCCTTCATCGGTGAACACGATATCGTAGCTATCGTCATTGTCATCCTCATGTGCGGTATGAACCTCGGCATCAAGCTCTATTTCAAGACGCGCAACGACCAGAAGAAGCTGCAGGCACTGGAAAAAGAAAACCTGGAACAGCAGTTGGAATATCTGAGGTATCAGATTAATCCGCACTTCTTCATGAACACGCTGAACAACATCCACGCACTGGTGGATATCGACCCTGAGAAAGCCAAAGACACGATACTGGAGTTGTCGAAAATGATGCGTTTTGTGCTGTACGAAGGTGACAAGAAGGGAGTGCCTCTCTCGCGCGAATTTGATTTCATCCGTCACTACGTCACACTGATGCAGTTGCGATATACCGATAAGGTGCGGATTTCCGTCGACCTACCCCAAGAGGCGCCCGACAAGCAGATTCCGCCCCTGATGCTCATCACTTTTATCGAGAATGCCTTCAAACACGGCATCTCGTACCAACACGAGTCGTTTATCGACGTCAAAGTGACTGTCGACGACAAGCTACACTTCACTTGCCGCAATTCGAAGGCTGACAAGCCCAACGAGGAAAAAGGCGGCGTAGGACTCAAGAATGTCAAACAACGCTTAAACTTACTGTATGACAACAACTATACACTGAATATACAAGACGAACCAGACGTCTATCATGTCGAACTAACCATTCCGCTATTATGATTAGAGTATTGGCCATAGATGACGAGCCGTTGGCACTCCAACAAATCGTTGCATATATTAAAAAGGTACCGTTTCTGGAGTTGGCAGCCCAGTGTCAGAGTGCACTGGAAGCACGTCAATTCTTAGAGAATGACACGGTGGATGCCATCTTCTGCGACATCAACATGCCTGACCTCAACGGCATGGACTTCGTGAAGTCGCTCACTGTACCGCCACTCGTCGTCTTCACGACAGCCTATTCGGAATATGCCGTCGAGGGCTTCCGTGTCAATGCTGTCGACTACCTGCTCAAGCCTTTCGGTCTGCAGGATTTCCAGCGCGCCGCCAACCGCCTGAAGGAAAGGTTAGAGGCCTCTACGACCGCAGTTCAAGTGTCGGCCGGTTCCGCCGCCGACGCCCCCACACCCTCCGACGTCCTCTTCCTCAAGACCGACTACCGCATCGTCAAGGTAAATATCAGTGACATCCGTTATATCGAGGGCATGAGCGAATACCTGAAAGTATGGCTCGACACCGACGCCAAACCCATCATCACGCTGCTGTCAATGAAAAAAATGGAGGAGCGGTTGCCTGCCAATTTCATGCGCATACACCGCTCCTACATCATCAATCTCAACAAAATCGAGGAAGTCAACAAAAATCGCGTCATCTTAGACAAAGACACCTACCTCCCCATCGGAGACCTGTACAAGGAAGCCTTTCAAAGCTACCTTGACACAAAATTCCTCGGGAAATAGTTATTCCATCGGGAACAAACCAAAGAGCTTGGCGTCAATCATGTCTGTAACCTGTTTCAGGTCCTCGGGATTGTCGCCAAACTTACAATGGTCGCCGTCGACGATAATCAACGGACCCTTGTACGTTGCTATCCAGTCCTCATAGCGTTTCTCCAGACCCTGCAGATAGTCCAAGCGCATGGTCTGCTCGTATTCGCGGCCTCGTTTCTGAATCTGTGCCACCAGCGTAGGAATGGAGGAACGGATGTAGATCATGAGGTCCGGCAACTTCACCAGCGACATCATCAGGTCGAAGAGGTCAGTGTAGTTCTCGAAGTCGCGGTCGCTCATCATCCCCTGTCCGTGCAGGTTCGGCGCAAAGATACGGGCATCCTCAAAGATCGTTCGATCCTGGATGATGACCTCCTTCGACTTGGAAATCTCCACCACTTCCTTGAAACGCTTGTTCAGGAAGTACACCTGCAGGTTAAACGACCAGCGAGGCATATCGGCATAGAAATCTGCCAGATAGGGATTGTTGTCTACGGGTTCGAAACGTGGCGTCCAACCATAACGGTGGGCGAGCAATTTGGTCAGCGTGGTTTTTCCGCTGCCGATGTTTCCGGCGATTGCGATGTGCATACGATTGAAAGTTGAGAGTTGAGAGTTGAAAGTTTAGAGGTTTGGGAATAGTCCGAAGAGGGTGCGGTCAATCCTGTCGACAATCTGTGCGAAATCCTTGGGATTATGCAGGAAGTCGAGGTCGTCCTTGTTGACGGTCATCACCTGTCCGGGATATTTGTGATAGATGAAATCGTCGTAGCGTTCGTTGAGGTTCTGCAGATAATCCAGCTGGATGGTCTGTTCATATTCCCGTCCGCGTTTCTGGATATTTGCCACCAGATGGGGAACGGAAGCCCGCAGATAGATCATCAGGTCAGGAACGCGCACCATCGACATCATCTGCTCGAAGAGTTCCATATAGGTCTCATAGTCGCGGTCGGAGAGATTACCCATCGCCTTGTTGTTCTGCATAAACACATAGACGCCCTCATAGATGGTACGGTCCTGGATGATGTTGTGCTGCGACTCGGCAATAGCCAGCAGGTCTCGGAAGCGTTCCTTCAGGAAGTACACCTCCAGATTGAACGACCAACGGTGGATGTCACGATAGTAGTCCTCCAGATAAGGATTGTTATCTACGGACTCGTAACGCGGCTCCCACCCGTAGTGCTTGGCAAGCATCTGCGTGAGTGTCGACTTGCCGCTTCCGATATTTCCTGCGATTGCTATATGCATAGTGTTTGTAAGTAATGTAGGGATTTTAGGGACTAAATCTTGTCGAGAGCCTGGCGGATATCAGCCAGGATGTCGTCACAATCCTCAATACCTACCGACAGACGAATGAGGTCGGGGGCCACGCCAGCCTCACGCAACTGCTCGTCAGAGAGCTGACGATGGGTATGCGAGGCAGGATGAAGCACACAAGTACGGGCATCAGCCACATGAGTGACGATAGCAATGAGCTTGAGGGAATCCATAAACTGCACAGCTGTCTCGCGCGTTCCCTTCAATCCGAAGGCAATCACGCCGCATGAGCCGTTCGGAAGATACTTTTCAGCCAATGCGTGGCACTCGTCGTCCTTCAGTCCACTATAGTGTACCCAAGCTACGCGGTCGTCCTGAGCCAGGAACTCCGCAACACGCTGGGCATTCTCGCAGTGACGCTTGATGCGCAGATGGAGCGTCTCCAGTCCAAGATTCAGCAGGAAAGCATTCTGGGGAGATGGGATGCTGCCCAAGTCTCGCATCAACTGTGCCACGAGCTTGGTCATATAGGCCATCTTGCCAAAAGCCTTCGTATAGGTCAGTCCGTGATACGACTCATCGGGCGTGCAGAGTCCCGGGAACTTGTCAGCATGGGCATCCCAATCAAAGTTACCACTGTCGACGACACATCCACCCACCTGTGTGGCGTGACCGTCCATATATTTCGTCGTTGAATGCGTCACGATGTCTGCACCCCATTCGAAAGGACGGCAGTTGACGGGTGTCGGGAAAGTATTGTCGACAATCAAAGGAACACCGTGCTTGTGGGCAATACGGGCAAACTTCTCGATATCGAGGATCTTACAGCCTGGATTCGAGATGGTCTCACCGAACAGCGCCTTCGTATTCGGACGGAAGGCTTTGTCGATTTCCTCCTCGCTGGCCTCTTGCGAGATGAACGTACACTCGATGCCGAGCTTCTTCAGCGTCACACCGAAGAGGTTGTACGTTCCGCCGTAGATTTCGTTCGAGGTAACGAAATGGTCACCTGCCTCACAAATGTTAAAGAGCGCATAGAAGTTGGCAGCCTGTCCGGATGACGTCAGCATAGCCCCTACTCCACCCTCCAGAGCGGCAATCTTACGGGCTACCGCGTCGTTTGTCGGATTTGCCAGACGGGTATAGAAATAGCCCTCCTTCTTCAAATCGAAGAGATCGGCCATCTCTTCGGTATTGTCATACTTAAATGTTGTACTCTGATAGATGGGGAGCACACGCGACTCTCCGTTTTTGGGTTCCCAGCCAGCCTGCACGCAGAGCGTAGCTGGCTTCCAGTTTTTCTTTTCCATGATTAATATTTAGTGTTTAATATTTCAAGTTTCATGTTTCACGTTTCAGGTCTCAGAACCTGATTTTGTTCGACATCAGACCATCGGCACTGACTGTCAGTTCCCCATGTCCTTTCACGACAGCGATACAGCGGCCGAAGAAAGCCTTGCGATTGAGACTGGTGAAACGCTCCATCGATGTCTGGCAGCCATTATCGGTGGCGATGATCTTACCATTGTTGGCCGAAAAGCGCAACTGGTTCTCTGCCATCGGACAGCGGTTGCCATCCTTATCGACAACGGTAGCTTGTACGAAGGTCAGTTCCTTGCCCTTATAGTCAATATCAAGCTGGATATGGTGGGGAGCACCGGCAGTACGGATAACCTGGTTGAGCGTAGGCTGGCCGTTCTTGCGGGCAATGACCATCACCTCACCGGGTTCGTACTTCACACGCCAACCCACATGGTAAGGCGTATTCAGAGCAGCACCCTCTATCGGTTCCCCTGTTCTCTGCGTCTTGCGACGGACACCCTGACTCTTGCCGTTGACGAAGAGCTCCACTTCGTCGGCATGGTTGTAGTAGCACCACAGGTCAATTTCCTGCCCGTCTTGCCAGTTCCAGTGCGGGAACAAATAGAGCACAGGCTTGTCGGTCCATTCGCTCTGGTACATATAGTAGACATCTTTCGGCTGTCCTGCCAGGTCGATGATGCCGAAATAGCTGCTGCGGGCGGGGAAACCGTAAGGTGTCGGCTCACCGATATAGTCGAAGCCCGTCCAGATAAACTGTCCGCCGACATACGGTGTATGCTTTACCACATCCCACGTCTCTTCGTGTGTCGAACTCCAAGGAGCATGCATATTGTCGTAGGCCGAACACATATAGGTCGAGTCCTTATACGTCTCGCGCCAGTCTTTCGGGGCTATGATGACCTCGTCTGAGGGCATACGATAATAGCCATTAGTCTGCAGTGCCGACACCGATTCCGTCATGATAAACGGCCTACCGGGGAAGTTCTGCGGCACATCCTTAATCCACTCGTGGTGATAGTTATAGCCGATGATGTCCAGTGCCTTGCCCTTAAACAGGTGGTTACCCGGCGACGGCTCGTTACATCCGGCAGTAATGGGACGCGTGGTGTCGTAACGGCGGATGATGTCTGCCAGATGTTCTGCCATCAGCGTATTGACACTCTTCTCACCGTCTTTTGCCAGTGTCGAGGCATCATGACCGGCATTCAGGATGAGGTTCGCCTGTTCCAGCGTCAACGTGTCAGCATCGGCACTGCTCCACTGTTCCAGCACCTCGTTGCCTATCGACCACATCAGGATACAGGGATGATTCCTGTCGCGCAACACCATATCGGTCAGGTCGCGCTCGTGCCATTTGTCGAAGAAACGGGCATAGTCGTTCTGTGTCTTACGACGGCGCCACATATCAAACGACTCATCCATCACGATGAAACCCATCGTGTCACACATATTCAGCAGTTCGGGGGCAGGAGGGTTATGACTCGAACGGATGGCATTGACACCCATCGCCTTGAGCTTCAACAGTTTGCGGTGCAGGGCATCCTCATGTACGGCGGCACCCAGACATCCCAGGTCGTGGTGCTCGCAGACACCGTTCAACTTCATATTCTTGCCATTGAGCCAAAAACCGGTCTTCGCATCGAAGCGGAAATCGCGGAACGCCGTCGTAGTGGTAACCTCGTCGACAACCTTACCTTTATTATATACGCGCGCGAAAACCTTATATATATAGGGGGAGGCTGGCGACCATAATTTCAAGGTTACGGGATTAACGTGCAATACCGTCTGAACACCACTGCCCTTTGCAACCTCACGACCCGCAGCGTCCTTCATGCTATACTGTACACTATAGTTCTTGCCCGACACCTGGGCCTCGACCTTAACCTTTCCTGTCTTTGCATCGGTCTCTACATGCAAGCCCCAGTGCTTCACATGGACATAATCGGTCTTGGTCAACCACACGTGGCGATAGATGCCGCAACCGGAATACCAGCGCGAATTGGGCTGGTCGCTATTGTCCACACGTACGGCAATCACATTATCCGTACAACGCAGATAGCGCGTGATGTCGACAACGAACGAGCTATAGCCATAGGGGCGATAGTCAACAGCCTCGCCATTGACGAATACAACGGCGTTCATATAAATGCCGTCAAACTCAAGGTAATACTTACAGACATCCTGCACACGAAAATGTTTTCGGTACCAGGCTACACCACCAGGCAGGGCACCGCCACCGGCTCCCGATTTGTTGTCAGCACTGAAATCACCTTCGATAGCCCAGTCGTGGGGTAAGTCAAGCAAGCGCCACCGGCTGTCATCATACTCCGCAGTAGCCATCTCCATGTTGCCACCGAGGTTGAATCGCCATCCTTTGTCGAAATTGATGCGCTCACGGCCATAAGCGCCGGACAAGGCCATCACCGCTAACAGTAGTGCAAATAGTCGTTTCATGTTCCTTGTATTCCTTTTTATATTCATTTTCGAACGCAAAGATAATAAAAAAGACTGAGAAAACACAAAAAAAACGCATTTTCTGCAAAAAAAGTAGCTATTTTTTTGGAAGATATGAAAAAAAAACTTAAATTTGCAGCGAATTTGAGAAAAAGTGAGACGAAAGCAAAGGGATTCGTGGGCATATCGCCTGCACATAATCCATATATATATATTGAGAAATTATAACCAAAATGTTTAATTGTAATATTAATTTATTTATGAACAAGAAAATTATTACTGGATTCCTCATGTTTGCACTGGCAGTGTTTAGCATGAGCAGTTTCGTCGCTTGTAAAGACATCGACGAGGATTCTTACGACGACCTGAAGGCTCGTATTAACTCCTTGAGCAAAGATCAGATGGATCTTAAAACAGCTATTGAGGGGCAGATTGCTCAACTGAAGAAAGCCCTCGAAGACATCAAGAGTTGTAATTGCGATCCCTCTAAGTTCGTCACTAAAGAAGATTTGGCAAATTATGCCACCAAGGACGATTTGGCAAATTATGTCTTAAAGGAAGATTACGACAAAAAGGTTAATGAAATCGAAGAGCGCCTCAAGAAACTTGAGGAGCAAACTCCTTCTGGCAAGAATTACGACAAAGAAATCGAGGAAATCCAGGAGAAGTTGAAGATACTTAACGAGCTGGACGTGCTGATTACACAAGTTAAGAGTCTGGCTACGCTGGTTGACAAGAATTCTAAGGATATCGAAGCACTGAATGAGTGGAAATTAGGCTGGGACGAAAAGCTGACTGATATGTGGAATAAGGTTGGCGAGCTGTGGGCATGGTACTTGGCTGGCGGCGGTGGTGGCACTGGCGGTTGCAGCGAGGAATGCATGACTAAGATGGCCGAAATCGAGAATCTTGCTAAATCTGCTCTGGAGCTTTCAGAGAAAGCATTGCTGCTTGCTCGGGATAACAGTGATCGTATCGGCAGTTTGGAGCAACGCGTTAGCGAGGTCGTGAAATTTATTAAAGAGGAGGTTAGCCTGCTCAACAGCCGCATTGACCTTCTGCTCGACAACATGGTGACTGGTATCATCATTCAGGGTACTGAGAGCCCCGTCATCGGCTACTTCAATACTCCTCTGGACGTTCGTTCACAGATTCTCGCAGCTTACTATGGTCAGGCTACCAACAACGTATCGTTCCCCTCTGTCAAGACAGCAGACTATGTTGACGCCTCTGAGTTCTGGACTGAGCGTAACGTTGAGGTGATGGGTATCAATCCTGCTAATGCTGATGGTAAAATCAGCCTGAACGGAGGCGAACAGTTCGTTAGCCAGAAGAATGGCTCAGAGACTGGTAACGCTGGTAAATTGTATCTGACTGTGAACCCCACTAGCGTTAACTTCGAAGGTAAGACTCTGACTCTGGAGAGTTCTAAGGGCGAGGAAGCTGGTGTTAAGCTCGAGGCTCTGAAGAAGTCTGAGAAAGAGTTGACCATGGGTTACACTCGTGCTAACAATGGTTTCTATGAGGCTGAGGCTACGCTGACTGCTGATAATATCGACAAGGCAAAGGTTCGCATTGACTATAAGAACCTTGAGAGCGCTGCTAAGGACATGCTGAAGGAGAAGACCAAGAGCAGCGTATTGGGCTTCGGTGCTGCACTTCTGTCAAGCATGAAGGACGTTATGCCCGCCTATGCTGTAAAGGCTACTTGGACAAGCCCCAAGAACACATATAATTATACTCAGAATAACTACGACGTTTATTCTCAGTATGGTCTGGCTGCTACAGCTATCAAGCCCTTCTCTTATGCATTCCTGAAGGATCTGAATGTTAACCTGCCCGGTGAGGCTAAGCTTCAGGAAATAGCTGATAAACTTTTGAATAAGATTAGCGAAAAGCTCAATCTTAACTTGCCTGACTTCTCGAAGTATGATCCCAGTACCATCATCAAGGACATCGTCATCGATCCTACCAATCCGAATGTAACAGTCACCATTCAGGGAACTTTGAAAGACGCATATGGTAATGATGCTTACATCCTGGTAACTGACGGTCATTATAGGTACTACATGAAGGACGAGACAGATCCTTGGGTATACAACATTGACCTTGGTCAATGGCAGAGTGTGGATTGGAACTTGGTTCAAAGTGTATCCCTTAAGATCGAGGATGTTAACTTGTACAATACTCTCAAGTATGTTGCCGACCAGATTAACGCCCGTTATGGCTCTACCAGCCCACTGGCTGATCTGCTGAACGATGTTATCGCCATGGGTGATCTTAACGCTACCATCCAAAATGCTTTCAACGATGTCAAGTCTGAGGTGAATGGTCTTATCACAAAGGCTTACAACAAGATGAACAGCTTCTTCAGCAAGGCTCCTAACAAGGCTCTGCAGCCTGTTCTGGTTGCTAAGAGCGGTGATAAGATTAGTCTGCTGTCACGTGCTAAGAGCAATCCTACCAAGGTGAGCGGTTCTTCACTGACGCTCATTCCTACTTCTTACACTCTCGAGTTGTTTGCTCCTGCTTACAAGAAGTTCATTGCCGTAACTGACGTTTGGGATGCTGCCGGCAATCCTGCTGCTGCAAGCGTTGGTCAGGCAGCCAATGGTGAAAACATGCTGAAGGTTATCGACAGCGAGAAGACTTGCACCATAAACGGTCAGGCTGGCTACACCTACGAGATTGCCTACAGCGCCATTGACTATCATGGCAAGGTTGTCATCAAGCGTTTCTATGTAAAGTTCTAATTTAATAAAGTAAACATTTTAAAGGATTAAGAACATGAAGAAAACAATAATGTCACTTCTGCTTTTCCTGGGCGTGCTTTCAGCATCTGCCCAGGCCGAGCAGAAAGGCACCACAGAATATGTGTTCCAGCCCCATTGGTATATTACTCTGCAGGGCGGTGGACAGTACACCCTGGGTGAGGGCAAGTTCAGCGATCTGCTGTCTCCCACCGCACAGATTGGTGTAGGTTACAACTTCTCAAAGGTTATTGGTCTGCGTCTCGCAGTAAATGCTTGGCAGAGCAAGGGCGTCATCAAGCTCGACGATAATGATATCGCTGCTGGATTAGAGTATGAGGGTAAGTGGAAGTGGAACTATGTTGCTCCTTCTCTGGAGTTCACGTTCAACCTCTCTAACATTGTTTGCAAATACAACCCCAAGCGTCTGCTCAACGTATATGCGCTGATTGGCGGTGGTGCTAACATCGCTTTCAAGAACGACGAGGCACAGGATGTAGAGAAGCAGATTGCTGCTTATCAGAACGCCAACTGGGTGTATGATAACTCACAGAACATGCGCTACCTCTGGGACGGAACCAAGGTAAGACCTTTCGGTAAGGCTGGTCTGCTCTTCGATTTCCGTGTTTCTGACAAGGTTAGCATCAACATCGAAGGTAATGCCAACACCCTCTCTGACAAGTACAACTCAAAGAAGGCTGGCAACTGGGACTGGTACTTCAACGCCCTCGCTGGTGTGAAGATCAACCTCGGCAAGACCTATACCACCAAGTTCACTCCTGATCCCGAGCCCGAGATTCGCTACGTGGAGAAGGTTGTTGAGAAGGTTGTTGAGGTTCCCGCTAAGGTAGAGGTGAAGCCCATCGAGAAGATGCGTCGTGATATCTTCTTCACCATCAATTCTTACAAGGTGAGAGAGACCGAGGCTGAGAAGATCAAGGACATCGCTGACTATCTGAAGCAGAACCCCAATGCCAAGGTTGAGGTTACTGGTTATGCTGACGCCGGTACTGGTAACAACCGCATCAACGATCGTCTCGCTAAGCAGCGTGCCGACGTAGTTGTAAAGGCTCTGATCAACGAGTACAATATCTCTGCAGATCGAATTTCCTTCGATTCTAAGGGTTCACGTGTACAGCCGTTCGCTGAGAACGACCTCAACCGTGTAACTATCTGTATTGCAGAGTAATTAGCATGTTTCTCATAGTTTAAACCAATATTGAGTCTGACTCTTATCCATACCCATAGCAGTATGGTGGGAGTCAGATTCTTTTTCAAAGGACCTATGCTTATGAAAAGAATTCAACTCATTATTTTTGCAATGATATGTACACTGGCTGCTCAGGCTCAGATTGCAAACGGATACTACCGTGTAAAGAGTTCGAAGCAGGGACGTTACACCCGTGTGCTCGACAATAGAGGCAGCATCAATCTGCAGACGACCGATGCCGATATGGGTGCCCTTTGCACCCAGCGTAGCTGGGACATAGTAGCCTCCGACCCAGGTTCCGTCATATATATTAAGAAGATGACTAGTGGCTACGACCTGCAGAGCCAGGGAACGGGTAGCTACGCGATTATCTCATATGAGGTTAGAGTTGAGGACATGGGGGACGGCAAATACTGGTGTTATGCCAGCAAAGCCGGCATGGTAAAATACCTTGCTGATGAGCAGATTACCTTCCTTTCTTCCGAAGAAGAAAAAGAAAGGGGCTGTATGGTAACCAATATCGGCCCGTCACAAGGCGAATATCTAGACTGGGATGTCATTCCCGTATCATCGACTGGAGACAACTACTTCGGACTTGCACCTACCGTTTCAGCAAGAGGTAGCTACTATCAGACATTCTATGCTGCATTCCCGTTTACCTTCTCATCAGCAGGAATGGAAGCCTATTATGTCGATGGAATCAATGAATCCACAGGCAAGGTTCACATCAAGGAAATCACTGGTGGTGTTCCTGCCTCCACACCTGTCATTGTCAAGTGTTCAGCCCAGAACGCAGCCGGCAACAAACTGAATGTCGGTGCCTCTACCAGCGGCTCTGCCTCAGGAAATAAGCTCACTGGTGTTTATTTCTGCTATCCCGATGCCGGCAATCATACCAATGTGAAAGTATATGACCCAGCCACCATGCGTGTGCTCGGCACGGCAAGCGACGGTTCACTGGCTTTTGTTAAAGACACCAACCTGAAGTATATCCCATCTAATACAGCCTATATCACCGTCAGCACTTCAGCTCCGGACGTGCTGAAAGTAACCACAGGTGAAGAACCCAGTCTGCCTGGCGACCTAAGTGGTGACGGCACTGTTTCCGGTCAGGACTTGGTCATTATGACCAACCTCATCCTCAGCAACACTTTCCGTGCCGACGCCGACCTCAACAACGACAACGTAGTCAGTGGTGCAGACTATGTGATACTGGTTAACATGATTCTCAGTTACTAATTAAATAGAATAGAAATACATGAAAACAATTAAACTAATGAAATTGTGGTTCATGGCCTTAGCCTTGTTGCCACTGTCTATCAATGCACAGAATAGCACAAGACTCTCGGTAGAGGACTTTACCATCAGCGGTGGTGAGACCAAGACGATGACCGTAGATTTGGATAATCCCGATATGCAGGTCACCTTGGTACAATTTGACTTGGTACTCCCAGAAGGTCTGTCAGTGCAAGGCGGCGAAGACGGAATAGACATTGCCCGTACCACTTACAAGAATCACTCAATAAGCTACAATCCAGACAATGGACGCATTCTTTTGGCTTCAAACAAGAATGCCACTCTTTCTGGCACATCTGGTGCTATCATTACCATTGATATCAAGGCCGCAGCCTCTTTCACCGAAGGTACCATTAAACTGACAAATATTGAAATTGTATCTCCCACGGAAACTGTTGTTCATCCTGAAGAGGTTATCGTCGTTATTGCTCCCGTACAGACCTCAGTAAGCATCAAGGCTGATGACAAGTCGATGGTTTACGGTAATGCTGTACCCACACTGACTTATACGGTCACCGAAGGTACACCCCAGGGCGTACCCGCACTGAGCTGCGAGGCCACCTCACAGTCACCAGTAGGCACCTACCCCATCAAAATCACTAAAGGTACTCTGACCAACAGCGACATTAACCTGACAGATGGCACACTGACTATCACGAAGGCTCCGCTCACCATCACTGCCAAGAGTTACACGATTAAAGTTGGAACAGCGCTGCCGACATTTGAGGTCATTTACAGTGGATTCAAGAACAACGAAACCGAGGAAGTGCTGACCAAGAAGCCTACTATCACGTGCGCTGCCACTAACGATAGCGCTCCAGGTGAATATGACATCATTGTCAGCGGTGCTGAAGCTACCAACTACAACATCTCCTACGTTGCAGGCAAACTGACCATCAAAGATAAGGAAGTTCTCAGCATCAAGGCTGATGACAAGACAATGGTTTACGGTAATGCTGTACCCACACTGACTTATACGGTCACCGAAGGTACACCCCAGGGAGAACCTGCACTGAGCTGCGAGGCCACCTCACAGTCACCAGTAGGCACCTATACCATCAACATTGCTAACGGTACGTTGACCAACGATATTATCAATCTGACGGAAGGTACGCTGACCATCAACAAGGCACCGCTCACCATCACAGCCAAGAGTTATGAGATTACGCAGGGTGATGAACTGCCCAAGTTTGAAGTGACTTACAGTGGATTCAAGAACAGCGAAACCGAGAATGTGCTGACCAAGAAGCCTACTATCACGTGCGCTGCCACTAACGATAGCGCTCCAGGTGAATATGACATCATTGTCAGCGATGCTGAAGCTACCAACTACAACATTTCCTACGTTGCAGGCAAACTGACCATCAAGGAGCCCTTTGAAGTAATTACAGATGATAAAGGATCAAATTACATCGTAGAGGACGAATGGAATAATACGGTATCATTTGCAGGAAACACAAATGCCACCAACACGTTTGAAGTTCCTTCGACCGTAACGGTAAATGGCGTCACCTATACTGTCAACATGATTTCAGAAAATGCTTTCAGTGGCAATACGTCGCTGACAGAGATCCTTTTGCCTGAGACAATTACTGCCATCGGTAGTGGAGCATTCAAGAATTGCATACACCTCGTATCCATTGCCATCAAGGCTATCACTCCTCCAACCCTGCTGAACAGTGCTGCTTCTTCACCCAGACGTGCAAGCAGCGTTTTCGAAGGTGTCAACAAAGAAACGTGTATCCTCTTTGTTCCTGAAGGCAGTCTAAACGCATACAAAGCTGCAGAAGGATGGAATGAGTTCAAGAATATCATGGAATATAACTTCTCTGCCATCCACGCTATCGCCATTGACGGCCAGGCTTGCGACATCTACGACCTCAATGGTCGCAAAGTTCGCGGTAATGCTACTACACTCGAGGGACTCTCGAAGGGTATGTACATCGTGAATGGTAAAAAGTTGATTGTGAAGTAAGAAGATTACATCTATAAAAAGAAGGGAGTTGGCACGTGCCAACTCCCTTCTTTTTATCTTTATATCTTAAAAGATAGTATAAGTGAACCGTACGTTCGCTACGGGGTATATTGACAGTTTAGACATCAAGTCCACGTAGTCACCGACCTTGCCGGTAATGTTTTCCACATCATTGATCAAGTCCGTACCGTCGTGCGCGTAAAGTCTGGGCTTACCGCCCCAGAGCATGATACCGGCATCAAAACCGACATGCAGGCGGTCGTTACCCTTCACCAGACGACCGTCGTAACCGAAACCGATATATGGTTTGAAAGCATTCACCTTCATGTCCGCTTTCACCATGTGATCATCATCAGGAGTCATCACGTAAGGATCACCCTTTTTATGTATTACGTTACCCTCCTCATCTGTGATGTCATGGGAATAGTCGCCTAAATAGAGACCCATGCGTCCTGCTCCATCAAATAGTTCCTGCATCTTCAGCAACAGGTCTAAATCCATATAGACATCTTCATAGCCTGGACCCAAGTCTATCAGTTTCACACCAGCCAGTTCGCGTTTCGTCTTACCGTGTAGCTTGTTGTAAATGTTATTATAGATATCCAATGCCACCAATGACGCCATACTCTCCGTCTGGTTAAACGCCTCAGCGACATTCGTCGGACCGAGGAAGAATCCCGCTGTCAAACGCCAGTGCAGGTTCCGCTGAAACGGATAGATGTCAAACAACACACTCCAGTTCCACATTTTCGCTTTTCCTGTCATATACACATTATCACTCACAGGTTTACCCGTAAAGGACTCCAGTGCAGTAGACATTCTATTAAACTTAGCCTTGCTCGTTGCAGGGTCGTCACCCACCTGAATCTCAAAGGTCATTGGCACCTCAAAACGTGGCATGAAACTCAGTCCCGAGCGTACCCACAAATATTTGTTAATGGGCATACTGGCCTCGACGCCCAGTCCCGTCGTTCCCAACGTTACGCCCACATCCAAATGACTAAATGGTTTCCATGGCTGCTTATCAGTCTGCGCTATCACAGGTAGGGACACCATCATAGCAGCAGCCGTTAAAAAACTTGATATTCTCATAGTCATATTATCATTCTACTTGCAAAATTAATATTATCAATATCTCAATTCTCTATTAAAAGTCACCAGGACCATAAAGTCCAAACTCCGGGTCTTTCTCCGGCTGCCACGTCCTCAGCTTAATGAGCGGCTTTTCCGGGTCATTGATATCAATCATCAGCATCAGATAGCCTTTATCACCATAAGTGGAGGAATAATAATCCTGCTGAATCTGGATGGCATACGACTCCCCACCCTGCCCCATCTTGTAGACGTCGTTATTGGAGAAGCGGATATTAACGAACTCGTTCTTCTCAAAACAGCGCTTCAGGCTCTTCAGATACTCATCCTTTGTCTGACGGTTCAGCTTAATAATGCGATTACCATCCTCGCTGAGCCTCGACTGGTTCTCGTTTTTCGCACTAGCCTTCTTAGCAATAGTACCAGTGATGATGACCGCATCGTCATCAAAGACGGAACGGATGTAGTCCAGACGTTTCAGGGCGTATGCCGTCTTATAGTTCTCGAGGAACCCCATAATGGCAAATCGGGACTTCTCATCCCAGACACCTTTGTTCAGAATGTCGTCCTCAGCCGTTTTTCCCAGTCCGAAAGCAATATTCTCAATCTTCTTATCATCGTCGAACACCAGCACAACATCCTCGACGAATGTGGCACGTCCGCCAGAGGCAAAGGAGAACGACATTCTCAGTCCGCGCTCTATCACGTTATCATTATGCTCATAGAAGCGCAGGTTCGACGCATCAAGGATCTTTGCCTTACCGTATTGCATCAGCTTGACGAACATATCCCATCCTCCGTCGGTAAAGAGTGAGCGTACTGACTCATATTTCTTCTGACGGACAGCATCGACGAGGCTTTTCAAAGCCGAGGTATACTCCTCGACATCATCGTCCAACCTCTTGGGCGGAGACATCACCTCAGCGCTATTGGTCGTAAACGACTCGTTCTCCATCTTCTCCATACGTGCCTTTTTCTCCTTGGCTTTCTCCTTACGCTCCATAGGTATCTTCACATTGGATTCAGGCATGGGGGTTCCCTTGACAGCTTTCAGCACGTCTTCCACCTCCTTGTCAATCTTGGCTTCACCAGCATATTCATACTCATACTTCAGCTGAAGCTGTGAACTATCATATTCCGGTGCCAACTCCACAAGGCCCCAGCCGTCCTTGGCGCTATAGATAGCACTCCAGTCCTGACCGTCCCAATATTTGTAGTCCACACTATTGACAGGCTTATCCTTGTAGGTAATGGCCAGTTTGACGTCGTTCTCGTCACGACTGTCAACAATGGCCTTCAGTTCGCCAAATGTCTCGTCAATTTTCTCCTTACACCAGTTGGTGAGCACATGCGTCTTGCCATCCTCATCGGTATAGGTCACCTCATTCGGATACTGCAGACTCTTCAGCAGCGTCAGCGCCCAGTAGAAGTTACGCAATACGTCATCCACCTTGCCTTTCTTCTCTGCACGAAGGGCTGTCTCCACCATATCGATGGCCTTACGCTTGCGGGCCTCGAAGATCTTTTCTATCTCGCTAACCTTGATCCAGCGTACGACGTGGACATCATTGGGTTTGTTCTTCAGCACCTTCTGCTTCGTATTGGTCAGCGTAGCCTGCGAATAGGTGTTGATGGTGTTGGTAAACTGCGACTCCTCGTCCAACTGGCCATTGCTATTGGTGGCCTTCAACGTACGATGCGACTCATTGGTCACGCTGGAGGCAATCTTACTAATCAGGCTACCCAGCGCCTGACGCTCAGCCTCAGCGACGGTCTTACCCCACCCTTCGCCGTAGATGTAGTCTTCACTGTCTCTGACGGTTTCCCAAGTCTGCGCAAACACACCCAGGGTCGTCATCATCATTACCAGCAGGGCCAGAATCCTGCTATTCAGTGTTTTCTTGTACATATCTTATTTATTCTTATTTTACAATCACCTTACGTCCATTCTGGATATAGACACCCTTCTTTAACGTTGAACGTTGAACATTCTCTCCTTGAGAGTGTGGCGTTGCAATGAACGTTGAACCAAGCTTACGGCCCTGTAGGTCGTACCACTCTCCGTTTCCATCTTCCGCCTGACTTCTGACTTCAAGGATATCCGTCGTATTGTCATCCGTATTTTCGCCAATTATGAAGTACATCGGAGCAGGCGAAGTACCTTTGTGCATGGTGTAAGCCTCGAAGGGACGCACCTCGCGGTAATTACGCTCGAAGACGCTACCTGCGGCATAGTATTCACGCTTCTCACCGACATTCAGGGCGTAGATGTCAGGCTGAATCGTCATGCTCTGGAAAGCTGGCGCCATGATGAACTCTTCGGACTCGTCCGTCACGTCAACAGTCTGAGGCACTGTCACATTCTCCGCAGCAAACGTTACCTGTCCTGACAGGTTGAAACGCTCAGGATATTCATACGAGTTAGGCATACTGATAATATAAGGAGTATTCGCCTCTATCGTCTGCACGGCCTGCAACCCGCTATGCGTCAGGCGGCGCAGCCAGAAGTGAAGATCACTGGCATCGCTGCCAAACGGAGCAATCACGCCCTTGTCCTGATGGGTAATGGTCTGCACGGCAAACGGCAGAGCCAACGACTCCCAGCCGCGACTGTAGCCAATACGCGTTTGCTGGTTGAAGTTACGAGTATAGCTGATCTTCTCGGCCTGGAACGCTTGCGGACAGTACCAGTTGTTATTGCCCGATGCATCTTTCAGCACAATTTCCTGAGCCACACCGTTCACCACGACATTCTGAATGCCCTCGGGTGCCAGTCGATCCTCGTTGACATATACCAACACGTTGGGATTCTGAATGCCACGATACTGTGCAGCAGGAATCTCAGCATTGCCTGCCTGAACGGCAGCCAGCATAGGATAGTCACTCAGCCAGAATTTCGTCTCGTCGGTAATGTTCGATGCATACGTCTCGTCAACCACCACACGCATGATGCTGCCACGCTTTTCATACCAAGGTTCTCTGGTCATAGTGGGCGTGATGAGCATACCCTTTCTGATGTCGCGCTGCTCGTCGTAGTAGAGTCTCAATGTCGTATTATCGCCGGTGAGCACGCCGTAAGGCTCTGGCTCAGTATTAGGCATCTCGACAATGTTCTGGAACTGGTTCCAACCCTCCATCGCCAGATAGCGTTCGCGGGTGCCGTAAGGCACGTAAAGCGTAGCCTGTTCACGAACTGCCGATCCGAAGTAAGCTTCTGTTGCTACCGGTGGCGTCTTGATGTAAGAAGTGATGGTTCTGATATTGTCACATCTGTAGAAGGCCAGATGACCAAAGGTAGAAACACTTTGTCCGAAAGTGACCGACTGCAAATTTTTGTTGTCTATGAAGCCCTGGAAATCGACTATTGTTACATTGCTCGGAATGACGATAGACTCCAAGCCACCATCCTGGAAGGCCAAATCGCCGATTCTCGTCACCGTCTCAGGAATCTCAAGCGTCTTCAGACTGGTGCATCCGTAGAATACCGCCGTACTGAGTTCAGTAAGTTCCGACGGCAGTCTCACTGATGACAGTGCTTCACAACTCATAAAAGCATATCCTTCAATTTCCTTTACATTGTCCGGAATATTGATGGCGACAATGCCAGAACCATTGAAAGAATACTCACCAATAGCCGTAACCGAAGTCGGAACGAAGGTATTTTTACATCCTAACACCAGTTTATTGGTAGCCTTCTCGACAATCGCATTACAGCCAATACGAGAGTCATAAACCGGATTATTCAGCTCTACCTGAATGGTCGCCAGATTGCTACACATGGCAAAGCTTTGTGAGCCGATGCTGGAAATGTTCTCGAGCAGCGTCAAGCTGGTCAGTCCTTTGCAGGCATAGAAGGCATAGTTAGCAATAGCCGTCACGCTACGAGGTATGAAGGATTTGTCACAACCCGTATAGATGGTGTTGGAAGCGGTATGGATGATGGTATTGCTGTTTTCGCGAGAGTCGAACACCTCGTTACCCTCCTCCACAACAATAGACGTAAGATTAGGACAGCTTCGGAAAACATTTCGGTTGTAATACGCACCCAGTTCCGTTACGCTACGCGGTATGACAACCGAAGTAAACGCACAATTCTCGAACGCTGCGCCACCTATGGATTTCAGATTGCCGGGAAGGTCGGCCTTTGCCAACTTCGGACAATACTCGAAGGCAGAAGTACCTATCTTCGTCACGCTATTGGGAATATCGACCGAGGTAATCTCCTGACATGTCCAAAAAGCCCGCTCACCGATGGCAATCACATCGAATCCCTTAGCCTTCTCAGGAATGGTCACATGACCTGCCGTAGAAGCGTCAACAGCTGCAGGGTGTCCCCATACGTTAGATGGTTTACCACCTACCTGACAGGTATTCTGTGCTACGCTGATAATCCTAAAGGTCATAGTGATACCCTCGGCGGTGATGTCGGTGAACTCGTCACCATCATGCCATTCGCCAGGAGTTCCGGGCTGATATTGCTCTACTCTCCATGCTAACTCCTCTAGCATCATCATGATCTCCTGCTGCCTTTTCAAGCACTCATTTTGATCAATACTGGTCTCAGCCACCTGAATGCGTTTTTCTACTTCATAAATATACGATTCTGCATCAGCACACATAGCCCATAGTTCTTCAGCTTTACGCTCAGGGTCTTTATCATACAGTTTCATCACAATAGTTTCCATCTCGGCTTTAATTTGTTCATGTCGCTTTAGCAAATCGGACATCATTGCCTCAAATTTATCCTTAAGCGTAAAATAGCCTGCCTTATCAGTTCCGTAACCTCCATCAATGCGAGCGTAGGTATAGTCGGTATGATCAGCACTATAGGTCGTCGTCTCGCCTCCGACAATGTTAGTACAGTCATCAAACACCTCTTCGCCCGACGTCACCTTCTCCGTCGTCCAATCCTGCCCTGCGAAGATGACCCTCATAGCAAAGCAGCCGTTGAACATCCTGTACATATCCGTCAGTTTGCCCGTATTGAAGTTCGTGAGGTCAAGACGTCTCATACCGCTACAATTATAGAACATATAGCGCATATTCTTCACGTTCTTCGTCACAAATGTGCTCACGTCAAGATCCGTCAGACTGGAACACTCGGCAAACATCGCCTCCATATCCCTCACGTTGTCCGTCTTCACCTTGTCAAGTCCCGTGATGGTCTTCAAATTGTTTAACCTGTTGAACCATCGTGCCGTACTTGTCAACGACGTGTAGTCGGCAAACGAGTTGTCGAACACGGCAGTAGTAATCTCGCTGACGTGATTACCCCACTCGTCGGATGTGCCCAGCGCAATACCTTCGCGCTCAGCCCTGTTCTTGTCGTAGTAGAACGTCACCTTCGTGTTGTTGTCGCTAAGCACTGTGTAGGGCTCGGGCACCACTTCGAAAGCATACGTTGCAACGGGCGAAGCATCCTTACCCTCAACAATGGCCATCGCCTTGATGGTGGTAGCCTGCGTCAGTGCCAGCGGTTCCGTATAAACTGCGCTGTGAGTATTCGGCTCCGTACCGTCCGTCGTATAGAATATCTTAGCGTCGAACGGGCTTTGGATGCTTACCGTATTGAAATTCCGCGTAAATGTCGGCTTCGGACACTGCCAGTCCAACATCACCTCAAACTTCACGTTGTCGAAGTAATAGTTGTTGGCTTCCGCAAAACGGTTGAGGGCAAAAGCAACAGAACGCATGGGCTGCTGGTCCGACGATTTCTCTGGAAACATTTCACTCTCGTAGGTATAATGTTGCCATTCGGGGGTGAATGTCATATGATCGTCGTCGAACATAAAGCCATTGATATATACCGTTGGCTCGGCATGCGCCTCCACATTGACCTCAGCCTCCTTGTCAGCACGATAGTCGAACGACACGCGGATGCGACTACCTTCGCTGACGGGCTGGTTCAGACGGAACCAGAACTGGTTGTCATACATTTCTTTCTCCTTAGCCGTTGCCTCAATCTTGATGCCGCGGCTGCCGTTCATACCCACACCGTTGGCAATGGCAACAGTGTCAGGCACAGCACTCTCCAGATTATTTCTATACCAGTAGCTAATGTTATTCTCCCCCTCCATATCGCCGTTCTCAATCAGGTCAACAACAACGATATCGGCAGGAGCATCCTTATATGTAAAATATCCTGGCATCTGGCTATTCGGGCCTCCGTCAATTCGGGCGTAGGTATAATCTACGTGGTTAGGATCGAAATGAGTGCCTGCACCACCGACAAGTTCGTAGCAAAAATAGAACATGTTGTTGCCATTAGCCACATTTTCAGTACTCCATTCATCTCCTACATATATGGTCTTCAGGCTGGAGCAATCTTCAAACATGCCATCCATATTTGTTACATTTTTTGTGTAGAATCCACTCAAGTCTACAGAGGTAAGTCCGGTACACCATGAAAACATACTGGCCATGCTCGTTACATTCCGTGTGTCGAAATGGCTCAAATCCAAAGTTGTGAACTTAGAATCATTGAACATGCCACCCATGTCTATCACGTTGCCTGTGTCAAGGTGGCTCAAGTTCAATGAACCGATGTCGCAACCTTGAAACATGAATCTCATATTCGTTACATTCGACGTATTGAAATTGCTCAGATCAAGACTGGCTAAGGATTGACAACCGGAGAACATACTGCCCATATCCGTCACATTTCCAGTGTCAAAACTACTTACGTCCAATGAGATGAGGTTAAAACAACAAGAGAACATACTGTTCATATTCGTCACATTTCGTGTGTCGAAACTGCTTAAGTCTAAGGATGTTACATCGCAACCATAAAACATTTCACTCATATTTGTCACGTTCCGAGTGTCGAAGTGGCTTAAATCTAAAGAGGTGATGTCGCAACCTTGGAACATTTCACTCATATCCGTCACATTTTCTGTATTCAGATTCTCTATACCTATAATCTCAGTAAGATGTAAATCTAAAAACCAATAGCGTGTGCTGGTAATGGTGCTACAGCCAGCAAATGACGGGTCGAAGATAACTGAAGTAATGCTTGCCTTCCAACTTTCCCATGACCGATTGATTAAACTACTAAACGGTCCGACGTCCATACCATTCCTTGCCGCTTTCTGGTCGTCATAGTAGAACGTCAGCACGGTGTTATTGTCGCTCAATACAGCGTATGGCTCTTGAGCCAGCATTCTCGTGCTGCCCAGAATCATTATCACCAACACGAATAAAGTCTTGAAAAGTCTGTTCTGCTTCATATTATATATTTTTTTACTTTATACGCTATTTTGTTTTTTAGTTGGTTGCAAAGATACAAACTTATTCTGACAATACCAAATAATAACGCTTCTTTTTGTAAGATAGTACAAGTAAAGACGAACGAAGGCGGAAGGAAGCAAGGGACGAACCTGTAGTTAACTAGGGTAGGACGAATCTGAAAAAAGAATTATATGTGATAAAGAATGTCGAATTCAAATTTTACTTACGGAAATGACAAAAAAGGGTTCATCTATTCATCATTCGACGTAATATACTGAAACTCAGATGCTTGCCGAATGAATAGTGGCTATGAATAGTGGTGCGACTATTCATTATTTGGAGGATTTTACTGTGATTGTAATACTTTTTAGCAAAGAAGAAAGAGTGTTTCTCTATTGTAATAACAGCGGAAACACTTTGTCACAAAGGAGGTGACACTTTGTTACGCAAGCAGTTACAAAGTGTTACGCAAATAGTTACAAGTATGTAACTCACTGGCTTTCAAGCAAAAGCTGGAATATTAGCAGCAAAAGAAGGCTTTAAAATGGCAAAATATGAATAGTAGATGAATGGTCAAGACGGACTATTCATAAAGTAATTAATTGATTATTAGGAAGTTATCAAAAAAGATGAATAGATGAATAGTTAAAATGAAAATTTCATTGGAATGAAATTTTATAATCACAACAATCACAGGGCAGAGGCTGTAAGCAAATGAATACACGCGCATAACCAAATGAATATGAGGCTCCAGACAAATTAATGTCCGGAGCCCCACTCAATCACTATATTCAAGCTATATGCGCCTACTTCACCACCGTTTTGCGGCCGTTGTAGATATAGACACCCTTCTTTAACGTTGAACGTTGAACATTTAACGTTGAACCAAGCTTACGGCCCTGTAGGTCGTACCACTCACCGTTTCCATCATCCATCATCCATCTGACATCAGGAATATCCGTAGTCGAGCCTTCAAGGTCGCTGAGGTCGAAGAACAGCGGAGCAGGCTGATCGCCACGATGCAGCGTATAGGCCTCGAAGGGGCGCACCTCGCGATAGTTACGCTCGAAGATGCTGCCCTCGGGACGACCGTTACGTTCCTCGCCAATATTCAACGCATAGACATACTCGCTGACTGGCATACGCTGGAAGGCGGGAACCATCATGTAGTCTGCCGACTCGTCCTCCATCTGCTCCGTCCTTTCCACATAGGCATCCTCAGCAGCGAATGTCACCCTTCCATTGAGGTTGAAGCGTGAAGCATAGTCCTCGCTGTTCGGCATACTGATGATGTAAGGCGTATTGGGCTCAATCATCTGTACGCTGATGAGGCCTTCATGACCCAGGCGGCGCAGCCAGAAGTGAAGACCGCTGGCGTCACTGCCGAACGGAGCTATCACGCCCTTGTCCTGATGGGTGATGGTCTGCACGGCAAACGGCAGCGCCAGCGACTCCCAGCCGCGGCTGATGCCAATCTGCGTCTGCTGTCGGAACTCGCGGGTGTAGCTGATCTTCTCAGCACGGAACGGCTCCGGGCAGTACCAGTTGTTGTTGACAATCTTTCCGTCAGGATTATCCGTCAGCACAATCTCCTTCGCCACACCGTTCACCACGACGTTCTGCACGCCCTCAGGAGCCAGCCGCGACTCGTTGACATACACCAGCAGGTTCGGATTGCCAATCTTAGCATATTCCTCTGTAAGAATATTCGCACTGCCAGCAATGATACTGGCCAACGATGAGCAACCTACGAACATGTTCTTCTCCTCGTTGTTTACCTTCGACATGTCGAAAGTCCTGATATCAAGGTTTACCAGATTAGAACAGTCGTAGAACATGCCCTGAGTGTTCGTTACGTTAGAGGTGTTAAAATTGGTGAGGTCGAGGCTTGTCAGCGACGTGCACGACTGGAACATCACGCTCATGTTCGTAACCTTTTCGGTGTTGAAGTGACTTACGTCTATGGTCGTGAGTTTGCTGCAGTCATCAAACATATCCATCATATCCGTCACATTCTCAGTGTTGAAACCGCTCACATCGAGGCTCGTCAGACTTGAACAATGAGAGAACATTGCACGCATATCCGTCACGTTGTCTGTCTTGAAACCGCTTACGTCAAGACTTGTCAGTTTAGAACAGTATCGGAACATGTATCTCATTCTCATCACATTGTCTGTCCTAAGATTGCTGATGTTTGTAATCGAAGTCAGATTCTCACATCCATAGAACCAATGCGCTGTACTGGTTAATGCAGTATATTCAGCGAAAGACGCATCAAACACGACATTAGTGATGCTTTCACATTGGTCGTGCCATCCTCTCTCGGAATAACTTAGGAACGGCCCGACACTCATACCATTCCGCTGTTCTCTCTCCGTGTCGTAATAGAACGTCAGGACAGTGTTATTCTCGCTGAGTACAGCATAAGGCTCAGGGGTGCCAGGTTCTACCCAAGGCGCATCACCCTTCCTTGTGAAGTATCCTGGCGTCTCGCTGTCCGGGCCTCCGTCGATGCGGGCGTAGGTAGCATCAATGTGGTTCTCGTCAAACTTCGTGCCTTTACCACCGACTATACTATAGCAGCGTTCGAACATATGATTTCCCTCTGTGACGCTTGCTGTAGTCCAACTATCACTGACATAGACCGTCGTGAGCGACGTACAGCGATAGAACATAGATCTCATATTGGTAACCTTATTTGTATTGAAACTGCTCAAGTCAATCGTCTTCAGACTACTGCAGTTCAAGAACAAGTCACCCATATTCGTCACATTTTCCGTGTTTACGCCGTCAAAGATTATATTCTCCAGTCCGGTACAGCCCTCAAATACCTGATGCATGTTTGTCACATTGCCCAGATTGAGGTTGCTCAAGTCAAGACTCGTCAACGATTCGCAGTCGCAGAACATGGAATTGATATCGTTGACGTTGTCCGTCTTGAGATTCTGAATGCCTTTGATGGTCGTGAGCTTCGTCAACTGGTAGAACCAATAAGCAGTACTTGTCAACGTAGTACAGTTAGCAAACGAGTCATCAAAGACTACAGCCGTAATAGTCGATCTATTACCATACCATTCAGTGCTGACGCCATAGGAAGACAAATTCTCAAACGGTCCAACACCCATACCATTCCGTTCTTCCTTATGTTCGTCGTAATAAAACGTCAACACGGTATTATTCTCGCTGAGTACAGCGTACGGTTCGGGATCAGTAACGACTGGTGCATTCTTGTCCGTGAAGTATCCAGGATTCGATGTTCCGCCGTCGATATGGGCATAGGTGTGGTCTGTATGATTTTCATCATAGACAGTCCCTGCTCCACCGACAAGGCTAGTGCAATTCATGAACATTTCGTCTCCCTTCGTCGTAGCATCCGTTGTCCACCCACTGCCTGCATAAATAGTTTTCAGACTGAAACAATTCATGAACAAGTGCCTCAAGTCCTCCTTTGCGTTAGCCGTGTTGAAGTTGCTCAGGTCGAGGGTTGTCAGGCCAGAACAACTATAGAACATGCGGCTTATGTCCGTTACGTTTGCAGTGTTGAAGCCCGTCACATCAAGGGTTGTCAAGCCGGAGCAACTGGCGAACATGCTACCCATGTTCGTCACATTTTCAGTGTTGAATCCGCTGACGTCGAGGATTGTCAAGCCAGAACAGCCATCGAACATGTATTCCATATTCGTCACATTTTCCGTGTTGAAATGGCTTAAGTCGATACTCGTCAGACTAGAACAATCCCTGAACATCCTTCTCATGCTCGTCACATTTGCCGTATAGAGGTTGTTAATGCCAGAGATTGAAGTCAAGTTACTACATCCGTCGAACCATCTGGCTGTACTGGTGATACTTGTGCAATTAGCAAACGACGGGTCGAACTCAACTGACGTTATTGTGGTGACATCGTCTTTCCATTCCCTGCTGTCTGTATTTACAAACGGCCCGATACCCATACCGTTCCTGGTGGCCTTCTGGTCGTCACAATAGAACGTCAGGACGGTATTGTTCTCGCTCAGTACAGCGTAAGGTTCTACGTCACCAGCCTCCACTTCAAACTCGTAGGCATTCAGCATACTGCGACTGCCGTCATTTGCAACACCTTCCATATAGAACGTATGCGTACCCTTTGGCAGATTGCTGATATCCACCGTTATTGCCATATCTTTACCAGTCACCTGCTGCGTCATAGTGTTCTGTCTGCTGTCTATCCAATATTCAATGCTGGACAACTGACTCATACCATTAACCTCATTTATGTAGAATATGTAGCGAGACAGGCCTCCCCACTGACCGGATTTGTCCTGAACACGGTAATTGAAATAATGTATGCCAGGCTTCAGATTGCTGATGTCCAGATTAAGCACATACTCAGACGCTTCGCCGCTAACAGTAGTGCGAGCATCATACTGATTGTCCAGCCAATACTCATACCCAGCCATAGAACTTGTGGTAATATCTGCCATGTTCCTTATAAAGAATATGTAGCGGGACAATCCGCCCCACTCGTCTGACTGGCCTTGGGCACGCACATTGAAATAGTGTATACCGGACTTTAGGCTACTGATGTCCAAGTCTAACACAATGTCAGGGGTAGCATTGGCAACGATGGTTCTACCTTGATGGTCGTTGTCGAACCAGTATTCATATCGGGACGTCTGCGCAATGGCCAACTGCACGGACAACAGCAGCAAGAATAAAAGAGACAATTGCTTTCTCATAATCATTACTTATTACCTAACTTCAACGTCACCTTCAACTTTTTCTCTGCCTGGTCCACTTCAATATTGTGCTCTACTACCTGTACGATAGGCATCACTAACGAGAACTTCACCTGTCCGCCATTGATACCAACCCAAGTATTGTCTGGACCCAAATAGCCTGCAGCCTTCAGTTCATCATCGCTCATTATACTATTCAAGTCGTCATCCAAGACTTCAACGATTAACTCATAGCAATCATACATCAAACTAGAACTTCCGTAACATAAACAATTATGGAACACTCCGCTATTTGGAGAAGACACGATACAACTTTGGAAATTAATATTATCGCCATAACAATAGCGGATATTACAGTTGAGGAAAACAATATTACCGTTTTCTGCGACCCCATTGTTTAAAGACCTTATCTTTGATGCAACCACAGACATGTAGTTAATCTTGTCTGAGGGAATGAATCTGTCTATCTCTGAAGATATAATCTCTATATTGTTGTAACTGGCATCATCAGTACCACTAAACTCACAGAAACCTGGGATTTTACATTGTAAGACCCTTGCGCCCATAACAACACCTCGGAAATGTATATTCGTCACATTTAATCCGCTTAACAGCAAACCTTCTTCTACACTGTTCTCTGATGACACATTAATGTCACCAGCAATTACAGTGCTCTGTCCTGCGCCGATAATGGCTATTGGTTTTTCGACAGTAAACCCATCAAAAATACCTTCACTCAAATAAAGAGTATCTCCCTTCACAGCTGCATCCAATGCGCCCTTAAGGTTGGTAGAAGGATAGGTCGTCACATTACCTTCATGGTGCAAAGCTGCAATTACCAATTGCGCGTTCACACTCTGCATACCTACCATTACGAGGCATACTACTGATAATAGAATCTTTTTCATAATCTTGTTATTATTATTTTTAGTTATTGCAAATAATCTCTATTTCACCTGGATGATTGTGGCCTCGGAATTCTTCATTGTAGGTATTGTCTCACCCACGCGACCACCGATGTAACTCGGGTCGCAGATAATGAAGCGACTGTCTTCTAACTTCAGGAAGTCACCTACGACTACTGCATCCGAGAAATCGACGGCTGCAGTCAGATGGCCTGCAGAATAATAGATCAGCGCTGCGTCGATGCCCACCACATCGCGCACTAAACGAGCCAGCAGGATGGAGCGGTCCTCCGAATCAGCATAAGGATAAAAGAGCGTCTCTTCAGGATAGAAAGCCCGGTCGTAACCCCACACCTTCTCGTCATATTCAAATTCGAACCCCGTCTGTACCCACCACAGTATCTGCTGTACGGCTTCAAGCTGACTCATGCCAGCCACCTTCTGCTTCATCTTGGTAACAAGGCTGTCCTTGACTTGCTGCTCAAACGGATATTCTGCCAATGTCGCCCATCGAGTCATGAAATTCTCGTCATCACCTGCCAAAGGCACTTCATTATAGTAGTCAATAAGATTTTGGTTCATCGTAATGGTGAAAGTAAAGGTAGAGTCTTTCTTGGACGTAATGGTACGAGGCGCCGTCGGTTTCTGTGCCAGTTTCATCTCCCCCTGATAGTGGAAATCAATAGGCCTGCCCTCCATTTTTTGGAGCATAGCGGTTTCCTCGTTGGCCACAGAGTCGCCATATACATAATACTTATGACCATTCAGCAAGATGCCGGCTGCGTTATAGACAAAAGCGTCCGACTGATACCATAGATTCAGTTTGCCTTTGTTTGCACTTACCATCGCGCCATAGCCAGAGCGTGTCAGCATGTCATACATCAGCAGCACAGCCTCATTGGTACTGTCAAGACTGGCTGTGGCAAAGCGGTCGAGCATCTTTACGTATGCCCAGTCGCTCAGGTTCAGCTCCTGCTTGATGCGCTGACAGTCCTTCAGGGTCTCTATGGTGGAGGACTTGATCCATACCAGACACTTACTCACCTCGTCCTTGCTGACATCCTTCATCGTTTCACGCTGCGAAGTGTCGAAATGAATATTTAGGTCAGTGCCATAGAGGCTGAACTGAACCATATTGGCATGCTTGTCAGAACACGAAATAGTAAACACGCCTGTCAAAGCCAGGCACACAACTGATAATAGAACCTTTTTCATGATTATTTATACTTATTGTCTTTTCTACTTAAACACTATTTTGCGACCGTTGCGGATATAGACACCCTTCTTTAACGTTGAACGTTGAACATTTAACGTTGAACCAAGCTTACGGCCCTGTAGGTCGTACCACTCACCGTTTCCATCATCCATCATCCATCTGACATCAGGAACATTCGTAGTCGAGCCTTCAAGGTCGCTGAGGTCGAAGAACAGCGGAGCAGGCTGATCGCCACGATGCAGCGTATAGGCCTCGAAGGGTCGCACCTCGCGATAGTTACGCTCGAAGATGCTGCCTTCGGGACGACCGTTACGCTCCTCGCCAATATTCAACGCATAGACATACTCGCTGACTGGCATACGCTGGAAGGTGGGAACCATCATGTAGTCTGCCGACTCGTCCTCCATCTGCTCCGTCCTTTCCACATAGGCATCCTCAGCAGCGAACGTCACCCGTCCATTGAGGTTGAAGCGTGAAGCATAGTCCTCGCTGTTCGGCATACTGATGATGTAAGGCGTGTTGGGCTCAATCATCTGTACGCTGATGAGACCTTCATGGCCCAGACGGCGCAGCCAGAAATGAAGACCGCTGGCGTCACTGCCGAACGGAGCTATCGCACCCTTGTCCTGATGGGTGATGGTCTGCACGGCAAACGGCAGGGCCAGCGACTCCCAACCACGACTGATGCCAATCTGCGTCTGCTGTCGGAAATCGCGGGTGTAGCTGATCTTCTCGGCACGGAACGGCTCCGGACAGTACCAGTTGTTGTTGACAATCTTTCCGTCAGGATTATCCGTCAACACAATCTCCTTTGCCACACCGTTCACCACGACGTTCTGCACACCCTCAGGAGCCAGCCGCGCCTCGTTGACATACACCAGCAGGTTCGGGTTGCCAATATTAGCATACTCCTCAGCAGGGATCTCCGCATTTCCTGCCTGAATGCTTGCGAGAGATGTACAGTTATAGAACATACGCCTGAAATCCGTCACATTAGCAGTATTGAAGCTACTGATATCAATATCCGTCAGCTTTGAGCAGCCAGAGAACATCCAGTACATGTCCGTCACGTTAGCAGTATTGAATACGCTCAGGTCAAGGCTTGTCAGTCCAGAACAGCCCAAGAACATACTGTTCATGTCGGTCACGTTGTCTGTCTTGAAATTACTCACGTCAAGGCTTGTCAGGTTTTTACAGCCATTGAACATCCAACTCATTCTCTTGACATTAGACGTATTGAAATGACTTACATCGATGCTTGTCAGACTAGAACACATATAGAACATGTCATACATATGCGTCACATTCTCCGTGTTGAATCCGGAAACGTCAAGGCTAGTCAGGCTAGAACAGCTATCGAACATTCTACTCATGTCCGTAACATTATCCGTCTTGAGATATTGGATCCCGGAGATTGACACCATGTTCCTGCATCCATAGAACCAAAGGAATGTGCTGGTGAGTGATGCGCAATTGGCGAACGATTCATCAAACACAGCTGTCGTAATACTCTCCCTCTGATTATACCACGATTGTTTGTCAGAATCGTTAAACGGTCCAATGTCCATACCATTCCGCTCCACTTTATGTTCGTCATAGTAGAACGTCAGTACGGTATTGTTGTCGCTGAGCACAGCGTAGGGCTCAGCATCGACTGGCATATCACCTTCGTGCACCTTAATGATTACCTGACCACTTAAATAACCCCACTCATGGTTAATGGTTATGGGTACAAAAATAGTGAACGAGCCAAGCTGCCCGCCATTATTCACGAAGGTCAGCATTCCATGATTCAAGTCAGGATTATAACTAACTGCAAGATCCGGAGCCATCTCACTCAATGGGTGCAGAGAGCCGTCCGGACTGCCCAAATCGGTCATAATAATTTTATTAAGCTCTTCGCCGTTTTCCGTACCCGTAATCATGGGACTATCGACACGATAGTACTCATACAAATCGGGGGAATCATTACGAACAAGTTGCTTATTGCGCCAGTCCTGCAAATGGATGAGTTCATCCAAAGGTACAGAAACCTCCTCACTATTTTCAAAACTTATCTCAATAAGGCTGATACTTTCAATGCTAAGAGGTTTCGTGAGCATTACCGTGAATGATCCGTTTGTCAGCGGCACCTCATCGTCACCAATATAAGCCTTCACGCAAAGTGGCAACGATACATACCGGTCTGTAGCACTAAGTAAGCTCCACGTAACATCTGTGTTGAGAATACGTATCATACCCCATTCTGGATCTATCTCAGCCACTTCGCCCTGCATGTTTGCATCCTCATACACCAGTATCCTGCCACCGTCGATTGTCTTCCAATGGCCTTTCTCCGTAAACAGAACACGTCCCTCTACATTATCAACCGGCTCACCGTTCTGCGTAGTAAAGGCCAACTTATTCTCAACGAAAGTATTCAGTACATTATTCTCCCATATAGACACTTCACCGGGCGGCAGCGGCACATTTATTATGATAGCCTCGAAACCATCCGGATTACCGGCCTCATCGTACCAATAGTTATCTATCTTTCCCGTCAACACAAGGGTGTTTGGATCAACCACTGGTGCATCCTTGAACGTAAAATACCCCGGCATCTGGCTATTCGGGCCTCCGTCGATACGGGCGTATTCTTGATTTATATTATTTTCGTCATAAACCGTACCAGCACCACCAACAAGATCATAGCAAGATGAGAACATGCTGTTGCCATCAGTCACATTTTCAGTACTCCATTCGGAACCAACATAAATAGTTTTCAGGCTCGTGCAGCCAGAGAACATAAAGCCCATGTCTTGTACCTTCGAGGTATTGAAACTGCTAATATCAAGTGTCGTGAGTTTTCTGCAATCATCAAACATAAAGCCTAGTGTCGTTGCACTTTCGGTACCAAAACCATCCAATTTTAGACTCGACAGATTTCTGCAATACATAAACATTTCATACATGTCTATTACATTGCTGGTATTCAGGCCACTTAAGTCTAAGTTTGGTAACCCAATGCAATCATAGAACATGTTTCTCATATTTGCGACATTCTCAGTATTCAGATTTTCAAGGCCTGTAATGGTAGTCAGTGAATGAAACTCACGGAACCAAAAAGCTGTGGTTCTTAGGCTGTGACATTGAGCAAAGGACTCATCGAATACAACGTGCTGAATATTGGGAGCCTCGCTATGCCATCCTCTGTATGTAGGAAGACTGAATGAAACGACATCCATGCCACCACGCGCCGTTTTCTCCTCGTCATAATAGAAAGTCAGTACGGTATTGTTGTCGCTGAGCACAGCATATGGTTTCGGACCTGTCACAACCGAAGCATTGATGTCAGTAAAGTAGCCAGGAGTCGGAGTTCCGGGACCATAGTCAATATGAGCATAATCATAATCTTTCTTATCGCAGTACGCCGTTCCTTCGCCACCGACTATACTTGTACACCAATCGAACATTTGAGAACCTTCTGTGACACTTTCAGTACTCCATTTATCGCTGACATACACAGTTACCAGACCCGTACAGTTATAGAACATAAAATTCATATTGGTTACATTACTGGTATTGAAACTGCTCAAATCGAGCGTTGTCAACCCAGAGCAGCCATAGAACATGCTAGACATATTCTGCACTTTTGTTGTATTGAAACTTGTCAAGTTGAGGTCAGTCAGTCCAGCACAGCCCCAGAACATCAGAGCCATTGTGGTGACATTCTCGGTGTTGAACGTGCTAAGATCAAGACTTGTCAAGCTGCCACAGCCATTGAACATATATTCAAAGGTGGTCACATTGTCCGTCTTGAGGTTTTCAAGACCGACAATAGTTGTAATATTCCCACACCCACGGAACCAAAAGGCAGTACTTGTCAGCGAGGTACAATCAGCAAAGGAGTCATCAAATACTACTGTCGTAATATCCTCCCTTACGCCAAACCATTCCTGCGTTCCAACACTCATACCATTTCGTTCAGCCTTCTTGTCATCATAATAGAATGTCAGCACGGTGTTGTTGTCGCTCAGTGCTGCGTATGGTTCGGGGTCTGTAACAACAGGTGCATTCTTGTCCGTAAAATATCCTGGCGTCTGGCTGTTCGGGCCTCCGTCGATACGGGCATAGGTATAATCCACGTGGTCAGGATTATAAGCAGTGCCCTTGCCGCCGACAAGATTCGTGCAGCCGGCAAAAACATCTTCTCCACTTGTTACTGCTGCCGTTGTCCAGTCATTACCAGCATAAATGGTGGTAAGGCCGGAACAATTATAGAACATGTGATCTATGGCAGTCACTTTGTCCGTCTTGAAATTACTCATATCAAGAGTCGTCAGACCAGAACAGTCATAGAACATGTAGTTCATATACAACATATTGTCTGTCTTGAAATTGCTTATGTCAAGGCTTGTCAGGCTTGAGCAATCCATGAACATCAGGCCAAAGTCAAATACGTTTTCCGTCTTGAAGCCGCTCACGTCAAGGATCGTCAGACCAGAACAACCACGGAACATCCACTCCATGTTGGTTACATTATCGGTCTTCAGGTTGCTAATGCCAACTATCTCCGTCAAATGATCGCATCCGTAGAACCAGAAAGCCGTGGATGTCAATTCTGTACAATTAGCAAACGAATCATCAAAAACCACCGTTGTAATATTCGTACGAGCATTTTCCCATCCTCGTCCCCCAGCATTTTCAAACGGCCCGACGTCCATACCATTCCTTGCGGTTTTCTGGTCGTCACAATAGAATGTCAGCACCAAGCCTCCATTCGTATTCTCGCTCAACACTGCGTATGGTGCCGCATCACCTGCTACTGTTCCTTGCGCCTGCATGTTGGTGTAGCCCAAAACAACGAGCAACAACACGAATAATGTCTTGAAAAGTCTGTTCTGTTTCATCATATTTTAGTTCTTTTGCTTTTAGTTCATAACGTTTGTAGCTGCAAAGATACGAATAAATGAGTAAAAAACCAAAGAGAAATGATTTTTTTTTCACAGAATATTTGGCAGTTCAAGAATTATTCCCTAACTTTGCCCCCACTAAGACTATTTTTCTAACCGTATGAAAGCGATTAAGCACATATCTCTGATTGCATTATTAACGGTTTTCTCTTGTTTCACGGTAACGGAGACAAGGGCTGACAATCAAGACAAGGCAATTAAGAAGGAGAGCAAAAAGGCTGCTGCCCAATTGGAAAAAGAGGGCTGGCAGATTTTTGGCAACGTCAAGAGCATCAAGGAAGGAATGGATGCCCACTACAAGGCATTGGGCGAAGGCAAGGGTACAATAATGTCGATAGAGGGTCACGGCATTGCCAAAGACCTGAATCTGGCTGTTCGCAAAAGCCAGCACAACGCTGCCTCGCAGTATGCGGCCATGCAGGAGTCGAAAGTCGAAGGCACGACCGACACCAAGGTGGAAAGCAAGTCGGACGGAGAGAATGCATCAAGCGGCATTGAGGTAGATGCCCATTTCCAATCGACTACCGACCAGACGGTGAAGGCACTGAAGCCCAGCGTCATATTCTATAGAGTGATGGATGACGGCAAGTACGAAGTCCGGGGCTTTTATCTTGTCACCACACCGTAATAAATAATAGAGACTATGGGAAAAATAACAAGATTACACCTTATTATATTATGTTTCCTGTTGTTAACGCCGGTTGCGAAGGCACAGAAGACGGCGACTGTCTCAGGACAATATACGTATGTCATCACAGAGAATGATGATGTCACCTTGAACGGAGCTAAACAGAAGTGTATCGAATTGGCCAAGGCTGCCTGTATCAAGGCAGAATTTGGCGAAATGGTTACCTCTGACGTGATAGACTCAAACACTGAGACCAACGGTCAGGAAAGCAGTTCCTACTTTTGGGAGAACACCGTAGCAATGGCAAAAGGCGAATGGCTTGGCGACACCAAGCCTACTGAGCTGGACGTTGCCTACAAAGACGGGAAACTGACATTCACAGCCAAGGTCTATGGCAAGATACGCGAGATTATCCAGGCGAAGGTCGATTTGAAATGGGACATCCAAAAGGACGGAGTCAATGGGAGGCGTTCCGCTACTACGTTTGATAGCGGAGAACGCATCTATGTCAATTTCCGTTCTCCGTCAGCAGGATATGTTGCAGTCTATCTGATTGTGGGCGATGATGAAACCTCATGCCTGCTACCCTATCCTAACGATTTTGACGGACGATACCCCATCAAGGCTAACCGCGATTACGTATTCTTTGACAAGAGCGTTGACCAGACTGCCTATCATTACAAACTGAGCACAAAGCGTAAGCAGGAGGACAACCAGATTGTCGTCATATTCTCGCCCAATCCTTTTACGAAGTGTAACGACATCACTGGCGACAAGTATCATCCCAATTCCTTAAGCACCCACGACTTCCAGAAATGGTTATTGAAGTGCCAGCGAAAGGACAAGGACATGGTGGTCGATAAGAAGTGGATTAAGATTTATCAAAAAAACAATAACTAAATAAAACAAAAACAAACATTATGAAGAAATTACTCATCTTATCTATGATTAGTCTGTTCGGCATAGATGCCATTGGACAGAATGTGACCGAATTGGATCGTCAGGCCAATATCGACTGGAGTGAAGATTCGACAGAAATCATGACGGTTGAAGACATTGTAAAGACCCAACAGGGTCTGACCAGTAATCAATTCGAGGAATCGCATTTCAAGGATGTTTGGTCCAGGAAAGGCTATCTGAACCTTTCGTACAACACCACTACGCTAAAGCCCGACGAGACGATTCCAACCGGCGTACCTGAGTTGAACGGCGGTATTGTCCCCGAGTTAAAGAGCAAATGGGGTGTTTCCCTGCAACTGGGCAGAAACTACAAACTCCACAAAAAACCCATTTCCAACATTCTGCAGTTCTATATCGACTATCAATATATAGACCTGAATTTGAACTTCTTCGAACAAGAAGGTAACGGCAAGAACCTCTATGACACCAGTCAGAAGCTGCCAAACAATACTAGCAAATTCTATATTCCTTGGAACCTGAAAAAATACGAGGTCAACTATGGTATGGCTTTAGGTCCGTCAATCACTGTTGCCCCCTTTAACAACATGAGCAATAAGGGACTGCACTATCTGCAATTCAACATGTGGTATAACATTGGTTACCACGCATCGCTGTTGCTCATGAAGAACGACGAGGATGCCGATATTAACAAGGGAGGATATAGCAATGAGGACAAGGTCAGGGAAGGTATCAAGATGAATCTTGGACATGGATTGACCAGTGCGTTCGGATTCAGCCTGACATGGAAATTCATCGGTATAGGCTACGAGTATCGCTCTGCTTCCTTGAAATACCAATCTCTGGATAAGGATACTTACGGTGACGATAAGTATAAGTTCAAGTCTTCGACAAGCCGTGTCTTCTTACAGTTCAGACTCCAGTAAAAGGAAGGAGTGAAGAAGGTTGTTTAAACATTATTATTAATTAACAGAGAATACAATTATGAAAAAATATATAGTTATCTTGATTCTGAGCGTAATCGGTTTATCGACAGTCAGTGCTCAATACAGTTACAGAATTGAGGGCACATGCGGTGAAGACGTACAATGGAATTTCGACGGCAACACTCTGACCATTTCCAATGTTAACAAAAAAGGAGAAATGGTAAAAATGTCTGATTACAATGTTGGACGCAATATAGCCCCCTGGGCAGAACGGAAACTGAACGTCAGGGCAATCATGATTAAGAAAGGTATCAAGAATATCGGTTCCTGTGCCTTTGCAAACTTAAACAATCTGGTGGAGGTACGTTTTGAAAATAATGATGTCGAAACCATCGGATGGGGCGCATTTATGAATTGCAGCCACCTGCGCAACATTTCTATCCCCCTGCAGACAAAAAGCATTGAGACCATTGCATTTGCCAATTGTGTATCCCTACCCTCTATCATCATTCCAGACCGCTGCCGACTGGCAGACCAGGCATTCGTATCGTGTACAAACCTGAAAATGGTTGATGTTGCTCCTACGGCCATCATCGGTCATCACACTTTTGCCAATGAAGTCATCGTCAATGGGAAACCCCGCCACGCACTGTATAATGGTGAAATCCGTCGCCTGCCATCGTACGTGAACCTGGGCAACTGCTATGAGTTCGGTTTTTCGAAAGAGTCTGTTGACAAGTGCACCAACAAAGTCAAGATGGACGAAGACTACGACTATGCCACCTCACAGGTGGATACCATCATTCCCCAGGGCTATAAAGTGCGTTATGACACATACGCACTGATTATCGGTAACCAGAATTACCGTTTTGTGAGCGATGTTCCATATGCCATCCATGATGCCAGAACATTCGCAGAGTATTGTAAGAAGACCTTGGGAATTCCCACGGAGAATATTCATATTTCAGAAGACGCTACCAAACAGATGATCATGGAAGAGGAACTCGAAGACTGGATTTCGCAGATTCCTTACCGCGATGATAAAAAACTGATTGTTTATTATGCCGGTCACGGCGTTCCCGACATCAAGAATAAGAACAAAGCGTATATCCTACCCACTGACGTTCGCGGAACAAATCCGAAGAGAGGCATAGCCCTTGACGAATTCTATAGCAAACTCGGCGAACTGGCCTTCCAGCAGACTTCCGTATTCCTGGATGCTTGCTTCAGCGGTATCAACCGTAACAATGAAGGTGTCAGCGAGGGTCTGAGAGGTGTTGAGATTGAGGCAGAAGATGCAACTTTCGGCGACGGTTCCGTTGTCGTGTTCACCGCTGCCCAAGGCAACGAGACTGCTCAGGGTTATCCTGAGGAAGGTCACGGTCTGTTTACCTATTACCTGCTGAAAGAACTGCAGCAGACAGAGGGCATTGTTTCTTATGGTGACCTGTCAGACAACATCAAGACCAATGTGTCAGGACAGGCTCTTCAGCTTAAAATGCGTAAGAAGCAGACTCCTGCCACCAGCTGCTCAGAGAAGATTTCTTCGGTTTGGCGCGATTTGACTTTCTAATTGTATTACATATATATATTTATTAACAAATAAAACCGAAATGATTATGAATAAGATTAAAGTTATCCTTGTATTGATGATGGTGTCGCTGTCACTGAACATGATGGCACAAAATGATTATGCGGCCAAGAAGAAACAGGCCAGAGCTGAACTGAAAGAGAAAGCCTCCAAAGCTGCACGTGATGAAGCCAAACGGCTGAAGAAGGAAGGCTGGACCATTTCTCCTGGAGCCCTTCCCTTGGAAGTACAACTGGACAGAGCATATACTTATGAGCTCGACCGCGATGACAATGGCGATCCCGTGAATATCCTCGGTAACGGAATGAGCGTTGGCGAAAGCTATGATGCTGCCAAAATGCAGGCTACAGAACTGGCCCGCGTGGATATTGCCGGAAAGATTGAGTCGGAGACCACTATGCTGATTGACAATCTGGTGGGCAACAAGCAACTGCCCAACGAAGAAGCAGCATCAGTCACCACCCTGCTGGCCGAAGGCAAAACTATTATCTCGCAGAAACTGGGACGCATGCAGCCTGTTCTGGAGTGCTATCGGGTGAACAAAAAGACTAAGGTTAAAGAAGTGCTTGTACGTCTGTCCACCAAGGAAAGTTCTGTCCGTGAAGTGGTGAAGGCCTACCTCCGCGAAGAAATGGAGAAGAAGGGGGCCAAAATGAGCGAACAGCTGGATAAACTTCTGAAGTTAGACAAATGAGTGACGAGCAGAAAATGACCAGGTCTCAGAAACTTCTGAGATATGTCATCATCACGCTGTTAGCTTTCTGCGTGATGGGCATCTATGCCATGCTGGCCCTTAACATGAAGGTGTTCAGTCCCATCTCCAAAGCCCTCGGCGACTATTCGTACGAGGACTTCTATTACCAGATTTTGGGGAATACAGGAGACAAGGATACAAGCAATATTGTAACCCTTGTGGACATGACGGAGTTGTTTAGCCGGCGTGACCTAGCCAATCTGCTGACGGAGATAGAGAGTCTGCACCCGAAAGTGATGGGGGTCGATGTCGTATTCCAGGGGCTGAAAGAGGACACAATAGGCGACCAAATGGTCATACAAGCGGCCAAGGACTGCCCATCGGCCGTTTTCGGCTATATGCTAATTGACAAGACCGACGATGCCGTCCATTCGTTCTTCATGAGCGACTCCCTTCAGGAAGCCTTCATCAACATGCCCCGTCAGTTGTATGGCGGACTGAAGCGTAGTATGAACATCGGACGAACGCATCAGGGAAAGCTCTATCCTTCGTTTGCAAAGGTGGTGGCAGAAAAATATGCCGGCCAGGAGATCGTTCCATTGGAAGACAAAACGATAAGAATCAATTTCTCACCTATGGCTTTCCAGAAGATTTCCTACAAGGAAGTCAGCCAGCACCCCGAACTGATAGAAGATCGTATCGTGCTGGTGGGTGCGATGAAAGAAGAGACCGATATGCACTATACCCCATTGGGAAAAATGCCAGGTACGGAAGTGCTGGGATATGCCATAGAGACGATGCTGAAACACAATGAAGTGAAAACGGCTCCATTATGGATTGTCATCATTGTATCGTTCGTGATAACGCTGTTTATCGTCATTGCCCGTATCTGTTATCTGGATTTTGCCAAAAGCAGAGGACCTGTTTTAAAGCCCCTCTTGTCAACGGCACTGTTCTTGGGTCTGGTGGTATTTATCCTCGTAGCGTTCATCGTATGGATCTCCTTCATCCTTTTCTGTAAGTTCAACTATAGTCTGAATGTAGGATATGGCATCGTGGCAACGGCATTTATCTACTCCGCCACCAATTTATATGATACTTTCAAGAGCGCTTTTACAAAAAAGAAATAATTATGAATAAAAGATTAATCACACTATGGTGTCTGCTGTTCGCCTTCGCTGTTGCATCGGTTCGTGCACAGGTCATCAGGCTGACAGTGGCAGATTTTAAGGGTAAAGCTGAATACGTTGCCCGTGACGGACACAAGCACCCCTTGAAGAAGGGAGTTCAACTGACGGACGAGTCGTTGTTGTACATTCCGTATAACGGGGAGGTGACCTTGGTAGATGAAACGGAGAACAAATATACGCTGAAGAGTCTCGGCTGGTCATCCATAGAAGACAAGATGAAAGATACCAAGAACACAGTACTTTCAAGGTCTAAGGACTACGTGATGTCTGTGCTGGCACAATTCCGAGGCAAGAAACAAACTCAAGTACAATATATCAGCGATCCATGTACCGTTACCCGCGAATACTATGATGCTGATGCAAAGTTAGAAGAAGTTCCAGGTCAGAAGAAGCAGACCAACAACTTCCGGTCAAGTTTTGACGACTTTAAAAAGAATGCCAGAAAAGAGTATGACGACTTCCGCAAGAAGGCTTTCAAGGAATACCGCGAGTTTGTACGTCAGGCATGGAAGGAATATGGCGTAGAAGAGCCGATAGCACAGCCTGAGGAACAAGAGGTTGAACCGATGTTGGTTCCTGATGCCGACCAAGAGACTGCATCATGGTTTAGCAAGCTGTTCCGGAAGAAGGATAAATCGAAGAAAAAAGAAGAAAAGAAGCAGGAAGAGGAGAAAAAACAGGCTGAGGCCAAACGTGACCGAAACCCCAAGGGTGAAGCTCTTAGCTACAAAGAGACTATTGTTGCTGTTGCCCCCAAACCACAGCCAAAGCCGCTGTCTGAAGTACAGGAGGTTCCGCAAAATGCCAATACCTTTAAGAGTTTTAAGATTTTCGGCACTGAGTTCAAAGTCCGCATTGGTGACGACTGCCGTTTCAAGCTGAAAAGCACGTCGAACAATGATGTCGCAGACGCTATGGAGATATTTGAAAAGCCACAGTTCGATAATCTGCTACACGACTGTCTGAAAATGCGAGACGAGCACCACATGTCTGACTGGGCTTACTATCAGATGCTGTTAGCGCTGACCGATATGTTCTACGGACAGGATACGAACGAAGCTGCATTGGTTTTGGCATTTCTCTATTCGCAATCGGGTTACAAAATGCGTCTTGCCTGCTACGACAATGGTCTGCAGATGCTGGTAGCATCGGAACACATCATCTATAACACCTCGTTTATCCACATCGATGGCTATAACTACTATATGTTTAAGAGTGGAGACAGGAAGATGATGAATATCTGTCAGGCCAAGTTCCCCAAGGAGGGACCGATGTCGTTACGAATAACTGCCGCTCAGGACTTAGACATGGCAGCAGCTCCGGAAAGGACTATTACATCGGTGAAGAATCCGGATTTCTCCTTTACCGTCACCTCCAACAAAAACTACATGGACTTCTTCGACACCTACCCATCGTCGTGCATCAACGACAACTTCATGACACGTTGGGCCATGTATGCCAATACCCCATTGGAAAAAGGTCTGACACAGCAGTTGTATCCTGCCATGAAGAAGAAACTGGAGGGACTGACGGAAAAGGATGCAGTACAGCAATTACTCTGGTGGGTACAGACTGGATTCAAATATGAATATGACGAAAAAGTATGGGGACGTGACCGTGCGTTCTTCGGCGAGGAATCCGTATTCTATCCCTACTGCGACTGTGAAGACCGTTCCATCTTGCTTTCTCATCTGGTGCGCGACCTGCTGGGACTGAAAGTCATCCTGATCTACTATCCAGGACATCTGGCTATGGCTGTCAACTTCCACGATGATGTGCCAGGCGACTACATCATGAAAGATGGATTAAAGTTCGTCGTATGTGACCCAACTTATATCGGATCAAATGTGGGCGAGACCATGCCCAGCATGAAAGGAACCGACACGACGGTTATCCTGCTGGAAAATAGTTAACCAAACATTAGTACATAAAAAGTCGAGGCTGCGAAGGGATTTCCTTTGCAGCCTCGACTTTTTATATAGCGAGAAAACTCAGATTGTGTATCAGCGTTTTGGTGAGAGCGCCGGATTAGGATTATCGCTTTCTCCAGGCTCACGGTCAGAGGCAGAAGTCTTGATTGTCACCATGTTAGGACTATAGACGACACCTTTCGTACGACTCTGAACCCATGCACGGACATAATAAGTAGTAGATGGTTCAAGTCCTTCCAGTTCAGCAAGAACGCTCTTCGACAGCCCGCCATGACCTGAAACGACCGATTCACTATTGTCGCGAGAAGGTCTGTCGTTGTCCCTACTATACACCAGTCCGTAATCCTCCACCTGATCGTCGGAAACAAAGCTATAGTGGAATTCAGCTGTCTTGTTGCTCACATAAAGCGAATACAGTTCACCGACAGTCGTCTGAGGCTCAGGAACGCCTGTACCCCGCTGTTCGATAACGACAACACACTGCTTAGGATTCTTTGTGCCAGCCATGATGACAATAGCAGTCGTGCGGTCCTGTTGGTTAGGATTCTCTTCGCAGAAGATGCGCAATTCACTGTTGCCGACACCTATAGTAGCACCGTCTCGACCACTCTGACCTCCCTCGATGCGAGCCCAAGTAACGGATGACGGTATGCGAGCCTGCCACTGGGCATTGCTCTCAATAAACATCATATTCTCACCAGGATGGGCTTCGAAAGTCAGCTGTTCGGGTTCGGCAAAGAGGATGATGTCTTCACTATTCATACCTTCCTGAGTAACGCTTACCTCAGCACTCTTGCCTGAGCCATAGAGCACTATCATCTGAGTTGTACGTTCCACATCGTTCACAGCATCGTCAACAGTCAACTGTACAACCTCAGCACCAGCACTGCCCGATGTCTTGTCAATGTGAAGCCAGTCAACACCCGAAGGAATCTGGATGGTCCAATTGGTATTACTGGTAATGGTCAAAGCCTTAGCAGCAGTTGACTGAGCCTCAAACTTGAACGTCGCTCTCGACAAATTCAGACCGTCACCAGAGCCTGTCTGAGTGATATTGACTTTCTGTTTCAGACCACCATCGGAAATCAGTATGAACGAGGCATGACGACCTGCTGTTGTCGTATTCTGGTCTGTAGTGATGACCAGCGTTCCGTTACCGCTACCCTCACGTGGCTGGATGGTCAGTTCACCGCCGAAGTCACCGGCATCCAAGTCTTGTACCTTCCAGTGGCAGTCAGCCGCAACATTGACTACTGTGCCTTCTTCGTCAGCGCGGAACTCAATGTCTCCACCCTGAACTCTCAGTATCTCCTTGGCGGGTTTGGCCTCGGTCTCATCGTCCGACTTACAGCCTGTGAAACCTGCTATGATGGGTAATGCAGCCAGTAGGGCTATGATATTTCTTGTCTTCATATTGCGTCGTCTTTATATATAATAAGGTGTATATTAGAAATTGAAAATGGCGCCAACCGACATCATGAAGCCACCGCCGGTGATATCGCTGTTGTCACTGATGCGTGTAAAATTGTCGTCTTTGCTGACAGCCACAGAGAATGCAGGGTTATAGAACAGGTTGACTCTGTTCAGAGGAGCATACATCAATTTGGCACCTACCGACACACAGTTCGCCTTAGCCTTGTCACCATAGGAATTCGTACCGTCTGCCACCGTCGCAGAGAGTTGCTCTATTTCGTAGCCTAACTGCGGAATAATAGCCAGGCGCTCGGTCAGCACAAACTGATAGCCCAGTTTCACTGCTATTGTCGAGCGCTTGTAGGTCATACTACTCAGATAGGTGTCGTTACCATCGACAGAGTACCAGGGCACCTCGTCGGATTTATTCATTCCAAACGTATAGGATGCCTGCAAATCAAAATCATTATAGGTCACGCCAGCCAATGCCGTGATACCGCCCAGCTGACGGAAGGTATAAGCTGCTCCGAAGTAGAAGGCCTTTGACTTGATATACTTTACGCGGTCCAATGTGATGGTGTCACGTGTCAACTCGTTATGCTTCACCTTATATTCCAGACCATTCTTGGATACATAGCCCTTGCGGCTGATGTCAAACTGATAAGTACCTACAGGCAACGTATGCACCTCCGTCAAGTCAATGGGGTTCGAACCATTGTAGGTGGCCTTGGCGTCACGCGGACGAGTATAGAGGCTCAGACGACCAGTATGGGGTGTGGGTTGGCCGGCCTGTACGTTGTTGGTCTGCTGGGCCACGACAGTAAACGAAGTCTGCTGCGGGTCGCAGTCCGTCTTGCGGGTCTCTACAACGTATGAACCTTCGCGCAACTGAGTTCTCCACGAACCCGTAGCCACGTACTTGTCCTCAAACCAGATCTCCGCGCGGTTGTCAACGTTGATAACGACGTCGCCAAAGTGGTCGGACATGTCACGCTGTGGAACGTTAATCAGCCTCAAACCATCAGGATCATTCGTAGAAAGCGTAAATGTCTGCTCACCTTCAAAGCGGTCCTTCAAGGCACGTACCGTATGATGGCCATAAGTAAGATATTTGTGGCTGATGGGGGACTGACCAACATTCTCGCCATCGATGTAGATGGTAGAATTAGCCATCTCCGAAGCAATCGTCACGTAACGGCCGATACCAATGTCGAGATACATCTCATAAGTACGGGCTCCTTCGACTGGTACTGGATAGTAATAGTCACGCAGCACACCATAGTCCTTATGCTGGATGGTGAGTTTTTTTGCGCGACGGGGCACATAAAGCCATATCTCACCCTCATGTTCCTCGCGGGCAACAATACCCAGCGAACCACCATCAAAGGTAAATCCGCGCTCCGGTGCCTGAATCTTAATCAGGGCAGCCTTCTCACCGTTCTGGTCCAGTTTCTCTGTTCCATGTGTGTTGGCCGTCAAGTCTGTCTCCAGCCTTTCAAACTTGGTAACCTTGATGTTCTGCGCACTCATGCACATGGCAACCATGCACATGATTAACTGTAGAAATACTTTCTTCATATCGTCGGTCTTTTGTAACAATATTTTGTGGAGCTGGAGGGAGTCGAACCCTCGTCCAAACAGGGAAACCATACGCTTTCTACATGCTTATTCCGGCCTTCATTTTCGTGATGCAACAAGACCCGGACCACCAATCGCACCCTTATCCTCTAAAATTTCATCCCGCCATCGAGGCCTGACAAGACTATTTCCGATTTAACCTGCGCCGCTGAATCTCCGGATTCGGAACAACATCCTCGGAGCGACGTCTCGTTCTTCTACCTTGTAAAAGAATAAAGCCAGTAATCTACTATACTTCGATTAGGCAGCGAGAGCATACTCATTGTTGCCAATTAATTTTTCGACCGACGTGATTATGGAGTCCACAGTCATCACTCCGCATGCTTACGTACCATCTCATCCTGCTGTCAAATCCAGTCAACCCCAGGAGCGATTTTTCGCATTTCGGATGCAAAGATACATATTTTTTTTGAAACTATATACTAATTTCATTAATTTTTCGTACCTTTGCGCAATATTTCGCCCGAAAAAGGGTTAATATAATATATTAATGCATTAATAGATGTCTATGAAACGACTTGCTACTCTCATAGCCAGCGTTGTGGTATGTGCCACGATGAGCTGGGCTCAGTCGGGTATGACCGACAACCAGGTAATGGACTACGTGATAGAACAGAACGCGAATGGTGTGTCGCGCCAGCAGATAGTGACACAACTGATGCAGCGTGGTGTGACTATCGAACAGATACGCCGTATCCAGAAAAAATATCAGAAACAAATCAAGAACGGTGCATTGGGGGCTGACGACATCACAGCAGGGTCAAAGGAAGTCAAAAACCGCATGAGAGAGCAGAATGGCGAGAAACGCCAGGAGCAGAAGGCACAGGACAAGAAGAAGGCTTCGCAGTTCCGCATCAAGGATACCAAGAAGAAAAACCAGATTCAGAAGCATACATACGACGACGATGATGCCGATTTCGTGGAGATGGACGAGGCCATGGACTTCATGATGCCCGACTCGCTGAAATACTATGACGAGAAGCTCATGAAGGACAAGGACGAGGACAAGCGTAAGATTTTCGGTCATGACGTGTTCAACAACAAGAACCTGACATTTGAGAGCTCGATGAACCTCGCAACACCACAGAACTACCGTCTGGGACCTGGCGACGTGGTGAACGTAGATGTATGGGGCGCCTCGCAGGAGAGTGTCAGCGAGACCATCTCGCCTGACGGTACTATCACCATCGAAGGCATCGGTGTCATCCAGTTAGGCGGTCTCAGTGTCAGTCAGGCGAAAGCCCGTCTGAAGCGCGAACTGGGTCCCCGCTATCAGGGTTCAAAGATTGATCTGACGGTAGGTCAGACCCGTACCATCACCATCAGTGTGATTGGTGAGGTGAAGGTACCAGGCACATATACGATGTCGGCTTTTGCCACCGTGTATAACGCCCTCTATATGGCTGGCGGTCCGAACGAAATCGGTACATTGCGTAACGTGAAAGTCTACCGTAACGGCAAACTGTTGTCGAATGTCGACGTCTACGACTTCCTGCTGAACGGCAAGCTGTCAGGCGACGTACGACTGCAGGATAACGACGTGGTGACAGTAGCTCCCTACGAGGCACTGGTGAATATTACAGGTAAGGTGAAACGCCCGATGTTCTACGAGATGAAGAAGACGGAGAGCGCCGCCACCCTACTCCGCTATGCCGGTGGATTCACGGGTGACGCCTATACCAAGGCCATCCGCATCAACCGCAAGGCCGGTGCAGGCTATTCGGTGTTCAGCGTGGGTGAGTTCGACATGAACAGCTTCAAACTGATGGACGAAGACTCGGTGAGCGTGGATTCCACCATCGTACGCTATCAGAACATGGTGGAAATCAAGGGTGCGATCTTCCGTCCGGGCATGTATCAGGTTGGTGGTGACATCAGTACTGTAAAGACACTGGTGGAAGCCGCTGCAGGACTGACAGAGGGAGCCATCGGACAGCATGCCGTGATGCACCGCATGAAGCCAGACCGCACATTGGAGGTGCAGAGTCTGGACATCGTCGGCATCCTGGAAGGTACCACGCCCGACGTACCCCTGAGAAACGAGGATGTCATCTACATAGCTAGTCGCGAGGAGAACGAAGAGTTGAAGACTGTCAGCATCAATGGCGAGGTGCACTATCCCGGAACATACCGCTATGCCGCCAACGAGACCGTTGAGGACCTGATTATCCAGGCTGGTGGCACAACGGAAGCCGCCTCACTGGTGAAGGTCGACGTTGCACGCCGTATCACCAACCCCAACGCCACTGAGGCGGATGACCAGATAGCCCAGACGTTCAGTTTCAAACTGACGCCTAACTTCGAGATACAAGGTCAGCCAGACTTCACGCTACAACCCTTTGATGAGGTGTATGTACGCCGTTCGCCTAACTATACTGAACAACAGAACGTCACCATCGAGGGTGAGGTACAGTTTGAAGGCACCTACGCGCTCTCGAACAAAGGTCAGCGACTGAGCGATGTCATCCAACAGGCTGGCGGTCTGACAAAGCGCGCCTATCCTGAAGGTACCAAACTGCTGCGACTGATGACCCCCGAAGAGCGCGACATGATGGAAACCGTATTACGTACGGCCCAGCGTAACTCCGGAAAGGACTCTATCGATGTCAGGAAGTTGTTGACCAACGCCACCTACCCCGTAGGTATTGAGCTTGATAAAGCTATGGCCAATCCCAACAGCGACGACGACCCCATTCTGCGTGATGGTGACCGCATCGTAGTACCCCGCTATACCAATACCGTTAGCATCAACGGTGAGGTACTCTACCCCAACACCGTACAGTTCAGGGAGGGAGAAAACGCCGACTACTATATTGAGAGAGCCGGTGGCACCACATCGACCGCCAAAAAGAGCCAGACCATCATCATTTATATGAATGGCATGGTGGCCAAAGCCGACCGCAAGCACAAGCCCAAGCCCGGTTGCCAGATTGTGGTTCCCACCAAGCGCCAGCGACAGGGATTCGGCCTCCAGCAATGGCTGAGCCTCGGCACTACCGCCGCCTCACTCGGCACCATGATTGCCACTATTGCTAATTTGACGAAGTAAGAAAAAGGATATGGAAGAAAAGAAGAATACTCCAACCCCCATTGATTTGGGTAAAATAACAAAAAAAATATGGGGAAACAGGAAAACATTCTATTACGTATTACCCAGTATTTTAGTTGCTACATACCTAATAGTAGTATGCATTCCACGTTATTACATATGTTCGGTTAGCCTAGCACCTGAAATCAGCAATTCGTCATTATCAGGTTCATTGGGGTCATTGGCTTCTTCCTTTGGGCTTAACAGTTCATTAGGGAAACTCACTTCTGAAGATGCCATCTTTGCAGAGATATATCCGGATGTCATCCAATCCAAGAACTTTATCGCTGAACTGATGACAATACCAGTAAAGACCCAAGAAGACAATCAGACATGCAGTTATTATGTATATCTGCGTGATAGGCAAAAAGATCCATGGTGGGATTCTCTCACTGGTAAATTAAGAAATTGGTTAAAGCCATCTCCCAAAGACTCGTATGAAGGAAAAGAAAAATTGTCTGTATTTAGCCTCACCAAGCAACAAGAAGACATCTTCTTTAGCGTTCAGGATAAGCTAAAATGCACTGTAAACAAGAAAACCAACGTTGTTACTATTACTTTCAAAGATCAGGATCCGCTTGTATGTGCTACTATGGCAGATTCTACCTGCCAAAAATTGCAAGATTTTATCATTAATTATCGTACCAACAAGGCTCGCGTCGACTATGAATACTACAAGAAGCTCTGCGACAAAAGCAAATTGGAATACGAACAAGCACTTCACCAATACGCAGCAAGTGCCGATGCTCATACGAATGCTGTTATGGCCACTTATCAGTCACAGGTAGAAAGGCTGGAAAATAACATGCAGATAAAATATAACGTTTATACTTCCATGCAAGCCCAGCTTCAAGCTGCCACTGCGAAACTACAAGAGACTACGCCCGCCTTTACAGTTATCGAGAGTGCTACCATTCCTCACAAGCCTGCTGGTCCCAAACGAGTACTTATCGCAATTGTTGTTACGATATTAGCATTCCTTGTCATGACTGGCTGGCAATTATTGAAGAGTAGAGACATCACCCAATAGTGTTCCTCTAGTTATGACAGGTAATCTTCTTACAATTCTAGTTACTACTTATAACAGGGCAATTGTACTTGACCGTGTGCTTGCTTTGTTGGCTGACTATCAAGCTCAGGGGCTTTCATTTAATATTCTTGTGAGTGATGATTGTAGTACAGACAACACGCTTGACACATGCAAACACTGGGAGAAGACTCTTCGAGATTTTTCTGTAATCCAGACCCCCAAGAACCAAGGAATGGATTACAATTTCAAGAATGTTTACGAAAACTTCGACACTCCATATTGTTGGTTATTGGGTGATACACGTCACATTAGTTTTGATGGACTGAAGAGTATTCTTGATGCCCTATCAACTAATCACTACGATGCATTGATATTACGATGCCGAGAGGAAATGCCGCAAGAACGTATCGTTTACAATAATGTAACGACACTGATGAGTCAGCAAGGATGGCATATTACCAACAACGCTTCTTGTGTTATACCAAAGCGATTCATACGTCCAGTTTTATACCAAAGATATATGGGAACGACCTTTCTTCACATGGGCATTTTTGTAGAAAACATCTGCCTCTTGGAGAAGTTTAATGTGTTATACATGGGTGATGTGTATATTACAGAACTAGATGTACACAAAGCAGGATGGAACAAACATCCTTTCCTCAATTTTGGAAAGCTGTGGTACACGTTTATCATGTCACTTCCTAACCAAATTCCTTTATCTCTCAAGCAACAGGTGATTTATGACCATAATACCCACACACATATATTAGACCTCAAGAAGATGCCCGCATCGAAAGTTGTTTATGGGAAAGTATTTGTTGACAATTATAGGGCCTGTCGTCAGTGGGTTCCATTTGTTTCTCATGCTCCTTTATGGGCTTACGATCTCATCATTCTCCATACACCTACAGTTGTCTTACGTATTCTCCACAGTACATACAAAAGATTCATTCAGAGAAAACAGTAAACAATGGCATCATCCAAGTCGAAAACTATCACCAAAAACTCCATATCATTGTACATCCGCATGCTTGTGCTGATGCTTATTGGACTTTATACATCACGAGTAGTTCTTGATGTACTGGGGGTAGAAGATTTTGGCATTTACAACCTTGTTGCAGGCATCATCCTGATGTCTAATTTTCTTAGCAATGCTTTAACGCTGTCTACAAACAGATTCTTAGCCTTTAATATTGGGAGAAAAGACCTGCAAGAACTACACACGACATTCATAATGTCAGTTAACATCCATATACTCCTGACATTGACTATTCTACTGATAGCAGAGGCTATCGGAATATGGTTTATTAATACGCAATTAGACATTGCTCCAAACCGATTGACAGCTGCCAACATTGTTTACCAAGCCTCACTCGTTGCGTTTGCCATACAGATAATGGGTACCCCCTACAACTCTGATATTATTGTTCATGAACGCATGGATATTTATGCATACATCAGCATCTTTTTCGGTATAACGAAACTAATTATCGCCTTATTGCTGCCCTATATACAAACAGACCGGCTTATTGTCTACGGTCTGCTGATGATAATACCATCACTTATCTATACGATAGCCAATATATTATATGCAACACGTTATTTCCAAGAATCAAAATACAAATTATTCTGGTCAAATGAAATGTTTATAAAGATGGCAACCTACGCAGGATTCAGTAGTTTTGGCAATTTTGCCACTGCTGTCGTTGGCCAGGGACAAAACATCCTGTTAAACATATTCTTTGGTCCATCCCTCAATGCGGCCCGAGCACTGTCTGTACAAGTCAGCAATGCAGTAACAGGTTTCATCAACAGTATATATACAGCTGTCAATCCACAAATCATCAAATCGTATGCGCAAAAAGATAATTCATATTTTGAACAGCTCATATCATACTCCACACTTGCAGGTTACTACATGCTATTTTTAATGTCGATACCTCTGTTATTCGAAACTCAATATCTTTTAGAATTCTGGCTTAAGGTTGTCCCACCACATACAGTGATATTCATTCAACTAATCATTGTAAACAACCTTATCTATAATTTTGCCACCCCCTCATGGATGGCATTGCAAGCGACAGGACAGATTGCGCGAATTCATCTAGTTACTGGTTCCATTAATCTGATGAATCTATTGGTTACCTATCTCTTATGGAAACTATTCACCTTTGAGCCTTACAGTATTTTCGTTGTAAATATTGTACTCAGTGCTGCCATTCTTATTGCCACCTTAATTATTCAAAACGAGCAATTAGGGCTAAGTCTCAAGTCCTATACTAGGAACATCCTATGGCCTGTGATATACTCCTCTGCACTCTGCCTTATTCTTCCTCTGCTTATTGTTTATTTCATGAACGATGGATTCTGGCGATTTATCGTCATAACCTTCTGTTCTTCAATCTGGAGTATCATTATTATATACTTCTGTGGCATTAACAGCAATTTCCGACGCCAGATACTATCATTACTTCATCGTTCCTAACATCCATTTACTATGCTCTTCTATGCTTTTCCACTACTATTACTATTTATCGTAATACTCATCTTTTGGGAGCATTATGTGAATGATACAGAGACTAACAAGAAAATATATTGGTGTCTCTGCCTTTTCTTAATTATTTTCTCCGCATTCCGTCCAATCGGATTCGATCCCGATTCTATGACATATGAAGATATGTTGCTTCACGGGAATAGTGACACTATAGAGTTTAAGGAGCCTTCATACATGTTAGTTCTTGAAATAACAAGACTATTAACAGATGATGTTCACTTCCTGTTCCTCTTCTATGCTATTATTGGAATAACCTTAAAATTCTATGCTATTCAACGATTGTCAACATTCCTTTTCCTCCCGTTAGTCATTTACTTCGGCAATTTCTTTATTCTACATGACTATATACAAATTCGTGTCAGCGTCGCATCTGCATTCCTCCTTCTATCCATTATTCCACTTAGTCAGGGGAAAAAAGGCCAAGGAGCACTATGTTTTTTAGCTGCTGCATTCTTTCACTATTCAGCTATTGTACTCTTTCTTATATTATTCTTTAACAACAAACCACTAACTACTACGTGGAAATTGTTCTTATTATCCATCGTACCTGTTGGCGTCTTGCTGTTCTTTCTACACCTTGACTTTGTCAGTTTTCTCCCCATTCCTTTTTTTCAGGAAAAAGCAGAAATGTATCAACAGCTTGTGGATCAGGGACTTTTTGAAGAGACATCACTGAAAAGCCCTTTCATATGGACCAAGACTGCAGCCCTTTTCTACATCCTCTATTATTACGATTACATTCAGGAGCGATGTCCCTATCTGCCACTAATTTTAAAAATCACTGGACTATCGCTTATTTCTTTTTTTGCATTATCATCAGTTTCTGTCGTAGCAGGACGCATCTCTGAACTTTTCGGCATCGTGGAAATACTTCTATTTCCTTGCATCTGCTATACCTTTAAGCCCAACTGGGCTGGAAAGGCTATTGTTTGCCTGGCAGGAACAATAGAGATGATTTTCACTTTGTATATTTGGAAGTTACTTGATTTCGACTTTATTAACTGATTCAGCTATGGATGTATCTATTATTATCGTAAACTACAAAACAGCACAGATGGTGTGCAACTGCATACATTCCATTATCAGTCACACCTCTGGCATCAGTTATGAAGTAATTGTCGTAGACAATTGTTCCGGAGACGACATAAATACCATTATATCCACAGAGTTCAGCGATGAGATAACACTATTACCACTAAGCGAAAACATAGGCTTTGGCAGAGCAAACAACAAAGGAATAGAAATTGCTAAAGGCAGGAATATTCTTTTTTTGAATCCTGATACATTATTGATTAATAACGCCATCAAAATACTTAGTGACACTCTGGATTATTATGAACAAGTAGGAGCTTGCGGTGGTAATCTCTACGACGAACAAATGCTGCCAGCACTTTCTTTCAGAAGACTGTTTCCAGGCATTCGCATGGAACTCTTTGAGATGACTGCCCACAAGTTGGAAAATGTTATTTATCACGGCAATTGGATGTTTAACCATACGTCAGATAACCTCAAAGTAGGATATATCACCGGAGCCGACTTAATGGTAAAACGCAAAGTCATTGATTTTGTTGGAAGTTTCTCCCCAGCATTCTTTATGTATAACGAAGATACCGACCTCTGTCTGCGAATTCACCAACATGGATATGATGTTCTTTCCATCCCGTCTGCAAAGATACAGCATTTAGAGGGTAAAAGTACTCAAGAATCCGGGAACACATATAGTGAGCGAGGCCTTTTTCTCTCAGAACAAGGTCGACATACATACTATATCAAGAACATCCCCTATTTTAGGAGAATGATTGCCAACGGTATATATCACTGTTCTCTTCGCATCCTCTATTTTATCAGTTTGTTTTCAAAAAAGCATAATTCCCAAGCCTTCAAATATCGTATCCATGCAATCAAGGAATTACATAAGTCATCATAATCACCTGCTACGTTTTTTCTTCCTATTGCTATTATTATGTAGCCCTTATACATATTTATCAGCAACGGGTGAGATGCCTATCATTGCATTTTATGGCGTCCCAGATTCTGGAAGCGACAAAGACTACAGCGACCTACGAGCTTGTGGCTTTAACGTCAACCACCGATGGTACGAATCACTGAGCGCATTATCAAAAGCGTGCCGCGATGCTGAGAGGCATGGTATTAAGATATTAGGCAACTGCCCGGAAATAAGCAGTTCACCAACAAAAGCAGCAGCCGCAATGCACAAGGAAAAAGGATTCTTCGGTTACCTCATCCAAGACGAGCCCTCAATGTCTGACATTCGCAAGCGGCAAAAGGACATCAGTGCCATGCGGCATATTGACAGCACTCATGTGTTTTACATCAATCTGTTACCATATTACTATCCTGACAGACTTGTTGAGATGATTCACACTAATAGTTACGAAGAATATCTACAGGCTGCATCAGCCACAATGTGCCAACAGATATCCTTCGACTATTATCCCATTTTGAAAAAAGGAATGCGAAGCACCTGGTATCATAATCTGGAGATGGTTCGTCGCGAGAGCCTATCATCTGGTAAGCCGTTCTGGGGTTTCGTCTGTTCCGTTCCTCATGGCGACTACCCCACCCCTTCACTGGCAACACTCCGTCTGCAAGTCTATTCCAATCTTGCCTATGGCGCTCAGGCTATTCAGTATTTTACTTACTGGACACCGCCACGAGAGGCTGAAAACCTCAACTATCACGATGGGCCCATCAGTGCTGACGGTGAGAAAACTCCTACCTACACTCTTGTTCAACAGATGAACAAGGAACTCAGGAGCATATCTCGTTTGTTCTATGGTGCTCGTATACTATCTGTCAACCATTTTGGGACGCTCTCCGAAGGCACTACACGTCTCAACACCATTCCCGTCAACTTGAGTTTCCTGAAGATTGTAGGTCCCAAGGGAGCGATTATCTCACAATTGCAAAAGGACGGACACCATTATCTGGCCATTGTCAACAAAAACTACGAAAAACGCATGAAGGTACAAATCCGTACCAAAAGTAACATTCCCCGCTATGTTTCCAAACAACTACAGGAACAGCCTATGAAAACGACCTACTACGTAGAACCAGGCGACATTCTACTCTTCAAACTTAAATAATCGTAATTTTTCTTGCAATTATTTGGAGGATAACAGAAAAAAACACTATATTTGCAATTGGTTTACTAAAAACGATATGGGCTATGAGAAAAATATTTCTATTCATATTTACTTGCCTTTGTCTGTCAGCTCTGGCACAGGACAATCAGGACTACGATGAATATACCGACTCCATCGTCTTTGTTGACGAAGGGCTAAAAAAATTTATTCCAAGGTATACACAATATGAAGAAGGGCTTCGTGTAGGCTATTTTTGGGCTGATTTTCCTGCAGGAGATCGGCATCGGCCATTTCATACTAGACTATCTGCAACAGTTCACACTATGTGGGATAAAAATGCTGCACGCCAGACATGGCTAATAAGTCCACCTTTAGACTTTACTGATTTTTCACAAGTTTTTTTATCTTTTAATTATGAAATATGGTTTTGGCCAGCAGAAAATACTGACACATTGTCTTTGAATCCTAAAATTGACTCCATCGCAGACTGTAAGCACTTCGAGATACTTGTCAGTACAAATTACGAAGGAACAGATTTTGCTTATTGGCCCCCATTTTATTTTCCTAGCAGAGATGATGGAGATACCATTTTTGCTGCGAAGTGGGATACTGTGTGGATTTGCCCTGTAGTAAAAACGGGAAAAGGTTTAGAGATAATTCCATTACAACAAGTTGTTGACCTTTCACCATATGCTGGACAAGACCATGTACGTTTCGCACTCAAACTTTCTTCAGAGAAATGGAGCACAGAAAGAGATACCAAAAGATTTGCTTTTCCAGTCTTTAGCATATTCAAGGTTATAATAAAAGAAAAAAAAGAAAATGAGAATTCCATTGAAAATGTTAAGCGGAACAACTCGCAACCCTTCTCTATTTACAACTCTGCAGGAATTCTGATAATGACAACCGATAACGTAGACAAGATCAAAGCAAAATTAAGATCTGGTGTATATTTAGTTAAGCAAGGATATTCTATAAGGAAAATCCACATTAACAACTAACTCGGTATTACAATGCATCAAATACATATCAATTAGCAGTCGAAGCCGTCAACTTGAGTTTCCTGAAGATTGTAGGTCCCAAGGGGGCGGTTATCTCACAATTGCAAAAGGACGGACACCATTATCTGGCCATTGTCAACAAAAACTACGAAAAACGCATGAAGGTACAAATCCGTACCAAAAGCAACATTCCCCACTATGTTTCCAAACAATTACAGGAACAGCCTATGAAAACGACCTACTACGTAGAACCAGGCGACATTCTACTCTTCAAACTGAAATAATCATAATTTTTCTTGCAATTATTTGGAGGATAACAGAAAAAACACTATATTTGCAATTGGTTTACTAAAAACGATATGGGCTATGAGAAAAATATTTCTATTCATATTTACTTGCCTTTGTCTGTCAGCTCTGGCACAGGACAATCAGGACTACGATGAATATACCGACTCTATCGTCTTTGTTGACGAAGGGATGAAACTCTTTTCAGCAAAATTTACAGATTGGGACGGAGAAAGTCATGAGGGGGGATATTATTGGCGTATTATGAAACCAATGTCGCCTTTTGATAAAATAACTTCATTATCCGTTGATGGCCATCTTTGTGATATGACTGTTCGGAATTCATGGTTGATTAGTCCACGCATAGATTTAACTTCATTCACAGAAATATCTCTGCTCATTTACTATACTTGGACTTATACAGGTGGAACTTGTAGAGATACATTATCTGTCCATTATCGTCCGAAATCAGACACTATATCATTTGACAATCTGAACCTACTTGTTTCTCTCAATTATGACACATTAGATGATAATCCAGAAAAATGGGAAGAAATTTATGGTTGCCGTTTCCCAGAAATGGAAGAAGGGAATATTGTTTATGCTGCAAAATGGGACAAAATCCATGTATTTCCATCTATACACAAGGATAATATCTGGAAAGTGATGAGAAGCCATGTGGATCTTTCAAAATATATAGGACACAATAATATTCATTTTGCATTAAGAGCTTCTGCAACCGTAAGGAATAAAGAGGAACTAGAAGGGAAGTATGTACCAATCCCCATATTTTTAAAGTTTTTAGTAAAAGGGAAAAAGAATGAAATAAATAATATTGATAATGTGAATCAAGATAAACCTCAGTCCTATTCTGTTTATGATATAGCAGGCATCTTAATGATGGTCAGCGATAATATTATAGATATTAGAAATTATCTTAAATCAGGAATGTATATTGTAAAACAAGGTTGCAAATCATATAAAATACATATCAATTAGCAGTCGAAGCCGTATTCCTCTAATCTGGCACTGATGAAAGCAGTGGGAAGAAGAAAAACTGTTTTTTCTTTTGCTTATTCATTAGTTATTTGTACCTTTGCATCACTAAAATGCTTCAAGGACATTATCAAGGCATGAATATACTCATTGACGGACGAACATTCACGGCATTTAGCGCTGGTATCTCCACATTCCTAAAGGATAGTGTGATGGCATGGGCAAACCTGCACCCCAGCGATATCTTCCATATTGCACTGCCAAGGCCTTTACACAAGACATTTGCCAGAGACGGCCTGCCTGACAACGTGGTACTGAAGGAGTACTCCAATGGTTTGTTCCACCACCTACCTAACCTCGTGTGGCTTCTTGTGATGATGCCTCTGCTGGCTCGCCGCTTGAAGGCTGGTATCTACTACACCCCAGTTCCCTGTCTGCCTTTCCTGCTGCCTCGTAGCATGAAGAAAATCATCGTCGTCCACGATGTTGTCAACATTGAATTCCAAAACACCATGCAATGGACCAATGTGCTAGCAAACAAGCTGTTCTTCAACCGTTCCATCCAGAAGGCAGACATTATCTGGACCAATTCGCTCTATACGCAAAATAAGGTGAAGCACTACTTCCCCCGTCGCCAGTGTCAGGACATCTTCACGGGAGCATCTATTGACAGGACTATCTATCGTCCCATTGCCCTCACAGAGAGTGAAAGGGCTGCCGTTCTCCAACAATACGGCATTACCCATCCGTTCATCCTGTTTGTAGGTTCTTTGGAACCCAGAAAGAATCTGTCGTTTCTGCTCTCACTGATGCCTGAGCTCAGCAAGCGCAGCGACTTCCAACTGGTAGTCATTGGCGGAAGGGGCTGGAAAAACAGTAAGATGCGCGATATCGTTGAAGCAGAAGGGTTTCCTCGTGAGCGTGTCATCTTCTGCGGCTTCGTTCCCAACGCTGATTTGGTCAAGCTCTACAACCTTGCCCGCTGTTTTGTCTCAGCATCATTAAACGAAGGTTTCGGCATGCCACAACTCGAAGCGTTGCTCTGCGGATGTCCCATCGTGACGGCCCATAACTCCGCGATGATAGAAGTAGCAGCAGACAAGGACGGTGCGGTCACCGTCGAAGGCTACGACCCGCAGACATGGATTGATACCATCATCCGTACTGCAAACGAACGCCCCACAGTCAATACGTCTCAACTGGCATCCTATGACTGGGACATCATATTAAAGAAATTCTTGGAGAACAAGTTATGAGAATCGCTATTGATTGCCGACTGATAGGCCAGAGTGGTATTGGAACGTTCATTGAGAATGTCGTTCCGCACATGGTGGCAACGCCCGATGCGGACTTCATACTCGTAGGTGACAAAGGGCGGCTGGCGGACTATGCCGGGCGCAAAAACTGCACCGTCGTGGAGTGTACCTACGGCAGTTTCTCGCCTAAGGAGCTGTTGCTGTTTCCTGTCAAGGAGGTCAACAAGTGCAATGTGTTCTATACGCCCAACTTCAACATTCCCATGGGCATACGTATTCCTATCTATTGTACCATCCACGACATCGTGTTCTTCGATACCGAGCATTTCGGTTCTGCCCTCCATCTGGCGGCATTGAAATGGTACGTCCAGCGGGCATTGCGCATAGCCAAAGGCGTGTTTACGGTCAGTCAGTTCTCCCGTCAGCGCATCCTGGACTATTTCCACAGCCAGCGCGACATACAGGTAGTATGCAACGGGCTAAGTCAGGAACTGCTCGAATACAAAGCCTGCCACCCTGTCGTTCAGCAACGTTCAGGCATTGTCTATTTAGGCAACATCAAACGTCCTAAAGGCATCCATACTCTTTGGCAGGCTTACCAAAAGCTGCTGAATGAAGGAGGCAACGTACCCCCGTTGACGATTATCGGACATTTCGACTTCCGAACCAAGGACGACGAGATACTGCAGATTATTCTTGCCAACAAAGACAAGGTACGGTTGGTGACCGATGCAACAAATCAACAAGTATACGACATTCTGGCACATGCCGCGTGTCTGGTGTCGCCATCATTGTATGAAGGCTTTGGCATTCCTCCTCTTGAAGCGATGAGTTTAGGGACTCCTGTCATCCTTTCTGACATTCCAGTATATCAGGAGATTTACGGCAATTACCCTGTCACCTTCTTTGAAGCAGGCAATGCCGACGAATTATACAAAATACTGAAAACTCTCCCAGCATCACCCGTTGACGTGGACGAACTGATAGCCTCCACCTATACTTACGAGAAAACGGCCAGAAAGATTATGCAAGCACTTACTGAGTAGGTATGTTTTTCCATGAATATACAAAAAAGATGCCTCATCATGCTTGTATGTCAAATAAAAGTAGTACCTTTGCATCACGCATAAAAGCCTTTTAGCATGATAAATAATCACATTGAAGTACTGATAGAACGCTATCCGCAACTATTAGAATGCCGTGAATCCATACAGGCAGCATACGACATTCTTAAGGAGGCATACGCGAAAGACCGCAAATTATTGGTTTGCGGCAATGGCGGTTCAGCCAGCGACAGTGAACACATTGTTGGTGAGTTGATGAAGGAGTTTAAATTGAAGCGCGAAATCTATAAGAACCAGGCAGAAGCCATGCAGTGCATCGATCCTGAGCTGGGAACCATTCTGGCTAAGCATCTTCAGGGTGCCCTACCCGCTATTGCCCTCACTGGCCACTCATCGCTGACCACAGCCTTCATGAACGACAGTAATCCTGAGCTGATTTTTGCCCAACAGGTGAACGGATACGGAAAGGCTGGCGATGTATTCTTAGGCATATCCACCTCAGGCAATAGCCGTAACATACTTTTTGCTGCCGTTACTGCCAAGTCGAAGGGAATGAAAGTCATTGGACTTACAGGACAAAAGCCGAACCGACTAGCCGAGCTTGCTGATGTATGCATACAAGTAACTGAAACCGAAACCTATAAGATTCAGGAGTTGCATCTTCCCGTCTATCATTGCCTTTGCATGATGTTGGAAGAGCACTTCTTCGGTAGGGAATAAAGCGACATTTCTATGAAAGTAGTAATCATGGCCGGAGGCAAGGGGACGCGTATCGCATCCATCAAGAGCGATGTTCCCAAACCGATGATAGAAATATGTGGTAAGCCCATACTCGAATGGCAGATTGAAAACCTGAAAGCAAACGGACTGACGGACATCACCCTTGTCATAGGACATCTGGGACATGTTATAAAGGAATATTTTGGCAACGGCGAGAAATTTGGTGTCAACATCTCTTATTTTGTTGAGGAAAGTCCGTTGGGTACAGCAGGGGCTTTGTTTAAGATGCCAGAATTGACAGATGACTTCCTTCTGTTGTGTGGCGATGTGATGATAGATGTCGATTTTCATCGCTTCATTGCATTCCATCAGAAGAATCGTGCATGGGCTAGCCTTATGGCTCACCCAAACGGCCATCCCTACGATAGTTCGCTATTGGTAACCGAGATATTGCCACCACAAGAGGAGGGAGGACTGCCTTTCGACACGCATCGCGTTGTCAAATGGATGATCAAGGAGGATGAACGGCTCTATTACAAGAATCGTGTCAATGCTGGAATAGAGATTATCTCGCCCATACTTCTTAAAGAGACGATGAAACACTTTGTCCCCCGTCATCCGGAGACCCCCGACAAGATAGATCTCGATCGTGACGTGCTGAAACCCAACATCTCATTGGGTAGGATATTCGCCTACGACACATCAGAATATATCAAGGATATGGGAACCCCCGACCGCTATTATGAAGTTGAAAAGGACATTTCCAACGGAAAGGTGAAGGCACGAAACCTTTCACAAAAGCAGAAAGCCATCTTCCTCGACAGAGATGGTACTATCAACAAATATGTAGGATTCCTCTCCCGTCCTGACGATTTTGAATTACTACCTGGAGTTGCAGAAGCCATTCGCATGATAAATCACTCCCATTATCTTTGCATCGTAGTGAGCAACCAACCCGTCATAGCCCGTGGCGAATGCACATTCGAGGAGTTACAGGCCATCCACGACAAAATGGAGACGCTGTTAGGCCACGAGGGAGCCTTCATCGATGCCATCTACTATTGTCCTCACCATCCTGATAAAGGCTTTGAGGGTGAGCGTCCTGCTTATAAGTTCGACTGCGACTGTCGGAAACCCAAACCAGGCCTGCTGCTGCAAGCTGCCAAAGACTGGAATATCGACCTTTCTAAATCCTATATGATTGGCGACAGCGAACGCGATGTGGAGGCAGGACAGCATGCTGGTTGCAAAGAGAGCATACGGATTACATGTAATGCCGATAACGCCTTACTCTGTGTGGTTACGAGTGTAACAACTGGGAATACAGTTCAAGACAGCGATCAATCATCCGCTGTTTCTTAAACAACTCTATGTAACGACTACGTGCCCCTGCCGAATAGGTATAATAGAGAGCCTTGTCCTCCATAATACGACGGATGGCATCGGCCAGCGCTTTGCCGTTCTCCGGTTCCACCACCAGACCAGAATAATCGTCCTTGTTCACCCAGGGCACACCTGAGCCTTCGATGTTACAGCTGACAACGGGCTTGCCACACGACATAGCCTCTAACTGTACCAAGGCAAAAGCTTCAGTCTTCATAATACTGCTCAGACAGTAGATGTCGCATGCCCCATAGTACGACGGCAGATCTTCATCAGATATCCTTCCCACCATTTTTACGCGCTGTTCCAGCCCATAATCATGGATTTGCTTCTGAAGCTCATCTTTCAACATGCCCGACCCACCGATGATTACCAAATAACTGTCATCCAAATACCTCGCAGCATCTACCAAATATTTAAAGCCTTTATAATGAACCAGTCGTCCTAACGAGAATACAATCTTCTTGTTGCCATATCGTTCTCGCAATTGTCTGACACGCTCTGCATCAGGCACTATTGGGTCAACACACGAGGGCACATAGGTACATTTGTCTTGCACCTTGGCCAAGTAGGGCGAATGAGTGACATAGACTGGCGTCGTTCCTGCTATCAGGTCAGCACGGCGTATCAACCAACTCTGCAAGGGCTTGTAGAGTGAGAGCAGCTTTTTCTGCTTCACGATGTCGCTATGCCAGTGCAGCACCACCTTACCCTTATAACCCGACATTCTCAATGCCAGTGCAGCCATAGGATCAGGATGGTGTACGTGGATGATGTCATACTCAGGAGCTATCCGTCTCAGCGTGGTAATCAGTTCGGGAGAAATCATTGTGGCATATTTCTTCCACAGCGTTTTCGTGCAGATTATCCTGCCATGCTCAGAAACCTCAAACGTTGCCCTACCCTCTTTTCCATAGGCACATAGCATATCACACTGTATGCCCTCGGCAGACAGTCCAGTAGTCAGATCTAACATGGTTTTCTCCACGCCACCACCTATAGGGTAGAACTTCCCCAACTGAAGAATCTTCATTTCGGCTGCGAAGGTACAAAGAAAAGATGGAAAAACCAAATAGTCTTCACACTTTTAATAAAAAAAGGCAAAAAGACATCATTTGTCAAGCCGGATCTCTAGTGGGTGCATATGAAATATTTCTGACAGGAGGCTGTCCTATGATGATTTAAGAAAAAAAATCATAAAATCTATTCCACTTCCATCAAATTTACGAGAACGCCTGTATTTATTAGCATTCCAGACTATGGAAGAGAACTTTTTCTCTTCCACATATCTTCCATTAAAACCATCTTAACGAGTAATAAGTGCCACTTATTTTCAAATAATGCCAGAGTATTTTCAAATAATGCCAGAGTATTTGATGGAAGAACTATGGAAGAGAAAAATTTCTCTTCCACATGCTAATCGTTTGTATATTAAAGCATTACATAGATTTATGGAAGATGGAAGACAAAATCGTTCAAACAAACAAACTGGTCGAATGTTGCACCTGCAGTCGCACCGGACGCCCCAGCAGGAAACGATTGCCTATAGCCGAGAATTGTTGTCCGGCCACGATGATATTACGCTGAACGCGAAAGAGGTCGGGCTGTTCGCGTTTCATCCCTGCAAGAACACGAACTTTTCTTGTATAATGACTTGTCGTTTATCTCGCGTCTTTCTTCGGGATGCGTTTCGCAAGGTCGATGGCACCGGCGGGACAAACGATGCGGCAGAGGTGACAACCGACACACTTGGTGCCGACAATGCGTGGCTGACGCGTGGCGCGGTCGAAGACGATGGCCTGATGGCCGCCGTCGTTGCATGACAGCTCGCAGCGGCCGCAGCCTACGCAACGCTCGCGGTCGATCTTGGGGAAGACAACGCTGTCGCGGTCGAGGCTGCCTGCATTCGTGAAGATGGGGATTCTCTCGCCGACGAGGTCTGCAAGGTCGGTGACGCCCCGTTTCACCATGTAGCGGCGAAGACCGAGGATGAGGTCGTCGATGATGCGATAGCCGTACTGCATGACGGCCGTACACACCTGGACGTTACGGCATCCGAGCTGGATGAACTCTAGTGCGTCGCGCCATGTCTCAATGCCGCCGATACCGCTGAAGTGGGTGTTGCTGAAGACATGCTCTTTCGTCATTTCGAGGATGTGTCGCAGGGCGATAGGCTTGACGGCACGACCGGAATAGCCTGACACAGTGCGGTGACCGGAAACTTCGGCGTCGGGTGCCATGGTGACCGACTTGATGGTGTTGATGGCCGAGATGGCATCAGCACCGCTTAAGTATGCGGCCAGAGCAGGCCGGAATATGTTGGTGATGTTGGGTGTCATCTTGGGAATGACGGGGATGTGGACGTGGCGCTTGACGTAGGTGGTATAGATAGCCACGAGTTCCGGAGACTGTCCAACGTCGCTGCCCATGCCGGAAAGGCGCATCTGGGGACACGAGAAGTTCAACTCTACGGCGTCCACACCGGCGCGCTCGGCCATCTCGGCCAGTTCAATCCATTGCTCCTCAGTCTGCCCCATGATGCTGGCAATGACAACCTTCGTGGGGTAGTTCTGCTTCAGTCGGTGGAGAATATCAAAGTCCATGTCGACGGGATTCTCGCTCAACTGCTCCATATTGCGGAAACCGTAGAAGTCGCCGTGGATGCCGTTGCTATGGACGGCATCGAAACGTGGAGATACCTCACGGATTTCCTGCAGACAGATGGTTTTATAGAACACGCCGGCCCATCCTGCGTCGAAAGCGCGCGCCACCATCTCATAGTTGGTGCACACGGCCGACGAGGCGAGGAAGAAGGGATTCTCGCAACGGATGCCGCAGAAATCGATGGCCAGATCGGGATAATGCGCGTCGTCGACATCGTCGGGGCTGATGGCATGGATGATGTCGCGGATACGGATGGGGGGATTGTAGTGGATACAGGCCCGTTCGGCGGCTTCCAGGTCAGCGTCGGTACAATCGGCGACGAAGCGGAGAGCGGGCTTGTGGTTGTCAAAACGGATGGCGCGCAGTGCGCGGGCAGGGTCGCCTGTCGGGCAGGCTTTTGTGCACGGTGCGTCCTGACACAGCAGGCAGCGGTTGGCTTCTTCGTAGATGTTGAAACGTTTCATAGCTTGTGATGATATGTCTTGGTTGGTTAGTTATTTACCTCTTGTCAAAGTTGCATGAGCAGCTTCGCACACTTTATGTTGCAAAAATACACAATTTTAATCAAACCACCGTTAAAAGCACTGGTTTTAACATAAATTTATAAGTATCACTATGGTCAGCTCACTTTTTTTTTCGTACCTTCGCGGCCGAAATTTATGGCCATAAAATTTATAGCCGCAAAAAAGTTGCTGTTGGATGCAATAAAACTTGTATATATTCGTTCTATTATTAGAACGTTGGATTAAAAAATAGAGTTTATCGATACATGACTACCCTTAAAAACGGATATGTTGTAGACGGTATGAACGAGGTGGAACGCAATATCAAGAGGTTGATAGACCTCTTTACTGCGCTCATTTGCCTTGTCATATTTTCACCGTTGATGCTGGCTTGCTATATTGCGGTGAAACGCGAGGACGGAGGTCCCGCCATCTTTAAACAGGAACGCATCGGCCGCTTTGGAAGGCCTTTCAATATTTATAAGTTTCGCAGTATGCGTATGGATGCCGAGAAAGACGGTCCGGCACTGTACAATCACGAGAATGAAACGCGAATGACGAAAGTCGGCAAATTTCTGCGTGCCCACCATCTGGACGAACTGCCGCAACTGTGGAACGTGGTCAAAGGTGAGATGGCATTCATCGGTCCCCGACCCGAACGGAAATATTTCATCGACAAGATTATGGAGCACGACCCCCGATACTCCTATCTCTATCAGGTACGACCAGGTGTCACCAGCTATGCTACGCTATACAATGGCTATACGGACACGATGGAGAAAATGTTGCGCCGCTTGGAACTAGACCTTTACTATCTGGAGCACCGTTCGCTATGGTTTGACTTCAAACTGCTGGTGCTGACCTTCCTCAACATTGCTTTCGGCAAAAAATTCTAAAGGAAATGAAACGACTTCGGTATTTCTTTTTGCTCATCTGTCCTTGGCTGCTATGCCATGCTGAGGCACAAACCGTAACGTATGACCTGACAGCGGAGACTGCTGTGGGGTCAGGAGACTTTACGGCCTACCAACTGACGGCCAACCGCCACCACGTGTTGTCGACACGTCCCAACACGGCCTATCTGCGCGGAGCTGTCAATGCGGAACATCAGCTGGCTGAGGACTGGATACTGTCCGGGGCCGTCGACATCATCGGTTCCGTACATGCCGACCACAAGGTCTATCTGCAACAGTGTTATGCCAATCTGGGCTGGAAGGACTTCTTCTTCGAAGTCGGTGCCCGTGAACAGAAACCCGTATTGCGCAACGAGCTCCTGTCGAGCGGTACATTCGGCAAGGGTACCAATGCCAAGCCCATACCACAGATTCATGTGGGCACAAAGGACTTTTGGACGATACCGTATACCAAGGGTTGGCTACAGGCCAGCTTCGACTTCGGCTATGGTAAGTTCCTCGACAGCAACTACCGCGAGGACAATTTCCTCCAGCATCCTGGTGCAAATATCAAATACACCACAGGGATTCTCTATCACCAGAAACACCTGTACTTCCGTACCAACCCCGAGAAAATGTTCTTTGTCACCGCAGGCATAGAGCATGTTGCCCAGTTTGGCGGTACCAACCACGACTTTACAAAGGGTACGGAAAAGGTCACGAGCAAAGATACCAATCTGAAAGCTTTTTGGAAGGTCATTCTTCCGCTTGGCGACAGCAACTATTACGAGAACGACGCAATAGAGGATTGGGTTTACGGCAACCACCTCGGTTCGATGACCGTACAGTTAGGTTGGAACATCGACAAAGAGCATCTGTTGCAGGCCTATCTCGATAACATTTTCGAGGACGGTTCAGGCATCCGCAAGAGCAATGGCTGGGATGGTCTGTGGGGTTTGGAATATCATAACAAGAGCGAAGGACGCCAGTATGTCCGCGGTGCTGTGGTGGAATATTTCCAAAGCACCAACCAATGCGGTCCGCTGCACTATGACGGCGGCGACTATCCTGAACCCATCCGCAGTCAGATTACGGATAAGGTGACGGGCAACGACGACTACTATAACCACGAATTCTACTGCGGATATGCCCACTACGGTATGACTCCAGGCAATCCGCTCATCACCTCACCTATATATAATAAGAACGGTGACAGCCACTACCTTGACAACCGCGTAAAAGCGTGGCACGTGGGAGTGAACGGCGAGATTACCGACCGGCTGTCGTACCTCGTCAGGGGTTCCTACCGCGAAGGCTGGGGCACCTATCATCGCCCGCTCGACGAAAAGCACCATTCTTTCGATGCAATGTTCCAAGGCATCTACACGCTGGGCGCCTGGCAGTTCTCAGCGGCATACGCCTTCGACAAGGGTAACATCTACGGCGACTGCAACACGTTTAACTTCAAAATCGGATATCATGGCAAAATTCTATAAGCTGTTAGCTATTAGCTGTTGGCTATTGGCCGCTTCCTGTCAGGAAGGCAGAGATGCCGGCGACCTCTGGGGACAATGGCGCACGGACGGACAACGTTACCTTAGTTTCTCTGGTAGCATAGCATGGTTTAAGGCCAATGGTGCCGAGATTTTCGGCAATTTCCAACATCAGGGCGACAGCCTGTTCATCCAGTGTTCGTCCATCGAGGGTTCACCCATCGACACCCTCACCGTAGAACGCGACTTCGGCATGCGTCCCTTCACCAATATCCGCCTGAAGATAGAAAAGCTCAACAACGACGACCTCGTACTCAGCAAAGACGGCCGCACGTGGAGTTTCTATAAATACTAAAAACTCAACTCCTTCCCATCGATCGTGAAGTCTGTCAGTTCATATTTATCCGACGTCTTCACGTCATACTGCGTTTCAGCGTCCACCTGAATATTCCGCATCACGATGTTGTTACAACGTGACAACGGCATATCCTTCCGGTCTCCCGGCTTGAAGAACTGCGTCCAGGGATGGATAAAGAGGAACCGCTTGCAATGGCCCGTGATGTTCTCCACCGTCACGTACTCATAGTGCTGCGGCGTGTCGGGCCTCATCTTGAACCACAGCACACGGTCGGCCCGTTCCGTATAACAATTGCGGAGGATTATATTCCTGTCATGCAGCGACTCGGAGCCCAGTGTCAGACAACCGTGCACCCTACCGTAGCGACAGTTCTGTATCAGGATGCGCTCACAGTCACCATTGGTCTCGTCCTTGTCTGCCCAGGTGCCCTTGCCACCCTTCAACACGACGGCATCATCGTTCACATGCATAAAGCAGCCGTTCACCATCACGTCCGTGCAGGCATCGATGTCGATGGCATCGCTCGACGGAGCTCCGCGCCGTGGATCCGGTGACCAGACATTCTCCGTAGGGGCATATATGTAACAGTCCAAGTAGCGCACATGGTCACTCTTATACACATGGTTGGTCCAAAACGGCGAATTCACCAGCCGCACATCCTGAATGGTCACGTTCCTGGAATTCGAGACATACGTCAATCTGGGCCTCTGCGCATCCTTGTTCGTGCATTGCGGATTCCAGCTCCTGCGGATCCAGAACTCCTGCCAGTAATGCAGGCCATTGCCGTCGATGGTGCCTTGGCCGCTGATGGTGAACCCGTCGAGGCCGTCGGCATTCACCAGTGCCGCGAAGTACTTGCAGGTCTCACCCTCTATGCGCGTCGTCATCACCGGGAAGTCCGCGATGCGCTCCGAGCCCTTCAGTCGGCCCTTCACGTGCAGGTGCGTACCTTGTTTAAAAAATAAGGCACCCGCCAGGAATGTCCCCTCAGGAATGACGACCACACCCCCACCCTCGCGGGCAGCCCGGTCGATCACACCCTGTATCGCTGCCGTCTGGACGATTGCGGAGTCACGCTTCACGCCGTAGTCGGTGATGACATACTGTCGGCCCAACGACGCGACATCCACTTTCGTCGTGTCCGCAAACCAACCGTCCATCACCGTCCCGTCAGGCCATGTCTCCACCGCAGGCCGCTTCTTCGTCTTAGCCGATCCAGTCAAGACAACAACCGACAATAGCAGTAAAATAAACTTTCTTATCATATATCAGTTAAGTAATTTGTTATTTGCGCACAAAGTTACGGATTTTTTCCCGAAAAAATTTGTTATCTCACAAATTATTTGTATTTTTGCTGACGATAAACTAATCTACTTACATTTTTAAAACAAAACTACACGTATGAAAGACTTACAGATGTACATTAACGGCCAGTTCTGCGAGAGCTCGAACGGCAAGTGGATTGACGTATTAAACCCATCGACCGAGGAGGTCATCTCGCGTCAGCCGGAAGGAACTATTGAAGACGTGAACCGCGCACTCGATGCTGCACGTGCCGCCCAGAAAGCCTGGGGTAAGACGCCCGCCATCGAGCGTGCACAGTATCTGCTGAAGATGGCCGACGGTATCAAGAAACGCGAGAAGGAGTTCACCGAGATCATTATGCGCGAGCAGGGTAAGACTCGCACTTGGGCCGCCATTGAGGTAGGCGCCACCATTGCTTATTTTGAGTACATGGCCACCTTCGCCCGCCACATCGAGGGCGAGATCATCCCCAGCGACCGTCCCAATGAGACCATCCTGCTCACCAAAAAGCCCATTGGCGTCGTCGCAGGCATCCTGCCCTGGAATTTTCCGTTCTTCCTCATCGCCCGTAAGGCCGGTGCCGCCCTGATTGCCGGTTGTACCATCGTCATCAAGCCCTCACAACTCACGCCCGAGAACTGTACGGAGTTTGCTAAGGTCGTGGCTGAGACTGGTCTGCCCGCTGGTGTCATCAATATCGTCACGGGCAAGGGCTCCGTCATCGGCAACGAGATGGCCGGATCGCCGAAGATTGATATCGTCAGCGTCACAGGTTCCGTAGGTGCCGGCGAGAGCATCATGGCCGCCGCCTCGAAGAACATCACCAAGGTCAGCCTCGAACTGGGTGGTAAGGCTCCTGCCATCGTCATGAAGGACGCCGACCTGGAGCGCGCCGCACAGTGGATTGTCGACAGCCGTATCGGCAACAACGGTCAGATCTGTAACAATGCCGAGCGTGTGTATGTTCAAAAGGAGGTGAAGGAGGCGTTCACGAAGATCCTTGTCGACAAGATGTCGAAGGTAAAGGTGGGCGACGTCTGCGCCGACGAGAGCGTCGATATGGGTCCGTTGGTAGAGGCCCGTGCTTTGGAGAGCGTCACCGAGAAAGTGGAGCGCGCTATCAAACAGGGAGCCAAGTTGCTCTGCGGCGGTCATCGCGTTGGCACGAAGGGTTACTTCTATGCTGCCACCGTGCTCGACAACTGCACGCAGGACATGGACATCATCCATGAGGAGACCTTCGGCCCCGTCATTCCGCTGATAGAGTTCTCCGACATCGACGAGGCCATCAAGTATGCCAACGACTGCGAGTACGGTCTGGCTTCAAGCATCTTCACAAAAGACCTGAACATTGCCGTGAAGGCCTGCCGCGAACTGGAGTTCGGTGAGACCTACATCAACCGCGAGCACTTCGAAGCCATCCAGGGCTTCCATGCCGGCGTGAAGAAATCTGGTATCGGCGGTGCCGACGGCAAGCACGGCGTCGATGAATACCTCGTCACCCACGTCACCTACCTCGATACTTATGAGGACATGTAAGTATCTCTCCTATATTAACAACAAGGGCGTGTCAAAATTGACACGCCCTCATTGTTATGATTAAATCTTGATGAATATCTTGCGCCAGTAGAGCAGCCATCCGACGAGCCCTACTATCGCCACAAATGTCAGCGCATAGCACAGCGACGCCAGGCTGGGCACCGCGATGGCGGCACGCACCGACGCATACAGCTCTTCGTTGATGCCCGTACTCCAACCCACGACGGCCAAACACTCGCTGAACACATAGAGGAACAGCGGGTTGACGCCAAAGATCAGGAATACGGTCATCCACCACGTCTTACGGCCTTCCCCGCGGATATCAATCAGGTATATCAGCAGCGCCAGCCCGGTGGAACAGATGCCGCAGGTAGCCATTACAAAGCTGGGCGACCATACGGTTTTGTTGACGGGCAGTCCGCAATGGTGCAGCAGGAAACCCAAAAGCATCATGAAGCCCCCTGCCATCAGCAGTCTGTAAACCTTACGGCGAATATCGTCCGTTTGCGAGATGAAACTCATACAGAGGAACCCCGTCAGCATGTGGGCCGTGGCGCCCATCGTGCCCAGCAAGCCCTCGGGGTCGATGGGTGAATGGCGATACAGGTGGTCACCACCAAACAGCCACAGGTCTATGCGTCCGGCTATATTCTGAGTGGCATCGGTGCTATATCCGTCGAATGCCAGCAGCACGACGGCGTAAGCCACCAACAAGCCCACGATGACCTTCAGTGTATGGCGGTGGTCAACATATAACGCAAAGAGCGACGTCAGCAGATAGCATACGGCAATGCGCTGCAGCACGGCCCAATAGCGCAGATGGGCGAAATCCAGCGGCCGTCCGTCCATCGCCAGCGCAAACCAGTTGATAAATAGTCCGATGGCGAAGATGAGCACCGTGCGCCTGACAACCTTCCGCAGTACCGCCGGCGTAGGCTGAAACTGCACTTTCGACAGCGACAGCCACGTGGAGAATCCCACGATGAAGAGGAACGAGGGAAATACCAGGTCGCAGGGTGTCAGCCCGTTCCATGCGGAATGTTGCAGAGCGGCAAACCCCTCTTCGAAGCCATTGTTGACCAGTATCATGCCTGCAACGGTGATGCCGCGCAGCACGTCAAGAGAAAGCAGTCGTTTCTTCATAATGTTCAACGTTCAATGTTCAATGTTCAACGTTCAACGTCTCCCCATTGTCACGTTTCCTACAGTATTTCCAGCCCTGCACATCATAGATGCTCAGCAGTCGGGGCAGACGCCGCAAGAAAGCGTCATAATCCTTCCGTTCGGGGTCGGTCCACTGTACCTCACAGAGTGCCGCCATACGGGGCAACACCTGATACTCCAGCAGTTCTTTATAAGGAATATATTCCGTCCACAGGTTCGCCTGCGTACCGATGATATGACGGCGCACATCGGCTGACAGAGAGTCGGGCGCGGGGTCGAAGCTGTAGACCTTGCTCAGCGACACGTAACCGCCAATAAGGAACGGTTTCTCCCACAGGTCCTCGGGCAACTGATAGTAGTCGAAATACATCGAACCCGTAGGAGCCATGATGACGTCATGACCCTTGGCGGCAGCATCAAAGCCTCCCTCGTGGCCGCGCCAGCTCATGATGACGGCACTAGTGTCGATGTCGCACTCGGCTATCTCGTCCCAGCCAATCAGCCGACGCCCCTTTTTCGTCAAGTACTGCTCCATGCGACGCACCATATAGCCCTGCAACTGCGCCTCGGTCTTCAACCCCTCCTCACGCATCCGTTGCTGACAGCGGTTGCATTGCTGCCAGCGTACACGGGGAGCCTCGTCGCCACCCAGATGGATATAGGGTGCCGGGAAGAGTTCCGTCAGTTCGTCGATGATGTCCTCCAGAAAACGATAGACCTTGTCGTTGCCTGCACAGAGAATGTCGTCGAACACGCCCCAGTCGGGACATACCTCATAGGGGCCGCCCGTACAGCCCAGTTCCGGATATGCCGCCAAGGCCGCCAACATGTGGCCGGGCATATCAATCTCGGGAATGATGGTGATATGGCGCTCTTGGGCATAGGCCACTATTTCGCGGATGTCGTCCTGCGTGAAATAGCCACCGTGAGGGGTATATTCATAGATGCCGGCATTGCGGCCAATGACCGTCCGTTTGCGCACCGACCCCACCGTCGTCAGCTTCGGCCATCGCTTCATCTCTATGCGCCAGCCCTGGTCGTCGGTCAGATGCCAGTGCAGCGTATTCATAGCGTGCAGCGCCATCATGTCCAGATACTGCTTCACCATGTCCTTATCGAAGAAGTGACGCGACACGTCCAAATGCATAGCCCTGTAACTAAACCTCGGCGCACTCTCAATGACGGCATACGGCAACGAAGTAGGATTCGTCGCCATCACCTGACGCAAAGCCTGACGGCCATAGAACAGCCCCGCCTCCGTACGTCCCTCCAGCACGATGCCGCGCTTGCCGACCGTCATACGCCACCCCTCAGGCGACGCGATGTCCTTGTTCAGCCGCTCCGTCACCTGCGGCCGGCCTTCTATGTTCAGCACCGTCCCCTTCGCATCCAAACTGATACGCTGGGGCATCGGGATGATGTCGTACTGCGCCCATGTGGCTACAATTCCTATAGCCATCACGACCGTTAACAAAAGTCTTTTCATAAGCTCTTCATTATTTCATAGTGAATTGGGGCTATTTTTTCAATATTGCCGTCCATCCTCCACCACTGCTGAGATGGATGTTCAGACGGTCGGTGGCGATGACGGTCTGGAGACGGTGCTGATAATCGGTAGCATCCTTCAGGGCATTGACACCATCGGCGAAGATGTCGGCATGATACTGGCCTGCGGACAGGAAACTGAGATTGAGGGTCAGGTCGCGTGGTGTCCAGTCGGTGAGAGCAGCTAGATACCACGTAGTACCTTTACGACGTGCTATGACGGTATATTCGCCTAGTCTGCCGTCAAGGGCAATGGTCTCGTCGAAGGTGGTGGGCACTTGTGCGATGAAATCAGTACACTCCTGATTCCGTATGTATTGCGTAGGACTGTCGGCCAGCATCTGCAGTGGAGCTTCGAAAGTGGTGTACATAGCCATCTGGTGGACACGTGTACCCTGACTCATGGGATGGTCGTTATTTCCGAAGAAGCAGTCTTTCATGGCATTAGTCATAGCACCCGGCGTATAGTCCATGGGGCCAGCGAGCATGCGCAAATAGGGTGCTGTGACGTCGTAGCGGGGCTGATTGTGCAGTGGTCCGTCACCGGCACGGGGTTCCCACTTGGAATTCTCCAGACCTTTCACGCCTTCGAAGTTAAAGATGTTGGGATAGGCACGCTGGATGCCGAAAGGCTTCAGACCGTGATAGTCGAGATAGAGATGATGCTTGGCGGCACAGGCAGCTATCTCGTAAGCTGAGGTGATGACCTGCTGGTCGTCGCGGTCGAAAAAGTCAACCTTGAATCCCTTGATACCCATTGCGGCATAGTGTTTCATGACGGCATCCGTAACGGCAGTGCCACCAGTAGGATTGTTGCCTATCAGATTGCGCCAACTGCTCCACAGGATGATGCCCACACCCTTTTGCTGGCCGTGGGCTATCAGCCGCGTGAGGTCGATATCTGGGCTGAGATGATCCATCAGCGACTCCTTGCCACTCCAACCCTCGTCGATGATGATGTATTCTATATGGTTACGGGCAGCAAAGTCTATATAATATAAATAGGTGTCGGTGTTCATGCCTGACGGGAAACTGACGCCTGTGATGTTGGTATTGTTCCACCAGTCCCACGCCACCTTGCCGGGACGAATCCACGAGGTGTCACTGATGCGGCACTCGGGAGCCAGCCGTTGGGCCATGTCGCAGTTCAGGATGTCAGCGTCACGCTCGGTGATGACGATGGCGCGCCAGGGCAGCGATTGCTTGCCGTCCAAACGGGCGATATAGTCAGCACGCCTGGTAGGCACGAGATTCAGACGGTCGAAGCCACCAACCTCCTGTTCCAATGGATAGGGCGCAAACTCACCCTTCAGCACATGTCCCTTACCTCTCACCTCTGACCTCTCACCTCTAAGAAACATTCCCGGATAGTTCTCTACGCCAGCATCCATCACAATGGCTTTCATACCATCAGGCAGACAGACTGCCAACGGGGTGATAGCCAGCGAGTCAGGAAACATCTGCGACAAGGACTGTTCGTCGTAATACGACTCAAAGCTGTAACAGTAGCGCTCGCCACCGCGATTGTCATTGACGTAAGGCACAAAAGCCTGATAGTCATCAGCAAAACGATACTCTACCGTTTCGCTGTTTACCACCAGAGGCTTTGCATTGGAACTGATGAGGCGGTAGGCGGCACCGTCGTCGTAGGCACGCACCTCTATCTGCATCTTCTGGTTGCTGTACATCAGCAGTTGGCCATAGTTGTCGTCGACCTTCTCCTTTTTATAAAAGGGTGTGGCGAAGCTGTTGGTAATCTGACGCTTGGCCACCTTGCCTATCTTGCCTATTCCCAACACCTTGCCACCCTGCTGCATCCGGATGTCAATGGCTGAAGGCTGCAATATCATCGTGCCGTTATAACTGACCGACCAAGTTACCGTCTCATCGGTATTGACTGTGACCGTCAACTTACCATTCGGGGAACTCACTTCATAGTTTGCTGCCTGCATCATCAGACATATGATGCTCATGACCGCCAGCAACGTGTTGCGAAAAAGATGATGATTCATTGTCTTTTGTAGATTTGTTTATCGTCAGCAAAAATACAAATAATTTGTGAGATAACAAACATTTTTCGGAAAAAATACGCAACTCTGTACGTAAAAATGCTCAGATCAGGGACACTTCCCAGATCTGAGCATTTCTTCATGTCTTCTTAATTAAAGTCCCTCGAGGAATCACAGGAACCGACCCCGTAATCAAAAGAGGATGTGCCAAAAGTGGCACATCCTCAGACTATTAAAACACTATCAGTGCTTATTCAAAGAGGAATGATGGCAAGCCGATGATTTCGGCTTCATCTTCCATGCCAGGAGCCAATACCGGATCACCTGACTGGAACTCTTCACCGAGTCCAAGACTTCCCGTCAGCAGCGTCTGCTGGTTCTTCAACTCGAAAATCTCCATTTCTGGACGGATATATTCTTTTTTCTTCATAAACTGTCCTCCTAATGATTACTTAATAACAACTTTTTTACCATTAATGATATAGAGACCCTTCTTGCTGACATGTTCAACCTTGCGGCCCTGCATATCGTAAATCTCATCCTGCTCAGAAATGCCACTGATACTGAAGATTCCTGTTGTACCACCGCCAATCTCAATGGACAGCTGAGGAGCAGAGCTCGACTCGCTAATCTCGAGGTAGGCCTTGTTGGTAGGAACAGTAGCTGGAGTTGCACCAATCTTCTTGAACACAGCCGTAGCGCCCTCGGCACTCAATACATATCTGCTTACGCCAGTGCCGGCATTGACAGCACTGCCGGTGCCTCTCTTCAGCAAGTTGGCAGAAACATCCGTCGCACTGCTTGCAACATAAGGAATCGTGTAGCTGCCAGTAGTACCGTTCAGCACCACAGGAGTGTTGGCAGGAACGGTGCTCACCTCTTCCAGGATGACAGCCGTACCGGCAGTATTACGACCTGTAACGATGTAAGCCGTCAGGCCAGTGCCAAAGAAGTCGACAGCCTTGTTGGCAACGAATGTAGCCCATTCCTGTTCAAGGACGGCAACAGTTGTTGAACTGCTGAAGTTCACAACCACCTCGACGTCAGCCTGTACGTTAGTGATGGTGTACTTGCCGTCGCTGTCAAGGTCGCCCAAGTGGTTCACACCGTCAACAGTGAACTCAACAAGTTCGGCAGCCGTACTGTTGTCGATGGTCACAACCACGTTGTCCTGATACTGAGGTGCAGCGGTTGACAGGGTGACGAGTGCAGCGTTGTTCGATGTCAGGTTGACTGCGTATGTCTCCTTCTCCCAAGTAGCGGTGTACGAACGGTTACCCGTCGAACCATTGGCAATGGTCACGTTCACCGTAGCTTCACTAAGGCCAGTACCTGTCCAGCCTGCGAATACATAGTGATCCTTCGTCGGGTTCGTCAGCGTGAACGCAGCCGTCTCAATAGTATACTCAGTCGGATTAGCCGTTGCTACGCTACCGCCTGCAAGGTCGTACGTAAGAGTATAGGTAATCACCTGCCATTGTGCGTAGAGGTTAACGGTGGCGTTTGCCTCAGTGGTGAGGTTCTTCACGCTGGCCTTGTCGGCGTATGGCGTGCCTGTGCCATCGGCCTTGGTGTTCCAGCCGTTAAAGGTATAGCCGTTACGTGTGAAGGCGTTCTCGGTCAGAGCCTGTGCTGCGTCATAGACGAAGTCCTGATCCTCCATCGTGCCAGTACCGTTGTTGGCATTGAAGCGTACCTTGTAGGGGTTCGGAGTCCAAGTCGCGGTGTACGAGCGGTTATCAATAGTACCCTTGGCAATAGTCACCGTCGTAGTAGCCTCGGTCAGGTCGGTGCCCGTCCAGCCTGCGAAGGTGTACCCCGTCTTGGTAGGATTGTTCAGTGTGAAGCTTTCCGTCTCTATGGTATAGGTAGCAGGATTCTCCGTTGCTACGCTACCGCCTGCCAAGTTGTATGTGAGGGTATAGGTAATGGGCTTCCACGTAGCAGTATAGCTGCGATTACCAAACGATCCTGCGGAGATAGTCACCGTCTTGGTAGGCGAAGTGAGATCGGTTCCAGTCCATCCCTCGAAGGTGTAGCCCGTACGTGTCGGGTTGTTCAGTGTGATGGCTGCGCTCTCGATAGTGTAAGTAGTGGGATTAGCAGTTTCTACACTTCCACCAGCCAACGTGTAAGTCAGGGTGTAGGTGATTGGTGTAAATGCTGCTACCACATTCTGGTCTGCCAACAGGTTCTCAACAGTGTATTTACCTTCCGTAGGAGTTGCAGCTGTTTCGTTTACGGTGAAGGTTGTCAACTCATAGCCAGTGTCAGGAGTGGTGGTAAATACCACATCTGTCTCACGATCTATCAGCGTAGTGGCAGGAATATCGTTTTTCGACTCAATGTCTGCTACAGCCAATGTGCCGTGAGCAGAGGCCTTGATGGTTACTACAAAACTGGCAAAATCCATCTTTTCAAACTTCTTCCATCCATCGGCTGCCTGATAGAGGTTCTTTGTGCCACCAGGCACCCACAGCGTGGCATTTGTGAAGGTCGAGCTGCTAAAATCGTCGTCTCCCAGTGCCATAGGCGTAACTGTCCATGGTACCTCTACAGCGGTTAGCACGCTTTGGCCAGAGAACTGGAGGTTATTGATGTTTGTCACCTTTTCGCCTAAAGTGAGCTTGGTGGCACCAGGGAAGTAGCAACGAGCATCTTCGATCTGCAGGTTACGGCCTAAATAGAGCGTGTAGTTTTCAGACATATTATACAAAGGATGAACGGAAGCACCTTTCCACCAGAGATCCGCATCGCTGTCCTCAATGGTGATGGAAGTCAAGGCTGTAGATGAGAAAGCCCAAGCTCCGACGGCCCCCACAGAGGCCGGAATGGTAATGCTGTTGAGTAAATAACATTGGTAGAAAGCATCTTCAGGAATCTCCGTCAGCTTAGTGCCCAGATCAATGGACGTGAGGTGGGTACAACCGCGAAAAGCTGCAGTACCGATAGTGGTCACATTCGGACCTAAGGTGATGGTTTGTTCCGATATGCTTACGTCTGTTCCAGAATCACGAAAGGCATTTTCACCAATGCTAGTCACACCGCTGCCCATCGTCACGGAAGCCAGTTTATAAGCGCCTTCAAACAACTTGTTATTGATGGTGGTTACCTTGTCGCCAATAGTGACGCTCGTAGCGTTCTCGAAGTACTTCTCGTCACTTTCGGTCTGCAGGTTACGGCCTAAATAGAGCGTGTAGTTTTCATACATACCACTCAAAGGATGACTGCCTGAGCCATTCCACCAGAGATCCGTCTCGCTGTCCTCAATGGTGATGGAAGTCAAGGCTGTGCCTTGGAAAGCCTGTTTCCCGACACTTCCCACAGAGGCCGGGATGGTAATGCTGGTGAGCATAGAACAGCCATAGAAACCATATACTGGAATGTCCATCAACTTAGTGCCCAAATCAATGGACGTGAGGTGGGTACAACCCTCAAAAGCTGACTCTCCGATAGTGGTCACATTCGGACCTAAGGTGATGGTCTGTTCCGCTACGCTTTCGTCTCTTCCAGAATTGTAAAAGGCCTTTTTACCAATGCTGGTCACACCGCTGCCCATCGTCACGGAAGCCAATTTAGAAGCACCTCCAAACAACTCGTTATTGATATAGGTCACCTTATCACCAATAGTGACGCTCGTGGCACCAGGGAAGTAGTTACGTTCACCTTCGATCTGCAGGTTACGGCCTAAATAGAGCGTGTAGTTTTCATACATACCATCCAAAGGATGACTGTTTCCGCCATTCCACCAGAGATCCGTCTCGCTGTCCTCAATGGTGATGGAAGTCAAGGCTGTGCCATAGAAAGCCTGTTTCCCGACACTTCCCACAGAGGCCGGGATGGTAATGCTGGTGAGCATAGAACAGCCATAGAAACCATATACAGGAATGTCCATCAACTTAGTGCCCAAATCAATGGACGTGAGGTGGGTACAACCCTCAAAAGCTGACTCTCCGATAGTGGTCACATTCGGACCTAAGATGATAGTCTGTTTCGTTATGCTTTCGTCTCTTCCAGATAAGTAAAAGGCCTTTTCACCAATGCTGGTCACACCGCTGCCCATCGTCACGGAAGCCAGTTTAGAAGCGCCTTCAAACAACTTTTTATTGATGGTGGTTACCTTGTCGCCAATAGTGACGCTCGTAGCGTTCTCGAAGTACTTCTCGTCACTTTCGGTCTGCAGGTTACGGCCTAAATAGAGCGTGTAGTTTTCATACATACCAATCAAAGGATGACTGCTTCCGCCATTCCACCAGAGATTCGTCTCGCTGTCCTCAATGGTGATGGAAGTCAAGGCTGTGCCACCGAAAGCCCAAGCTCCGACACTTTCCACAGAGGCCGGAATGGTAATGCCGGTGATGGCCGAGCAATTGTAGAAAGCATCGTTGGGGATTGCTGTTACAGAATAGGGGTCACCCTCGTAGGTGACGCTGGATGGGATAACCACGTTACCTGAGATGCCGTCGGTTTTACTTACCGACACCGTCTTGGCACCAGCATCCGTCACTGTAAACGACAAGTCGCCCACCGTGAACGTCTGCGCCACAGCAATCTGCCCAGTCAGCAACAAGGCCAAGACTGCAAAAAAGAAAGATAGTTTTTTCTTCATAATCTTACGGTTTTAGTTAGTAAAAAGAATTATATGATAATGAATTATATGATAATGTGTTGATTACAATTCCGTCAATGTGTCCTTAACTCATGGTTGATGCAAAAGTAGGCAAAAACGCGCAAACAAGCGACGCAGAATTGCAAAATAGTGTTGCAAAATTGCAAAAAGCTGCTTTTGGGGCGTTTTTCCAGCCAAAAAGGCACTCTTCTTTTCAATATTTTAGCTACCTTTGCATTCGTCAAATAACCTATCCGAAGATACGATATGCTTTTCGAAATACTGACGACATCACCATTCATCGTATGTTGCGTCATCACTGTGATGCTGATGCTCAGCTGGCGTCGACAGCCCAACAGCGTTGTGGGCTGGTTAACGGTATGGGCGGCAGTCACGACACTGCTCTATGCCTGTCATATCGTCTACTTCCGACATGTCACATGGCTGCTGGCGGTGAGCGATGCCGTTTATACGGCCTGTAACCTGACTGTCTATCCGCTATACCTTATTTATATAAGCGAACAAACAGACTTGAAGCCCCTGTCGTCCAGACCGTGGATGATAGTTGCATTGCTTCTGCCTGGCTTGCTGGGGGGTCCATCGTCTTTTATGCTGTTCATGGTGATGGATGACGCAACCAAGCAGCAGTTCTTCGACACTTTCCTTTATCATGACAAGATAGAGGGGCTGCAAGGAGTGTCCTTGTTGCAGGCACACATGCATCATGCATACCAAGCCTTGTTTGGATTGGAAGTAGCAGGCGTGGCAGTTGCTGGCATCCGCAAGGAACGTCGCTACAATCGCATATTGGTCCAACTCTGTGCCGACACGGACGACAAAACGCTGCGACCCGTCAGCGTCATCCTACAACTGTTTGTAGCAACTAGCGTACTGTCTATCGTTGCTCTGATGATTGGCCGCAACAGGTTTGTCGACTCATTGTGGGTTGCTGTTCCGTCACTGGCGTTCTCGGCATTGCTATTCAGCATCGGATGGGTAGGTATGAACCGTACCATTACTCTGCGCCAGATCAATGCCAACGTCATTGAGGATACGGCCCAAGAAGAGACAACGACAGCCCAACGCTCCGATTTGGCATTAAAGGAACGGCTGGAACAGCTGATGATTCAGGAACGCGTATTCCTGCGTCAGGACTTGCGGCTTGACCAAGTAGCCCAGATGCTTGGCACCAACCGTACCTACCTGCTGGCCACATTACGCAACGAGATGGGCATGACGTTCAAGGAATACATCAACCGCCAGCGCATTGCCTACGCTGAGGAACTGATGCGCCGTGCTCCGAACCTGTCAAAAGGAGAAATTGCCAACCAATCGGGATACAACACGCCCTCATCGTTCTATCGCAATATGAAGGCTTACGGCCATCATTAAATTGTACTGCTAAGCCAGTTGCCTGATATAGGGGGGATCACGGGGTCGGTTCTAATGATCATCAACGGCCAGGCCGTCAACTCCGCCACCTACTTCGACCACACGAACCACACCCTCCGCCTCGAAGCCTTCAGCAAGAAAAAGGACGGCTACGTCATCAAGCGCAAGTAGCCACATCACTATACATATAATAAGGTGGAAATCTTGCGATTTCAAGATTTCCGCCTTTTTCTTGGTCGCTTCGGAAATAATGCTTAAATTTGCACTGAAAAATTGGCACACGTGCCATAAATTCATTGCAATATGGAAATAAAAAGGGACGTATATCTGCACAAGCCAGCGCTATTATATACAGTCGGCATTAGCAATCCCAAACAAGGAAAAAGAAGAGCAGGAGTTGCAGTCTCTTGTCAATATAAACGACTCTTTCAAAAAGATAGTCGTTGTTAATGGCAACATTAAACCGTGGCGCAACGAGAAAGGAATTCTTTTCATCGGCTTGATGGATTTTCTACTGGACAAGACAAGTCTTGAGTACTGAATTGATGGCCTGAACCCAGCCGTAGAACATGACCGTGAGGATGGACTCACAACTAAAACAGAATTTCGATGCGCTCTGCTCGCGTATGGGTATGAGTGCGAACGCCGCAATGAACATTTTTGCCAATGCGGTGGTTAGAACGCGTAGCATTCCATTCAAGATTGACCTCAACGAACCAAAGGTCGAGAATCCTGCACTAAAAAGATTCTTAGAATTTCGCGAGAGTGTAGTTGCTGATGATTCCCGTCCGGAAATGACTTTAGATGAAATCAACGAAGAAATAAGGTTGGCCCGTGAAGAAAGGGCAGCAAGAGAAAAGGCTGGCGTATGATATATGCTGTAATCGACACAAACGTATTGGTGTCGGCGTTTATCACCAAGAATCAGGATTCTTCAACCGCAAAGGTATGGAGTGCTATGTTGAATTTCGACATGGGGATCACGCGGTCGGTCCGACCCCATGATCAAAAAAATTAATCCCTTTAGTTGTCCGCACACGGGCTATCTTACCTCATCCATCCGCCCTCAGACATCATACCTCAGACATCAGCCCTCAGCCATCTTCAGCGAATCAAAGATGTCCCCGCGATACGTCTAACCAACGACTAAAGAGAATCGCAATCCCAAAGCATTGGCAATGAGCATGAACGTAGAAAGCTGCATGTCCGTCTGACCTTGCTCAAGCGATGATATATACTCACGCTTCTTGCCAATACGCTCACCCAGCTGCTGCTGTGTCAGTTTCTGGCGCTTGCGCTCGTCACGCAACAATTCGGCATAATACCATGCCTTTGCCTTTGCCTCAAACTCTACACGGCTAGGGGAGCCAGTAGGACCGTACTTCTCATCAAAATGCTGCGACCCTGTTTTCAGTTGGGCCAATTTCTTTTCATCAAGTTTAATCATATCCTTGTCCTCCTCAAATATATTTTTTCAAAATTCTACGGGCAATTTCTATCTCGCCCTTATATTGCTTTGTGCCCTTTTTAAGAAACGAGTTCAAGAAGAGGACACGTTTACTCTCCATGAACGAAAGCGTCTCCACTGCAAAGATAATAGTGCGGTACTCATTGTTGCCTACAGAGATTCGCGCTTCATAGAATTCCGTATCCTCAAGGCTCTTAACAAACTTCTTGTTTACTACGTATTGAGTCTTGATAATCATCTCCACGTAGTCATACTTGGCCTTGGTCTTTTCATCAAGACAGGAATAGTATTCGTCATACTCCTCAGAGTGGATAGTTTCCCTTATGTCTTCGTTCATGCCGCAAAAGTAATATTTTTATTCCAATTCTCCAAATAAATTGGAAGAAAAATGTTCTTTTTCTTCGTTTTAGCCGATAAGTAACAAAAGGGATGATTCTTTGAATCATCTGGGAACAGGACAACTGTTACTACATCATCGCGTGAATCAATGTCCCCGTGATTCTTGTTTCTGTATTACACATCGTTCCTGCCCCCCTGTGCACTTCCATCGGTTCAATTGTTTTCAAATGCGAAGGCAAAGATACGAACTTATTCTCGAACATCCAAATTTTCAACGTAAAAAATGATCACAGGAACCGACCCCGTGATCAAACTATATCTGGAAAGGTAATGCAGAAGCTGTCTATAAGGATAGCTGACCTAAACTATTGGAAATTGTAGATCCTTATTATCCTATGAAGAGTGAATTGTGCATAAGCTTCTTATAATAGACTCTTCCTACTTTCAGTTCCTTGCCGTTGTCCGTAATGGCTTTTTGCTTAGAAAGTTCCACTATATGCTCCAAATTCACCGAATAGGAACGGTGTATCTGACAAACCAGCGAGGGTCTAAAACTTCCATTATGCTCCTCATAGAAGCGAAGACTTTCATGACACCATCGTGCAGATGTATGATACAGCAACTTCCTTGAATCTCCAGAAACACGATATTTCGG
>Ga0310695_10000603_pt1 | contig 91577 bp, 78 predicted proteins | sample RumenRJG_04DNA_FD_203882 | JGI IMG/M metagenome (GOLD analysis project Ga0310695, IMG submission 203882) | Bovine rumen microbial communities from Lethbridge, Alberta, Canada - RJG_04 (v2) (version 2) | ecosystem: Host-associated > Mammals > Digestive system > Stomach > Rumen | place: Canada...
AACTACAGCACCAACGGCTGGTACTACGTGCAGTACGGCAGCCAAAAGGGCTACGTCTACAGTGATTATGTGGAGTTTGTTTGATACGTAATCCGATATATGACAAGAAACAAGCCGGACAGCTTCCGAGAGCTGTCCGGCTTTTATACATCATACTTGTCATTCCGTTGTTCTGACCCCGCCGTTTATGAAGCTCTCCTTACAATAAAAGCTTTTAAAAGGCGGATTGCCCACCGCGGCAGCGGTCGGCGACACGCTGCTACATCCTGAAACGGCTCTGGCTGCCGCGGCGTATCTTGGCGGTCTCCATATCGTCGAGCGTGTGACCGCGCACGCTCTGCACCATGCCGATGCCCATCAGCGTCGTCATCACGGAGGTGCCGCCTGCGCTGAACAGCGGCAGCGTGATGCCGATGACCGGAAAGAATCCGAGCACCATGCCGATATTGATGATCGTCTGCGACGCAAAGGACGCAAACACACCGGCACAGAGCAGCTTGCCGCCGGCTTCGGTGGCGTTGGAGGCGTTTATCAGCATCTTGATCATGATCCCAAACAGCAGGAGGATAAGCAGCAGGCAGCCGATAAAGCCGGTTTCTTCTCCGGCGACCGCCAGAATAAAGTCGTTCTCCTGCTCCGGCACGATCGCGTATTCCACGCGCGGCCCGTGATAGAGTCCGCTGCCGGTCAGCTCGCCTCCGGCGATGGATACCTTGCCCTGATACTGCTGCCAGCCGTAGTTTGTCATGGCGTTGCCGTCCAAATCAAAGAGCGCCCGAATGCGGTTGCGGTGCTCCTCGTTCATATAAAAATGCCAGATAACGGGAATGCCTGCCAGCAGCAGACCGCCCAAGATCAAAAAGTAGCGCAGCTGCACACCGGCGATATAGGACATCGCCAAAAATATCATGCCGAAGATCAGCGCAGTTCCGTCGTCGCCCTGAACATGGATCATCACGATCGGCACCACCGCATGCGCCGCCAGCGTCATCACGCCGAGCGCGCTTTCGAGCAGCTTTTGTTCGGTGAGATAGCAGAGATGCTTGGCAAAAGTGATGATAAAGCACAGCTTGATGAATTCGGAGGGCTGAAACGACAGACCGCCCGGCAGCGCGATCCACGCCGTATCGTCGGTGCCCTCGACGCGGATACCGATAATGAATACCAAAATGATCATCGCGATGCCCACCAGCAGCGCAATGTACCACCGCCGTATCAAAAAACGGTAGTCGGCAAATGAGATGAGGATCGCAGCCGCCATGCCCACCACGATCGCGGCGAGCTGCGGACGGACGTAGTTGTAGGTGTCGGCGCGCTGCATGCTCGAGATCAGCAGCATGCTGTACACCACCGCCGCTATCGTCAGCAGCCAGAGCACCACGTCGGTTTTTCGAAAAAAGTCAGAAATCTTAGTCAATCTTAACGCCTCGTCGGATTTAATTTGTATGTGTCTGCTTCTATTATAGTAAATTCGGCGGATAATATCAAGTTATTTTTTGAAAATAGAATAATACCGCGTCCAACCTTTGTTATAATAAAAGGTAATCTATAAAGAAACTGCGGAGGTGCACACATTGTTATCAGATATTGAAATTGCACAACAGGCAAACCTGCTTCCGATCAAGGAGGTCGCGGCTCAAATCGGCATCACCGAGGACGAGCTGGAATTCTACGGCAAGTATAAGGCAAAGCTTTCCGACGAGCTGAGCGCGCGCGTTCAGGCCAATCCCGACGGCAAGCTGATCCTGGTTACGGCAATCAATCCCACACCGGCTGGCGAGGGCAAAACCACCACCACCGCCGGACTGGGACAGGCAATGGCAAAAATCGGCAAAAAAGCGATCATCGCGCTGCGCGAACCGTCTCTCGGTCCCGTGTTCGGTATCAAGGGCGGCGCAGCCGGCGGCGGCTATGCACAGGTGCTCCCGATGGAGGACATCAACCTCCACTTTACCGGCGACATGCACGCCATCACATCCGCCAACAACCTTTGCTGCGCCATGCTCGACAACCATATCCAGCAGGGCAACGCACTCGGCATCGACCAGCGCCGCATTCTCATCAAGCGCTGTCTGGATATGAACGACCGCGCGCTGCGCAATATCGTCATCGGCTTGGGCGGCAAGGTCAACGGCGTACCGCGTGAGGATCACTTTATCATCACCGTCGCGTCCGAGGTCATGGCGATCCTCTGCCTGGCTGCCGACATCGACGATCTGAAGCGCCGCTTGGGCAACATCCTCGTCGCCTACAATTACGCCGGCGAGCCGGTCTACGCCAAGGATCTGCAGGCGGACGGCGCCATGACCGCGCTGCTCAAGGACGCCATCAAGCCCAATCTGGTGCAGACGCTCGAGGGCACCCCTGCGATCATGCATGGCGGTCCCTTTGCCAATATCGCCCACGGCTGCAACAGTGTGCGCGCCACCAAGTTAGCGCTCAAGCTGGCTGACTACTGCATCACCGAGGCAGGCTTCGGCTCCGATCTGGGAGCGGAAAAATTCCTCGACATCAAGTGCCGCTTTGCCGGTCTGCGTCCTTCCGCCATCGTGCTGGTCGCCACCTGCCGCGCCCTGAAATACAACGGCGGCGTGCCCAAGGCGGAGGTCTCGCAGGAGAACCTTGAGGCGCTCCAAAAGGGTATTGTCAACCTCGGCGTACACATTGAAAACATGCGCAAATACGGCGTACCGGTCGTCGTGGCGATCAACCGCTTTGGCACCGACACCGAGGCGGAGCTTTCCTATATCGAAAACTACTGCAAGCAGAACGGCGCCGATTTCGCGCTCTCCGACGTGTTCGGCAAGGGCGGCGACGGCGGCGTGGAGCTGGCGCAAAAGGTCGTTGAGGCGTGTGATAAGCCCTCCGACTTCCATCCGATTTATGATATAAATCTCACTGTCAAGGAGAAGATTGAGGCGATTGCCACACAGATTTACGGCGCGGCAAAGGTTAACTATACCACCGCCGCCGAAAAAGCGATTGCCGAGGTGCAGAAGCTCGGCGCCGACAAGCTGCCCGTCTGCATCGCCAAAACGCAGTATTCGCTCTCGGACAATCCGGCGCTGCTCGGTGCGCCCAAGGGCTTCGAAATCACCGTGCGCAACGTCTCGCTGTCCAACGGCGCAGGCTTCACGGTCGTCTACACCGGCGACATCATGACCATGCCCGGCTTGCCCAAGGCGCCTGCTGCGCACAACATCGACGTCAACAACGAAGGAAAAATCACAGGACTGTTTTGATATGACAGAATTACTATCCAACAGCGCGGCGGAGACCGAGCAAATCGGCGAACGTCTCGCCAAAACGCTGCACGGCGCCGAGGTCATCGCGCTGTTCGGCGGACTGGGCATGGGCAAAACCGCTTTTACGCGCGGCTTGGCACGCGGCTTGGGCGTCACCGACGGCGTGTCCAGCCCGACCTTTGCGCTGGTGAACGAATACCACGGCGCGGTGCCGGTCTATCATTTTGATATGTACCGCGTGCAGAGCTGGGACGATCTCTACTCCACCGGCTTTTTCGACTACCTCGACAACGGCGTGCTCGTCATTGAGTGGAGCGAGAACATCGAGGGCGCCTTGCCCGACGATGCGATCCGCGTCACCATTCGGCGCGGCGCGCACGATGAACAGCGTATTTTTCAAATAGAAGGAGCGGAACTATGACCGTATTGGCAATGGACACCTCCGCAAAGGCGGCTTCGGTCTGCTTGGCGGAGGAGGACAAAATAATCGGTGAATTTTTCATCAACACCGGTCTGACGCACAGCCAGACGCTCATGCCCATGGCAGAGCAGCTCTGCAAAAACGCCGGTGTTCCGCTCGACAACATCGACGCCGTCGCCGTCAACGCGGGTCCCGGCTCCTTTACGGGCGTGCGCATCGGCGTAGCGGCGGCAAAGGGCTTGGCGTTTGCGCACGACCTGCCCTGTGTGGCGGTCTCCACCTTGGAGAGCATGGCGTACAATATGCTCGGCTGCGACGGCGTCGTCTGTGCGCTGATGGATGCGCGCTGCGGTCAGGTCTACAACGCCCTGTTCCGCGTGACGGGCAACCGCATCGAGCGGCTGTGTGACGACAGGGCGATCGCCTTGTCGGAGCTGCAAAAGGAGCTGCAAGGCTGCACCGAACGGGTCGTCTTTGTCGGCGACGGCGCGGCGATCAGCTTCAAAAGCGCGGCAGATCTGCCTGCATGCGTCCGTTTGGCGCCGATGAACAAAGTGAATCAAACAGCGGCTTCCGTTGCACTGGCGGCGTTTGAGCGGCTGAAAGCAGGGGACACCTGCACGCCGGCAGAACTGATGCCGGTCTATCTCCGTTTGCCGCAGGCGCAAAGGGAGTTGAATAAGAGAATGGGGGTTCAACCATGATAGCACTCGGCTGCGATCACGGCGGCTACAACCTTATGGTCGCCATCAAAAAATATCTCGACGAAAACGACATCGCCTACACCGACTTCGGCACCGACAGTGAGGCGAGCGTGGACTATCCCGTCTACGCCTACAAGGTAGCCAAGGCAGTCACCGAGGGCGGCTGCGAGCTGGGTATTCTCTGCTGCGGCACCGGCATCGGCATTTCCATGGCGGCAAACAAGGTCAAGGGCGTTCGCGCTGCGGTCGTCAACAACGAGTTCGGCGCCGAAATGACGCGCCGCCACAACCACGCCAACATTCTTTGCATGGGCGGCAGGGTCATCACGGAGGAGCAGGCGGTCAAATTTACCGATATTTTCCTCCATACGCCCGAGGAAGGCGACCGTCACGACAAGCGCGTAGACATGATCACCGCAATCGAGAACGGCACCTTTGAGGGATGATCTATACCAAAAATCGGAAAACGCATCGCTTCGGCGGTGCGTTTTTTTGCCCTTTTTGGCGCTGTTTGACTGTAACCATTTTGTAAACTTTGTAGTAATTTTCGCTGATTTTCGCTTGCTTTTAACATAATCAACATCTTTCCACAGAAAATCCAAGGTTGTCAACACAATCAACAAGCTTCAACAGGCATGAAAAAACTATTGATAATATATAGTATAATGCTATTATCTGGATTCTCAATTGGTAAATATTACTATATAATTCAATTTTGTAATTAAATCTCGCAAAAAATTTCAAATTTTTAAATTTATTTACAAAAAACACTTGCTTTTTTTCTAATATAGTATTATAATAACACCATAATGTTCTGGAAGAATTTTAATAAAGAATTTTTCTTTAGAATTTTTTTATGGAATTTTTTTAAAGAATTCCAAAAAAGAAGATATGGAGAGAGTAAAAATGAGATTACGTAAGCAGGAACTGGGAGACAGAAATCTGGTAGGCAATCGCGTGGAGCTTGTCAGGAAGCAAAAGGGCATGAAGCAAAAGGAGCTGCTGGCACAGCTGCAGGTAAACGGCGTTGACATGAATGCGTCCGGCTTGTCCAAGCTGGAGGGTCAGATACGGTTCGTTACCGACGTAGAGCTCGTTGCCTTGGCGGATATTCTGGAGGTATCAGTCGATTATCTGCTCGGCAGAGAAAAATAAACGCAGATTTTGCTTGCGGAACAGCAACCGATCAACTACGAGCGACATAGCATAAATTTCCTTCCTTTGGCAGAAAGCCCTTCCTTCCCGGAGAGGCTTTCTGCCGACCGCTGTCGCGGTGTGCATTCCGCGACCGCTGCCGCGGTGGGCATTTCGCGACCGCTGCCGCGGTGGGCATTTCGCGACGGCGGCGTTTTGCTTATTGGAAAAATGTATTCCCGCGTTTGAAAAGGAATCGGCAACAGGCGTTTGATCCTTTTCAAATGCGGCGTGTATGGTGAGCGGTTCGATCTGCGGTTGTATATGACAGAAAAAATTTTTGACAGTAAAGAATTGAATCCCGCGTTTGTAAGGAAATAGGCGACAGATGATCCGCACTCCTTTTCAGACGCGGGATTTTTATATCTCTAACATTTCATTTTACAGACGTTCGAACTATTTGTTCTTCTGACGCGGCGTTTATCAACGGTGATCTCCAAACCGAGCTGTCCAAAGCCGCCGAAAGCGCCCACCGGCGCCGGCGTTTAGCGATGGTTATCTCCAAAGAAAGCTGTCCAAAGCCGCCGAAAGCGCCCACCGGCGCCGGTGCACAAAATAATAAAAGCTTCGACCAAGATAGTCGAAGCTTTTTGCACTCTCACAATATATATTATAGCACAATAAAAATAAAAAAGCAAGGGGTTTTTGAAAAATAAAAACTTAAATATTTTTATAAAAAGTATTGACATTATTTACTTATATGGTATAATATAGACAAAGATAAAGAAAAGCAAGGAGGTCTCCAAGATGAAAGTTAAGATTTTTCAAATCCGGCAAATCAAAGATTTCATTCGGAGCTTGCCACCCAATGCAGTATCCCAAAGCTTTTGGGAGAAGGGGAACGGTTCTTATTAAGTCGAATCAGCTAATCAGTTTCAGTGTTCTTAAACACATCAATTAGTTTGGATTAAGTTTTGAATCGGTGCGGAGAGACAGGGAACATACAAAACGACTTTCACTTTTGACATATTCGTTTCTTCGCCTTGGTAAGAATAGTTTCGGCGGAACGCAAGAGCGTTTGGGATGAACGGACTTCTTACAATTTAATATTTCTTCTTTTCAATAAATACAGGATCCTTTCCACAGCGAGTGAACAGGAGGATTAGTCCCATGAGAAGGTTAGATTTTTAAACTGCTATCCTACGAAACCGGAGAAGGTCCCATGTAATACTTGATTTTAAAACGGCACCATTCTAAGTAAGGGAGGACAATCCCATGTACAAGGTGAGTTTTTTATAGGATGATCAACCAGTTTTTGAGGTGAGTCCCAAGTACAGTTTATTTTGAAAATGAATCAAACGGCTGACAGTGCACGGTCAGCCGTTTTTTCCGTTGCGACGGAGCGCACAGTCCGCGCTTCGGACGTTTGGCGGTGAGGAAAAGATTTATTCACGCGTTTGAAGTTGATATTGCGGCAGATGAACAGAAAAGCGTGACGCTTGACCCGGTCCGCAAGCGTGACGGTTGACCCGATTCGCGCCACATTTGTTTGATGGTGAGGAAAAGTAATTCTCACGCGTTTGAAGTTGATATTGAAAAAACGGATTAAAAAGCGTGGTGCTTGATTCAGTATGCGCTACGGGCATTGTATGGTAATAATTTCACGCGCTTGCAAGTGCGGTAGGGGAAAAGTGAAAAAATGCGGTGATGGAAAAAACAGGAGCCTGCTCCGATCCTTTGCGATTCGAGCAGGCTCTTTTTACATTAAATTAATGATAAATATTATGGCAGTAAACAGCCGGATAAATCAACTGTCCTTTTCTGACGCGGCGTTGATGACGGTTATCTAACGTGCTTACTGTCAAAAGCCGCACTGCCCACCGTGGCAACGGTAAGCCGCGCTGCCCACCGTGGCAACGGTTATAAGCCCAAAATCTTCTCGGCGGATTTTACGAGGCTTTGGCACACTGCCATGGCGTCGTCCTTGTCCTTGCCGACGGCGGTCACATAGAGCTTGATCTTCGGCTCGGTGCCGCTGGGACGGAAGATGACCGCGTTGTCGTTTTCGAGGTTGACTGCGATCACGTTGGAGGTGGGCAGGGTGATGTCGGCTGTGGCGCCGGTCACCAGGTCGGTCTCCTTCTTGAGCAGATAGTCGCTGACCTTGACGGTCTTATAGCCTGCGATCTCCTGCGGAATGTCCTTTCTGACGCCTTCCATCATGTCCGCCATCTTCTGCATACCGGCAGCGCCCTCAAACTCAAAGGCAAAGGTCTGGTTGAGATAGTAGCCGTATTCCGCATACATGCCGTCGATGATCTCGGCGAGCGACTTGCCCTGCTTCTTGTAATAGGCAGCCATTTCCGCGATCAGCATGGAGGCGACGACCGCGTCCTTATCTCTTACATAGGTGCCGGACAGGTAGCCGTAGCTCTCCTCAAAGCCGAAGAGATAGCGGTTCTCCTCGCCCTTTTTCTCGAGGTTCAAAATGACCTCACCGATATATTTGAAGCCGGTGAGCACGTTTTTCAGCTCACAGCCGTACTTCTCGCAGAGCTTTTCCATCAGCTTGGTGGTCACGATGGTCTTGACAACAACGGGATCCTTGGGCAGGGTGCCTGCTGCCTTTTTGCAGGAGAGAATGTAGTTGGTCAGCATCACGCCGTCCTCGTTGCCGGTGATCAGGCGGTAGCTGCCGTCGTAGTCGCGCACGGCGATACCCACGCGGTCGGAGTCGGGGTCGGTGGCGAGCAGCAGATCGGGCTGCACCTTTTCGCAGAGCTCCAAGCCCTTTTGCAGCGCCTCTTTGATCTCGGGATTCGGATAGGGGCAGGTGGTAAAGTTGCCGTCGGGCAGCTCCTGCTCCTTGACGATAGAAACGTCCTCCACGCCGATCGCCTTCAGCACGCGTCTGACAAGCTTGTTGCCGCAGCCGTTGAGCGGTGTGTAGACGACCTTCAGGTCAGCGCCCTTGCAGATGCCGGGATTCACCTGCTGCTCCAGCACCTTTTCCAGATAGGAATCATATACGCTGTCGTCCACATATTCGATCATGCCGGACTTGACAGCCTCGTCAAAGTCCGCGATCTTGACGTCGCTGAACATATCGAGCTTTTGGATCTCATCATAAACAGCGGCAGCCGCAGCGTCGGTCATCTGGCAGCCGTCCTCGCCGTATGCCTTGTAGCCGTTATACTTGGCAGGGTTGTGGCTGGCAGTCACCATGATACCTGCCTGACACTTGAAATAGCGAACCAAATAGGAGAGAACAGGGGTGGGCTGCAGCTCGGAGGTGATGTACACCTTCAAGCCGTTTGCCGCCAGCACTTTGGCAGCCTCGATCATAAACAAATCAGCCTTGATGCGGCTGTCGTGCGAAATGGCGACGGCGCCTTTGCCGTATTTGTTGAGCACATAATTGGCGAGACCCTGCGTAGCCTGACGCACAACATAAATATTCATGCGGTTGGTACCGGCGCCGATAACACCTCTCAAGCCGGCGGTGCCAAATTTCAGCGAGGTATAAAAGCGGTCGAAGATAGCTTCGTCGTCATTTTTGACGGCGGCAAGCTCCTGCGCTAAGTCCTGATCTTCTGTGGCGTTTTCACACCAAATTTCATAAAGCTTCTTGTGATCCATAAATGCTTCCCTCGTTTCTAATTTAATAATTTTAGAGGACAGGCAAAATCCTGTACATTACTAATATAACATAAAACGGTGAAAAATACAAGATGTTTTCGTGTATCTTTCACCGTTTCCGATTAGGTTTTAGTGCTTTTCAAACGCATAGCCGGCGCTCTTTCGCTGACCGGTGTAGCCCATTTTTTTCAGCTCCGCCATCAGCCACTTCATGTCCCATTTGGATTTGGAGGGAACATAGATGTAGCGCGGCGTTTTGTCGGGATTGATTTGATAGTAGCTCCGCAGACGGTCGATGGTGGAGGGCTTTTCGCCCGAAAGCCACGCCGAATAGGTGCCGTAGGGCATTTCGGCGGCGAGATATGTCCAGGTGCGCTCGGTGAGAATGAGCAGGTTGTCCTCCTCCATGCTCCAGTAGGCGGACAGATCGCGGTAGATCTCGTTGTATTCCTGCGCCTTTTGCGGCGTCGTCAGCAGACCGGCGGCAGGACCCTCGGTGATCTCCGTTTGCAGGGTGTCGATGCTGCCTTCCCAGAACACATGGCGTGCCTTGGAGCCGATTTGGAACGCGCCCTGCATCACGAGCATTGCCACCACCGATACCAGACAGATCCGCTTCATGGCGACGGGGTAGGTGAAGCTGTCGGGCGTTTCGCGCATCTCACGCAGGAGCTGACCGAGGAAGAGCAGGCTTGCCACGTTGACAGCCGCGAATGCCATCGAAATGACATAAATGCTTTGGTTGGAGCCGTAGTGTATGCAGAACGAGTAGAGGATCCCGCCCACAAAGACAGCGGCAAACAGCTCGCGCGGCTTGTTTTGACAGAGCACATAGGCGGTGATGCCCATGAACACAAGCGGCAGCATGATGGCGTTGTAGGTGTGGCTGTGCAGCTCGGGCAGGAGCAGCATTTCGGCATACATCACGATCGCCGCCGTGATAAACACATACATAGCGCGGTGGGTGCGCCTTTTGCGGTCGAGCAGCATGACAAGCGCCATCGCGCAGTAGCTGTAGATCGCATATTTGAAATGCGGTTTTAAGAAGAAAATAGCTTTGAAGTAGATCTCCACACGGCTGCCAAAGCCACCGTTGCGGTGCTCGGGGTCGGCGAGCATGTAGCGGAGATTCTCAAAGAGTCCGCTGACGCCGACGCGCGGCAGTGTGAACAGCAGGAACGCGGTGCCTATGGCAGCGGCTCCAAGTGTGAAGAGAAAGAACGTGCGCGGGCTGAAAAGCTCGCTGTTCAGCGTGGTGTTGCCGCGCTTGCGGAGCAGGCAGTGCGCTCCCATGCACAGGGCATACAGCAGATAAACCCCAAGCAAAAACGGACAGCAAAGCACCGCGCCGCCAAAGCACAGACCGCTGAGGATCATCCACAGCTTTTTTTGGTAGTCGGCGGTCGCCAGCAGCACTCCGGCAAGCAGCACCAGCTCAACGCCCATGGAGTCATAGTTGAGCGCCATGATGTTGTAGGGCGTGTAGAGGTGATAGAGCGCACAGGCGATCACGGAGAGAACGCCGTATTTGCGCAGGCGGCTGTAGAGCAGCACGGTCGCGGCGCAGTGTATGACGATATAGAAAATGCGCGCCGCCAGAACGATGCCGTCGGTGGAACCGGCAAAGAAGGTATAGACAGCCGTGAACGGCAGCAGCAGGAAGGACGACATCAGCGAGAGGTGCCATTCGTCCTTGAACAGCGCGTCGCCCATCAGCAGGCGGTGGGGGATCGTCTGATAAAACGGCTCGTCGTTGCTGCCAAAGCCGTAGCGCACCTTCCAGACCGCAAAGAGCACGCCGCCGAGCAGCAGCGCCGCGAACAAAATGTCCTGCCATTTCTTTTTGTCGTCACGTGCGCGCTGTGCCTTCACAAATTCTTTTATTTTCTCATAGAGAATAATCAGTCCCTTTGCAGCTGCCGTCACCACAAAGGACGCCGCCAGCGAGCACATAAAGCACAGCGGCACGGTGATAACATAGAGCGGCAGCTTTTGATAGATGTTCTCATACGCCACGTTGACCCAGCCGTTATAGATCAGCAGGTCAAAGATGAACGACAGCAAATACATGCCGAAGGTGACGTCCGAGATCTTCCACATGACCGTCCGCACAGCCGGATGCCAGTTGTTGGCGCGCACGCGGCTGAGCAGCACAAACAGGAGCGTGGCGATGATAAACGGCTCCACACCGTACCAGAAGATCCAGGAGCCGGACTGGAAGGTGCCGCCGTAGCTGCGGTAGAAGCTGAACGCCGTGCAGAGAAAGAGCATGACGCCGAACAGCGCCAGCATGGAGCGCGTTTTGAGCTTGATGCCGTATTCGCGGATATAGGCGCCGGTAAAGTAGTAGGCGACGGGGTACATCGCGCCCATCCAGAACGACGGAATGAGCTTTTGATAGCCCTTTGTTTCGCTGATAGGCTTGAGCCACCACTCGGCGGAGTCAAAGCGGAACGCATTGATCAGCGAGGGCAAAATGGTGAGCACCACCAGCGTTGCCACCAGTACCTGCTTTTTGCGCTGGGATTCGAGCTTGTTATACGCGAGATTCAAGAACGGCGCGATCAAAAACAGCCCGATATACATCTCGACATACCATGAGTAGTTGGCGCCGGAAAAGTCGAAGATACTCAGCAGATAATGCTTTAGGTCATACTTGTGTGTGTTGGCAATCGCCGTGAACATGGTTTGAAAATCAAAATGCTCAAACGCGGTCTTTGCCGCCGGCACCAGATTGATCGACTTGAAGGTCATGCAGATGAACGTGGCGAGCACAAAGACGATCAGGGTCTTGCGGATGCCCAGATAATACTTGCGGCTGAGCGTTTTTTGGCTCATCAGATAGCCCGTCAAAATCATGAACAAAGGCACGCACGCAGAGAACAGCACCTTCATCATCACCAGCAGGAACATCACCGGACCGTGCAGCGCGTTTGGGTCGCCGGTCTGGAAGTACTTCACAATGCCCTCGATGGGGCCAAAGCCGTCCACCGTCAGGTTGTAAAAGCCCATTTTTGCGGTGTTTTCCACTGTCTTTGAGGTATGGTACAAAAAATGTACCGACATAACCAGGAACACGGCGACAATGCGAATCAGGTCCATGCTGCTGTCGCGGCGCTCCAGTCTTTTCAGATTCATACGAACCCTCCTTTACATACACTACTACTATAGCATAATCATGCAAAAAACACAAGAAAAAAACAGCAATTTGTCAAACTTGGCAAATTGCTGTAAAAACCTAATAAGGCTCAATTCTGCGGAGCGTCATCATATCCTCGCTGATGCTTTCGGTGTGTCCTTTTTTAATTTGTTCGTCACAGTAACGGTACAGCTTGCCAAAGGTTTTTGCCGCCTTGTCCCAGCTCTCCTTTTGGGCGCCGCTGAGCGCATGCCTTTTTATGCCGTACTTGTTCTGTACGATCCCGCCCAGATAATCCGTCAGCTTGACGGTGCCGTAGATATTGAGATGGTCGTAGTTATAAAAATCCTTGTTGTAATCAATGCCTGCTTTTCGCCAGTCGCGCTCGAGATTGATGTAGTCGTAGCCGAATTCCTTCACGATCTCAGCCGCCTTGTTGGAGCGCTTGACGCGCTCATAGGTGGCAGGATAGACCATGTGCGGCATGCGGATAAACGCCACATTTAGCTTTTGCTCCTTGCAGAAGCGGAGCAGCTGCTTCAGCTTTTTTTCAAGGGTCTTGTTGAGCTTGGCGGTGCGGTTCTCGACGACGATCTTGTCATTGAGCACCTTGTCGCTCGGCTTAAACACCTCGGTGTTGGTGCGGAAGCCTCTCAGATAGTAGGCGTTGGTGAGCTGCATCTCAATGGTAGAAGCCGTCCGCCGCAGTGAGTTCGGCAGCTCCTGCCAGAGGTCATGGTATTTGATCAGCGGAAAGTAGTATTCCACCTGCAGATCCTTGTCCACACAGCGGTCGATAAAGTCGATCTTGTTTTCGCCCAAGGGTATGTTGTCCGCCAGCTTGCGCGTGTGCGCCTCTATTTTTTCGTTTTTTGTTTCCTTATAGAGGTAAGCGTTCGGTTCGATCAGCAGCAGCTTGGGCTTTTGCGTGCGGACGATCTCCTTGAGCGCCAGCATCATGCCGTCGGTGGTGAGGGATTCCGACGCCACCGGGTAGCTCGTAAAGCCGTATTTTTCGTAGGCTCTGCAAGACGAAAAGCCCGTATAGACCTCGCTCGCGCCGAGCAGCACCACGTCCAGCTCACCCTGCTCCTGACGGTAATAGCCGTCGAGACGGGTCATGTTGTGATCCAGCTTGCGCAGCACATAGGTCTGCAAAAACGCCAGCGTAAGGGTCACGGTGAGCAGCAGGCAGATGATCTTTGCCGTCCGCGAAAGGAATGTGTGTTTTTTCATAGGAAGGTGCCTCAGAATTGCATGTAAACAAAGTCCGCCGCGTTGTAGCCGGAGCCGTAGATGCCGAACACAGCCACCGCTACCATGCCGAGATAGATGAGGATAAAGCGCAGCGCAAAGGGATTGTCGTCCAGCATTTCACGAATGGTGGTGTGGGGATATCTCTCCTGGATCACACCGACAAAGAACAGGATCGCCGCGCCGATCGCCAGCACGATATAGTCCTTTTCGAGCAATCCGAGCTTGTCGCATTCTTCGCCGAACAGCGCAAAATTCTGGTTGGTGAAGAAGCCGGTGATGGTGTTCATGCCGTCGGCAAAGCTGGGCGCCACGTCAAACACATAGCCGACCAGCACCACCACAAAGGTGCGCAGGATCTGGAAAACGCCGTAGCCGAAGCTCTCGCGGCGGATGTGCAGCTTGGCGACGATGCTGTCAAACACGGGCTGCAGCAAAATGCTCAGCATAATAATGCCGCCGTTCCAAATGCCGAACGCCACGTATTTCCAGTCGGCGCCGTGCCAGATACCGACCACCAAAAAGACGATCAGCGAAGCCACGCTTGTCGGCAGCACCTTGGAGATGTGCGTGCCTGCGGCGGTCTTGCCAAAGCGCGTGTTCTTCATCTTTTTGCTCGCGTTGAGGAACACATTGGACATGGCTATGGGGTAGAACAGGTAGTTTTTGAGCCACGCGCCGAGCGAAATGTGCCATCTGCGCCAGTATTCGTTGATGGATTTGGAGAAATACGGACGCTTGAAGTTGTCGATCATGTCGATGCCGAAGATCTGCGCCACACCGCGCGAGATGTCGATACCGCCCGAAAAGTCGGCGTACAGCTGCAGGGCGTAGAGCAGCACGATAAAGGTCAGCGTGGTGCCGTTGTAGGCGCCGTAATCCGCCGTTACTGCCTGAATGGCGATGGCGGCGCGGTCGGCAATGATGATCTTTTTGCAGAAGCCCCACAAAATCAGCTCCATGCCGTGCTTCATGCGCGTGAAGTCAAAGTCGTGCGGCTCAAACAGCTGGTGCGCCAGCTGGTCGTAGATGCTGATAGGACCCTGCACGATCTGCGGAAAGAACGAAACGAACAGCAGCAGCTTGGCAGGATTTTTTTGCGGCGGCGTTTTTTCGCGGTAGACGTCTACGATGTAGCCCATGGACTGGAAGGTGTAGAACGAAATGCCCAGCGGCAAAAACAAATTGAGCGTCGGCGCCGAAAAGTCCATGCCGAAGCTGCCCAAAATGTCGTTGAGGCTGCATGCAAAAAAGTTAAAGTATTTCAAAAACGCAAGGATGCCGAAGTTCAGCACCAGCGCAAGCGTCATCACCAGACGCTTTTGTATCTTGATACGGTTTTTATAGGCTTTTTTCTGGTTTTTGTCCCATTCCGACTTTTTGGATTTTAACAGCGTCTTGGAATTTTTGGAGATCCTGTCGATCCACAGCGCGATCAAATAGGTGCTCAGCGTGGTGAACAGGATAAAATAGGCAAAACGGTAGCCGGCGACTGCATAGAAAAACAAGCTGGCAGCAAGCAGGACAGTCCATTTATACTTCTTTGCGGGAAATAAAAAGTACACCAGCATGGTGGCGAGCACAAAGAAGAGAAAATTTAGGGAAGTATAGGTTATGTTAAATAACACAATATCAACTCCGATTGTAAAAGCTCAAAACAGGCAGCCGTTTTCGTACAAAAACAGCTGCCGGGTAGTATGATAGATTGTTGAACTGCTTAAAGCGCAGGTGTGTTAAAAACGTCGGAATACAGCATTTCGCGGATAACGGTCAGGCCGTTTTTCTCGGAATAGACCGACACGACCGGCATTTCGCGGCTGAGAAACACAGCCATGCCTTCGGTCACGGAATAGGCGCCTGTGCGGCAGAACACCAGCACGTCGCCGATCGCCAGCGAGTCAAACTCCGCGTTGCGCGTCAAAATGTCGGCAGTGGTGCACAGGCTGCCGCAGAGCGTCCACGCCTGCACGGCGCCGGTGTCCTCGCGGTCCTTGAGGTGGACCATCACGGGGATCTGCATGCCCTGCAGCTGTCCGTCATATTTGAGCTGGTTCATACCGCCGTCCACAATGGCGTAGTTGATGCCGTAGTTGGTTTTGACGTCGATCACCTTGGTGAGGTAGTAGCCGCAGGGAGCGGCAAAGAATCTGCCCATCTCCACCGTCAGCGCGGCTTTTTCGGCGAGTGCGCGAATGCCCTCGCTGATGGAGGCAAGGCGCTCCTCCTCGAGCTTGTCGGCGTCGGCGTCAAAATAATCGACCGCCAAGCCGGTGCCGTATTCGATGCGCTCGATCGTAAAGTCAAGGTCAGCCTTGACGCGGTCGATCAGGTCGGCGAGGTAGTCCAGCTCGCGCAGGATCGGCTTTGCCTTTTTCTTCTGGGTGCCGGTAAAATAGTGGATACCCACGATCTCCATGCCCGGATAGTCGGCGCGGTTGCGGATAATATCCAGCACCTGTGCTTCCTCCATGCCGAACTGGCTGCCGCCTCTCACGTCGGTGACGCGCAGCAGCACCGGATAGACCTTGCCGCGCTTGATCGCCTCGGCGTTGATCATCTGCACATGCAGCAGGCTTTCGGCGGTAAAGGTGCCCACCTCGTCCTCGGCGGCACGCGCCACGTCCTTTTCGGTTTTGTTGACGCCCGAAAAGATGATCTTGCCGGTGTCCACGCCGGTTTTTTCACAAACGGTCAGCTCGCCGGGGCTGCACACCTCGATCTTGTCAAAGATGTCGGGCAGTCTGCCCAGCAAAAACGGATTCGCCTTGATAGAGAAGCAAAGTCCCGTTTTGTCGCCGAAATAGCGGTGTACCATGGCGGCGCGCTTTTCGAACGCGTCCAGATCAAAGATATAGGCAGGCGTTGCCAGCTGCGCCGCAAGATTCGTTAAAGTTTGCTTATCCATAGCTTATTCGTCCTGGAGCTCTTCGATCATCGCCCACATAGCCTTGGCGGAGTTGAAGTTCTCGGGAATGAGGTTGTTGGGCTTGATCTCAATGTCGAACTCATCGTTCAGCTCGCCTACGAGCGCCACGATATCAAAGGAATCGAGCACGCCGTTGGTGATGAGTGCGGTTTCGTTTTCAAAGTCAACGTCGGGTCTGAGGTTTTCCAAGATCTGCATTAATTCATCCATGATAATACTTCTCCTTTACATCATTTAAAATAGGATTTTAATGTTTGCATATCGGTTTTGCCGTTGGGCAGGGTGGGCAGCGCTTCGAGGTTGATCAGCTTGCGCGGCACCATGAAGGCAGGCATATTCTGCCTGAAATAGAGTACAATTTCTTTGGAGGTCGCGGGACCCACATAGAAAAGGTAGAGGGTGGCTTTGTCTTTATAGTAAAGCGCGCAGCAGTCTGTCACGCCTGCTATCTTTTTGGCGGTCTCCTCGATCTCGCCCAGCTCGATGCGGTGGCCGAGGTGCTTGATCTGGCGGTCTTTTCTGCCGTGGAAGTGCAGGGTGCCGTTTTCGTCAAAGTGGCCGAGGTCGCCGGTCTTGTAGATCAGCTCGCGGTAGTTGTCGTTGAGCGGATTCTGCAAAAAGCTCTTTTCGGTCTGCTCCTTGTTGCCGTAGTAGCCGAGAGCGAGAATGGGTCCGCTGACGCAGATCTCACCGGTCTCGCCCTGCGGCGTGGCGGTGTTGTCCTCGTTCAGCAGCATCACGTGGTAGTTGTCATAGGCGGTGCCGATGGGCAGCACGGTGTCGTCGTTCACCTTTTCCTTCACGACGTAATAGGTGCAGGAAGCGGTCGCCTCGGTGGGACCGTACTGGTTGACGTAGAGCACGTCGGGCATGTGCTCCTGCCAGATCTTGAGATATTTGCAGGGCATGACCGAGCCGGAGAAGCAGAGCTTCTTGAGGTATTCCGGCTTGCTCACGTCAAACGCGCCGAGCTTGGCAGGCAGCTCCACACCGGCAACGCTCCAGCACAGCGCCGTGATCTTTTCACGGTTGAGCGTGTCAAAGAGGGTGGTGGGAACGGCGAATTCGTTTTTGGGGATGATATAGGTCGAAGCGCCGAAGCTGACGGGGAAGTAAATATCTCTGACAGCGGCGATGTAATCGAGCGGGCTCTGGTTGCCCAAAATGTCGGTGCTGTTGATGTCGAGCACCTTTGCCACGGAGTCGATGTAGGTCATCAAAGACTGGTGCGAGGTGATAACGCCCTTGGGCACGCCGGTGGAGCCGGAGGTGAAGATGACATACAGCGGCGAGGTGCAGCCGAGGGTCTTTTCACGTGCAGCGAGCAGCGCCTCGTCCGGTTCGGTGTCGCGGATGTCCTCAAAGACGATGATCTCGCCGTCAAAGTCGAGCGCCTGCGCCGTTTCGAGGTGCGCCCTGTCAACGAGCATAAAGTCGGCGCGGATAACGCCGATGATCTGGTTCAGTCTTGTCTGCGGCATATCGCCGTCCATCGGCGCATAAAAGCAGCCTGCGCGGACAGCGCCCAAAAAGCAGGAGGGCGTCAAAATGTGTCTGCCCGACATCACGGCAACGGGTGAGCCTGCCGGCACTCTCTGCGCCAGATAGGTGCCGACCGCTTTTGTCAGACGGTCAAATTCGCCGAAGGTGATCTCGGCGGTCTCGTCGCGGAACATGACCTTGTCGGGGAACGCGGCGGCTGTTTTGTCCAAACGGTTAAGAACGGAAGTTTCCATACGGAGAGGATCTCCTCCTTTTCAATATGATCTTTTCACTGCATGGTTTGCATGAATATACAGTATTAATTATAGTGAAATTCTTGTCAAAGTCAATCGGTTTTCAAGAATAATCCTGAATTTTTCGCATTTTTGGGTCAAATGGCGCCGTTTATTGTTCCAAAACAGAAAAAAGGCAAGCCGTTGTTTTTTCCGGCTTGCCCTGACAGTTGATCAGTCCTTCAAATATTGCTCGACGATATAACGCGGACGGCGCTTTGCCTCCATGTAGATCTTGCCGATATACTCGCCGATGATGCCGATGGCGAATAACTGCAGACCGCCCAGTGCCCAGATGGAGCAGAGCGTGCTTGCCCAGCCGCTGACGGTCGCGCCGATAAAGAAGCTGACGAGGGAATAGACGATCATGATCAGGCTGATAAAGAAGATGATCAGTCCGAGCCACGTGATCATGCGGATGGGGCGGATGCTCAGCGAGGTCACGCCCTCCCAAGCGAGAGCGAGCATCTTGCGCAGCGGATATTTGCTCTTGCCGGCAAGGCGCTCGGCGCGTTCGTAGGTGACGATGGAGCTCTTGTAGCCCACCAGCGGCACCATGCCGCGCAGGAAGATGTTGGTTTCGTGATAGAGCGAGAACGCCTGCAGCGCGCGCTTGCTCATCAGGCGGAAGTCAGCGTGGTTAAAGATGACCTTTGCGCCCATTTTGTTGAGGATGCGGTAGTAGGACTCGGCGGTAAAGCGCTTGAAAAAGCTGTCCTTATCGCGCTTGGAGCGGACGCCGTAGACCACGTCGCTGCCCTTTTCGAACTCCTCGAGCATTTCGTCGATCGCGTTGATGTCGTCCTGAAGGTCCGCGTCGATCGAGATCACCGCGTCCGCCTTGTCCTTTAGGGTCATCAGACCGGCGAGCAGCGCGTTTTGATGGCCGCGGTTGCGCGTGAGCTTGATGCCCTGAAAGATCGGGTTCTGCTCATGCAGATCCTTGATGATGTCCCAGGTCCTGTCGTGCGAGCCGTCGTCGATAAACACGATGCGGCTCGTCTGCGTGATCTTTCGCTCCGACATCATATCGTAGTATTTATTCAGGAGCTTTTCGGCGGTGTCCCACAGGACCTCCTCCTCATTATAGCATGGAATGGCAAGATACAGCTTAGTCATAAAAACGCCTCTTTGTTTCAAATTTTTACAAATACAATAATAATACGTCATTCGCAAATTGTCAAGCAAACATTCATAACAAATCAAAAACAGCAGCGAAAGTTTTTGTAATATTTTTTGTGAAATTTGAAAAATCACTTGTAAAGAAGGCTTATTTGTATTATAATTATCTTGAGCGATTTACAAAATAATCCATGGAGGTAATGATATGTCTGAACAAAAAAGTATTGCGGTATTGACCAGCGGCGGCGACGCACCCGGTATGAACGCGGCCCTCAGAGCGGTCGTTCGCGCCGGCATCAACAGAGGTATGCGCGTTTTCGGCGTGTATCGCGGCTATAACGGCTTGCTCAACGGCGAAGTCAAGGAAATGAACCTTCGTTCCGTATCGGATATTATCGGCAACGGCGGCACCATGCTCTACACCGCCAGAAGCGAGGAATTCAAGACCCCCGAGGGTCAGGCGCGTGCGGCTGAATATTGCCGCAGCCTCGGCATCAGCGGCGTGGTCGTCATCGGCGGCGACGGCTCCTTCCGCGGCGCCAGAGCGCTGACGGCAAACGGCATCAACTGCATCGGCGTTCCGGGCACCATCGACAACGATATCGCCTGCTCCGAATACACCGTCGGCTTTGACACCGCCATGAACACCGCGCTGGAGATGGTTGACCGCATCCGCGACACCGCGCAGTCCCACGACCGCTGCTCCATCGTGGAGGTAATGGGCAGACGCTGCGGCGACATCGCCTTGCAGACCGGTATCGCCACCGGCGCGACCGCGATTTTGGTTCCCGAAGTGGAATTCAACATCGAGCGCGACGTCATCACCCGTATCATCAACACCCAAAAGACCGGCAAAAAGCACTTTATCGTCGTGGTCGCCGAGGGCGTCGGCGGCGTGCGCGACCTCGCCAAATATATCGAAAAGCGTCTCGGCATCGAGGCGAGAGCCACCATTCTCGGTCATGTGCAGCGCGGCGGTTCGCCGACGGTGCGCGACAGAGTGGTCGCTAGCCAGATGGGCTATGAGGCGGTCGATCTGCTCGACAAGGGCTACGGCAACCGCGTCGTTGTGATGCGCGACGGCAAGATCACCCACCTCGACATCAACGAGGCGCTGGATATGCAGCGCGTGTTCGACAAAAAGCTTTATGAGATCGCTATGTCGGTTTCGATTTGATTTTTTGCATACGATTTGGCATACTAACTGTATATTCAATTTACAATGCGGGCGGACAGAGTTCGCCCGTGATTTTTAGGAACACATCATACAATTTGGGGAATGGCTATGAGCTTGGAAAAACTGCGGAATATTTCAGAGGATATGATCCTGTATGCCGTCAGGGCGTCGGACTATGAGCCGCTCGGCTTTGACAACGATGCACTGGCAGGCGTGCGCGCCGATTATTTTAACGCAAAGTGCATGCCGCAGGAGAACAAAACCGATTTCAGCGTGCAGGGCGTGCCGCACAGTCTGTCTTATTCCATGAAAAACGGCAGCTCGCTGGCGTGGAAGATCACCGTCGGCAACCGCACGGCGGAAACGGTCCGCCGCTTGTCCGACGGCAGCTATTGCGTGATGACCTACGGCGAAAACGGCGTGGTTTTCAAAAGACAGTATTTTGACGGCACGCACCTCTGGCTGCGCACGGAATACTACGACCGTGTGCTGGACAACCGGATCGTCGCCAACCTCTATCCGCATTTGGCGAACGGCGTCATGGTGCTGTGCCTGCAGGAGTTTTCAAACGGCGGTATGCGCACGCGTGAGCTGTATCCCTCCTTGGAGGAGCCGGCGGAGGGTTGCGCCGCGATGGCGTATGCCGACTCCGGAATGCTGTGGTATGACGAGCGGTTCCGTTTGGGAGAGTCGGTCGCCGAGGAGCCGGCAGAGCCGGAAGCGTCCGACGGCTTTCATTTTATAAAGGAAGCCTTCACCGGCGCGGATCCGGAGGATGTGCTCGGCTTGCAGAACGCGGCATATCTCGGCGAGAGCGACGCGGTTCCGACGGCGGAAGAACCGCCTGTGCCTGTCGCGGATCCGGAGGATCAATCGTATTCCGCCTACGACACCATCGAAAAGATCCTTTTTGAAGCACAAAAAACAAATAAAAATATCTTCGGCGTGCTGCAGGACTTCGGAGACGACGAGCCCGACGCTGCCGACGCGGGCGGTTCGACTGAGACGACGGGCTCCGAAACGCCTGCCACGTCCGAAAAGACGCAGGAGCCGGCAGCACAAAAGACCGAGCAGGCAGCAGCCGGAACGGAGCCTGATCTGCAGATCAAGACCAAGGACGGCACCTATTCCTATTTCGGCGAGCTGGATACAAACAAACACCGCAGCGGCAGGGGCAGGACCGTTACGCCCGACGGCGTCACCTCCTACGACGGCACCTACCGCGACGACAAGCGCGAGGGCTTTGGCGTCTGCTACTATAAGGAAGGCAGCCCCAACTATATCGGCGACTGGACGGGCGGCAAGCGCAACGGCAGAGGCGTCGGCTACCGCCGCAGCGACGGCACGATGCACGCCGGCAAATGGAAGAACAACAAGCCCGAGGGGATCGGCGCACGGTTTGACGCGGACGGCAATTTTGTTGACATCTGCACCTATGTAGACGGCAAGCGCAGCGGCAAGAGCGTTTCGTTTGACGCGCGCGGCAATCCGGTAGTCACGCTTTGGCGCAACGGCGAGGCGGTATCCAAAAAAACCATTTCCGATTAGGAGGCGTCATGGAAAACTTTCAGCAATCCATTAAAGAGTTCGCTTTGAATTTTCTGAATTTTGCCGTGGTGCTGGTGATCGGCGTGGTGGCTGTCAAGCTGCTGCTGATGCTCATCAAGCGCGTGCTGGGCAAGACCTCGCTCGACCGCACGGTAAAAAGCTTTTTGTTTTCGGTCGTTCGTGTGCTGCTCTATGCAGTGGTGGTCGTCACGGCTCTGGGAACGGCAAGGGTGGACATCTCCTCCCTGCTGACGGCGCTCGGCGCGGCGGCGCTGACGGCGAGCCTTGCCCTGCAGGACACGCTCAAAAACTTTGTCAGCGGCATGATCATCCTGTTCAACAAGCCCTTTACCTCCGGCGACTGGATCCAGGTGGACGGCTGCGAGGGCAAGATCGATTGCATCCGCATTTTTTACACACAGCTCCACACCTTTGACAACCGCGTTGTGCAGATACCCAACTCCAAAATGACCTCCACCAACGTCACCAACTGTTCCTCCGCCGGTACGCGCCGTGTGGATCTGAAGTTTTCTGTCAGCTATGAGGACAATCTCACGCAGGTCAAGAGCGTCATCTACGGCGTGATCGCCAAAAACGCGCTGATTTTGGCGGAGCCGGAGCCGAAGGTCTATGTCTCCAAGCACCTCGACAGCGGTGTGGAAATCACGGTGTTTGTCTGGACGATGCAGGAGAATTATTTTGCCGTGCAGTTCCGGATGGAGGAGGACGTCAAAAACGCGTTTGACGAAAACGGCGTCACGATCCCGTATCCGCATGTAGAAATCGTCGGCAAAAACGCATAATGCAAAACTTTTTTATTATACTAATAGCGTCGTGCTTACGGCGCTATTTTTATATAGTAAGGAAGTTGTATTGATGAAAAAGATAATTTGTACGCTGGCTGCGCTGCTCACCGCGGCGTCCTTTTGCGGCTGCACCGGCAGCAAGGAGGATGTCTCCAAGCGCGAATCCATGGCGTCAGGCGCACAGTCGGTCGTGTCCGGCGTCAAGTCCGACGCAGGCGAAATGATGGAGGACATCGGCGAGGCGGTCACCGACGCGGTTTCCGCCGTCACAAGCGAGGCTGACCGCATGTTTGAAAACGGCGAGATCTCCGACGGCGACGGCGTGATCGGCAATGAGGGAGAGGACGCCACCGACAGCACCGACTGACCCTCCGCTATTATTCCGCACAAGAAAAAAGGTTGGCTCCGTATGGCAAACGGGACCAACCTTGCTTGTTGTGAGCAACCCTATTTCAGAGGCGCCCTTTTATGTTTTATATGGCGGAGCCTTGTTCAGACCCGCCGTAGATGACGCTTTCCAAACAAAAAAACGTTGCCAAAGGCGGATCGGGTGCAGCGTCACGCTGCTATTGTGTTTCCAGCGTCTTTTTCAGCTGTGAAATGATCTTTTTTTCCAGACGGGAAATATACGACTGCGAGATCCCCAGCAGCTCCGCCACCTGCTTTTGCGTGTGCTCCCTGTTGCCGTTCAGCCCGAAGCGCAGCTCCATAATGCGGCATTCGCGCGCGTTCAGCCGCGAGACCTCCTGCAAGACCTGCCGCCGTTCCATCTCATGTTCCAAATTTTGGTTGATCTCTTCGGCGTCGCTGCCCAAAATATCGCAGAGCAGCAGCTCGTTGCCGTCCCAGTCGGTGTTGAGCGGCTCGTCGATGGACACTTCATTTTTGAGCTGCGAGGACTTGCGCAGAAACATGAGGATCTCGTTTTCGATACAGCGCGAGGCGTAGGTGGCGAGCTTGATATTCTTCTCGGGCGAAAAGGTGTTGACCGCCTTTATCAGTCCGATGGTGCCGATCGAGATCAGATCCTCCGTTCCGGCGCTGGGCGACTCAAATTTTTTGGCGATATATACCACCAACCGCAGGTTGTGTACGATCAGCGGCTCCCGCGCGCGGTTGTCGCCCGAGCGGATGCGCTCCATCACCGCCAGCTCCTCCGCCTTTCCGAGCGGCGGCGGCAGCGTGTCGCTTCCGTTGATGTAAAATACTTGGTTGTCGGGCGTCAAAAACAGCTTTAGCCGCAGCAAAATATTCGTCATTTCTATACCTCACATTCATATACCGATATATTGTTCATGGTTTTGTCAGCTCATGCGGCACGATCGCGCGTATCTCTCCCTGCAAAACGCCGTCGCACACGCCGATGTACAGCCGGTTGGTCACCTCCCTGCCGTCGATCAGCACCTGCTCTGCCTGCATGCCCTCCAAATAGCCGGCGCCGCCGAGACTTTCAAAGGGGATGATCCTTTTTGATGATTCCAATAAAGAAAAATCTTGCAGACAGCTCCGCTCGGCGATGATCACATATTCGTCCGAAAACGGCTCTCTCACGCGGCAGCCCGTGTCTATCAGCGCCCGAAAGACTGTTTCTTTGCCGCCGCAGCGCAGCGTCACCGTACACACGGGCTTTCCGGCAGTGCCCTTTGTCAGCTTTTTGAGCAGCAGGAGCACATAATAGCACATTAGCGTGAGTATAATCAGCACGATCGGGGAAATATTAAAATAGACAACGTCGTTGCACACGGCGATCCCCTTGGGACGGAATACGCCGCACACAAACAGCATGACGCCGCAAAAGGAGAACGACACCGAAAACAGCGCGGCAGTGCGCACCAAAAAGCGCTTGGGCGCGGTTTTTCCGAAGGCGACGAGCGTGAGCAGCGCCGCGCCGAGCAGGTCAAGCGGCAGGTTGAGCAGCGGCGGCAGCGGCGGCAGCAGGGCGACCGCACTCAGCGCACCGCCGGTCAGTCCGCCGAGCAGCAGGCGCAGCGGCTTTGGGCGCAGGTGCAGCAGACGGCTCACACACAGCAGCAGCATCAGGTCGATAAAAACATTTACAACCACCAACACGTCAACATACACAACTTGCATTTCCATCACCCGTCTTATTATCGCATATCGGGTGCGGAAGAATTGTCACAATTTGGACAGGAGGAAAATTTTTATGCTGGCAGGAATCATCATCGGCACATTCATCGGCGGATTTTTCGGCGTGGGACTCATGTGTATTTTGTACTATAGCAGAGAATAATTGCTTTTTTAACAAAAAATGCATAGAAATATAGAAATAATTATGTTATAATATCCCTTGCATATGATTTTTTTACAAACGAGGGGTGCATTATGGAACAAAAGAGAAATACCTTTTCCGGTTCCATCGGCTTTGTGCTTGCCGCGGCAGGCTCGGCGGTCGGACTCGGAAATATTTGGCGTTTCCCGTATTTGGCGGCGAAAAACGGCGGCGGTCTGTTTCTCGTCGTGTACATCATTTTGGCGCTGACCTTTGGCTTTACGCTGCTTGTCAGCGAGGTGGCCATCGGCAGAAAGACCAAGCAGAGCTGTCTGACGGCTTACGGCAAGGTCAACAGGCGCTGGGGATGGCTGGGCGGCTTTGCCAGCGCGGTGCCGTTTTTGATTTTTCCGTACTACTGCGTGATCGGCGGCTGGGTGCTCAAATACTGCGTCGTGTTCATCACCGGTCAGGGCTTGGACGCGGCAAACGACAGCTTCTTCACCGGCTTTATCACCAATCAGTACGAGCCGATCATCTTCTTTGTCATCTTTTTGGCAGCCACCTGCTTTGTCGTTTACCGCGGCGTCAACAAGGGCATCGAGGCGCTCTCCAAGATCCTCATGCCGGCGCTGCTGGCGCTCGTTATCGGCATCGCGGTCTACTCCCTGTTCATCAGGGGCGGCGAGAAGCAGGACGGCAGAAGCGGCTTGGACGGCTTTTTGATTTATGTCATTCCCAGTGTGGAGGGCATGGGCTTTATTGATTTTCTCCATGTCGTGATGGACGCCATGGGACAGCTCTTCTACAGCATCAGCGTCGCCATGGGCATCATGGTCGCCTACGGCTCCTACTGCAAGGACGACAGCAACCTGATGAAGTCCGTCAACCAGATCGAGATTTTTGACACGGTCGTGGCGTTCCTCGCAGGCGTCATGATCATTCCCGCGGTCTATGTGTTCCTCGGCAAGGAAGGCTTGTCCAGCGCAGGCCCCGGACTGATGTTCGTGGCGCTGCCCAAGGTGTTTGCCGAAATGGGCTTTGCCGGCAGGATCTTCGGCTCCATCTTCTTTTTGATGGTGCTCTTTGCCGCACTCACCAGCTCGGTCTCCATTTTGGAGGCGGTCGCGTCCGGCATTATCGACAAGACAAAGACCACGCGCAAAAAGGCGACGCTCATCGAGTCCGGTATCGGTCTGATCCTCGGCGTCATCGTCTGCCTCGGCTACAACCTCTGGTATTTTGAGGCGGTGCTGCCCAACACACCTGCCGGAAAGAATGCGCAGATCCTCGATATATTCGACTACGCGAGCAACAACATCCTCATGCCCGTCGTGGCTATCGGCACCTGTATTCTGATAGGCTGGATCGCCAAGCCCAAATTTGTCATCGACGAGGTCACCAAGAACGGCGAGCGCTTCGGACGGCGCGGCTTGTTTATCGTGATGGTAAAATTCATCGCGCCCGTGCTGCTGTTTGTGCTCCTGCTCGGTTCGCTCGGCATCATTCGCTAAAACTTCACGCCCTGCTTTTTTGGCAGGGCGTTGCTTTTTTTACAGAATCTTGCTATAATCAATTTGTATAAGAAACGAGGTGTTTTTATGGCTTTCAATACAAGGGATGCAAAGGAGCTGCTCCGTCAGCTCGACGAGCTGCAAAAGCAGCAGCAGACGCTGCTTTCGCTGCCGTCGCAATTCAGCGCCGACGCCCAAAAGCAGGCGCGTTCCGTTCAGAGCGTACACGGCTTTGAAAACCTGGTGCGCGACGAGGTCGAGCGCGGTCAGGACAGCAGCGGCAGTCTGCGCGGCGCGGACGCACTGGTGCGCAGTATCGTATGCTGTCACAAGCTGCAGCCGATCGCGCGCTATTGCCAAAAGCTCACCGGGGCAAGGCAGGAGCAGGTGCAGGCGCTGCGCGACAGCCTTGCGGTATGCGCAGGCGGCTTGAAGCGGTTTTTTGCGTCCTCCTCCAAAAAGCAGGACGCAGAGCGGGCGTTTGCACAGCTCCAAGCCCTGTTAAACAGCGACTACGCCGCCCATACGCGGCAAATGACGGCGGACGCCAACGCGATCACGCAGATGACGCCGCAGGCAGCATGGCAGGAGTGGCGTCAGAATCGCGGCGCCTACCGGAAGACGGCGCAGGAGGCGCTGGGCAGCTTGTATGACGACAAGCCGATCGCCGGCGTCCAGGCAGTTTTGGAGCAGCACGAGCTGCTGTTGGCGCCGAAACAGCGGATAGCGGGAACGCAGGAACAGCGAAAGCAAAATATCCTGAACGCCTGCAACGGTGTGGCGGCTGCGGAGAGCCTGCGCGTTTTAGAGGGCGTGCCGGTGGAGGAGGTCAACCGCGACAAGGGCGGCATCCGTGTCAAGACCCTGCGCGACAGCGGCTTTGAAACGATGGCGGACATCTGCTTTGCCAAGCCGGGCGCGCTGGCAGCCGTCAAGGGCATCAGCGCCGAGGGCGAGAGCGAGCTGAAAAAGATAGCGAAGGAATACCGCAGCCGCACCGCCTCCTCGGTCAAGATCAAGCTCAGCACCGACAACCGGACCGCGGAGGCGTCCGCACTGGTGTACGCTGTCTATGCTTATATCCGCTGCCAGGATGCGTGCACCGGCTTTGAGCGGCTGCACCGCGGCTACGGCCAATCATTGGAGCAGGCAGGCGCTTGTCTGCGCTCCGTCGGCAACGGCGCACTGTGGCTGTTCACGGCGGACACAGAGAGGCAGAATGTTGCCGGCGCCTATCGCTATCTGAACGGCTTGCTGCAGGGCGACTACGGCAGACGGGCAAAGCAGCTTGCCGCCGAGGGAGATGTCAGTCAGGCAAAGACGCAGGACGCGTGGGATCACTTTGCGCAGAACACCGTCCGCTATTATAATGTAATAGAGGATATCGCGCCGGGCATGCTGGGCACGGACAGCGGCATGTACGGCTTGCCGGAGGATCTGGCGCACGCGGTCGCGCAGGAGCCGTTCTATCCCGAGGGACTGCGCTGCGAGCTGCGCCGCTATCAGGAGTGGGGCGTCAAATATGCGCTCTGCCAAAAGCGTGTGCTGCTCGGCGACGAGATGGGTCTCGGCAAAACCGTGCAGGCGATCGCCGTCATGGTCTCGCTGCGCAATACGGGCAGCAAGCGGTTTTTGGTCATTTGCCCGGCGAGCGTGCTCTCCAACTGGCACCGCGAGATCACCAAGCACAGCGACCTGCCCGTGACCGTCATTCACGGCAGCGGACGCGACAAGGCGCTGGCAGCGTGGCGGCAGTCCGGCGGCGTGGGCGTCACGACCTACGAAACGACGGCGCATTTTGACGCAGAACAGCAGGAGACCATCGACATCATCGTGGTGGATGAGGCGCACTATATCAAGAACGCCGAGGCAAGACGCAGCGTCAACGTCAAAAAGCTCTGCGCCAAGGCGACGCGGCTGCTCTTTATGACCGGCACCGCGATAGAGAACCGCGTGGAGGAGATGATCGCGCTTGTCAGCGTGCTGCAGCCCGAGGTGGCGGCGCACATCAAGGGCATGGCGTTTATGTCGTCGGCGCCGCAGTTCCGCGAGGCGGTCGCGCCGGTCTATTACCGACGGAAGCGCGAGGACGTTCTCACCGAGCTGCCCGACAAGATCGAGAGCGCCGAGTGGTGTACCTTGGGCAGGGAGGAGGAACGGCTCTATGAGGAGGCGGTCCTCGGCAAAAAGTACACCGACGCGCGGCGTGTGTCGTGGGCGGTGAGCGATCTGTCGCAGTCCTGCAAGGCGAGCCGTATGAACGAGCTGCTCGCCGAGGCAGGCGAGGAGGGACGCAAGGTAATCATCTTCTCCTTCTTTCTCGACACCATCACCAAAATCAGCGCGCTTCTCGGCGAGCGCTGTGTGGGACCCATCACCGGCTCCATTCCGCCGCAGCGCCGCCAGGAGTTGATCGATACCTTTGACAAGGCGCCGGCAGGCGCCGTGCTGACCGCGCAGATCCAGTCGGGCGGCACGGGACTCAACATCCAGTCCGCCAGCGTGGTGATGCTGTGCGAGCCGCAGTTCAAGCCGTCTATCGAGAATCAGGCGATCTCGCGCGCTTACCGCATGGGGCAGTCGCGCAATGTGCTGGTGTACCGTCTGTTGTGCGAGGACACGGTCGATGAAAAAATAATGGATATGCTCAAAGAAAAACAGGCGGTGTTTGACGCCTTTGCCGACAAATCCACCATCGCGGAAGAGACCATGGAGCTTGACGAAACGAGCTTTGGTGAGATCATGCGCGAGGAAGCGGCGCGTATCGCCGCCAAACGGCAGGGCGAACAGCCGGAAACGACGGAGGTAAAGTCAAATGAAGCTGAATGAAAAATTTGTGCGCTATGACATGAACGGAAAGGCGATGGTGATCCCGCTCGGCGACGCGGATTTTCACGGCGTTGTGCAGGGCAACAAGAGCGTCGGCGTGATTTTTGAATGTTTGGAGCGCGGCGCCACCGAGGACGAGATCGTACAGGCGTTGTCAGAGCGCTTTGACGGCGACCGCGAACAAATGCGCGCGGACGTGAGGGACGTTGTCGCAAAGCTGAAAAGCATCGGCGCGATCGACGCATAATATTCTTTTTGAGAACAAAAAGCACCGGACGGCGTTGTCCGGTGCTTTGGCTTTTATCCGAAACAGGATCATTTGTTCTCGGGGAACTGGGTGCGGATCTGTTCGACCAGCTTGTCAAACTCCTTTTTCTGGCTTTCATCCAAGCTCTGGGAGATCGTATTGCCGGGAACATTGTTGGCGTAATCGGCGACCATTCCGAAGATGCCGCAAAAAGCAGCGGCGCCGAGACCGATCAGGATCGCAAACACGCCGACGATGATGCCTGCCTTGCGCGGACCCTGCTTGTCGGGTTCTCTGACGGCGAGGATGCCGAAGATGATGGCGAGAACGCCCAGACCTGCGGCGATCAGCGCCATGGTGACGTTCATGCTGCCGGGCAGCGAGAGCGAGCTGCCGGTGATGTGTGCGGTGGGGAAGAAGAGCGCTGCGAGTGCGAGTACGATCGCGCCGATGGCGGCGAACAGTCCGATAAATCCTTTTACATTCTTTTTCATGATTTTTTCCTCCTTGAAAGTCAAATGATTATTTTACGTCGCTTTTGTCAAATACCTTGACGGTGAGCGTCATAAAGATCGCAATACAAACGAGTGATACGATAACGGCGTTGATGACCGCGGTGTTGGTGCCGACGCTTACGGCATTAAAGAGCGTGTCGGGCATGAACTCTCCCAAATCAAAGCCGTCGGTGCGAAACACGGTGTCAGCCGCCGTGCTCAGTCCCATATAGGCGAGACCGAGGGAGCCGGTGCCGATGATAACGCCGACGATGCTGGCGAGAATCTTGTTTTTGATGCCGATCGTCACGAACATCAAAATCGAAGCGAGCGCCATGCTGAGCATCCATTTGAGCAGCAGGGTGAGTATTGCCTGAAGTGCCATGCCGTCATTCACAAAATGGATCATGCCCATGCCGGAGAGCATCAGGTTGCCAAGGGTGTTGGTCAGAGAACCGACCGCCAGGAACAGCAGGTTGTGCAGTCCGATGACAATGAACTTGGAGATGATCGTGCTGCTCTTGTGCGGCAGCTGACCGGCGATATTTTTGATGTAGCCGTTTGCGATATCCGCATAGGAGAAGCTCACGAGAGAGGCGAACATCAAAATGATAAAGAACGGGAGATAAAACGGTGAGACGATGGATGAGGTGAGTGTGGCGGGAGGCATCACTTCCGTCGGAACAAAGAACCTTGCCGCTGCCGTAAAGCCGACATTGAGCAGAATGTTGAACACGCCGATAACAGCCAGCGAAATGAAAAACATCGGGGAGCGGAACATGCGCCGCAAATCCATTCTAATCAGATTAGCCATTGTGCTTACCTCCTGTCACGCTGAGGTAGTAGTCCTCCAGCGAAGTGTTTTTAATCAGCAGCTCCTTGACGCCGATACCGGCGTTCACAAGAATACTGTTCATCTCGATTGTCTGGTGAATGGCGTCGTCAACGCGAATATCCTTGTTGTCGTCAATGACGGAGTTGGTGAAGCCGGCAGCCTGCAAAACCTCCAGCGCACGGCTGTTGTCGTCGGTTCTCACGGTGACATATCTGCCGCAGCGGTCGTTCAGCTCCTCGGTGGTGAATTCGTCCAGCAGCCGTCCTTCGTGGATAATGCCGTAGGAGTCGGCGAGCTTGCTCAGTTCGTCCAGAATGTGGCTGGAGATCATGATCGTGATGCCCTTTTCGTTTTTGAGGCGTTCCAGCGTTTTTCTGACCTCCACGATACCCTGCGGGTCAAGACCGTTGATCGGCTCGTCCAGCACGATCATTTTCGGGTCGCCCACCAGCGCGAGCGCGATGCCAAGGCGCTGCCGCATACCCAGTGAAAAGGAGCCTGCGGGCTTTTGGGCGGTGTTTTCCAAGCCGACGGTTTTGAGCAGGCTTTGGATGTAGTCCCTGTTGTTGCAGCCGAGGGCGATGCATTTGAGGCGGATGTTTTCCTCTGCGGACATAGTCGGATAAATGCCCGGGCTTTCGATCAGCACGCCCACTCCGAATTTGTTTTCGCCAAACAGCTCATAGCTGCCGCTCGTTGCCTTTGACAGTCCGCTGATAACGCGCATAACGGTTGTTTTGCCGGCGCCGTTGCGTCCGATCAAGCCGTAAATCTCACCCTCGCGGACGTGGATGTTAATGTCCTTGGCGGCATCCTTTTTGCCGTAGGTCTTGGTGAGATTGGTTGTGGTTAAAATAAATCCCATATTTCTTACCTCCTTGCGCGCTTAAAAAGCGCTTGCGTTGTTTCAATGATTCTACTATACCACACAGAGTATGACAAAACAAGGACAAATTTCTGTCCGTATGCAAAAAAATCAAAAAAATCTCGCTTTTCTTCCGTCAACATCATTTTATCACATGCAATTCATTGAAAAAACACATCTTTTGTGTTAGAATAAAGTGAAAATCAAAAAGAGAGGTCAGGCTTATGGAACAAATGCTCTTGGAAACCGTACAGGACGCCTCCCGGCAGATAACGATAACGAGTATCATCAATATCTGTCTGGTAGCGGCGATCGTGGTCGCGGTGTTTATTATCCTGTCCGTGGTGCGCAAGCGGCTCAAAAACAAGCTGCCGCTCGAAAATGACCTGCGGCGGCTGCATATGTACACCACTGTTTTTCGCATCGTCAAGGTGCTGGTGATCATTTCGGGCGTGATCGCCATTTTGCAGGTGCTCGGCATCAATATTTCCGGCATTGCCGGCGGCATCGGCGTCGTGCTGGTGATCTTCCTGCTCGCCATGAAGGATTCGTTTCAGGACTTGTTTTCGGGCTTTACCATTATGACGGACAAATATTTTTCCGTCGGTGACGCGGTGGAGTTCGACGGAAGGGACGGCATCGTGATTTCGTTCACGGTGCGCACCACAAAAATCGAATTCATCGACGACCGCTCGGTGATGTCCATCGCCAACCGCAATATTTCAAAGATCCGCAAGCTGACGCACATGGTCGATATCGACCTGCCGCTGCCGTATGAGCTGGACAGAAAAGCCGTGTATGACTTGCTCAGTCCGATTTGCGACGAGATCGGTCAAATCGAGGGTGTGGAGAGCTGCGAGCTGAAGGGCACCCAGAGCTTTGAGGACAGCGCGATCCTCTATAAGATCCGCTTCTTTTGCGAGCCGAAGGACCGTCCCGATATTCGCCGGGGCGTCATCAAGACGATACAGGACGGCTTGAAAACGGCAGGCGTGCAGATCCCGTACCGCCAGCTCGATGTTCACACCAAATAATACCAAATAATATAGTATGCGAAAGCCGGTGCGGAAAACCGGCGTCATTCACAAAAAACACAGAGAGCTTCCCAAAACTGTAAAAAACAACAGTGGATTTCGGCTGAAAATTTAGTGCTAAGGGCAAAAATTCCTCACAGCGTATTTTGCCTATTGACATCTGTCTATAAGATAATATATAATGTCTACGGTTAAAAGGTCACATTCTGTCGAATCACAGATTTGTACTGCTTCCCAAAAAGGTCGTAAACTGTCAGATAAGGAGCATGATCTGATGAAAATAAAACGTTTCGGGGCAATTGCGGCGGCTATGGTGCTCGCCGTCAGTTTCCTTGCAGCCTGTTCCGGCGGCAAGGCGGTAAAAAGTGATATTCCCGGTATTGACAATACCATTTCTCAGACGAGCGGCGATCCGGTACAGACTGCTGCGGCGACCGAGGCGGTAGCCACCACGCCTTCCGGTGACGGCGAGCTTGTCACCGAGGACGGCAAGACATTCTTATATATCAACGGCGAAAAGCAAAAGGACGGCGTCGTCGGCAACGACCAAAGCGGCTTCTACTATGCCGACAGCGAGGGCGTGATGGACCTCGGTCTCTGCGACGGCGTAGAGGTCAACGGCGTCAAGTGGAACGTGATCGAGGGCAAGGCTTCGCGTGTAGAAACCGAATCCGACGAGACCCTTCACCTTGCGCTGCAGGCGGTCGCCAAGTGGACAAATACCTCCATGAGCCGCGACGAAAAGCTGCGCGCTTGCTTTGAGGGACTCAAAAACGACTATCTCGAGGGCGTGCGTCATGATCCGCCCTACACCGAGATCGACTGGCCTGTGCTCTATGCCAACGATATTTTTGTCTACGGCAAGGGCGACTGCTTTAGCTACGGCGCGGCGTTTGCCTATATCGGCAAGGCGATCGGCTGCACAGAGTGCTACGCCTGCAACAGCGGCGGTCACGGCTGGGCAGAGATCGAAGGCAAATACTATGATCCCGAATGGGATATGCACCATCAGGAATACAACCACTTCGGCGTGCTGCCCGACGATCCCTGCGACGTTGACTATTCCAACACGCTCACCGAAGGCGTTGACTGGATGCATGTGTTAGTGTAGTTTCATCCGTTTAACAAAAAACATACCATATATTGATCAAAAAACAGGAGGATATATTATGAAAAGACCCGTGATTTTTGCAGTTGCCGCTCTGATGGCTGCTGCTTCCGTATGTGCAATGGCAGGCTGCGGCTCCAAGACAGAGACCGCCAAGGCGGGCAGCGCGGCTGCTTCCGCTGTTGAGACCACCGCTGCCGCAGGCGGCGAGGCATCTCAGGCTGCTGCCGGCGGTTCCGTGACCGAGGCGGACGGCATTGCCACCATCAACGGCATTGCGGTCGAGCTGAACGGCGACGCTGCCGCAGTGGTAGACCAGCTCGGCGAGTACACCCTGACCTCTCAGACCACCTGTCACGGCACCGAGGGCGACGACAAGACCTACACCTACGAAGGCTTTGTTGTCAACACCTATCCGCTCGACGGCGAGGACCGTGTGCTTGAGATCGTTATCAAGTCCGCTGATATCCCCACCTCAAAGGGCATCAAGGTCGGCGACACCGTGGAGGCTGTCAAGGCAGCTTACGGCGAGGGCAAGAGCGTAGGCATGTATGTTGCCTATGACACTGCTGAGAAAAAGTCCGTTCAGTTTGTTGTTGAAAACGGCGTCGTTACCGAAATCGACTACTACTACGACGTATAAGCAATCATCAAGGCAGGGACGGCAACAGGTCGTCCCTGTTTTTTCTGTATGGGAGAACAGGCTATGCTGAAAAGACAATTAAAAAACATCGGGTTTGCGGTGCTGTTTGTGGTGATGTTCAATCTGTTTGATTTCGTGTTTGACCGCGTCATCTCACATACCGGCTTTACCTTTGACTCCCTGTCCAATATCATCCTGCCCTTCGTGCTCGCGGTGCTGGTGATCGCCTACTTTGCCTTGTTCCGCAAGCATTTCCGTAAGCGTGACGCTTGATCCGATCCGCGATCTAAACGTTTGAGGGTGAGCTTCACCTTATAGCCGCGCTATAAAAGAGAACAGTCAAAACTGCCGTATAAGCTATTTCTGACGCGGCGTTGCAGGACTTTACCGACAGAACATGCTGTCCAAAGCCGCATAGGGTGCAGCGTCACGCTGCCAAAGCCGCACAGGGTGCAGCGTCACGCTGCCAAAGCTGCGCAGGGTGCAGCGTCATGGTGCCAAAGGTGACGAAATTGTTACTTTATGGATAGTGACAAGCGAGATTTCTTGTGCTATAATGATTTTTAAATGTAAAGAGGGAATTTGTTAGGTTTAAGGAGAAAAACTCCGTTGATGGCAACGGAATGTGGTTTGAGGAGATATGAAAGAGTTTACGAATTCGGACAACAAAAACGCCGGCAAACAGCCGCAGGGCGTGGATTCCCGGACTACGAAGATCTGGATACCGGGAAAAGAGCGCGCCAAAACAGCCGCTTTGGATCAGTCGGGTCAGCAACCGGCGCAGACCAGAAAAAGACCTTCGCAGCGCAAGCCCGCCGCACAGGCGCAAAAGCCGACTGCAAAGCAGGCAGCCGCACAGCCGACGCCGGCATCGCAGCCCGTTAGAAAGCGTCCTGCGGAGAGAAAAGCCGCACAGCAGCCTGTTGTTTCCGCCATTGCAGCGCCTGCCGCACAGGCGGCTAAGCCTGCTCCGGCAAAAGCAGCGCCTGCCGCAAAGGAGACTAAGCCTGCTCCCCAAAAAGCGCCCCAAACGGCTAAAACGAAAAAGGCAAAAGAAAAAAAGCCTGTTGAAAAGATAGACAGAAAACAGCTGGTGCGCCCCCAGCTGCCGCCGCAGGAGGAACAGCTCCCAACCGAGCAGGCAGCCGAGGCAGCGGCAAAGGATGCGGCCGCGCATATGGCGCAGGAGCCAAAGCTCGAAGAACGGATCAAAAAGAAAATCAAGCGCGACATCAAGGCACGCAAAAAACGCGTGATCGTGATCCCGATCATCATTGCGTCGCTGCTCTTTTTGTCGGTGTTCGGCGTGCTGGCAACGCGGTTTATGGCGCGTGTCAATCTGGGCACGGTAGAGAATACCTATATCCACGAAACCACCTCGTTCAGCCTCACGCTGGCGTGGGACGCCGTGGAAAATGCCGAGGGATATCACGTCTACCAAAAAAAGGAAAACAGCGAGGACTATCAGCAGATCGACTCCACCGAGAACCTGTATGATATCGTGTACGGCTTGCAGCAGGCGACGACCTACAGCTTTTATGTCAAGGCGTACAGCGGCACCTATGAGAGCCGCGACTTTATTCCGGTCGAGAATGTCTATACCATTCCCAATTCGGGCAATATCACCGAGATTTATTCCGCTTCCTCCGGCACGATCCATGTCGGCTGGCAGGGCAACAACAGAGCCGACGGCTATTTGCTCGAATTCCGCACCGCCGGCAGAGATTACCGCGAAGAAAACCGTATCATGATCGAGCGCACCGATTCAACGGAATATAATATCACCTCGCTCAAGGCGAACGATGTTATCGGCGTGCGCGTCAGCTCCTACTTTATTCACGAGGGCGAGAAGATCTTCGGCGAGCCGAGCGTGGAGCACGAGATCAAGGTTTCCGACGGCACGTCCAGGCATACAGAGCAAGCCAGAAGCACCGAAAAGATGATCGCCCTCACGTTTGACGACGGTCCGCTGGACGGCACCTCGGGCGACCGCATTTTGGATGTGCTCGAAAAGTATAACGCCAAGGCGACCTTCTACATGGTCGGCAGCGCTGTGGAGGGTCATCAGGAGAATGTGAAGCGCAAGGCGGCGCTCGGCATGGAGCTTGGCAACCACAGCTACAGCCATGAGAATTACGGCGATGAGCTGCCTGTCGAGGAGATCCAGCAATGCAGCAACGCCATCTTTGACGCCTGCGGTCAACGCCCCATCTCTTTCCGTTCGCCGGGCGGCATCACCGACGACGGTATTTTGGCGGAGTGCGCCAACGAGGGCATGCCGCTCTACACCTGGTCGATCGACACCCATGACTGGGAAACGCTGGACGCCGACAAGGTGTATCACGAGGTAATGGACAACGTGCAGGACGGCGATATCATCCTGATGCATGAGATCTACGATTCCACCGCTGACGCGGTCGAGCGCATGGTCCCCGAGCTTGTCAAGCAGGGCTACAAGCTCGTGACCTGTCAGGAGCTTGTCAGAGCCAAAACAGGCGGCGACCCGCAGCCGGGCGTGGAGTATTCGGATATGAGATAACAACAGAGAGGCAGGCTTTTGTCTGCCTCTTTTTTGTCATATTTCGCCCTTCCGCAGCATATCGTTGACAGACAGGGGAAACCTTGTTATAATAAAATATGGGTAAACGGCATTTTTTAGGTTGTGTGTTTTCCGCTTGCTTGCCCGCAATCAATGAGGAGTGAAATGAACATGAAAACAACCTGCAAGTTTTTGGCTTTGCTGTTGGTGATGGTGTTGGCGCTGGGCGCCGCAGCCTGCTCCGGCGGCAACAGCAGCAGCAGCAGCACCGTCGGCAGTGACGCCGCATCGGAGACCGCCGCGGCGACAGAGAAAAAAGAGGTGGAAACGCTCGTTTTGGAGAGCAAAACCGCCAGAAAAACGCTCGTCGTTTATTTTTCGGCGACCGGCACTACCAAGCGTGTCGCAGAAACCGTCGCGTCTATTATGAACGCCGATCTGTATGAGATCGTTCCGGCGCAGCCCTACAGCGAGGCTGACCTCAACTATGAGGACGAGAGCAGCCGCGCCTATACGGAGCAGCACGACAGCGCAGCGCGTCCGGAAATCGGCGGAGAACCGCTCTCGCTCGACGAATACGGCCGCATCTATCTGGGCTATCCGATTTGGTTCGATCAGGCGCCGCGCATCATCAATACGTTTTTGGAGAGCTATGATGTGAGCCAAAAGACCATCATCCCGTTCTGCACCTCCAACAGCAGCGAGATCGACAATTCCGTTGCAGCGCTGTCCGATACCGTTACATGCAAAAAATGGCTGAAGGGCTACCGCTTCGGCGCAGACGCGACCGAGGAGGACATCAGACAGCTGGTGAACGGCAGCAACTTATAATACTTAGCATATTAAATTTACACAATGAACAAAGCCGACTCGACCGAGCCGGCTTTGATTTATTATGCATTATATGTTGTATATTAGGATTTTGTATTTCTCTTGCCCTTAAAGACGACCGCGAGCATACCGGAGCCGACGTGGGAGCCGATAACGGGTCCGATGTCGCAAATCTGCACTTCCTTGAACATGCCCTTGATCGCCTTGCGCAGCTCCTTGGCGCCGGCAGCGTTGTCGGCGTGCGCCACAAAGGCGATATTCTTTTTGGGATCGACCGCATCGCGCTTAGCGTACTTTTCAAGGGTGGGGATCACGTTGCTTTTGCCTCTGATTTTGGCGACGTTCAGCAGCTTGCCGGTCTCGTTGCAGCTCAGCAGCGGCTTGATTTGGAGCGCCTTGCCAAAGGAGGCGGTCAGCGCCGAGATCCTTCCGCCGCGCTTGAGCTGGTCGAGGTCGTCCACCACGAACCAGTGCGCGATCTGGTCGCGCGTCTCGGTGATAAACTGCTCCAGCTCCGCGATCGTGGCGCCCTTGAGATATTCCTTGCCGGCGAGATACACCAGCAGACCGAGTCCGGCGGAATCGCAGCGCGAATCGATCACCACGATCTTTCGCTTGGGATACGCCTCGCGCAGCTCTCTGACAGCGATCATGCAGGTGTCATAGGTGCCGCTCAGACCCGTTGAAATGCCTGTGTACAGCACATCCTTGCCTGCCTTGAGATAGGTTTCAAAGATGCTCTTGAAGCTCATATAGTTGATTTGAGTGGTCTTGGGCATGGCGCCCTCACGCATAGCGGCGTAGAATTCCTCCAGCGACAGCATGCGGCAGTCGGGATAGTGCTGATACACATTGTCTCCGATCTGGAATTCCATCGGCAGCACCTTTACGCCTGCCTCGGTCGCCTGCTTCTGCGTCAAATCGCAGGAGGCGTCGGTCATAAACACATAATTATACTTCATCCTTCATCCCTCCGATTCATGGTATTTTTCATTTTTATTGTATCAAAAACAGACGCAAAAGTCAACGCATATCGGGTGAATTGTTTTCATACAATATGGCGGAGGTGTTTTATATGGATTGTCGGCTCAGCGACCTCAAGCACAAGGAAGTCATCAGCGCCGTGGACGGTGTGCGTATCGGCGTGGTGGATGATATAATAGTGGATACAAAAACCGCCTGCGTTGTAGCTTTTGTAATATTTAGCCGTTACTTCTTATTCGGAATATTCAAAAAAGGGGAGGATTATATTATTCCATGGGAGAAAATTCAGCTGATCGGTGAAGACGCTGTAATCATTTCCTGCAAAACCCCCAAACCTCAAAAAAAGGCAGGAAAATGGCTGTTTTTCGAGAAATTTCGAAAATTTTTCACTTTTTAAGATTTCGGCAGAACTACCTATTTTGCACTATAATTTTTGTTTAATACGCCTAAATTATCATTCTAAATAAGAATTAAAACTCGGAATATGACAAATGTGTGACAAAAATAACAAGCCCGTTCAAGGGGGCAAGCTTGCAATTTGTCAGAATATATGGTTTAATACTATTGAAATTGTGTGTTTGATAAAATTTTACGACTAAAGACGTCACCGACATTCCCGCTTGCGCAGCGGCTCTTGACTGACTGCGTGAGACGGTCGGGCAAATCAAAGGGAGGACAAATTTTTGAAGACTACAACCCACTCACATAAGCATTACACATCCGAGCACAACGCGCCCAAGGCTTCCAGAAAAAGCCGCAGGGTAGTCAAGGCAGCATCCGCAGGCTTTGCGGCAGTGCTCGCGGCAGCCGCTTTTATCGTTCCCACCACCACCATGGCGCCGGGCGTTGAGGCGTTTGCCGACAGCAGAAGGGCATCCTATTCGGTAGGTGATATCGACAAGTTTTCGTCCGTCATCAAGGGCGAGACGACGCCGGCACCGGCAGTTCCGGCAGCAAAGGCAGCCACTGACAAAAAGACAGCGGCACCTGCCGCCGACACCAAAAAGGCAGCCACAGAAAAGCAGACCGATAAGCAAACTGCCAAGCAGACCGACAAGTCCGCTTCTTCTGCAACATCCACAGCCGCTTCTTCTTCCTCCGCAGCGGAGACCAAAAAAGCGACTGCCAAGGCTGTTGCCGAGAGCAAAAGCCCGTCGTCTACCATCACCAAGGAGATGGAGAGCTATTCTTCCTATTATGATGAGGAATCCTATAGCTACGAAGATTACGACTACGGCTACACCGACAGCTACGACGACAGCAGCTATTATACCTACAGCTATGATGACGAGGATGACGATTACGGCTACGAGGACAGCTACAGCGGCAGCAGCAGCTACAGCAGTTCTTCAAATGCACTGCTCAGTATCGCCAATCCCGATTATAGCTACACCGCCAAGCATGTCAGCCTTTCTTCCTACGACAGAGCCAAGCTCGAGCGTCTGGTAATGGGCGAGGCAGGCACCATGGGCTACACCGGTTGTGCGGTCGTGGCGCAGGCGATCCGCGATTCGATGAACCGTTCGCACACCAGCTCCATTGACGCCATCATCCGTGAGTACCAATATTTCGGCTCCACCAATGTTCAGCCGAATGCCGACGTAAAGAACGCGGTATCCTTTATCTTTGATCAAGACGGTATCGCTGTGCAGCACCGTGTTATGTGCTTCTACATCGGCTACAGCGCATGGCATGAAACACAGACCTTCCTGTGTGAGATCGGCGGCGTAAGATTCTTTGACCTGAACGTAGCCTGATACAGACTATACAAAGAATATGCAGACCTCACACCTCCAAACGGCGGTGTGAGGTATTTTTTTGCAAAAGAATACCCCGGCAGTCGGATGACTGTCGGGGTGTTTTGGTTGGATCACAGATCCGTTATGCCTGATTCTTGAGCTGAACGGTGCCGATGATGTAGAGAACGGGGAGCACCAGACCGGTGATGATGGAAATAACCTGTACGCCTGCGCCGCCGGTAGCAAAGAAGATGTTACCGAGAACGGAGAGAACGGCACAAATGATACCGAAAACGAGCAGTGTCTGCGCCATAGCGGGGTTGTTCCAGTTTTTCTTGCCCTTTGCGCCTGCGATGATCTCAAACACAGAGCCGGCGATCAAAAGAATGGTACCGACCCAGAGCAGACCCATAACGGGACCGACATATTTGTTGTTGGGGTTGTTTGCCAGAGCTTCCTGTGCCTCAGGTGTGCTGAGAAACGCGGTGCCGGCTGCGATGACGATCGTGTAGATAAGACTGCCAACTGCGCCGATGATACCGCCGACCATCATGATGATGCTGACGACCTTTAAAAGCATTGATCCTTTTTCTTCCATGAGATGTTCCTCCTAAAAATGAAAAAATATTGGTTATTAAACCGATTTTATTATACCACATTATCGCTGCTTTGTTTATTACATTTTTGTAACAGCCCCTTGTTTGCAGATTTTTTGTTGATTATCCACAAGTCGTTATAAACATTTTCCCTACAGTTATAAATAATCATTAGAATAAGAGCTGCGTCTGCCGCATATACTGACAAAAAAGGAGTGCGATACGATGATTCAGATCAATTGGAAAAAAATACTCACCTATGCCGTCTCCCTGCTGATACCGCTTGGCTTGGGCGCATTGACCGGCTACCTGATCTCCGGCTCGATGGATTACGCCATGCTCAACAAGCCGCCGCTGGCGCCGCCGCCGTTTCTGTTTCCCGTCGCGTGGAGCCTTCTCTATCTGCTGATGGGCATATCCTACGGCATACTGCGCACACGCGGCCTCGCCGACACCGCCGTCAACACCGTCTATTTTGGACAGCTGGCGGTCAATCTGCTTTGGCCGGTGTTTTTCTTTGTGCTCAAATGGCGCTTGTTCGCGTTCATTTGGATCGCGGTGCTGGTGATCCTCGTCATCGTCATGGCAATACGCTTCTATCAGCGGCAGCAGACAGCCGGACTTTTGCAGCTGCCCTATATCGCATGGACGCTGTTTGCGTCGTATCTCAACCTTTCTATGTATCTGCTGAACAAATAAACGAATCAAATATTGTATATTGTCCTGAAATTTCGGTTTGTGCAAAAAATTTGTAGAAAATTGCGGATAACTGTGTTATAATATACCTAAGTTTGCTGGCATGTTTGCCGACATGCAAACGGAGAGAGGAATATTATAAAGAAACAGCAATATTTTATTGCACAAATGCAGATAGGATGAAATTCTATGGACGTCACTATTATCTTTAGCATTATCAGTGTACTCGGCGGTCTCGGTCTGTTTTTGATCGGTATGAAGCAGATGGGCGAGGGCTTGGAGCTTGCCGCAGGTAACAAGCTGCGTGTGATGCTGCAAAAAATCACCAGCAACAAATTCATTGCCATGCTGGTCGGCGTGCTTGTTACCGGCGTTATCCAAAGCTCCTCCGCCACCGACGCCATGGTCGTCGGCTTTGTCAACGCCGGACTGATGGATCTGAACCAGTGCATCGGCATTCTGTTCGGCTCCAAGATCGGTACCACCGTCACCTCGCTGATTTTGTCCTTTGACATCAAGGCGTATGTGCCGCTGTGTACCTTTGCCGGCGCCGTCATCATCACCTTTGCAAAAAAGAACAACTATCGCTACTACGGTCAGATCCTCGCCGGCTTCGGCATCCTCTTTATGGGTATGTCCATGATGAGCGCGAACTTCGGCTTCCTCAAGAACAGCGAGATGTTCAAGGACATTGTCAGCTCCATGTCCTCGCCGGTGCTCGGTCTGCTGGTCGGCATGGTGTTCACCGGCATTATCCAAAGCTCCTCCGCCTCCGTCGGTATCCTCATGAGCTTGGCTGCCGCCGGTCTGGTCAGTCTGGACAATTGTATTTACATCATCTTCGGCATGAACGTCGGTGCGTGCGTGCCCGTGTTCCTTTCGTCGGCAGGTGCAAACCGCGAATCCAAGCAGGTGGCGCTGTCCAACTTCTTGATAAGCCTGTTTGCCGCTATCCTCATCTCGGTGCTGGTCATGGTGCTGTCTCCGACCGCCTTTGCCGTTCCGTCGCTGCTCAACGGCATTCCCTTCCTCAGGGGCAATGTGCCGGCGCAGATCTCGGCTGTCCATATTTTGTTCAACGTCCTGCTCACTATCGTGTTCCTGCCGCTGTCCGGTGCGATCATCAAGCTTACCAAGCTGATACTGCCCGACGTCGATGAAGAAAAGGAGAAGATGGAGACCGTCTATCTCGACACCCGTATTCTCACCACGCCTCCCATGGCGGTCCTTTCGGTCGAAAACGAGTGCAAGCGTTTGGGCGAGCTGGCGCGCAAGAACTATACCTACGCGATGCAGGCGTTCTTTGAGGGCGACGCGCGTCTGATAGAAAAGGTAGAAAAGAACGAGAAGGTCATCGACTTTCTCACACATGAGATCACAAGGTATATCGTAAAGATCAATGGTCTTGACATCGTTGACAGCGACCGCAAAACCATGGGCGTTATGTATTCGGCGATCCAAGACATGGAGCGTATCGGCGACCACGCCGAGAACATCGTGGAGCACGCAAAAGAGATGATGGCAAACAAGGTCAAGTTCTCTGACGACGCCATTCAGGAGCTGCACGACCTCGACGGAATGGTAGCCAAGCTGCTCGACGAAGGACTCACGCTGTTTAATGAGCAGAATGTCGATTTTGACATTGCCAAGTCGGTCATCGAAACCGAAAGCTCGCTCGACAGCCACGTGAAGATCTATAAATTCAACCACATCAACCGCATGAACAGCGGTATTTGCAGCGCAGAAAACGGTACCATCTTCCTCGATATGCTCACTATTCTCGAAAGAGTCGGCGACCACGCCAACAACGTGGCTTTCTCCATCCCGAGAAACAAGCTCGGCTCGATTGTAAAAAGAGGTTAAAGTATGAAACACAGAATATTGCCGTTTTTGCTTGCCGTGATCCTCGGCGCAGCGGCACTGACCGCCTGCCATTCCGGCTCGGTTGAAAGCGGCGATGAAGCTGTCAACCGCGTCTATCCGGAGGGAGAAGGTCATTTCTATGACGGCTCGCAGGCAGGCTCCACAGCCTCCACCGACCCGTCCGGTACGGTTGCAGGCAGCACAGCCGCCACCAAGCCGACCGTCAAGCCCACTGTAAAGACCACCACGCCTGCCACCACAGCTGCCACCAAGCCGACTGCCGTCAATCCGGCGGCGACCTCACCGCAGCCGACGATCGCCAACAACGTGCCGGCGGACAATGTGACAGGCAACAATATCAACCCGAACATCGGCTCCATTCAGGAGGAGATGAGCCGCCTGCTGGACGCCTATTCCGTCAAATCCATCTCGCTGAGCGAGACCACGCTCTCGCTGGAGGCAGGCGAGAGCCAATCGCTCACCATTAGCTACGAGCCTGCCGACGCCACCAACAAGATCAGCACTGCGTCCGCCAATAACAGCAACGTCAGCGTCGCTGTTTCCGGCGCGACCGTCACCATCACCGGCGTCAAGGCAGGCACCGCCACGGTCACTGTCACCTCCGCCAACGGCCACAAGGCGACCTGCGACGTCACCGTCAAGCGCACCGAGCAGAGCGTCTCGGATGACGCTGTACTGCCGCACGACAGTCTGGTCAATGTGGACAACGCACAGCGCTGGATCGACGAGCTGTCCGACTATCTGGAGGACTTGGGCATGTCGCACAACGCCAATTTGCAGGGCGAGAGCTTCCGGCTGACGACCGTCGGCTTGAACAACCTGTCCTATAACAGCGCTTCCAACCAGTTCAAGGAACAGGCGGAGGCAGAGGCGGCTTCGCTGACAAATGGCGACTGGGAGGACTATGAGTTTAACTATATGCTCCGTTCCGTCGATAACGGCGAATACGCGATTGTTGTTGCGGTCAACCGCATTCCCTATAATCAATAAGGTTTATTCCGGCTTTGCACCTTTGTGCGAAGCCGGTTCTCTTTGTAGAAATTCTACACAAATAGAATCTGCCAAAGGGCTTGACATAGCTTTTTGCACAGTGTACAATAATATAAGAGTGTTTATTAAGGAACCGGAAAGTGGGGCTATGAGATGGAGATACCAAAGACAATGCGCTATACGCCTGCTCCGGCGCTTCCGGCAACCCTGCTTGTCATCGACTGTCGCTGCCGTCCGCGCGTTGTGCCGCTGCAGGGCGACATGACCTTCGGACGCTTGTATGACGGACCGCAGTGTCAAATTACCGTCAAGTCGGCAATCGTCGGCAGACGTCACGGCGAGTTTTTGTATGATGACAGCGAAGGGGCTTATTACTATATTGATAATAACAGCTTGAACGGAACCTATATCAACGGCGTCAAGCTGCAGCCCTACAACCACCGCGGCACACGCGCGTTCCGTCTGTCCGACGGCGATATTCTCCGCGTTGACCGCAAAACCCTCGACCGTCCGCACCCCGAGGGCGTTATTATGATTTTTTGCACGGCGCTGCGCTACGACGAATCGTGGCGGCTCTTTGACATGGGCAGGCTGATCAATATTACCATCGGCCGCGGACAAAACACCGTGGTGCGGCTGACCGACCTTGCAGCCTCGCGTGAGCACGCCGTTTTGCGGCGCACCGCGACCGGCTGGGTCGTGTTTGACAACAACAGCCAAAACGGGGTCGCTGTCAACGGAAAGGGCGTTGACGGCAGTGCGCCGGTGCACGACCACGACGTTATCAAGATCGCCAACACCACGCTGATCGTTTTCGGCAATATTTTGATCTATAACAATCCCACCGAGAGCGCCGGCAATCTGGCGATACATATCGACAGAAAAACCGTCGATTTCGGCAGAAAAACGCTTCTCAGCAACATTCACTTCAACGTGGACAGCGGTGACTTTGTGCTGATCCTCGGCGGCTCCGGCGCCGGCAAGACCACGCTGGTCAAGGCGATCCTCGGCGACGGCAAGGCGGAGGGACGGATTATTCTCAACGGGCAGGACCTCTATGAGAACTTCAAGAGCATGAAGGCGCAGATCGGTCTTGTGCCGCAGTTTTTGACGCTGCGCCTCAACGACACGGTGCGCAACACGCTGGCGGATGTCGCCGACATCAAGCTCGACCGCAAAAACTATTCCAAGGAAGAAAAAGCCGCGCGTATCAACGACATTATGGAAAAGGTCGGCATCACCAACCTGCAGGATCATCTGATCTCGCAGCTCAGCGGCGGTCAAAAGAAAAAGGTCGCGGTCGCCTATCAGCTTGTCGGCTTCCAAAAGGTCTTTATCTGCGACGAGCCGGATTCGGGTCTCGACGCCGCCTCACGCACCCAGCAGATGGAGATTTTGCGTGAGATCGCCTTCAACGACAAGATCGTCATGGTCATTTCGCATGAGCCGGACGACGCGGTAGACGCCGCAACGGGACAGTCGCTCTTTGACAAGGTGGTCGTGCTCGCCAAAAGCTCAGCCGACAACGCCGGTCATCTTGCGTTTTACGGCACGCCCGAGGAAGCCAAAAACCATTTCGGCGTCGATAGATTGCAGGATATTATGCTGGAGATCAATCCGGAATACGAGGGCGGCAAGGGTCGCGCGGATTATTTTATTCAAAAATTTCGTGACGCCGGAGGCGCAAAATGAACAACACCTCCTTTGTCACCCAGACCCATGTCTATTCCAAAAAGCTGTTTCGCATTTCGCTGCGTGAAAAAGCATGGAAATACCTTGTTTTTGCCGCCATCATCTCGATGATCGTCGCGCTGATCGTCGGTGAGGACATGTTCAAAACCTTTGAATCCACCAATTCCGGCTTTTTCACGCTTGCGTCCGCCTGCATTTGGATAGGCATTTTCAATTCGATACAGAGCATTTGCAAGGAGCACGAGATCATTCGCGCCGAGTACCGCCAGGGCATGAAGATGTCTGCCTACGTCTGTGCGCACGTGCTGTGGCAAATGGTGCTCTGTCTGGCGCAGGCGATCATCATATTCATTATCTGCTGTATTTTTATGCATTTTGACAAGTCGCCGCATCTGCTGATCAGCCCCTACGTCGAAAATTTTGTCACCATCTATCTGCTGACGCTCGGCGCGGCGGTGCTCGGACTCATGGTTTCGTCCATCTCCGGCACGCCCACCACCGCCATGACGGTGATGCCTTTTGTGCTGATCGTGCAGCTGGTGCTCAGCGGCGTGCTGTTTCAGCTCTCGGGCGCCGCGGAGTCGTTTTCTTATATCACGCTGAGCAAGTGGGGCATGTCGGCGTTCGGCGCCGAAGCGGATCTGAACAACATCACCACCGGCGCCCAGCAAAAGCTCGCAGAGCTGCCCAATGCAGGACTCGACCTCTCCAATCCGCTGGAGACCGATTTTTATCAGCACAAGGTTTCCTGCCTGCTGATGGCTTGGGGCGCCTGCTACGCCATCACCGTTTTCAACGCCCTCGTCTGTGTTGTTGCGCTGAAAATCAAAAATAAAGATTCTTGAATGGAAGGCTGCTATGGAAAAGATCGTCAATCTTGAGAATGAAACCTTAGAAAAAGAAATTTCCGGGAATGAAATACAGGAGGATCCGGCGACGGAGCCTGCCCCTGCGGAAGCGGAGAACGAAGCCGCAGAGGAAGCGCCTGCCGCGCCTGCGGAAGCGGAGAACGAAGCCGCAGGGGAAGCGCCTGCTGCCGCGCCGACAGAGCGTTACCGTGTCTTTTTGACAACCCACAAGGGCTTGGTGCGCGACGACAACGAGGACAACTTCACCATCAACACAGCTTCCAGAAAGCTGGAGTTCAAAAATGTCAGCTATGCCTCCGAGGTCGAAGCGCCGTTGCTGGCGGCTGTTTTTGACGGCATGGGCGGCGAATCCAAGGGCGATTACGCCTCCTATATCTCGGCAAAAACCGCAAAGCGCCTCTACACCTCTCTCAAAGAGGGGGATGGCGCACCGGTTGCGGAGCAGATCGCGCAGTATGTGCAGAACGCCAACGATCAGATCCGTGATTTTCTCGAGGAGAATAATTGTCGCTCCGGCGGCAGCACCGTCTGCGCGGTCATTATTCGGGATGGTGTTGTTTATCCGTTTTCGCTTGGCGACAGCCGCATTTATCTGCTGGATCCCGACGGCATGGTGCAGCTCTCCAAGGATCAGACGCTCGCCATGAAAAAGTATGAGGCGAATATTTACACCCTCGAGGAAGCCGAAAACAGCGTGGACAGCCACAAGCTGACGGCGTTTTTGGGTGTGGATTATTACCGCGAGGGGCTTGCGCCGCAGCTTTATGACACGTTTGCGTGGCAGCCGCAGGACAGGATCCTTTTGTGCAGCGACGGCTTGTACGGCGAGCTGACCAACGACGTGATCCAAAGCATTATCCGTGAATATCCCGACAATCCCACGCTCGAGCTGGTGCGTGCCGCGCTGAAAAACGGCGGCAGAGACAACGTGACCTGTGTGCTGATTGAACGGGTTGAGTAATACTTTATATATGAAAAGGAGCAAAACAGTATGGATTTTTCATTTTTGAGCAAGATGGGCTTCAGCATGGATGACATCGGCAAGATCGGTGAGATCATCATGAGCGGCGGCGACGAGGACAAAATCGCCGACCAGCTGAACGCAAAGTTTGGCATGGACAAGGCGCAGGCAAAGGATATTATCAAGCAGTCCAAGGGCTTCCTCGGCAATATCCCCAACCCCTTCGCCCAAAAATAGCAGGCAGCGTGACGGCAGCGTGACGGCAGCGTGACGCTGCACCCGATCCGCCTATTAACAGTAGGCGGGAGAGGGTACCGCCTGCAACGGCGGGGTCATGCGTTGCGGTGGATGTTACGGGATTTTATGACAAAGCATTTTAATCATGTAACAAGAAAAGGACTTGATTCTCTGTGAACCAAGTCCTTTATTCTTATGCTTATATTCTTTTAGATCTCTACGTTTTTGATGGAATCAAATTCATTGGTGATCTCTGCGGAGGGCTTTTTGCTGATAAGCGAAACCACGATATTCACAACAAGCGCCAGCGCAAAGCCGATAACCAGCGAATACAAGCCGGTGGCGGCATAGATGGTTTCGCCGTTCACAAGCGGCAGGTAGTCCCACACGATAACGGTCACAGCGCCGGTCGCCATACCGGCAACCGCGCCGGCGAGGGTGGAGCGCTTCCAGAACAGCGCCAGCAGCACAACGGGACCGAACGCCGAGCCAAAGCCTGCCCATGCGTCGGAAACAAGACCCATGATGCTGGAGTTGGGATCAAGCGCGATAAGGAACGCGACAACGGCGACAACGATGACCGCGATCCTGCCCACAAACAGGGCGCTCTTTTCGGTTTGTTCATCCGCAGGCGCGTTTTTCTTGACAACGCCCTTGTAGAAGTCCTCGGAGATCGCCGAGGAGGTGACGAGCAGCTGGCTGTCCGCGGTGGACATGATCGCTGCCAAAATTCCGCAGAGGAAAATACCGCCGATAAAGACCAGCATACCGTTGCCGGAGAATACCTGCTGGATCAAGCGGATAAACGACGTCTCGCTGTTGGTGCCGTTCAGCTCGGTGGCGAGGAAGGCTCTTGCCACAACGCCGACAAAGCAGGCGGCAGCGAGGGAGAGGATGACCCAGACGATCGCGATCTTTCTGGATTTTTTGACCTCATGCTCGTTCTTGATCGCCATAAAGCGGATGATGATGTGCGGCATTCCAAAGTAGCCGAGACCCCACGCGAGGTTGGAGATGACCGAAACAGCCGAAACAGGCTTGCCTTCGCCGGTTAGGAACGGATTCAGATAATCCGCAGGGCTGGTGACGCCGTGGTTCTGCAACCCAGTGCTAAAGCCCGGGTCACGCGCCACCATCGCATAGGCGATGATCGGCACTGCCAAGATCGCCACGAGCATAAGCATACCCTGAATAAAGTCGGTGGTGCACACAGCCTTGAAGCCGCCGAGCAGGGTATAGACGAGAATAACGACTGCCGCGATGATCAGACCGATCAGATAGGCGTTGTCGATGGAATCGCCGAAGAGCGTCGCAAATAGCTTTGCGCCGGAGCTGAACGCCGATGCGGTGTAAACAGCAAAGAAAACGGCAATGATCAGCGCGGAAATGATTTTGATAACGCCGGTGCGGTCGCGGTAGCGGTTCTCAAAGAAGCTGGGAATCGTCAGCGAGTTGCCGGCAACGATCGTGTATTTTCTGAGGCGCGACGAAACGATATACCAGTTGAGAATGGTGCCGATCAGCAGACCGACAGCGATCCAGATCTCGCCGGTACCGGCAAGGTACACAGCGCCCGGAAGTCCCATCAGCAGCCAGCCGCTCATATCGCTCGCCTGAGCCGAGAGCGCAGCCGTCCAGCCGCCGAGGTTTCTGCCGCCCAGAAAATAGTCCTCATTATTGTTGGTTTTCTTTGAATAAAACACGCCGATGGCGATCATCAGCACCATGTAGAACGCAAAGGCAACCAACGTAATGATCTGGTTTGGATTCATAATGTTCCTCCTTAAAATTTTGTATATTAATGCGTTAAAGCACGAATACTGTTCTATTCTATCAAATCTGTTATCAAAAATCAAGTCTATTTCGTGCAAAATGAAAAAATTCCGCACAAAATGAAAATATTGGAAAAATCATATCAAATGTTCCCGGAGATGTTGATTTGCCGCCAAAAAAATAGTATAATAAACTGTAATATTCTTTTTTAATTGGAGCCAAAAATGGATTTTGTCAAGAGAACATGGGCGGAGATCTCACTCGACGCCATCACGCATAATTTTTTGGAAATCAAAAAAAAGGTCGGCGACACCGCCAAGCTGTGCTGCGTCATCAAGGCGGACGGCTACGGTCACGGCGCGACGGAGCTTGCCAATATATATGAAAGGCTCGGCGCGGACTTTTTTGCGGTCAGCAATATCGACGAGGGCATCGAGATCCGCTCTGCCGGCGTCAAGCTGCCGATCCTCATTCTGGGTTACACACCCGTTCGTGACGCGCAGCGGCTTGCGCAGTACAATATTTCGCAGGCGGTTTTTTCGCTTGAATACGCCAAGGCGCTTTCCGCGCAGTGTGCCGAATACGGTTGTGTCTGCAAAATTCATATCAAGTGCGACACCGGCATGAGCCGCATCGGTTTTATGTGCCAGTCGTTCCCGAGAGATGATGCTTCCATTCGGGAGATCTGCGAAGCCTGCGCACTGACCAATTTGCAGCCGGAGGGCTTGTTCACCCATTTTTGCGTCTCGGACGAGAGCGACGAGGGCAGGGCGTTCACCCAAAAGCAATTTGATAATTTTATGTATGTCAGGAACGCGCTCGCCGAACAGGGCTTGTCTATCCCGATCGCGCACTGCTCCAACAGCGGCGCCATCGAGGACTATGAGGCGACCTACTGCGACATGGTGCGCGCCGGTATCATCCTTTACGGTCTCGCGCCGTCGCCCAAGCTCAGCGGCAAGCTCGATCTGCAGCCTGCCATGACGCTCAAAACCACCATCGCCTATGTCAAGACCCTGCACGCAGGCGCCGATATCTCTTACGGACGCACCTTCACCGCCGCGCACGAGATGAAGATCGCGACGGTGCCGATCGGCTATGCCGACGGCTTTGTCCGCGAAAACGCACGCGCCGGTTATATGCTGGTGGGCGGCAAGCGCGCCAAGATCGTCGGCAGGATCTGCATGGATCAGACCATGCTCGACGTCACCGATATCGACAACGTGTCCGTCGGCGACGAGGTCATCGTGTTTGGCAGCGGCGAACACGGCGAGCCCACAGCCGACACCATCGCGGCAAACACCGGCACCATCAACTATGAGGTCGTTTGTCTGGTGGGCAAGCGCGTGCCGCGTATCTATTACAAAAACGGAGTCATTACGGATGTGATGTATAAGCTATGAGATTACTGGTTGTTGACGGAAACAGCATTGTCAACCGCGCGTTCTACGGGATCCGTCCTTTGACGAACAAGGAGGGACAGTTCACCCACGCGATCTACGGCTTTTTGACCATGCTGCGCAAGATAGAAAAAGAAGAAGACCCCGACGCGGTCGCCATCGCCTTTGACCTGAAGGCGCCCACCTTTCGCCACAAGGCGTTTGACGGCTACAAGGCGACGCGCAAGGGCATGCCGCCGGAGCTGGCAAGTCAGATGCCGCTGCTCAAGAAGCTGCTCGGCTTGCTGGGCTACACGCTTGTCACCTGCGAGGGCTACGAGGCGGACGATATTCTCGGCACGCTCGCGGCAGCCTGCGAGAACAGCGGCAATGTGTGCGTGATCGCCACCGGAGACCGCGACAGCCTGCAATTGGTGAGTGACAAAACGGCGGTGCACCTCTGCACCAACCGCGACGATATTCTCTATACGCCCGAAAAGATCAAAGAGGACTACGGCGTGACGCCTGCGGAGCTGATAGAGATCAAGGCGATACAGGGCGACAGCTCCGACAATATCCCTGGCGTTGCCGGCATCGGTCCCAAGGGCGCCGGCGATTTGATCCGGCGCTACCACAGCGTACAGTATATTTATGACCATCTCGACGAGCTGGACGTTAAGCCCGGCGTGCGCAAAAAGCTGCTCGCGTCCCGGGACAACGCCTTTCTCAGCCTGATGCTCGGCAAGATCGTCCGCGACGCGCCGATCGACACGGATATTTCCCATTATTTGGTAGAGCCGCAGGACAGGGCTGCCTGTGCGCGCATGATGGCGCGGCTCGAATTATTTTCTTTGATAGAAAAATATGACCTCGGCGACACACCTGTCACCGAACAGCCCAAGGCGGCTGCCGCTGTTTTGGCGGTCACGGAAGAAAATATTCCTTTTGAGAAAATAAAAACCGAAAAGGACGTTTATTTGTCCTTTGATATTTCTGATAACGAATTAAAATCCTTTGCCGTGCTGCATGACGGCAGGATTTGGCGCACGGCTGACAGCGACGCGTTTGATGCGCTCATCACCGACAGCAGCCTGACGCTGCACACGCGCGGCATCAAGGCGCTGTTCTCCTACGCGGACGCAAAGGGGATCGAAACGGCTTGCCGCTTTTTTGACGTCGAGCTTGCCGCCTATCTGCTGGAGCCGTCGTCCAAGGATTACACCGACGACAATCTCTGCGCGGCAAATCAGATCGAGCTGCCTGTCTGCGAAAGCGAGGCGCACAAGCCCTATCGCGCACTGGCGGTCTATGACAGGCTGTGCGGCAGGCTTCTTGACGAGATCCGGGCGAACGAGCAGGAAAAGCTTTTGTTTGAGATAGAGATACCGCTTGCCAAGGTGCTTGCCAAGATGGAAAACATCGGTTTTGCCGTTGACCGTCAGGGCATCGCCGACTACGGCGCCCTTCTCTCTGCGGAGATCGCGCAGCTGGAAGCGGAGATCTATCAGAGCGCGGGCGGTCAGTTCAACATCAATTCGCCCAAGCAGCTCGGCAAGGTGCTCTTTGAGGACTTGGGGCTGCCCGTCAAAAAAAAGACAAAGAGCGGCTACAGCACCAACGCCGAGGTGCTCGAGAGCCTGCGCTATGAGCATCCTGTCGTGGATATGGTGCTGCAATACCGCACGCTGGCAAAGCTCAATTCCACCTACTGCGAGGGCTTGCTCAAGGTGATCGCGGACGACGGGCGCATTCATTCCAGCTTTAACCAGACCGAAACACGCACCGGCAGGATCAGCTCCACCGAGCCGAATTTGCAGAATATCCCCGTGCGCACCGAGCTGGGACGTGAAATGCGCAAGTTTTTCTGTGCGCGCGAGGGCTGGGTGCTCGTGGACGCGGACTATTCGCAGATCGAGCTGCGCGTGCTGGCGCATATCGCACACGACCAAAATATGATAGAAGCCTTCAAAAACGGCGACGACATCCACGCGATCACCGCTTCGCAGGTGTTCAACCTGCCCTTGGAGATGATCACGCCGCTCATGCGCAGCCGTGCCAAGGCGGTCAACTTCGGCATCGTCTACGGCATCGGCGCGTTCTCGCTGGGCAAGGATATAGGCGTTTCGACCAAGGAGGCGTCGCGTTATATCCAAACGTATCTGTCGCACTATAGCGGCGTTGACCGCTACATGATGAACGTGGTGGAGCAGGCAAAGCGCGACGGCTACGTCGAGACCATGTTCGGCAGACGGCGCTATCTGCCGGAGCTCAGCTCGGGCAAGCACATGATGCGCGCCTTTGGCGAGCGTGTGGCGCGGAATATGCCGATCCAGGGCACCGCGGCGGATATCATCAAGATCGCCATGGTGCGCGTGGACGAACGGCTCAAAAAAGAAGGCCTGCAGGCGCGGCTTGTACTGCAGGTGCACGACGAACTGATCGTTGAAGCGCCGCAGAGCGAGAGCGAACGGGTCGCCGCGCTGCTGCAGGAGGAAATGGAAAACGCCGTGTCGCTCGATGTACCGCTGACGGCGGACGCGGCTATCGGAAGGACTTGGTATGATGCAAAAGGATAACGAAAACACTCGCTATATCGCCTTTGTCTGCACAGGTAACACCTGTCGCAGCCCGATGGCGGAAGGGATTTTTAATAAACGAGCGGAGGAAAAGGGACTGAACGTCCGCGCCGTCAGCTTTGGCATGGCGGCTGTGCCGGGTATTCCGGCTTCTTCCAAGGCGATCGAGGTGTGCCGCGAGATCGGTGTGGACATCAGCGGTCACCGCACCCACTTTATCTACGATTTTGAGATCGGCGATTTTGAGAGGTTCTACTGCATGTCGCTCAGTCACGCGACGATTTTGACCCAGAGCATCGGTATCCCCGAGGAGAATGTCGAGATCGTGGGCGTTGTAGACCCCTACGGCGGCGATCTGGAGGTTTACCGCATGTGCAGAGACGTTCTTGCCGCTTTTGTGGAAGAACTGATTATGAAGTATGAAAATTGAGGAGATGACCGCCGCGCATGTGGACGGCGTGTGTGCGCTCGAAAACGCCTGCTTTGTCCATCCGTGGTCGCGGCAGAGCGTGGAGAGCGAGCTGGACAACCCGCAGTCGGTGTTCTTTGTCGCGGTGGAAAACGGCGCCGTGATCGGCTATATCGGCATGAGCTTTGTGCTTGATGAGGGCTATGTCTACAATGTCGCGGTCGGCGAAGCGTTTCGCAAAAAGGGCGTGGGCAGCGCCCTGCTCCGGTCGCTGGTGACCTACTGCCAAAAGCATGATTTCGCGTTTCTGACCCTGGAGGTGCGTGAGAGCAACGCCGCCGCAAGGTCGCTGTATGCGCATTTCGGCTTTGTCAAGGTGGGCGAGCGGAAGGATTTTTATACCGAGCCGACCGAAAATGCCGTTTTAATGACGTTATATTTCTAATGGAGAATAAACATGAAAATACTCGCAATCGAATCATCCTGTGACGAAACCGCCGCAGCGGTGGTGGAGGACGGCAGAACGGTTTTGTCGTCGGTCATCGCCTCACAGGTGGAGGAGCACCGTTTGTACGGCGGCGTCGTGCCCGAGATCGCCTCGCGCCGTCATGCCGAAGCGATCGTGCCGGTGGTGACGCAGGCGCTCGAACAGGCAGACCTCACGCTCGACGCCATCGACGCGCTGGCGGTGACCTATGCGCCGGGGCTCATCGGCGCCCTGCTGGTGGGCGTCAACTTTGCCAAGGGACTGGCGCTGTCGACCGGCAAGCCGCTTGTTCCGGTGCATCATCTGCGTTCGCATATCGCATCAAATTATATTTCGAATCAAGAATTAAAACCGCCGTTTCTCTGTTTGGTCGTTTCCGGCGGTCACAGTCATATCGTCCTCGTGGAGGACTACACCAAAATGAAGATCATCGGCAGAACCCGCGACGACGCCGCAGGCGAAGCCTTTGACAAGGCGGCGCGCACCATGGGCATGCCCTATCCCGGCGGCATCGAGCTGGACAAGGTTGCTGAGACCGGCAATCCGCACGCGTTCAGCTTGCCGCGCCCGGTCGTGCACGACGCGCCCTATGATTTCAGCTTTTCGGGGCTGAAAACCGCCGTGATCAACCTGCTGCACAACGCGGCGCAAAAGGGGGAGGAGCTGAACAAAGCCGACGTCTGCGCTTCGTTCCGCTATGCGGTGGTCAACTGTCTGACAACGAATTTTGTCAAGGCGGCAGAGGAGCTGCAGGTGCAGAAGCTCGTGATCGCCGGCGGCGTTTCCGCCAATTCGCTGCTGCGCCGCACGCTTCGTGAGGAATGCCAAAAGCGCGGCTGGCAGCTCTTTATGCCCGAAAAATCTCTCTGCGGCGACAATGCCGCCATGGTGGGCGCACAGGGCTATTACGAGTTCCAAAGCGGCAATATTGCCGGCGCCGACCTCAACGCCTTTGCCACCATGAGTATTGAGCAAGGCTGACCGCTGACCGATCAGATCATTCTGTCACATTCATATACATTCAATCAAAAACCATTTTCCGATCAAGGAGGCAAAACCATGAACGAAGAATTCAATCCCTACAACAATTCCGACCAAACCATTCCGCAGCCCACTGCGCCTGCGGATCCTGTATTCAGCGAGCCCTCCAAAAGCTTTCCGCAGCAGGAGGTGCCGCAGTTTGTGAAGCCGCAGCCGCCGGTGCAACCGCAAAAACCGCCCGTACAGCCGCAACAAAAGCCACCGGTACAGCCGCAGCAGCCGGTACAGCCGCAGCAGCCGCGCCGTGAACCGCCGTTCATGCCCAACAAGGCGGATGCGAACCGCTATTATCCGCAGCAAAACTATTCCAATCAAAACAGACCCACACCGCCGCAGCGCGACCCGAAGGGCGCGGCAAGGGTGTTCGGTATGGTTTCCTTTATTATCGGCTGCTTTGTGCTGCCGATCACGTCGATGATCTACTTTAACTTCCGCAGCTCCGTCAACGAAAAATTCGGTTCCTCGGTCTTTTTCGGCATGTGCCTGTCGCTGCCTGCCATCATCTTCGGCGTGGTTTCGCTGATGAAAAAGACAGACAAAAAGCTGTTTCCTGCCTTGGGCATCACCTTTGCCGGTGTTCTCCTGCTCTGCGGCTTCATCACTTATTTCTTTATGGTGAACGGACCCACCGGCGGACGCTCCTATTTTTAATGAGGATATGACGATGCAATTTGACGAAAACCCCTATCTGTACACAGAGGAAGCGGCGCCGCCGGAGCAGCAGACAGCTCAGCAGCTGTATCAGCAATCTTATCCATATCAACCCTATCAGCAGCCCTATCAACAGCAAAATTATCAGCAACCGTATCAGCAGTCCTATCAACAGCAGCCTTACCAACAGCCTTATCAGCCCTATTCGCAGCAGAGGTATTACGGCGCACAGCCAAACAAAGCCTCAGGCATGGCAAAGGCGTTCACCATCGTCTCGTTTGTCACGGGGATCCTGTCTCTGTTTTCCGCAATGTCGGGAATGATCTCGCTGTTCATATCGCTGAAGGGCACGTCATCGCTGTTTTCGCCGACGGATGGGGGCTCACTGGCTGCGTCAACCTTCATGTTAGCGATCCCGGGCTTGGTATTCGGTATTATCGCGCTGATAAAAAAGACGCGCATGCTGCCGATGGCGATCATCGGTGTGATCATGAACGGTTCGCTGGCGGCAGTCACGCTGCTCACACTATTCTTTGAAACGATCCTATAGGACAGGAGCGGCATATGGACAACAAGGACTATGACGCGATGTTCCGGCAGTCGCAGCAGAACCCCTTCCGCAAGCCGGAGGAACAGCAGGCGCGGACCGATTTCATGCTGCAGCAGCGTCAGCAGCGCGAGCAGCGCCGCGAGACGGTCACGCCGGAGGTGCTCGACGCCACAGGCAGACCGGTAGAAAAACGCAGCGGCGGCTTATCGCCCGTGCTGTGCGGCGTTATCTCGCTGATCATCGGCGCGGTGTCGTTCATTCTGATCTTTTTGGGCATGTTCTTCCACTTTTTCATGTGGCTGAATATCCTGTTCTGTCTGGTCGGCATCGGCTTTGGCATCGCGGCGCTGTTAAAGGATACCGCTGCGCGCGTTCTCGGCGTTATCGGCATTGTCGCCTGCCTGTTTGATTTGATCGTCGAGCTGATCTGCATGATAGTGGTCGCCGTCGGCTCCGGCATTTCGGCGATGTTCCGGTTGCTTACCTAAAAGAAGGGCACCTCTAAAATATCCATATCTCTGCGCAACAGAATATTTGGAGGCACCCTGAAAATACCACAAACAAAGAGGGAGATCAACATGAACAATCCAATCGTTACCATAGAAATGGAAAACGGAAAAACCATCAAGGCGGAGCTCTATCCGGAGATCGCGCCCAACACCGTGGCGAATTTTCTCAGCCTCGCCGGCAGCGGCTTCTATGACGGGCTGACCTTTCACCGCGTCATCTACGGCTTTATGATCCAGGGCGGCTGCCCCGACGGCACCGGCATGGGCGGTCCCGGCTACCACATCAAGGGTGAATTTGCCATGAACGGCTTCAAAAACGACCTGCGCCACACCGAGGGCGTGCTCTCTATGGCGCGTGCCATGATGCCCGACTCGGCAGGCTCGCAGTTCTTTATCATGCACAAAAATTCGCCGCACCTCGACGGTCAGTACGCCGCCTTCGGCAAGGTGATCGAGGGTATGGACGTCGTGAACGAGATCGCCGAATGCGACACCGACTTTTCCGACAGACCGCTCGACCCGCAGGTCATCCGGCGCATGACGGTAGAGACCTTTGGTGTGGACTATCCGGCGCCCGAGAAAGCCTAAAATTTGCATACCATATAATATGTATATTGACAAATGGATTTAGAAGTTGAAATCAACATGAAATTAACGTGAAAAACGAAAGGAGAAACATCATGAATGTACTGTTAGCAGGCGGCGCCGGATATATCGGCACGCACACCTGCGTCGAGCTGATCGAGGCAGGACACACCGTTGTGATTGCCGACAACTATTCCAATTCCTGTCCCGAAGCGGTCAAAAGGGTAGAGGAGATCACCGGTGCTTCCATTCCGCTTTATGAGGCGGATGTGTGCGACAGAGAAGCGGTGGAGAAAATCTTCTCCGAAAACAAGATCGACGCCGTTATCCATTTTGCCGGCTTAAAGGCAGTGGGTGAGAGCGTTGCCAAGCCGCTGCTCTACTACCGCAACAACATCGACTCCACGCTCACTCTGCTGGAGACGATGGAAAAATTCGGCGTCAACAACTTTATTTTCAGCTCCTCGGCGACCGTCTACGGCACGCCCAAGGAGGTGCCGCTGGTGGAGACCATGCCGACCGGCACGCCGACCAATCCCTACGGATGGACAAAGCTGATGATGGAGCAGATCCTCAGCGACACCGCGCACGCCAGACCCGAGATGTCGATCGTCATTCTGCGCTACTTCAACCCGATCGGCGCCCACAAGAGCGGCAGGATCGGCGAGGATCCCAACGGTATCCCCAACAACCTCATGCCCTTTATCACGCAGGTCGCGGCAGGCAGACTGCCCAAGCTCGGCGTGTTCGGCGACGATTATCCCACCCACGACGGCACCGGCGTGCGCGACTACATCCATGTGGTCGATTTGGCAAAGGGACACGTCAAGGCGATCGACTACGCCGGCGAGCACAAGGGCGTCGAGATCGTCAACCTCGGCACCGGCACCGGCTACAGCGTGCTGGACATCGTGAAGGCGTTTGAAAAGGTCAATCACATCACCATTCCCTACGAGATCAAGCCGCGCCGTCCGGGCGACATCGCCGAATGCTTTGCCAACGCCGAAAAAGCAGCGCGCGTTTTGGGCTGGAAAGCGGAGAAAAATCTGGAAGATATGTGCTTTGATTCGTGGAATTGGCAGTCTAATAATGTGAATGGTTACAAATAACAGAAGGCTATGTTGTCATTTGTGACAAATTGCGATTCATATAATAGCTAAAATAAACAAAATCGTAAATTACTTTAAAAAAGTGTTTTCCAAGTGTGAATTTTTATTGACTTTTGGACGGCACTTGTATTATAATAATATTGCTTATAGAAGCATTATCAAAAAAGGAGGAAAAGAAGAAATGTTCAAAAAAGCACTGAGCCTTCTGCTTGCCCTGATGCTCGTTGTAGCATCTTTCTCGGTTGCCGTGATCACTGTTGCAGCTGCCGACGGCGATGCAGGATCTGGTTCAGACTTGAAGGTTACCGCTACTTCGAACTTCTTCCCGACAAAGGAGCAGTCCTTTACCCAGGAAGAGATCAACGCCAACAACGGCAAAGTAACTGTGACTTATTTCATTCAGTCTGAAGACAGACTCGTTAACGCTGACTGGACCCTCACCTATGACGGTACTGTTCTGGCACTTAACGAAGAGGCTAACCAGCACATGATGCCTATTGCGACAGATGCACAAGTGAACTTCACACCCACTTCCGTGCAGCCTGGCGTAAAGGGTAATTGCACCAGTCTCAACACATACTTCCTCTGCGATGAGAATGGCGACAGAACTGCCTTTGTGACCGCTACATTTGATGTAATCGGCTCCGGCGACACCACCGTCAACCTCACCGTAAACGAGATGAGAACTACTCAGCTTGAGGATGGTAAGTCTACTTCTGATGTTGAGAACGAAAAGCAAATCGTTTCCGACGGAGCAGTAGTAGAGTCATTTGCGTGCACACCCACTACGGCTGTCTATGCCGGTGAGTACGATGATGACTATGTAGATCCGCAGCCGACCGAGGCTCCGACCGAGGCTCCGACCGAAGCTCCCACCGAGACTCCGACCGAAGCTCCTTCGGAGACTCCGACCGAGGAACCGACCGAAGCGCCTGCAGATGATGTCTGCATCGTAGCAGGTTCTGAGCCTGAGATCTTCGGCACAGGTTGGGACGGCACCAACGAAGCCAACCTGATGACCAAGCAGGCTGATGGTACCTACACCAAGGATTACACCGTTGACAAGGCTTTCGACGCTGTTCAGCTCAAGACCGTCAAGAACGGCGCTGAGTGGATCGGCGATCCGACCGGCAACAACGTAACCTTTAACGTGACCGGCCCCGGAACCTTTACTGTAGTGTACGATCCCGCACAGGGCTACACTTATGTGACCGGCGACAACGTTGCTCCCATCACCAATTTTGAATACAACACTGTATTTGCAGTTGGTAACGGCGAAGGCACATGGCTGAACGGCGCTGCATGGGATCCCGCCTATGCTGCAAACGAGATGACCAAGGTTGCGGATGACGTTTGGGAGATCGAATTCCAGAACGTTCCCGACGGCTTTGAGCGTCAGATCAAGTTTGCCATCGACGGCGCTTGGACCCATAATTTCGGCGGCGCTTTTGAAGAAAGCGGCGTTGAGACTGCAGCTTCCTACAACGGCGACAACATCACCTTTGATACGGAAGATGTTTGCACAGTTAAGGCTCAGCTCGACCTGAGAGATTTCGATTTCTCCACCAAGGAAGGTGCCAAGTTCACCCTCACCATCACCTATGGTGACGAACCCACAACAACACCTACCGAGGTTCCCACAGAAGCTCCTACAGAGGCTCCCACCGAGGCTCCCACAGAAGCTCCCGCGTTGACCGGCTTGACCGTCAATGCGACCTCCAACTTCTTCCCGAACACCAGAACCAATTATCCCGACCTCTCCGCTATCGAGGATGAGAACGGCGATGTGTTCATCACAGTTGAATACAAGATGAATGCGCCGCAGAAGTTCCTCATCAACCTCGACGTTGATGAGCTGACTTGGGACAAGAACGTTCTCGAGTTCAAGGAAGCTTACAACAAAGTCGGCACGGGCCGTCAGGCTCAGTTCACCATCTTCCCGTTTGCTATGGAGCAGGGTCTCGGCGCAGGTATGGTCAATACCTTCGGCGACGCTAACGGCGGCAGAATCGTAGGTAACTACACCTCTGTAAAGCCCGCTGCTTATGCTTACGAAGAGGACGGCTCCGACATCACCGTTGTAAGAGCTACCTTTAAGGTTCTTGACAAGGAAGCTTCCGAAACCACAGTTAACCTTGTTATGGACACCCTTTCTCTGGATGATGATACACAGGCAGAACCCGGTGCAAAGTACATTCCCGTCAGCGGCAAAGTGATCGACAAAGAAGCTTATACACTTGGCACGTATTCAACTACCTTCGAGCCTGTCGGTCAGGACGTTCCCGAAATTCCTACCGAGGCTCCCACCGAGGCTCCCACCGAGGCTCCTACGGAAGCTCCCACTGAGGAACCCACAGAAGCTCCCACCGAGATTCCGACCGAAGCTCCTTCGGAGACTCCGACCGAGGAACCGACCGAAGCGCCTGTAGATGATGTCTGCATCGTAGCAGGTTCTGAGCCTGAGATCTTCGGCACAGGTTGGGACGGCACCAACGAAGCCAACCTGATGACCAAGCAGGCTGATGGTACCTACACCAAGGATTACACCGTTGACAAGGCTTTCGACGCTGTTCAGCTCAAGACCGTCAAGAACGGCGCTGAGTGGATCGGCGATCCGACCGGCAACAACGTAACCTTTAACGTGACCGGCCCCGGAACCTTTACTGTAGTGTACGATCCCGCACAGGGCTACACTTATGTGACCGGCGACAACGTTGCTCCCATCACCAATTTTGAATACAACACTGTATTTGCAGTTGGTAACGGCGAAGGCACATGGCTGAACGGCGCTGCATGGGATCCCGCCTATGCTGCAAACGAGATGACCAAGGTTGCGGATGACGTTTGGGAGATCGAATTCCAGAACGTTCCCGACGGCTTTGAGCGTCAGATCAAGTTTGCCATCGACGGCGCTTGGACCCATAATTTCGGCGGCGCTTTTGAAGAAAGCGGCGTTGAGACTGCAGCTTCCTACAACGGCGACAACATCACCTTTGATACGGAAGATGTTTGCACAGTTAAGGCTCAGCTCGACCTGAGAGATTTCGATTTCTCCACCAAGGAAGGTGCCAAGTTCACCCTCACCATCACCTATGGTGACGAACCCACAACAACACCTACCGAGGTTCCCACAGAAGCTCCTACAGAGGCTCCCACCGAGGCTCCCACAGAAGCTCCCGCGTTGACCGGCTTGACCGTCAATGCGACCTCCAACTTCTTCCCGAACACCAGAACCAATTATCCCGACCTCTCCGCTATCGAGGATGAGAACGGCGATGTGTTCATCACAGTTGAATACAAGATGAATGCGCCGCAGAAGTTCCTCATCAACCTCGACGTTGATGAGCTGACTTGGGACAAGAACGTTCTCGAGTTCAAGGAAGCTTACAACAAAGTCGGCACGGGCCGTCAGGCTCAGTTCACCATCTTCCCGTTTGCTATGGAGCAGGGTCTCGGCGCAGGTATGGTCAATACCTTCGGCGACGCTAACGGCGGCAGAATCGTAGGTAACTACACCTCTGTAAAGCCCGCTGCTTATGCTTACGAAGAGGACGGCTCCGACATCACCGTTGTAAGAGCTACCTTTAAGGTTCTTGACAAGGAAGCTTCCGAAACCACAGTTAACCTTGTTATGGACACCCTTTCTCTGGATGATGATACACAGGCAGAACCCGGTGCAAAGTACATTCCCGTCAGCGGCAAAGTGATCGACAAAGAAGCTTATACACTTGGCACGTATTCGACTGCCTTCGAGCCTGCCGGTCAGGACGTTCCCGAAATTCCTACCGAGGCTCCCACCGAGGCTCCTACGGAAGCTCCCACTGAGGAACCCACCGAGGCTCCCACAGAAGCTCCCACTGAGGAACCCACCGAGGCTCCCACAGAAGCTCCCACCGAGGAACCCACTGAAGCTCCTACCGAGGCTCCCACTGAGGCTCCGGCAGAAAAGCTTACCGTTGAGGCAACCTCTAACTATGCGGTTATCCCCAACGCGCAGATCGTTACTGTCGGCGAAACCGCTACCGTAACCTTCAAGGCTCCCGAGAATGCATCTATCGTTGACATTCAGTGGGGTATGAACTACGACAAGGAAGCGCTTGCGCTCACCGGTATCAGCACCTTCGACAAGGGCGCAATGCTCATCAACACCGAAGCTGAAACCTACAGCGTGATCGGCAGCCTGTCCGACATCAACAATCCTTATGCAGTTGCCGAAGGCGATGATTTCATCTCCTTTGTATTTACTGCACTCAAGGATGGTCAGACCACTGTTGACCTGACTGTTGTGGATATGACTGTCAGAACCGACGCCGGCGATGAGATCATCTTCGTAAACGGCGTTGACCAGCGTCAGACTCCGGTTGAACCCACTGAGGGTCCCACCGAAGCTCCGACCGAGGAACCCACCGAAGCTCCCACTGAGGAACCCACTGAGGAACCCACCGAAGCTCCGACTGAGGCTCCCACCGAAGCTCCGACTGAGGCTCCCACCGAAGCTCCCACCGAAGCTCCTACTGAGGCTCCGACTGAGGCTCCCACCGAAGCGCCCACCGAGGCTCCTTCTACCGAACCCACCTCTTCAACGGATGCTACCTCTGCAACCGGTAAGCCCAGCACTTCTGACAGCACGAAGGACAGCAGCGGCGGCAAGACCGACACCTCCACTAACGGTGCGGTCCAGACCGGTACTGCTTCCATGGCACTGATCATCTTGCTCGTGCTTGCTTCTGCAACTGCCGGTATCTATTTTGCTCGCAAAAGAGTAAAATAATTTCCGAAACTTCATAAAATTCACCCTCTGAGTTTTCTCGGAGGGTGTTTTTTTCTATAAAAAGGCAGACAGGAATTTTTGTATGGTGCAAGGAATGGAAATGAGTTCCGTTGTTGAAAAATAGGTGTCAGCTTTGTAACCGATTATTCAGTCATTTATCACATATTTGTGTTGATTTATCCTTTGATTTATACTATAATAAGGATAACTACAAAAAAAGGATTTTTGCCATGAAACGGATTCAGTTTACACTTTCATCTCTTTGCTGCGCGCTGACGCTGCTTTTTTGTGCGGTGATGCCGGTGGCGGCAGAGGAACAAAAGAACGAAAACAATAACGGCGAAAAGCTTGTGATCAACGAAGAAGCAAGCGCTGATGTCGGCGATGTCGTCACCTATACACTGTATTTGCGTGACGCCACAGAACCGATCGTCGGCTTTGATCTTCGTTTATTTTATGATTTTGAATATCTGGAATATCAAAAGTCCAGCCTGAAATTCGAGAAGTTTGATGTTGTCATCTACAACGAGGAAATGGAAGGAAAGATCCCCATGAACTGCTCCTCGCTGGAGAATAAGCCCAGCTTTGCGGAAAAGGGACAGTTCGTTTCCGCCAGCTTTAAGGTAAAAAAGGCAGGAAATGCCGGCATCACCTATTTCTTTACCGACTTGTACGGAGATAATCTCGATTATTTGAAGAGCTACACCTTCACCTACGATTTGACGGTCGGCGACAAGGCGCTGCTAAAGGACGCCACACCGCCGGTGAATGCTGACGAAGCGGCTGTTCAGAACAATCAGGGCGATTTTATCAACTACGCGGACGGCAAGGGCGAGGAGAACAGTCCTCTCAAGGGTGATGATCATGTCAGCATCGGCTCGGCTGTTATCAAGAAGGTTGTTGAGGTCACACGCGAGGTCGATGTTGCCAGCGAAAATCAAGGCGGCAGCATTTTTAATAGCACGTGGTTCATTGTCATAGTCGGTCTTGTCGTTGTTGTGGCGGTCAATGCGGCGGTCATTATCGTCAGCGTAAGACGAAAAAAAGAGTGATATGGTTCCTTTTTTATCGTTTCAATACTACTTTTCACCAAATTGCGGATAAAAATTTTGTCATTTTTTCCAACACATACTTTATCAATTTTCTTGATTTTTATCTTTGTTTGTTATATAATGAGATTAACCGAATATCGGAAAATAATTGGAGGAATTTTCTATGAAAAAGAAAGCTTTAAGTATCGTTCTTGCCGGTACCATGGCTCTGTCCATGACTGCTGTCAGCGCGGTATCTGTTTCTGCTGAAGAATTGGCTCCCGGCGGATTCGGCACATTGGGAGAGTACACACCCAACACAGGTGTTAAGACCAACAAGCTGATGTTCGCTATGCCCGGCGCTTGGCAGAACGACACAACCAAGGATGCAAAGTGCGGCGGCGCTGCCGGTATCTACTGGTGGTCCGGTTATGACACTCCCGATGACAAAGCAGGCGGTCACGGCTGGCCGGGCTACAAGTCTGTTCAGGTTGCGGAAGAGGGTGTTTCCAACCTGTGGGCGATCGACGTTCCGACCTATGGCAACGGTGAAAAGGGCGACGCTACCCAGATCATCTGGAACAACTATCTTGACGGCGGTATGGAAACCGACCCTGTCAAGAATCCTTTTTATGCAGCATCAACTCAGACGATTGATACTCCCGGTCAGTTCTATGACAGATCAGAAAATTCTGTTGACAAAGACAACATTGACCATCCCTATTATACATATGTGATCAAGTACGCTTATCAGAAGTTCTTGAGCGATGCAGGTGTTCCTGGCATGGCTGATCTTGATTTCACTTCCAACACTTTCTGGGTAGACGCGAACAAGCTTTGTGCGGCTTATCTCGGCGAGGATTATGATAGTCTTGACAATGATGCAAAGACTTTCCAAGTTGATGTTGTTTTTGACGGGCTTGATGTAGATTTTAAGACTATTTTTGGCGATAAGTATGGTCCTAACTTCTTCAACGAAGATTTGGTTCCAGATGCTCTTATGTATGGTTTGGCTTTCACCTTTAATAATATGGTTTATGTTGTTGATTTTGACGTAAGCAAAATGAACCTGAGTCCTGTTAGTAAAAAATTAGGATTTGGCGGTGACTTCTATTTCTACTATGGCGGCGGCGAGTACGGCTCCTGGCCGACCAAAGAGCTGAACGAAGAAATGAAGACGAAGCTCGGCGAGGATAAGGTTGCTTCCGGTTCTTTTATTACTGGTGAATATATTACAAAGACTATGGCCGAGCTTATGAAGGAATATGAGGAATATCATAAAGATGATCCGACTGACCCGCCTACCACCGCTCCTTCTACCACCGTTCCTTCTCCTTCTCAGGACGCGACTTCTTCCACCAGTTCTACTTCCAGCGGCAGCACCACTGCCAACAACTCCAACGGCGCTGTTGCGACCGGTCAGGTTTCCATGATCGTTATTCTGCTCGTAGTTATCGCTGCCGGTATCGGTGTTGTGGTATTTACCCGCAAAAAGACTGAGAAATAATTGATATTTCCATAAAAGGCTTCTCTTAACTGGGAAGCCTTTTCTTATGTCCTGCATTCTCTCCCGCGTGTAGCAGGGAATTGTTAGAGGTTCCCTGAACCTGCACTTGCATTTTTCGCTGATTTGTATTATACTATAAACAGTAAATGTATGTAGTGAAGAACAGGAGGGTATGTGATGGCCAAAAGAGCGTTGTGTCTGCTGTTGACCCTTATTGCCTTATTCATGCTTTCCCATACGGCTGCTTTTGCGGCGACCGACGCGGAGGAGCCGACTGCTGCCGACAGCACGGCGCTGTCTTCCGAAATAATGGCAACCGACGCGTCCGGTGTGACGGTGCCTTTTTCGACCGAGCCGGAGGCGACCTATTCGCTGGCAAAATATCCGGTGCTCACCGTGGCGGCGATCTCCAATTATTTCGGAAGAATAGACGCTGAATATAATGAGTTCACGTGTGAGTTTACCGTTGTATATATGCTCAAGTCCTCCAAGCGCCTGCTATCCACCGACTGGACGCTCACCTATGACGCTGATCTGCTGACACTGGATCCCGAGAAAAACACCATTGAGACCATCTGTCCGATCATGAAAAAGGTGGCGAACATGAGCGTCGATGACAAAAAGGGCGTTATCCGCTATGCCGCAACGGATCTGGACATGTTTGATTTTTCCACGGCGGAGGCGGCGTTTGTGCGTATCGTGTTTGACGTGCCGCAGCTGACGCCCGAGGATTCCGAGATCACCAAGGTCGATTTGACCGTCAGCGACCTGGTCGTGACGGAGCCTGATCCGCGGACGGGAAAGTCCATGACCGGCAAGGAGATCGTGCTGGTCGCCAACAGTAAGGTTTTGAAGAATGACAAGACCAAGCTGGTGCAGACCTCCAAATATACCACCATCACGCCGTCCACCTTCAATGAGGAAACCATCAAGCCGGCGACCGATGATGAGGCGGTCACCACGGTGCCGCCGACCACCCAAAAGCCGACGGTCGTCACCCAGCCTGTCACCAAGCCAAAGCCGGCAGAAAAGACGAACGAAGCCGTGCCGCTGCTGCATACCGGCACATGGTATATCGCGCTGCTGATACTCTTTATCCTTTTGGTGTGCTCCACTGTTCTCTTTATTATGAGAAAAAGGGATATCTACAATGACTAAAAATAGGGCAGAGCATTTGACTGTGCTCTGCCCCAAACATTCGTATTTGTCAATGGAATGTTCCGCCGTTTATGATTGTAACATTTCCTGTAAACCGTTTCAAAAGTCGGAGAAAGTGTCCGCTGACAACGTAAAAAAGCTGACTCCCAATTGAGTCAGCTTTTATCACTTATAAGGTATTTGTAATTTTCGACCTTCCCGGTTGAGAGGAAGAGAAATGTCAGCTCTTAGTTAGCTCTTGTAACCTTACCGGAACGCAAGCAACGGGTGCAAGCATATACACGCTTCGGTGAGCCGTCAACGATAGCCTTAACACGCTGTACATTGGGCTTCCAAGTTCTGTTGGAACGTCTGTGAGAGTGAGAAACCTTGATGCCGAATTTTACATCCTTACCGCAGAATTCACATTTTGCCATGCGTCTGCACCTCCTTATAGTTAATCATATTATTTTCCTAACTTTGTTATCATACCAGAAATTGACGAAAAATGCAAGTGTTTTTTGAAAATTTCTTAACTTGTTTTTTTCGCTTGTATTTTTCAGTCATTTGATATATAATAAATAATACGTATTACTATGCCGGAGGGGAAACTATGCTATCTACATTATTATCAGGCAGATTTACCATGCAGGAGATCATTGCGCAGATCCTTGCATCGCTGATGGTCATATTCTTGATTCTGCCCTTTCACGAGTGGGCGCACGCCTTTACCGCGTCCTGTCTGGGCGACAAGGGCATCAGGCAGCGCGGCAGGCTCTCGCTCAATCCGCTGAGCCACATTGACCCCATCGGTGCGCTGATGCTGCTCTTGGTCGGCTTCGGCTGGGCAAAGCCCGTGCCTGTCGATCCGCGTTATTTCAAGAACCCCAAGCTCGGCATGGCGATCACCGCTCTGATGGGTCCCGTCGCTAATATAGTCGCGGCATTTGTCGGCTTGATCGTCTATAAACTCATTTACTTCAACGTGCCCGAATGGTTCTTTGCGTCACAGAGCATGGCGCAGGCGTCGGTGCTTTGGTACTTTTTGACCTTCTATGTCAATATCAATATCTCGCTGGCAGTGTTCAACCTGATCCCGATCCCGCCGCTCGACGGCTCCAAGGTCATGTTCCTGTTTTTGCCGGATCGGGCGGTCAACTTCTTCTACCGTTATCAGAACATTTTCTTTCTCGCGCTGTTCATGCTGATAATGAGCGGCGCCATGAGCGGCGTGCTCAGCGTGCTCACCGGCTGGCTCACAAACGGACTCAACTGGCTGGCGTCGCTGCCGTTCAGACCCTTTATCGGTTAAGGGGCGGAGATGGAAACACAACTGCAATACAAGCTGCCGGTGTTTGAGGGACCGCTCGACCTGCTGCTGACGCTGATCTCCAAGAACAAAATCGACATCTACGACATCTCCATCGTCGATCTGCTCGACCAGTATATGGAGCAGATCAACCGCATGCAGGAGAATCAAATGGACGTCGCGTCGGAGTTTTTGACCATGGCGTCGCGGCTCGTCTATATCAAGTCGGTCATGCTGCTTCCCAAGTACGAGGAAGAAGCCGAGGAGCTGAAAAAGGAGCTGACCGGTCAGCTGCTCGAATACGCGGTATGCCGTGAGATCGCCGCCAAGCTCGGCGTTATCTATGACTTTGACACCTTCTACCGCGCCGCGTCGCCGGTAGAATTCGATATGACCTACAACCGGAGCCATCCGCCGGAGGATATCGCCAAGGCGTATATCAGCGCCGTCGGCAGGGGCAAACGCCGTCTGCCGCCGCCGGAGCAGGCTTTTTCGGGCATTGTGGCGCACAAGATCGTCTCGGTCAACAGCCGTATCATTCAGCTGATGCGCCGCCTGTGGCACGGCAAGCAGCTCGCATATCACGAGATCTTTGAAACCTGCGAGGGCAAGAGCGAGTTGGTCGCCACCTTTTTGGCGACGCTGGAGCTGGTCAAGGGCAAGCGCATCCGCATTGAGGGCACCGGCGAAAACGCGATCGTGCGCATGATAGAGAGAGACGGAGAGAAAACAACATGAGCGAAGCAATCGCTGAAAATGAATTGAATTATAAAGCCGCCGCGGAAGCGATCCTGTTTGCGGCAGGCGCATCGGTGGAAAAGGCGCGTATAGCGCAGGCGCTCGGTGTTTCCGAGGAGGAAACGGAAGCGATCCTGAACAGACTGACAGCCGAGTACGCCGACGCGCAGAGAGGGATCACCATCATCCGGCTCAGGGACAGCTATCAAATGGTGTCCTGCAAGGCATATGCGCCGCAGATACGCACCGTGATGGATCTGCGCCGCAACACGCCGCTGTCGCAGGCAGCGCTCGAGGTGCTGGCGGTAGTCGCCTATAACCAGCCTGTCACCAAGGCGTTTGTGGAGCAGGTGAGAGGCGTCGATTGCAGCGGCGTTATCGGCAGTCTGACAGCCAAGGATCTGTTGGAAGAAAGGGGCAGACTGGAGCTTCCGGGCAGACCCTTGCTCTACGGCACGACGGAGAACTTTTTGCGCTGCTTCAACATCAGCAGCCTGGAGGAGCTGCCGCCGCTGCCCGAGCAGAACGACGAAAACGCCGAAGCCGCTGACGGCGAAAAAACCGGCGAACAGCCGGAAGAAGCGCCGTAGCACAAACAGATGGGAGGAAGATTTCGTGACATGGCTCTACATTTTGCTCGGAATCATCCTTTTCATTCTCTTGCTGATGCTGATCCCCATCGGCTTCAAGGCGAGCTATACAGACGAGGTCAAGGCGGTGCTGCTGATCGGTTTTATCCCGATCCCTGTCTATCCGCCAAAGCCCAAAAAATCCGAGAAAAAGAAAAAGCCTCAAAAGCACAAGCACGAAAAGCCAAAGGAAGAAAAGCCCAAAGAAAAAAAGAAGAATTTGATTCAGGAAAAGGGCATTCAATGGCTGATCAATATGATACGCGAGGCGGCAAAGCTGGCGGCAGGTGCGCTGAAAAGCTTTTTTAAGCATCTGCACATCAAGAGCATGAACATCCAAATCAACTATTGCGGTGAGGATGCGTCGGACACGGCGGTCAAATACGGCTACTACTGTTTGGCGGTCTATCCTGCGATCAGTATTTTGGTCAGAGCGAGCAAGTGCCGGGAGTACAGCGTGGATGTTTCTCCGAATTTCAATGAGGGAGAGGAGTCACGCTACGCGGTGGATATCCAAGTGTATATCCGCCTGCTGTGGATAGTTGCGCTGGTATTCCGCTACGGCTTCAGGGCGCTGCGGCTGCTGCTCGGTCTCAGAAAAAGAAAACAGCCTTCTCAGAAGGATACGATACAAGGGGACAACTTTACGAGTGAAGGAGAATCATCAATGGAACATCCGATCGGTAATTTAATGAATATCACCATGGAAAAAATCAAGGAGATGGTGGATGTCAACACCATCGTCGGCACGCCCATCACGGCGGCTGACGGCACCCTGATCATTCCCGTGTCCAAGGTGAGCTATGGCTTTGCCTCCGGCGGCTCCGATCTGCCTGCCAAGAATGATAAGAGAGAGCTGTTCGGCGGCGGCAGCGGCGCCGGCATCACCATTCAGCCTATTGCGTTTTTGACGGTCTATCAGGGCAACGTTCGCCTGATCAACATCGGCAACAGCGATTCCATTGAAAAGGTGCTCGAAATGGTTCCCGATGTGGTGGACAAGGTGAAGGGCTTCTTCAAAAAGGACAAGAATACCGTCATTCAGGTGGGAGACGATTTTTCCGAAATCACGGTGGACGACGTAGAGATCTGATGCATAAATCCTAACGCCATGCATACACTTCATTGGGGTGATCGCATGAAAAAATGGATTTCGGCGCTGCTTTTGTGTGCCATGGTGTTTTGTTTTCCGCACGCGGTGTGCGCGGCGGAGGCTCCCGAAACCGGCGCCGAGGCGATGGTGCTGTATTGCGTAGAGAACGGCAGCATTATTCTTTCAAAGAACAAAGACAAAGAGATGCGGCCGGCAAGCACCACCAAGCTGATGACGACGCTCCTCACGCTGGAGGAAGCGGCAAAGAACGACCGCGTTGTGACCTTTACGCAGGAGATGACAGCCGAGGGCAGCTCCATGTATCTCAAGCTCGGGGAGCAGGTGCGGCTGAGCGATCTGGCGGCAGGCATGATGATGTGCTCCGGAAACGACGCGGCAAACGCGGCGGCGATCGCCCTGTCGGGCAGCGAAAAAAGGTTTGCCAACCTGATGAATATGCGCGCCAAACAGCTGGGCATGGAGCACACACATTTTGTCACGCCGAGCGGACTCGACGATGACGACCACTATTCTACCGCCTATGACATGGCGCTGCTGATGCAGGCAGGGCTGCAAAACGCCGACTTTGCCGATTTGACCTATCAAAAGACCAAGACGGTACGGTTCGTGCAGCCGTCCGACAAATCCGTGACCTACAGCAACCACAACCGCCTGCTGCGCAGCTATGCGGACTGCATCGGCGGCAAAACCGGCTACACCACGGCGGCAGGCAGGTGTCTGGTGTCGGCTGCAAGGCGCGGCAGCCTGACCCTGATTTGCGTCACGCTGAACGACAAAACCGACTGGGACGACCACATGGCACTGTATGACTACGGGTTTTCCAAGCTGCGCGGCTACTATAGCGAAGACAGCAGCTTTTGCCTGAAGGTGCCCTGCGTCGGCGGCGAGCAGGCGACGGCGGCGGTCATCGGCGCGGAGGATGTGTCGCTGGTGCTCAAAGGCGCCGCGGCGGATGAGGTGAAGCGGACGGTCTTTCTCGACCCGTTTGTCTATGCGCCGGTCAGGGCGGGCGAACAGCTCGGCAGGATCGACTACACGCTCGACGGTGAAACGCTCAAAAGCGTGTCGCTGGTCGCGGCGGAGGACGTGCAGGAAAAGCCGTTCAAAAAGAATATTTTTCAAAAAATAAAGGAATTTTTTACATATGGTTAAGAACGAACCTATCAGACTGCAAAAATTTCTCGCACAGTGCGGCGTTGCCTCCCGTCGAAAGGCGGAGGAGCTGATCGTGCAGGGGAAGGTCAAAATCAACGGCAAGACCGCTGTTTTGGGCGACAAGGTAAACGCCAGTGACAAGGTATATGTCAGCGGCAAGCGCGTCATCCTGCCCAAAACCAAATTCCGCTATATCATGCTCAACAAGCCGCGCGGCTTCATCACGACCATGCACGATGAGCGCGGCAGACGGTGCGTGGCGGAGCTGGTGCAAAACGTCGGCGAGCGTGTGTATCCCATCGGCAGACTCGACAAGGACAGCGAGGGCATGCTGGTGTTCACCAACGACGGCGCCTTTGCCAACAAGGTGATGCATCCGCGCAACAGCATCTACAAATTCTACCGCGTCACCGTGCGCCCCGACATCACCGAGGAGCAGCTTGTCAAGCTCGAAACAGGCGTGGAGCTCGACGGTGTCAAAACCGCGCCGGCGATTGTCCATGTGCTGCACAAGGAGCAGGGACGCGTGGTGATGGAGATGATTCTGCATGAGGGCAAAAACCGCGAGATCCGCCGTATGTGCGAGGCGCTCGGGCTGGAGGTAGCCCGACTCCGCCGTACCCAGATCGGCGGCGTCAAGATGGGCATGCTCAAGCAGGGCGATTGGCGCGACCTGACAGAAAAAGAGGTCAAAAATCTTCTCGCCAATCCCTTGGTGAACGGAAGAGTGATATAGGGGTACCTCTAACTCCGCCTTGTTCTGTGGAATTTTCCATCGGCACCTGTTTTAAGTCTTTTATCAGAGAATAGTATGAAACCGACGAGCCGGAGAAAGCTGCTTTCTTTCGGCTTTTATTTTCGTAATTTATTTCCATTTGTCACAAAAGCCCCTTGTACTTTCGGAAGTTTTGCGTTATAATAGATTCAGTATGATTTAATATGCGGTAGTTTATACTTTGATAAGAAGTTTTCGGCTTATCGCGTGCACAGGAGGAACGACACATGGATATAGAAAAGCTTCAGGCGGCAAAATCGGAGCTGGCAGCAACCGCTGCTTATCAGACCGTGACCGCCTTTTTTGATGAAGGCAGCTTTTGTGAGATCGACGCGTTCGCCAGATCCGGCGAGGGCTTTGCAGAGGCAGTGGCAGGCTTTGGCACCGTGGAGAGCATGCCCGTCTACGCGTTCGCGCAAAACAGCGACGTCTCGGGCGGCGCCATGAGCAAGGCGCAGACCCGCAAGCTGAAAAAGCTCTATAAGCTCGCCTTAAAGACCGGTGCGCCGGTTGTCGGCTTTTATGACAGCACCGGCGGCAGACTGACACAGGGAACAGAGCTGCTTGCAGGCTGCGGCGAGGTGCTCAACCTCGTTTCCAAGCTCAGCGGCGCAGTTCCGCAGATTTCTGTTGTCACCGGCACCTGTCTCGGCACCAACGCGCTTGCGGCTGTCAGCGCGGATTTTGTGCTGATGACCGAGGACGCGCAGCTGTCTCTCGATTTGACCGGCATGAACGCCGACGCTGACGCCAACGCCAAAAACGGCACGGCTGCGCTGGTCGTCAAGGATACGCAGGCTGCGATCGCCAAGGCAAGAGAGCTGGTGTGCTATCTGCCCTCCAATAACCTGACAGCGGCTCCCGAGAGCTTTGAGGAGGAGCCGAAGGCTGACCATAACTGCATCGTCAGCAAGACCGTTGACGGCGGCTCCAAGTTTAAGCTTGCGGACGCCTTTGGCGACGCGGCAAGGATCCGTCTGGCACGGTTGGGCGGCAGCGTCATCGGCGTGGTGCGCACCGTCGGCAAGCAGCTCGACGCGGCTTCCGCCGAAAAGATCGCCGGCTTTGTGCGCTTTTGCGATGCCTTTTCACTTCCTGTGATCACGTTTGCAGACTGCGGCGGCTTTGATGATTTGAAATCCGCCTGCAAGCTGACCGCCGCTTATGCGGAGGCGACGACCGTCAAGATCTCCGTTGTCGTCGGCAAGGCGATCGGCTCCGCTTATGTGGCGCTTGCCGGAAGCGGCGCAAACGCCGATGTGGTGTACGCGTTTCCGCAAGCGGTCATCTCGCCCGTCAACACCGAGGCGGCTGCCTTTATCATGGCGCCCGATAAGATGAAGGTGCCGGCAAACGAGCAGCACGCCGTAGCAGAGCAGTTTGCACAGGAGACGCTCTCTGCCTTCTATGCCGCGCAGAACGGCTTTGTGGACGGTATCGTCGAGGAGACCGAGCTGAGAAGTGCGCTGCTTGCCGCGCTGGATATGCTCGCAGGCAAGCGTGTGCCGACGGTCGCCAAGAAGCACAGCACCATTTAATTCTAATTTGGAAAATAAAAGAATCTGATTCATTGATATAAAGGGGAAAAGTATTATGAAAAATTTTAGGATCACCGTCAACGGCACCGCTTATGACGTTCAGGTTGAGGAGATGGGCGAGAACGCAGCACCGGCTGCCGCTGCGCCTGCACCTGTCACGGCTTCTGCTCCGGCTCCCAAAAAGGCTGCTGCACCTGCCGGCGCCGTCGGTAATATCAGCGTCAAGGCGCCCATGCCCGGCACCGTTGTCAACGTGGTCGTCACCACCGGACAGTCCGTCAAGGCAGGCGACGATCTGGTCTTTATCGAAGCGATGAAGATGGAAACACCCGTAAAGGCGCCGCAGGACGCGACCGTTGCCACCATCGAGGTATCCAAGGGCGAGGCGGTCGATTCCGGCAAGGTGCTTGTCACATTGAACTGATTGCGGGAGAAAATAGATTATGGCAAAGAAAATCAAAATAACCGAAACCGCGCTGCGCGACGCGCACCAGTCGCTGATCGCCACCAGAATGACAACGGAGGACATGCTCCCGATTTTGGATGCGCTCGACAGGATCGGCTACTATTCGCTGGAATGCTGGGGCGGCGCGACCTATGACGCCTGCCTGCGCTTTCTCAACGAGGATCCGTGGGAGCGCCTGCGCACCATCAAGCTCCATTGTCCCAACACCAAGCTGCAAATGCTTTTCCGCGGACAGAATATGCTCGGCTACCGCCACTATGCGGACGACTGTGTGGAATATCTGGTGCAGCGTTCGATCGCAAACGGCATTGATATCATCCGTATTTTTGACGCGCTCAACGATATCAAAAACCTGAAAACCGCCATCAACGCCGCCAACCGCGAGGGCGGTCATGCGCAGGTCGCTATCAGCTACACCACCGGTCCCGTCTTTACCGACGCATACTATGTGGAGTATGCCAAGAGGATCGCCGATGCAGGCGCTCACTCCATTTGTATCAAGGATATGGCGGCATTGCTCACACCGTCGCGCACCGAGTCGCTTGTCAAGGCGATCAAGGAGGCGCTGCCTGAGATACCGTTACAGGTACACACCCACTACACCTCCGGCTTGGCTTCCATGTGCCTGCTCAAGGCGGTGGAGGCAGGCGCCGACGCGATCGACACTGCGATCAGTCCGCTGGCGCTGGGCACCTCGCACGCACCCACCGAGTCCATGGTGGCAGCCTTGCAGGGAACCGCATATGACACAGGGCTGGATATCAAAAAGCTGGCGGAGATCCGCGCTTACTTTATGACCCTGCGCGAAAAATATATCGCAAACGGCTTGCTCGACCCCAAAATGCTGGCGACCGACGCCAAGGCGCTGATATATCAGGTGCCCGGCGGCATGCTCTCCAACCTGCTCTCGCAGCTCAAGCAGGCAGGCAAGGAGGATAAGCTGACCGAGGTGCTTGAAGAAGTGCCGCGCGTGCGTGAGGATTCCGGCTATCCGCCGCTCGTCACGCCCACCTCGCAGATCGTCGGCACACAGGCGGTGTTCAACGTCATCACCGGCGAGCGCTACAGCATGTGTACACGCGAGTTCAAGGGTCTTGTCGCCGGCGAATACGGCACCACGCCGATGCCGATCGACCCGGCTTTTCAACAGAAGATCTGCGGCGATATGGAGATCATCACCGGCAGACCCGCCGACCGTCTGGAGCCGGAGCTGGATAAGCTCAGAGGAGAGATCGCCGAGTGGCTGGAGCAGCCCGAGGACGTGCTGTCCTACGCGCAGTTCCCGAAGGTGGCGATGGACTTCTTCCAAAAGAGAAGAAACGACCGCGTCGGCATCAACGGCAAGCTGCTCGACAGCAAGAACATGATCCATCCGATGTAAGCAGAATATAAGTTTATGAAGAACCGCTTTCTTTTGGGAGGGCGGTTCTTTTCGCTTAGATAAATAATTAATCGTATAAGAACTGTTTTATTTTGTAACATTGGGAAAAAGTCAGTGTTTATGCGGCTTTTTTCAATGTTACAAAATGATTTCTTATTTTGTAACATTGGCGATAGTATCATTTCGCTGCAACAAACTATTATATTCAGGACAGAAATACGTCCTTTACGGCAGCGTAACTATCATATAATATTGCTGAACTATTATATGATTGCCAATGTTACAAAATAACTTTTGTGCGTGTAACATTGTAAAACCCCACTGTTTAAGCCATTTCTTCCAATGTTACAAAATAAAACAGCGTGTGAGTAAAACAACGGTTCACGCGTTATAATTGAAAATGGTATCAAAACTACACGTAAAAAAAGAACCGCTTCCTTTTCGGGAAACGGTTCTTTTGTTATTCGTCAGTAACCAGCCATGTCAGACACGCCGTTGCAGAACGCTTCCAATCAAAACAACCTCTCAAAAGGCGGATTGGATGCAACGTCACGTTGCTTGGAGGTCTACGAATTTTTCCTGCATGTAGGCGTACACTTCGTCGTCCAGGTCGCTGAATACATAGCACTTGTCAAGATATTCCTCGCTGGGGAAGGACAGCTCGTTTTCGGTGTATTCCTTGTCGAGCAGCTCGATCGCCTTTTGGTTGGGTGTGCCGTAGCGGAGATATTTGAAATTCTCTGCGGCGATCTCGGGCTTCTGCATAAAGTTGATGAACGCCTCGGCGTTTTCCTTGTTCTTGCTGCTTTTGGGAATGCACATCGCGTCGTAGAACAGATTGGAGCCGCTTGCCGGCAGGCAGTAGTCCAGATCCTCGTTTTCTTCCATCATCATCGCAATATCGCCGGCATAGTAAGCGGCGATCGCGCTCTGATTGTTCTGCATCTCATTGAAAACCTGATCCATCACATACTTCTTGACCAGAGGCTTTTGCTCTTTAAGCTTTTCGGTCGCCTTGTCCACATCTTCCTTGGTGCAGGTAGCAGGATTGATGCCAAGCTGCTGCATGGCGACCGCCATCGCGTCGCGGCTGTTGTTGAACATCAAGATATTGCCCTTTAAGCTCTCGTCCCACAGCGCGTCCCAGTCGGTGGGCTTGTTTTTCACCATTTTGGTGTTGTAAACCATCGCAGTCACGCCCCAGTTATAGCAAACAGTGTATTTGCTTTCGGGATCGCAGCTCAGCTTTTTAAAGCGCTCGCTGAGGTTTGCGTAGTTGGGAATGTTGTCGTAGTTGAGCTCGAGCAGCATGTTTTCGCGGATCAGCTTGCTGATCATGTATTCCGACGGACAGATCACGTCATAGCTGGAATTGCTCTGCTTTAACATGTTGTATAGTTCTTCGTTAGTTTCGTAGGTGGTGTAGTTGACCTTGATGCCGGTTTCCTTCTCGAACTCGTCGATCACGTCCATCAAATCATACTCGCCGCGGGAAATGTAGTCTGTCCAGTTGTAAACGTTGACTTCGCCCTTGTCCTGCGGCTTGGAACCGCCGTCGCCGCCGGAGCAGCCTGCAAGAGCAAAGACAGAAGTGCCGACCATCGCGGCACAGAGGATCGTGCTGAGAATCTTTTTCATTAGAATACCCCCAAATTTTGATATATCATAAATCAATTGAATTGACCTATAATTGAAGTGACCGTGCAAATCAGCCATTCTTGGCGGCGCGTTTTTCGGCGCGGCGCTCATAAACGTTGATCAGCACCATGATAATGATGATCGCCAAAAACAGCAGCGCCGAAAGCGCGTTGATCGTCGGCGGAATCTTTCTTCGCAGCAGCGAGTAGATTTCGGTTGAAAGGTTGTTGAACTTCGCGCCCTGCGTAAAGTGCGTGATGACAAAATCGTCGAGCGAATAGGTGAAGCTGATAAGCAAACCCGAAACGATGCCGGGGATCAGCTCGTGGATCACGACCTTATAAAATGCCTGCCACTGGTTGCAGCCCAGGTCGAGCGCCGCGTCGTAGATGCTCTGATCCATGCGGCGCAGTCGCGGCATCACGTTGAGCACCACAAGCGGCACGCAGAAGCATACATGCGAGATCAGCACGGTACCGAAGCCCATTTCAAAATGAAAGATAACGCCCAAAAAGCTGAACAGCAGCATGAGCGAAACACCCATGACGATATCCGGGCTGATGATCGGAATATTAGACACATTTTGCAGCACCGCGCGCGGTTTGCCGCGAAAATTGTTGATGCCGATGGCGGCTGCGGTCCCGAGAACGGTTGCAAAAAGCGAGGCGAGCACCGCGATGACCAGCGTGTTCACCAAAGCGCCCATAAGCACGTTGTTTTGGAACAGCTCGCCGTACCATTTCAGCGAAAAGCCCTTCCATGTCATGGTAGTGCTTTTGCTGAAGGACATAATGATCATGACGGCGATCGGCGCATAGAGAAAAATTATGATCAGTGCGATATAGATTTTTGAGACAACGCTCAGCTTTTTCTTTTGCATTACGCGATCGCCTCCTCATCTCCGAACAGGTTCATCAAAACGAGGAACACAAAAATAAATATCATCAAAATCAGTGAGATCGCCGAGCCGGTGCTCTGGTCTGTCCAGAAGATCTTGTCGATGACGTCGCCGATCATGATATCGTCTGTGCCGCCGAGGTATTGCGACACCAAAAAGGTGCTGGCGCTGGGGACGAATACCATGGTAATGCCCGAGATCACGCCGGGAATGCTCAGCGGAAAAATGACCTTTTTGAACACGGCGGCGCTGTTGGAGCCGAGATCCTGCGCCGCTTCTATCAGATTGCCGTCGATCTTGGACATGACCGTGTAGATCGGCAGCACCATAAACGGCAGATATTCATAGACCATGCCCACCACCACGGCGGCTGTGTTGCCGATGTAGGTGCCGTGGATGCCCAAAAGCGAGAGCGCCGTGTCGAGCGGACCGTTCTTTTGCAGCAGGATCATCCACGCGTAGATGCGCAGCAAAAAGTTCATCCACATCGGGATCATCAGCACCATCTGCACGGTGTTCTGGCTGGATCTGCGCATGCGCGTCAGCATGTATGCGAGCGGATACGCCAAAACCAGACAGATCAGCGTGGAAAGCAGCGCGATCCACAGCGATTTCATAAAGACGTTAGTGTAGCTGAATGCCTTGGCAAACGGCTCCAAGGAGAAGTTGCCCTGCTTGTCCTTGAACGCGGTCACACCGATCATCACGATCGGGATCATGGTGAAGACCAGCATCCAGAGGATGTAGGGAATGGAGAGCTTTTTCGATTTCACGCTTCGCCCTCCTTTTCGTCAGGTGAGGCGATCACCTCGAAGCTCGCCTTGCTGAAGTCAAAATACAGCGGCACATAGGTTGCCACCTGCTCGTCGGTGTCGCTGAGCATCAGCCATTTGCGCGTGTCGGATTCGAGAATAATCTCGTTTTGCTCTCCCTTGTAGACGACGGATTCAATATAGACGTCCTTGAGGTCGCCGTCGCCGGAGCCGGTGATGGAGAGCGCGTCAAACGGCAGATGGATGCGCACCCTCTTGCCCTGCGGAATGTATTTTCCTTTGACGGTGATCGTCTCGTCCTCCAGCTCAAACTCAAAGCTCTGTGCCGATTCGTCGGCGTAGGTGACGGTGGCTTCTATCGTGTTGCTCTGGATGGGCAGGAGCTTGTTCATAATCTGAATATTAAACGGGATCACGCGCAGACCGACGGTGCTGCCCGGCTCGGCGCTGTTGGTGGAGTGAACGAGGATTTCACACCTGCCCACGCGGACGCTGATCTCGTAGTGTACGCCCTTGAAGGTGACGGATTCCACCACGCCGCTGAGCTGTCCCTGCTCGGGTGTGGTGATGATGACGTCCTCGGGACGAATCACCACGTCCACCGGCGTGTTGGTGCCGAAGCCCTTGTCCACGCATTCGAGCTCCTTGCCGAGAATGCGCACGCGGCAGTCGCCCATCATGATGCCGTTTAGAATGTTCGCCTCGCCGATAAAGTCCGCGACAAAGGCGTTGACGGGCTCGTTGTAGACCTCCTCCGGCGTGCCGATCTGTTCGATCACACCGTTGTTCATCACAACCACGCGGTCGCTCATGGTCAGCGCTTCCTCCTGGTCATGGGTGACGTAGATAAAGGTCTTTTCGGTCTGCTGCTGAATCTCCTTGAGCTCGAGCTGCATGCTTTTGCGCAGCTTGAGGTCAAGTGCGCCGAGCGGCTCGTCGAGAAGAATGATCGCCGGATCGCAGACCAAGGCTCTCGCAATGGCGACGCGCTGCTGCTGACCGCCGGAGAGCTTGGCGACAGAGCGCTTTTCGTAGCCCTTCAGGTCAACAATGGCGAGCATTTTGAGCACTTTTTCTTTTATTTCTTTCTTTGGCAGCTTTTTGAGCTTGAGACCAAAGGCAACATTGTCAAATACGTTGAGATGCGGAAACAGTGAATATTTTTGAAACACTGTGTTGGCATTTCGTTTGTGCGGCGGCGTTCCGTTTATTCTTTTGTCGTCAAAAATCACTTCGCCGCTTTCCGGCTCAACAAAGCCTCCGATTATCCGCAGGGTTGTGGTTTTGCCGCAGCCGCTGGGACCGAGGATGGTGACAAATTCCTTTTCGCGAATATCCAAATTGATATGATTGAGAATGACTTCTCCGTCATAGCGCAGAAAAATATCCCTGAGCGAAACCAGCACCTTTTTTTGTTTCTGTTCCATTTATGCACCCCTTTTGCGGCTGAGCCGCGTTTTGTTGTCAATAAAGAAAAATATTGACTGTAATATACGGTTTTTTGGCTCAATGAAAAACAAAAAACCAAGCTACATTATAGGATAAATTTTCTCAAATGTCAATGTTTTTTCCTTCTATACACTATAGTTTTTATAGCGCCGGAGGCAGCCGCGTTTTGCAGGCGCCAAAAATCGAAAAAGCGTTAAGTTGCACAAAAAATAACCGTGCAATTTGTGACATAAACTATATACATCTTTTGAGATGTTTGATATAATAATAGTGAAAAATTATGAAAGGATGGTTTTTTGATGAAAGTGTTCAGAAAACTGGTAAGCATCGTTGCTGCGGCAACCGTACTTACCTCGTCCTTGGCATTCTCTATTTCGGCTCAGGCAGCGCAGGTTGATGATTCTGCGGCAGTTGCCAGCGAACCGAATATTCAGGAAAATGCGGGCGACGGTGTTATTTTGCATGCGTTCAACTGGTCTTACAATTCAATCAAGCAGAACCTGCCGCAGATCGCTGCAGCGGGCTACTCCACTGTTCAAACTTCACCTGTAACCCAGCCGAAGGACTTTGGTCCGTGGTCAGATGTTGCCGGTCAGTGGTCAAAGCTCTATCAGCCTGTCAGCCTGTCTGTTTCAGACAACACTTGGCTGGGCAACAAGGCTGAGCTGACAGCACTGTGTCAGGAGGCTGACAAGTACGGCATCAAGATTATCGTCGATATCGTTGCCAACCACATGGCAAACTACAAGGTCGCCGATAATCAGGTTGACGCCAACCGTCTCAGCGATGAGGTCAAGACCTATGAGCCTGAGATCTTCAACAACTACAGCGCTTATTTCCACAGTGAAAGATACGACGCCTCCGACAGCTCTGCCGAGATGATGACCCGCGGACATGTTTCTTCCTGTCCCGACCTCAACACCGGTAACAGCTTTGTGCAGAACAAGATCTATGCGCTGCTCAAGGAATGCATCGACTGCGGCGTTGACGGCTTCCGTTTTGATGCTGCAAAGCATATCGAAACCGAAGCGGACGGCAGCGTTCTCTCGCAGTTCTGGGCAAATACACTTGACAAGGCGGCACAGAACTACAAGTCCACCTACGGCAAGGATCTGTTCGCCTACGGCGAGATCCTGAACGGCATCAGCGGCAGAAACGTCAACGCCTACACCAAGCGTATGCGCGTGACCGAGAACAAGTATTCCGACAACATTCTCGCGGGCGTTCAGAACGGCAGCACCAGCCAGTCCTCCTCCACCAACTACCAGCTCAGCGGCAGCGCTGACAAGGCGGTTGTCTGGGTTGAGTCCCACGATACCTACATGGGCGAATCCGGTTCCGCCGGCATCCGCAACACCCAAAAAATCACCGACGACAAGATTGTCAAGGCATGGGCAATCGTCGCGGCGAGAAAGGGCTCCGCACCGCTGTTCTTTGCCCGTCCCGGCACAGCGGCAATGGGCGAGGCGGCAACCGACCTCACCTACAAAAACACGGCAGTGTCCGAAATCAACAAGTTCCACAACGCGTTTGCCAAGGTTAACAGCGAAAAGGTCGGCACCTCCGGCTCTATCGTCTATGTAGCCAGAGGCAGCGAGGGCGTTGTCCTGTCCAACATCAACGGCTTTGCGGCAAGCGCCAGCGTTTCCGGCACCGGCTTGGCGGACGGCAGCTATGTGGATACCATCACCGGCAACGCCTTTACGGTTTCCGGCGGCACACTCTCCGGTCAAATCGGCAGCACCGGCGTAGCGGTTGTGTACAAGTCTACCGCTACTCCCAAGGCGAATGCTTCCGTTGAGCCCGGCAGCTTCACCACCGACACCATCAACGTCACCCTCAGTCTCGAAAACGCTGTTTCCGGCACCTATGCCCTTGAGGACAGCACACCTGCTTCCTTTACCGGCAACACTACCATCAGAATCGGCTCCGACTATCAGGTTGGCGAGACCATCACCCTGAACCTGACCGCTACCGACGCGGCAGGCAACACAGCAAAATATGTTTATTCCTATACAAAAAAGGCTCCCACTTCCTCGGGTATTTATGTATTTGCGAAGGACAGCCTGAACATCAAGAACTGGTCAAGCCTCAAATGCTATGTCTACGACGAGACGACCGATAAGAACATCATCTACAGCAACGGCGGCTGGAGCGGCACCCTGATGGAGCACGACACCCAGCAGGGCTATTTCTATATCGACGTGCCTGCACGCTGCACGGCGCTCGACACCACCACCGGCAAGATGACCGAGTCCGACTTTGACCTCGCACATTCTCCCAACACCTATGTTATCATCAACGGCGTGCCCAAAAACGGCACCCAGACCACGCAGTATCCCAGCGCAAACGCGGTTGAAGCACAGAAGCTGAAGCTCAACGGCCAGTCTCATGTGCTCGACGCGCTCTCCGCGTCCGGCTGGAAGGTCACCTCCATGACGCCCACCGTTGTGGACGTGCAGGCGACCGACGTCACCAAGGGCGGTCAGACCGAGCCGACCACCGAGGAACCGACAGAGCCGACCACCGAAGAGCCGACCGAGCCCGAGACCAAGTTCGTGCAGCTCGGTGTCTACGGCGACGTGAACGAGGACGGCATCATCAACGTTACCGATGTAACCAGAGTCCAGAGACATCTTGCCGAGCAGCCGCAGCAACAGCTCACCGGCGTTGCCAAGCTGATGGCGGATGTGGACAAGGACGGCGTTATCAGCATCAAGGATGTTTCCTACATCCAGATGTATATCGCCGAATATCCCAGCGGCTATCATCACACCGGCGAACCCTACGGCGAGTACAGAATCGTTGATCCCACCGCCGAAAAGTTCACCGTGACCGCAAAATCCAACCTCTTTGGCACCAAAAACGCCAAGCTGGACAAGGACACCAACATTTTCACCGTTACCTATTTTATGAACAGTGAAAAGAGCTTCCTCTCCGGCGACTGGCTCCTCACCTATGACAAGACCGCGCTGCAGCCCCTTGCCAACCAGGCGTTCATGCCCAAGGTAGGCGCGGCAACCTACAACACCTCTCCTGCTTCCGCTCAGGGCGGCGGCGTATCCGGCAACGCGGCGGTTCTCACGCTGATCCCCATGCGCACGGAGAGCGGCAATCAGGTCCCGCTCGTCAGCGCTACCTTCAAGGTCCTCAAGGCGGAGGACACCGAGGTCAACCTCACCGTTAAGGACCTCACCCTTTCCAAGCTGAACCCGGGCGAAGGCACCTCCAAGGCTGCCAATGAAACCGATGTTGTTGCCAACAGCGCCGTCAAGCAGCCCGACGTTGCCTATACTCTTTATACCTCTGTATATGCCGGCTCTCTCAACGAGGGCTACACCAACGCAAGCGACCCGAAGGTCGAGTATACTCCCTCGGGCGAAGAACCCACCAATCCCACCAATCCGACCGATCCCACTATTCCGGTTCCGACCGATCCGGCGCCCTCTCACAGAACCATCTACTTCACCGATAATCAGGGCTGGGGCGCCGCTTATATCCACTATTGGGGCAGCTCCATCGATTCCGACACCGAGTGGCCGGGCGTTCCCATGACCCTCTGCGACCATGACGACGGCTTCGGCAATCCGCAGTACGAGTATTCGATCGCTACCGACGTTGCAGGTATCGTATTCAACAGCGGCGCAGGCGTTTCCGACGGCGGACACCAGACCGTAGATATTACCTATGACAACGACACCTCCGGCTGGTATCCCACCGAAGATACCGACGAAGAGGGCAAGAACATCGTTGACAGCTGGATTAAAGAAGATCCCGATCCGAACCCGAATCCGAACCCGAATCCGAACCCGAATCCCGATCCCGATCCCGTTCCCTCCGAGACCAAGAGAATTGAGTTCACCGACAACAAGGGCTGGGGCACCGTTAATATCTACATCTACGGTCCTGATGGCGAGCTGTCTGCATGGCCCGGCTTCGGCATGAACCAAAAGGGCGACAACGGCTACGGCGGCATCAACTACTACTATGATGTTCCCACCAACGCCGAGTTCGTCATCTTCTCCAACGGCGACGGCACCGACCAGACCGTGAACGTTCCCTTCAGCACCGATGTGACCGGTTGGTATCCCACCGAAGAAAAGGATGCAGAAGGTCACTGGCAGGTCGAAAGCTGGAGAGAAGACAATCCCGATCAGCCCGGCGGCACCAAAAAAGGCAGTCTTTGAACTGCCTTTTTTCTTTGCCAAAATTTCCGAAAATGCGCAAAAACGGCTTGAATACTGAGGTTATGTCACTTTTGACAATCAAGTTAGATTTTCCTGAATCTGCTACAATCAGCTTGAAATGCTATCAATTTTGCTGTCAGATTTATAGGTTTTATCGCAAAAATCACGATGATAAGTACAAAAAATACTGTCAAATTGGCTTTTGACGGCAGATACAAGAAAAAAAGATAGGCGGTCTGTTGTTATCTATCTAAACGTGGGCAGAAGTGAGAGCTTCTGCCCACGTTGCATTTTTACTAAAGATACATGGTGATTGCTCTTGACATTTAGGCAATTATTACCTATAATTTATTTGTAAAAAAGTATTCTTTGGGTAGAAAAGGAAGATTTTAGCATGATAACAGGCGAATTGAAGAATAAAATCGACAGCTTATGGGATATTTTTGCGGCTGGCGGATTGGTGAATCCGCTGGACGTGATCGAGCAGATCACGTATCTGATGTTCATTCACGACCTTGACGACACCGATAACCGCAGAATGAAAGAGAGCGTCATGCTCGACTTGTCCTATAACAGCATTTTTGCCGGTGAGGTGGAGGTCGCAGGGCGCAAGGTGGACGGACAGCAGCTAAAGTGGTCGGTGTTCCATGATTTTCCTGCCGAGCGGATGTACGCCGTCGTGTCGGAGCTGGTGTTTCCGTTCATCAAGAATCTGCACGCCGACAAGGACAGCGCTTATTCCAAGTACATGGACGACGCGATCTTCAAGCTGCCTACGCCCTTGCTGCTGTCAAAGGTGGTCGATTCGCTGGACGACATTTATCTGATGATGAACGCTGCGCAGTCAGCGGACGTGCGCGGCGATGTATATGAATATCTGCTGAGTAAGATTTCGCAGTCGGGCTTAAACGGACAGTTCCGCACACCGCGCCATATTATCCGCATGATGGTAGAGCTGATGCAGCCCAAGCCGGAGGACGTGATTTGCGATCCGGCTTGCGGTACCTCGGGCTTTTTGGTGAACGCGGCGGAATACCTGCGCGAGCATCACAAGCAGGAGGTTTTCTTCAACACGAAGAACCGCGCGCATTATATGAACGAAATGTTCCACGGCTACGACATGGACAGAACCATGCTGCGTATCGGCGCGATGAACATGATGACGCACGGCATAGAGAATCCGTCGATAGAATACCGCGACAGCCTGTCCGATCAAAACCCCGACGCGGCACAATATTCGCTGATCCTCGCCAATCCGCCGTTCAAGGGCAGCTTGGATTATGACATCGTGTCCGCCGATTTGCTCAAAACGTGCAAAACCAAAAAGACCGAGCTGTTGTTTATCGCGCTGTTTCTGCGAATGCTGCGCGTTGGCGGACGGTGCGCCTGCATTGTTCCGGACGGCGTGCTGTTCGGCTCGTCCAAGGCGCACAAGGCGATCCGCACGGCATTGGTGGAGAGCAACCGGCTCGAAGCGGTGATCTCCATGCCGTCGGGCGTATTCAAGCCCTATGCAGGCGTGTCAACCGGAATCCTGATTTTTACCAAGACAGGACACGGCGGCACCGACAAGGTCTGGTTCTACGATATGAAAGCCGACGGCTTTTCGCTCGACGACAAGCGCACACCAATCGCCGACAACGACATTCCCGACATCGTCCACCGTTTTCACCATTTGGACGCCGAGGAAGCCCGCGAACGCACCGAGCAGTCGTTCTTTGTGCCGAAAACCGAGATAGCCGAAAACGACTACGACCTCTCGATCAATAAGTACAAAAAGGTGGAGTATGTCCCTGTAGAATATCCACCCACAAGCGAGATTTTGGCGGAGCTGAAAGAGTTGCAAGCGGAGATTGCAAAAGGCATGGAGGAATTGGAGGGGATGTTGGGTGAGTAAGGTTAGATTGGGAGATTATGTAAGAATAAAGACGGGGAAACTTGATGCAAATGCTGCTTCTCCTGATGGCGATTATCCTTTCTTTACCTGTGCTGTAGAACCTTTAAAAATTGATTCATACAGCTATGATTGTGAGTGTGTATTGGTTGCCGGTAACGGTGATTTGAACGTCAAATACTATGACGGAAAATTTGACGCATATCAAAGAACCTATATTATCGAAAGCAAAGATAATACACGACTTAGTGTACCTTATTTGTATCGCTTTCTGGATGCCTACATAGATACATTACGAAATCAATCTATCGGTGGAGTAATCAAGTATATCAAATTGGGCAATTTAACAGAAGCGAGAATTAACGTTCCTGCCATCTCAGAACAAAACAAAACTGTAAAAATTCTTTCTTTTGTCGATGAACTCCTTAAAAAAGCAAACTTGCAATTACAGAAATTAGACGAGCTTATCAAATCCCGATTTGTTGAGATATTTGGGGATACATTTATTAATCCTTATAACTGGCAATCGCTCAAAATTCAAGAGGCAGTTGAAGTTGAACCTCAAAACGGGCTATACAAACCACAATCGGATTATGTTGAAGATAAATCTGGCGTTCCTATATTGAGAATAGATGGATTTTATAATGGTAAAGTAGTTGATTTTCAAAAGCTAAAACGGTTAATGTGTACAAAAGAAGAATTTGATAAGTACCGACTGATTGAGAACGATATAGTTATTAATAGGGTAAATAGTTTAGAATACTTAGGGAAATGTGCTTGTATCAGTGGGTTAATTGAAGGAACTGTATTTGAATCAAATATGATGCGTATGCATTTTTATGATGAGAGATTTAATCCTATTTATATTACTTTTCTATTATGTTCAAAGTATACCTATAATCAAATAATCAAACATGCAAAAAAAGCAGTTAATCAAGCCAGTATAAACCAAAAAGATGTACTCGATATAAATATTTATGAACCTCCAATTGATTTACAAAACCAATTCGGCGATTTCGTCAGCAAAGCCGAGCAACAAAAATCAACCGTACAAAAAAGCATAGATAAACTGGAAACGCTCAAAAAGAGCTTGATGCAGGAATATTTTGGGTAAAACTCCCTCCGCCCTTCGGGCACCTCCCTCTAAGAGGGAGGCTTGTGGGATTTCTATCTACTGTTTGTTTAATTGCAAAAATGGCTCCCTCCCAGAGGGAGCTGTCGCGTAGCGACTGAGGGAGTAAAACAACCAAAGTCGAACAAAAAAGCATAGATAAACTCGAGACGCTCAAAAAGAGCTTTATACAGGAGTATTTTGTATAAGGAGATAATGAAATGGACAAACCAAAATTGATTTTTAAGTATAGGTCTGCTGCAACAGATAAGGATTTTCAAAGACTGGAGGAAATATTTAGAAACAAAGAATTATACATTCCTACAGTATCTCAGATTAATGATCCATTTGAAGGAAAAATAAACGTAGGTTTTGGTATCGCCGGCAGTTCAATAACCAGAGCGTTAGATAATGATTTTTTGCCGGTAAGAAACGCAAAGAAAAAAACGCGATTACTCGCATTATCCGAGGATTGCTTCTCACCACAGCTATGGGCATATTATTGTAATGATTACAAAGGAGTTTGCCTTTGCTTCAAAACTGACAGCCACTTTAGTTCTATTGAACCGGTAAACTATCCCGAACATCTTGACGCAGGAGAAGTTATCATTGAACCATCAGAGAACGAATTATATGCACTATTGCGAGAAAGGCTGCTGGAAAAACAAGAAGGTTGGAAACATGAACGTGAATGGAGAATGATTTTTCAACCCACTATTATTAATGAATGGACGCTAATGGATGACGCACAGAAAAAGTTAAGCTTTGATGATGGCGAATTAGTTGCCGTGATTATTGGTAACAATATAAGTGAAAAAGATATGAATAGACTGAAATCTTTTATTCCGAACCACATTAAATTATTTAAAGTACATACAGGCGCTTTGTCGGGAAAAGTCGAACTATTAGAAGATGATTACATTTATCGTGGGTACGGAAAGCCTGATTATATATGTACTGTGGACGAGTTATATGACAGGATTTTTGCAGAATAATTAACATAAGTGCATTTAGATAACGCTCCCTCCGCCCTTCGGGCACCTCCCTCTAAGAGGGAGGCTTGTGGGAATTCCTATCTATCGTTTGTTTATTGCAAAAATGGCTCCCTCTCAGAGGGAGCTGTCGCGTAGCGACTGAGGGAGTGAAAGGAGCAAGGCGATGTCGCTTCCATATAAAAACAAACTGATTCCGCGTGCAAAGGAACTCAGAAAAAATGCCACACGGCAGGAAAACCATCTTTGGTATGACTTTTTGCGTTCCTATCCTGTGCGGTTTCAGCGGCAAAAAACCATTGGCAGCTTTATTGTTGACTTTTACTGCCATGCTGCAAAGCTGGTGATTGAGCTGGACGGCTCTCAGCATTACACTGATCAAGGCGTTGCCTACGACGAAGAAAGAAGTCGTGCGTTGTCAAAATTCGGCTTGACAATCCTGCGTTTCTCCAATCTTGATATTGACCGAAATTTCAAAGGCGTTTGTGAAGCTATACATGAAGCAGTAAAAGCAAAAACGGAGTGTGACCCCTATGACCAACTTTGATTTTCTGAAATCCGACCCGCGGTTTGCTTCCTTTGCGGAGGTTGCCGGGAACGCGGAGAAAATCTTACATATCGACCTTGCGGCGAGTGCGCTCAACTGCCGCAGGGCGTTGGAGCTTGCCGTAAAATGGATGTATTCCGTTGACGCCGACCTGCGCATGCCCTATCAGGACACGCTGGCGGTGCTTATCTCTACGCGCGAATTCCGTGATTTGGTAGACGACAGCCTGATGGCGCGCATTGACTACATCCGGCGCATCGGCAATCAGGCAGCGCACGGCGACAGCAGGCTCGACTTGAAAAAGGTTGAGCTGTGCATTGAAAATCTGTTTTACTTTATGGATTTTGTCGCCTGCTGCTACGACCGCCACTATCAGGAGCCGCACTTTGATCCCGGCTTGCTCAGGCTCACCACCGAGGAAGCGCTGTCGTATGTCACCGAAAAGACCGTCGATTTGCAGCAGCTGATAGAGGAAAATCAAGCGCTGCGCGACGAGCTGACCGCCACGCGTGCCGAACAGCGGCAAACCTACAATCCAAAGCCGCTCGACGCTACCGAATATGAAACGCGCAAGCTCTATATTGACGCCATGCTGGAGGACGCCGGCTGGATCGAGGGCAAGGACTGGCAAAATGAGGTGGAGCTGGGCGGTATGCCGAATCATGCCGCTGTCGGCTTTGCTGACTATGTGCTCTACGGTGACGACGGCAGACCGCTTGCCGTGATCGAAGCCAAAAAGACCTGCAAGGATCCTGCCGTCG